>Ga0180432_10000423_pt1 | contig 68693 bp, 95 predicted proteins | sample SS_ome_10_FD_132414 | JGI IMG/M metagenome (GOLD analysis project Ga0180432, IMG submission 132414) | Hypersaline lake sediment archaeal communities from the Salton Sea, California, USA - SS_1_MS_2 metaG | ecosystem: Environmental > Aquatic > Non-marine Saline and Alkaline > Hypersaline >...
CATCGCAAATAGTTTTCCATTCACGACCCACATAAACCGTATCAAAGTTGGACGGTTCGCGTATAGTAAAACCTTCTGGCATCTTGAAACAATCCAAAACTTCGTAAACGCCATAATCCTCTTCATAATCTTCCGGCTTCACTCCTTCTTTTTCTGCTAATTCTTTCAATTTGTCTTGATACATTTTGAGCTTTTTGAACCTATCTGTATCAAAAGCTACTCCAAAAATGCAAAAACTGCTGCTTGAACTGTTACTAACAAAACCTGTCCTAATCTTCATTGCTTCCTCCTTTAACTCATACAAGTCCCCACAACGAGTTTAACGGGTTCTTTTTCTCCAAGTCCCAAACCTGTACGCAGCTCTCTCAACTGCTCTAAAACACTCTCCAGCTCACGCTCAGACTCCTCCGCAGTACCATTTTCGTCACTCCAACAAGCAGCTTGAACTCCAACAAGCGTCTTTCCATCAGGTGCGCCATCATCGCTATTATCCCGGATTGTGAAATCACTCTCGTCACGTTTATCATAAAGATAATCGCGGAGAGTGTCATCAAAATCATTATAGGGATTTTCAACCCATGTCTCTTTTCCACATTCAGGACAAAACTTTGCCCCTTGAACCTCTTTGTGCATACAACCACGCTTCCTTTCAGCAGGGTCTTCCTTTGGGAAATCAGGCTCGTTTCCCCAAATCACGCTCATAATTTTTTTAAGCGGAAATGCTTCGCTATCAAGTAAAAAACCAACAACGACAAAACTCGATGTACTCGAATTTGACACAACACCCAATCTGGTCTTCATAGCTACCCCCTAAACCGAATTACCAGTTCGTCTTCTTCGTGCTCAAAATCCTCACCCTCTTCATATAAGTAAGCGTCAAGAGCTTCACCACTATCAGAATGCACTTTCGCTCGAAAAATCTGTCCGAACTTATCGAACAGGTCTTTATCACAAATTTCCTCGTCGTCATCAATACATTCCTGCTTGCGATATTCCTGCTCGGTTATAGATTTCCCCCTTGCTAACACAGAAACGACATCTGAAGCCAAATTGCAAAATGGACCTTTGCTTTTTGGGTCAAAAACCTCCAGAAGTTTTTTCTCCAACTCATCACTATTTCCTCGAAAACCAATGACAAACGAACTGGATGAACTGTTGCTTACAAATCCCACTCTGACCTTCATAACGTCTCCTCCTGTTGTGCGATTACCTTCAAAAGCTCTTGATGCAACTTTTTGTCGGCACCCTTCAAAGCCTCAGCAAGCAACTTGGACTCTTCCAAATAGAGTCGCTTGAAATCACTCGGAGCACCGTTCATGTCTCGCAAGTTATCGATTCTGTCAAGCAGTTTGATAATTTTGGCTTCCTTTGATGCCTCTGCCAAATGCTTTCTATCCATTTCCTTTCGCTCGGCTCTTGATTTCTTAGAGCCTTTACTGGGGTTGGTCACCTCTTGAACCAAATCAGCAATATTATTCCCGAAACGAATTTGTAGCTCTCTGAGGGTGTGTGTTGAGTCTTCCAATACGTCATGAAGCATTCCGGCAGCAACTATTTCGTAACCGAATTTGAGTGCCCTTAGTCGATTTGCAACACGGAGTGGATGTGAAATGTAAGCTTCTCCATTGTACTTACGTGTCTGACCTTTATGTGCTGCGCGTGCGAATTTTTCGGCTTCTTTCAGGAGCTTCACTTTTTCTCTCCGAAAGCTGTAGTTGTTTATTTAACAGCTTTCAATCATCAAAGTCATCCGCACAATGATCAGAATAATTATAGGCTTCTGGAGGAACACAAATTGCTTTCAAAAAACTCAACATGTCAAAATTGTCCATTGACGTATGACCCTCTATGCATATTTCATCTTCCTCAATTGGCCACCATTCTCCATCAAAATCTCCTTCCCAACGCAAAAATTCTTTTGCATAATACAAATGGTCTCTAATTGCGTCCAGCTGCCAATTGCTTATCTTTCCTTTCTCAACAACAAAGGAAGCCGAACTTGAATTAGAAACAAAACCTGATCGTAGTTTCATTCGTCTTCGTAAAACGTATAGGCACGTTTTGGCAACCCAATCATCTGAAAAAATTGGAGCATCTCATCATTATCCATCATCGTAAGGCCAATAATTTCCTTTTCTCTCACTATGATATCCCAATAATCACCAAAATCTATACGCAAAAATTCCTTTGAATACTTTTGATAATTCTTGATTGCATCTTCTTGCCATAGCGAAAGAAATCTTCTCTTCACAACAAAAGAACCAGAACTTGAATTCGAAACAAACCCAAACCTAATCTTCATCGGTATAATCCAACAGCGACTCTCCGGTATCAATATCACAATATGACCCAAAACGTTCTATTTGCTCTTGCGTTGCTTCGACCCTTTCTTTGCAATCGTAAGAGCAATTCTTATTGCGTTCCAAACACCCACATGGAGTATCCCATCTATTTTTCCATTGATCTTGAGAGTAACGCATCCATCTCGCACACTTCTTTCGGAGCGCATCTTCCAATTCCTCTGCAACATAATGCACATGAAACTTCTTTGCAAATGCTTGAAACATCTCCTCGTCAACTTCCAATTCCTTACACCGGTCTTTTGTACGCGCAAGTATTTCATCATAGATTTGCATAATGCTATCAGGAGCATTTAGCTTCTTCAAACGAGTCCACCTAATCTCGCGTAGAAAACGTTTTCGACAAACCTCAAGTTGCTCTGCTGTCAATTTCAATGGTGACTCACTTTCACATGAAACAAGTTATCAAATGTTCCCCCATGTTCCATTACACATCCAAAATCCCCGTCATCATCCCCATAAGTGAAACTGAAAAAATCCAATCCGGGATGCTCATGAAGCAGCTTGGCAGCAATGTCAGCCCCTCGTTTTGCAAGTTCAAGTTCATATTGATCCCAAGCTACACTATCAAGAGCAACACCTTCTTTCGAATCTCTCTTGAAATCGTCAAGATCAAATTCTCTTGGAAACCCGTCCCACACATCTGCATGCTCCAGCTCTTTTGCCATTTCACTTTCTGTCAATGGTTTAGTTTTCTGAAAATCATTCCAAACTTGTGCAGCAATAGCTTCCGTGCTTGCTTGCTTATCATAAATCTCTTGCACTTTTTGATTTCCAAACAGCATTTTTTGCATTTCCTTAACTGATCTTGGAAACTTGCCTCTTGAAAAGCCAACAATGAATGCACTGGATGAACTATTGCTAACAAATCCGAATCGAAGTTTCATTAGCTCAATCCCCACTCAAAAAGTTCGCTCACTCTACCAGACTCTTTCACAACTTTCCGAACCGTCTCTTGCCATAAATTCATTGCATCATAGGCATTCATCTGCTCACTATATTCACCGTCAGGCCGTGGTAGTTTACCTCCAGAAGGCTCTTCACCGTCGTCAACATACTTACCATCCAAAGTGTGGTCAAACTCGTAAAAAGTATATGAATCTCCTCCCTGCGTATCCATATCACCCATATAGACAACTTGACGACCAAGTAATACCGTTTCGCTCAACAGCTCTTTCATACAATCTTGAGCGTATTGCGGCAACTTCTTCATCACCTCGTCGTTGAGTTCCTTTACAACCACGGTGATAAAACAGGACGAACTGCTGTTTGAAACAAATCCCATACGCAATTTCATTGCATGCTCCTTACCAATCTGTTTCGTGAGTTAACACATCACCAGATTTCGCAAAATCGTCAAACTTTTTACAAAAGACATCCCATGCATCCCAAGGCCCTTCTATTTCATCTGGAGGCTCACAATCAACTTCAATACCCTCCCAAACATCTGAACCCGCATCATGCCATACGGAAACCGTAACAACATCTTTACCCAAAAACTTCTTTTGTACAAACCCCAACTCCTTGACAACTGCTGTCACGTAAGGATGAACAGCTCCCATTACTTTGTCAAAAACTTCTTTTGTCGTAATCACAACAAAGCTGGATGAACTGGAATTGCTCACAAACCCATTTCTGATTTTCATAGTATGACCCTCTCAAAATACTGTTACATGCTTCCCAAACACTTTGTCCGCAAAATTCCTGTTGCTCCACCACACACTCCAATTGTCAACGTCTTCCAAGCTCTTTTCCGACCCAAGATAGGCAGGGCCGTTTTTGTAGTTCCAGACACAAAGCGTCGCACCCGATTCTTTGTCCTGCACACACCACGACGCATCCACTTTCGTTTTGTCGTCTTTGACATTTGGCTCACCAAGCAACTCAACAATGTCGCTGTAGTGCAATCCGTTAACTGAACCCATTCTGTGACTGCCCATTGATTCTGTTTGTTCAATAAATTTAAGCATTTTCGTCCTCCTCGAAGGCTTCTTTGATTTCTTCCCAAGAGTAGTAATGGTCATTGATATAGATTCCGGTTTGGTTCTCCTCAACATAATCGAGCAATGCCCCAACTCGCTCTGTTACGTTGTTTCTGGCCATCCTGATCACGCTAATAGCAAACCGTTTTGGGTCAGCATCCAAATGTTTTGCCAATTCCTCTTTCGGTCCAAAAACACAATAGTCTCCATCATAATCATCAAATATTCTAAACCCGTAATTCTTCTTATCCTTCTCGTCAGCAACAAGATTGTTGTCCAAATCAATGAATCGACAAAACTGAATAACAAGCCTGTTGCTCATGATTCATCCCTGACCACAAAGGCTTCACTGTATATACCTAACCACTTGAAAAAATTCTCAGTGTCGCCATTATCACAATCAATTTGACCTGTAATCGTGGGAAAGTCATCTACCACGTCACTCCACTCATCATGAAAAACGCCTGTTTCTTTCATCCACTTTGATTTGAAACCATGCTCTTTTGCATATTCTGCATGATTCATTATGGCTCGTCTTTGACGTTCATTGATAAGCGGTATCCAAACAATAAAGGAAGCCGCACTGCTGTTAGAGACAAAACCTGTTCTTGTTTTCATAACCCCTCTCTGTTTTTGCGTCTTGTTTCTGCTGCTTTCTGAGCAATCTTACTCATATAATCAGGACCACGCTCTTTACACATTGTTTCGTGTGCTTTGTCTGCCGCATTTTTCGCGTAATCCTTTCCGTACTTCTTCCGCATCGTCTTGTGCGCCTTCTTTGCAGCTTCTTTTGCATAGTCCTTTCCGTACTTCTTCTTCATTGTTTTGTGTGCTTTCTTTACAGCTTCAGAACGAATTTTTTTCAATTCATTTTCCTTTTTTGTTGCCATTGTTCCCTCCCTTTCGATTGTAAAAGAGGATCGTTCCCATTTTTGTAGCAGAATGGCTACCTTTCCCATCGTATTGATAATAATGACTATGCATTTTCCAATTTCCAAACTGAAAAGCAAACTGTGCTTGCTCTGATTTTTCAACAGCTTTCAAGATAGCCGTTACCGGAACACTCCTCCCGTGCGCAGTCAAAACAAAATTCCCAACTATCAAAAGGTCTTCCCATCTTTTTTCCGTAGCCATTCGCAAAATACGAGGGAAATAATCAATAAACGTTTCTGGAAAATGAATACTGTCATAACAAATAACAGCTGGTTTGAAGTTTGGTCCACAGCTTAGCTCACTAAGAATTCTCAAAAAATCTCCACAACGCCAATGAAAGCTACCATGTACACTTTTGTTGATTTCATGAATCTCCGAGTTCCCTTCGATTCCATAAAACTGACTTTGAAAGATAAACCCTTCTTTGAGCAACTGATCTGGTTCACATCCTTCACGAAGTTGCCCTGCTTTTTGTGCCTCTGGTTCATAACCACACTTTGCACAAAGTGTCACATACGACTGTTCCAAAGGGATATAAAAGCGGTTAAAAACCTGCCGATAAAAGTTAACAACCGTGTCTTGCCTCCATTGCCTTTTCTTTTGACAATGAGCGAAGTCACTTCGTGACTTTTCGAGTATCGTTCTAAGATGCCCGCGTTTCATGCTGGTCTTTCCTTACCAAAAAAGTCATACCAACTAATCCAACCCTCTAATTTTTGCGGCTCACACTGCCAACCATATTGCTTTCTCTTTTTCTTGAACTCTGCAAAACTTTTAATTCCTTTACTTTGAACCTCTTTTTTCAACTCATCAAGTGTCAATTGTCTTGTCTTCTTCTTTCCAAGAAAGTCATACCAACTAACCCAACCTTTTTGTTTATCTGGATTAGAAGTCCAGCCATATTTCTTCCCTTTTTCACGATACTCTTTGGAGGTTTTAATTCCTTTACTTTGAACCTCTTTTTCCAACTCATCAAGTGTTAATTGTCTTGACTTCTTCTTCTTTCCAAGAAAGTCATACCAACTAACCCAACCTTTTAGTCCGCATAGATTAGAGGTCCAGCCATATTTCTTCCCTTTTTCACGATACTCTTTGGAGGTTTTAATTCCTTTACTTTGAACCTCTTTTTCCAATTCATCAAGTGTTAATTGTCTTGACTTCTTCTTTCCAAGAAAGTCATACCAACTAACCCAACCTTTTAGTCTACCTGGCATTGGAGTCCAGCCATATTGCTTCCTTTTTTCGCGATACTTTTTGCCACTCCTAATTCCTTTGCTTTGAACCTCTTTTTTCAATTCATCAAGTGTCAATTGTCTTGTCTTCTTCTTTCCAAGAAAGTCATACCAACTAATCCAACCCTTCAAGTTGTGTGGCATTGAAGTCCAACCATATTGCTTCCTTTTTCTATGATACTCTTTGGAGGTTTTAATTCCTTTACTTTGAACCTCTTTTTTCAATTCATCAAGTGTTAATTGTCTTAGTCTTGACTTCTTCTTTCCAAGAAAGTCATACCAACTAATCCAACCTTCTAATTTTTGCGGCATTGGTATCCAATTATGTTGCTCCCTTTTTCCATGATACTCTCTTTGACTTTTAATTCCTTTACTTTGAACCTCTTTTTTCAACTCATCAAGTGTCAATTGTCTTAGTCTTGACTTCTTCTTTCCAAGAAAGTCATACCAACTAATCCAACCCTTCAAGTTGTGTGGCGCATATGTCCAACCATATTGCTTCCTTTTTCCATGATACTCTCTTTGACTTTTAATTCTTTTACTTTGAACCTCTTTTTTCAACTCATCAAGTGTTAATTGTCTTAGTCTTGACTTCTTCTTTCCAAGAAAGTCATACCAACTAATCCAACCCTTCAAGTTGTGTGGCGCATATGTCCAACCATATTGCTCCCTTTTTTCAAGATACTCTTTGCCACCCCTAATTCTTTTGCTTTGAACCTCTTTCTTCAATTCATCAAGTGTTAGTTTTCTTGACGTTAAAATCCAACATTTTTCTTTCAACTCTCTCCAAGTCTTAGTCCCAATCATAGGAGAAATATATCGTCTCAAGAAATCAGATGGGTCACATTTCTCTTCAAGCAAACCCAAATCAATTTCGCTCGTATCAACCCAATTCCTCGGCGGTAAAATGTGGTGCCCGAACATTACCTTCAAAGAAGCAATCATCTCCTCACAATGGTCTTTATCCTTCACACTTGCAACCAACTGTCTATTAGCTAATTTTTCAAACACTTTCCATTTCTTTTGTTTACTACCTTTATCAGGCATCTCCCTGATCAAATCATGCAAAATCTGAAGCTTCACATCGACAGAACTACTTCCAAAATAATCAAACCATCGATCTCTGTCATTCTTCATACGCTTCACTTTACCCGTCTTTTTGCATCTGATTTTTACCAGTTTCGGTGGAAAGAAAAACTCACTTATTGCCATTACAATAAGAATGCCCTTCAAATAGGAATTCAAACCTTCTCGTAATTTTCCCTTGTCCCAGTTTGAATACCCGACAACAGAAGGCAACAAATGATAAACAGCAGCATGGCTTTTCTTAGGATAATCACGAAGAGGACGACCCGCCATTTGAGCAACAAATGTGCATGACGAATGATTTCCAATAATAATTTCCCGCGCCAATGGGACGTAATCAACACCTTCTACAAAACGTCGCAATGCAATAATAACATCTACATTGGGATTTTTTGACTTCCCACTCTTACGGATATAAATAGTCTTTTTTGCAATTGCGCGTTGGCTGCCTACAACAAGTTGATAGATTCGTCGCTTACGCCCTTTGATTTGCAACGTGTAGTATGGTTGCGTTTTCGACTCTTTTCCAATTTCAAACCGCTTGTCGGGATTCATCGCCCTAATCAACTTCTCAATCTCCTCGCGCTTCTTTTGAGAGCTTTCTCCACAAACATCAGAGGACAAATAAACAACAGTCGGTTCAAACTTGTTTTTGAAAACACTTGTTATACCATCCAAACAATCATCTCTGTCGCAGATCAAAAAGTCATAGCTGAACGTTTTGAGCATTCGAACGCTTTTGCCTTTACTGTTTTTCTCAGTCATATAGTCAGCCATTGAAACAGTATGCGTAGTAAACTGTTCTTCATACTCACGTTCAATTATACTATGATAATCACCTCGCATGTAAGTGCCAGTTGCCAACCCTACACGTTTTTTGTTATCCAAAAACCATTTCACCACTTTTCCAAGCTCGTTCGGTTCAGCTTCTCCGAATTCATACTCTGTCCATCTCAAGTGGTGTGTTTCATCAATCCAAAGTCCTACCTTACCAAAAAATCGTTGTTTCTGTCTTGATGTAAGCCGCTTGAAAAATTGTGCAAGAGTTTGGTGACTACAAATCTGAATCCTATCGCTTACGGAACTGCCTGCTCTTTCAAGAAACAAACGTAAATGATTGACAGTATTAAATCTGAAATTTGTTTCCGGTATGAAAAATATCTCTTTGCCATTCACCCTGACGTGGACCCTTTCATTGTAATTATCACCAATAGCAATTTGAGGAACCGCCACAATTACCTTGTCAACAAGATTACGCGTTATATCGGAATGAGCGAGGAGAAGCATCAAAAGGGTTTTTCCGGAACCCATCGGTGCTTTCATCAACCTCAAAGTAGCATCCAACAGTTTTTCAAACCCAGCTTGTTGATGCTGACGAAAATCATATGGCTTTGTCGGAACACAACAAAAACTTCTATCAGCTTTTGTCCATCGGTTGTTGATAATTGTTACTTTTTTCATGCTACTCCCTGTCCAAATCGTAGGTCACACACTTACGACAACCATTCACTTGTGTCGCAAGCACTCTCTCACGAAACTTCTTAACTGCTGGACTATACCAAACATCCTCAAGAAAATCACCAGCATCAAGAACATTCACACACTCAACATTTGACTCATCTTCCGAAAATGAACAATGCCAAAACTCACCTTTGACATTGATATACCCACTAAATAAGCTCGATTCACACGATTCACTCATCATGATAAGCAGCTTCTGGTGTTCCCAACTCAAATCCCCTCTCTTGACAGCATGTTCGAATTTCGGAGCTGAACACGAATCAAAACCAAACCGCAATTTGTTCTTGAAACAGTAATCAACCAGCGAATGATATTGCTCGTTAGTCAACGAATGGAACCCATCCTTTGCCCTGCCTTTTGGCTTTACACCAAGAAAAACTACAGCATTAAGTTTTTCCAGACGTGAGTCAGTTTTCACATCTCGTAAAACCTCATAAACAAAATCAAGCGTTTCCTGACTCACCATCAAATGTATGTTGGTTTGCACTACGCCTCGATCAGTGAACATTTTGACCGTATTGTAGCCTATGTCTTTGCCTGTGTTATACACACTAACCGCAAGACCACCAACCAACTTAGCAATTTGGTTCGCCAATTTCTCTGTGAGGTCAATACCGGTAAGTGTGAAATTCGGAATTATGCCATTAGCACGACATAGCTTTAACATCCGAATGAAATCTGGATTGGTTTGAACCCCTGTAATCCCAAATGCAATTTGAGTAAGCGTTTTGGGCATCTTATACAGGATCATGCAGAACTGTTCAAATGTCATGTTGGTTGGCGGAGTATTGGAATTCTGCTTGTAGCACCAGGGACAAGCATTAGGACATCCATTCACGGAAATTTCTAAGTCAAGAATTTCTGGTCCAATCGGACTGAACAACGGGTCTTCATCCCTGGTTCTTCCCCAGCGCATAAAGACGCCAGTGCTTTTCTCGAAAATGTACTTGTAGCTGTCCGACCAAACAGTTTTGACTTTGTCGTCTTCCTTTACGACAAACTCCTCGCCATTGACATGGTACTTTGCTTCAGTCGATTTTTTCTTAGCCACTTGAACAGTCTCCGTAAAACAATCCTATACTATGCTTCTCGATATCCACCTGAACTTTCAGCTTCTTTCTAATTAAATTAACAAACTCAATCCGCAATTGCTTAACACTTTTTTCCTCCAATTCTTGTTCAATATTTATTCCAGCATAGTATGGGACGTTGTCGTGGCCATAAAAATCAACAACACTTCCTTCGTAGACTCCGTAGTTCATGAAGGTATCGTCATCTGCAAACACAATTTGGTCACTCGTCGGGTCTTCTGTCGGTTCTACATCAATACCTTCTGCTTTCAAAAGCTCTCTGATAAGTTCCAGATTATCGGTCCCGACAATCAAGAAGCTACTGGATGAACTATTGCTCACAAAGCCTACACGCACCTTCATGCATAGCCCTCCTAAACATCGTATAATTATAGGGTTATACTATGGCAAGTTTTCTTTTTTCTCAAGAAAAAGATTTTACTTGCTAACGAGGTGCTCTAAAATGAAAGGACAGCACTCAGGTGGGTCAGAATCTATAGGAATGTACGACGACAAAACTTCGAAATTGATATCACGAATTTGTCGTTCTGCTAATTCACAACAAAACACTACTTCTCCAACTACCCAGTTGTGCTCGTCACTATGTTGTGTCCATCTACTTTTACCCTCATGACATTTTTGGCAAATCTGTTTGTTCAGCATGAAACAACCATTTTAGCTCTCGATCAATAGTGACCTCTTTGCACTCCGCAGCCAGCATACACACATGACACGCAGTATCGTCAAGAGAGTAATGTGCAAAACAGTCCCCAAGCTTCATAGTTCCTTCTTCCTTCCATTGGTTCTTCATTTCTCTTTCTCCGAGGCCCTCCTGTTCATGTAGTTATCCAAATTTCTGATATGCGGACGAACACGCCTATACGATCTGAGTACCTTCTCAGTCGCTTCTCCGGCTTGTTCAGCCGCTTCACGATACTTTACAGACGCTTCCTTCACCTTGCCTGTTTTTGCCAATAAATCGCCTTCTGAGAGCATTTTAGTCGCTTTTTCTTGCAGAGGTGGGGCTTCATCACAAGCTGTCTCTATGTCCACCCGAATCATTGATGTCTCACGCTTGATACTACTTGGCACGACATAAGAGCAACCTGTTAGCAGACAAAGCATTATGACAAAAAGCAATCGAAATTTCATCATACCCTCCTAAATTTTGCCAGCGTTGTTGGCAACGTAATTTCGTTTGCCACTTGATTTGCATGCGCGTAGCTATCAAACGTTCCTGCGTCAGTCCACCAACCCATGAGAAAACCACAAGTCATTGTCTTCTTTTTGATGTACATATTGTTCACATCAGTAATTTCTAATTCGCCTCTGCCTGAAGGTTTCAAGGTACTGATTATTTTGAATACCTGCGGATCATAAAAATAGATTCCCGTTACAGCATAATCCGACTTGGGCTCTTCAGGTTTTTCTTCAATTGCCTTTACTGTCATATTTCCCCATTCGCCTTCTACCTCAGCAACCCCATAACGCTGAGGGTCATCCACTTCCTTTAGCATAATACGTGCGCCTTTTTTCTGCTTCTTAAAAACATTCACATCAGCAGTAATTTCATCGCCAAAAATATTATCTCCCAAAATCACAACAATCTTTCCACCTGCCGCAAAAGTTTCAACCAAACTCAACGCCTGTGCAATTCCACCAGCCTCATCTTGAACACGGTAAGTAAACTCAGAGCTAAACTCACTTCCAGAACCTAACAGCTCCACTATATCACCCATATGCTCTTTACCAGTGACAACCATAATTTCCTTTATGCCAGCCTCAACCAACCGTGCGACAGGCCAGTAAATCATTGGAACTTTACCAACTGGCAAGAGATGTTTGTTGGTCACCCTTGTCAAGGGAGAAAGTCTTGACCCCGTGCCTCCTGCTAATATAACGCCTTTCATGATAAATCCCTTCTGAATATTATATCAAATTTCGCAGTCGATTTTTTATTTTTGTTCATGAACTAAGTGCTCAAGCTTATAAGGACAATCAGAAGGTGGCGGTGCACCGAAAATACCTTTATTGCAATCTTTACGGGAACATCCGTTACAAATACGTAGACGCGTAGCCAAAACATCTGTTGCTTGCAGTTTAGAATCACTGTTTGATTTTTTCATCATGCCAATTGTAAGCCTTAAATTGCTTATCGCAATCCATGCAAATGTACTCTATTTCACAATAGCCATTAGCTGTGGGATGGGATACATTCCGCCGACGCAACTCCATTACATCGTGATCATTGTGCTTCCTTGCCTCTTGATTGCGAGCATCATAAACAGTACGTTTGTGAGCATTCAAAATCATTTTGCTTTCTCGCTCTCAGCCTTTTCCTCTTCCTTCTTTATCGTAACGGCCTTTTTTGGCAGTTTGGACACAGCAATTTGCCTCAAGTAAAATCGTGCCACACTGTTAACTGTTCCATCAGGATAGATAAGCCTCAACGCTCTTAACCGTTCAATCATATCATGAGTTTCGTATTCCTTGATTCCTGCAATCATAGCAAAATTCTTTGCATCAAACTTGGTGTTTTGCCACATCCATTCCCATTGCCTTTTCGAATCCAAACAAGGACACGTCTGTTCGAGATTATAATCAGTAATCATAGACTGCCAAGCTAACAACCCACCACGTAGTGCTGGGTCATCCAAAGCAACAACATTTTCCAAAGCCTCCTGTTCTTTTGAGCTGTTTTTGAATGCTTTAAGCAAATCACCAAACGTTGTCTCCATAATATTCTCCCACACAACAGGGCTAATCAGAAAGCTTCTTTCCAATCAGATACAACAAAACAGCTATAGGAATACCCAACCAAAATGGTGCTGCCACCCACAACCAACTCCATGCTACAACCTGTGTCAATTTCAATATGACAAAAACAATCCCTACGATAATTGGGATCAACCAAAACCCATATTGCAACAGCAAAAGCAACAGCACAAGAGGAAGATCAATAACAAACCCGTGTCTTGGTTCTTGCTCAGGTGTTTGATCAGCCATTTGTCTTCTCCAACAAGACCTTTATTTCATCAGCATGTTCCATGAGGATTTTCCACTCCTCAATACTAATACCTGCTTGCTTCCTCATCTTCCATTCATCCACATTCTTATCAAAAAACATACGACGATATTCAAGAGTCGGTTGGGACGAATTTTTCCACTTAACGACTCGCAACTCAATTTTGTTGTTATCCCCAATCTGCTTAGTATGAATGATAGCCAACACGTCATGCTCAAAATCACCGGGCTTTGCTTTTGCCATTGCTTTCTCCTTTTGAAGCTTTGAATTTCACTGCTTCCTTTTGCTGCTTTTGTCTTCTGGCTTCACGTCGCTCCCTGCATCGCGGTAAGGCTTTTCGCATCCATTCTTTTTGCTTTTTTCTGGTTCGAGCCTGGTTTTCTTCGCGTTGTGCCGACATTGCTTCTCGAATTGAACCACCAGATTTCTTAATGTCTCTGTACGTATCAGCAAACGTCTTTTGGGCCGAATTGGTGACCATTCTGATTCCTTCGATACCATGATTCTCTTTCAAGTCACGCCTCATATCTAATTCGACTTTGGCGCGATCATGGGCTCGACGAAAGCTATTTGTTGGCCCTTCACGAAATGCACAAACGCTTAAAATGCGACGAGTATTGCTACTCTTGCAATACTCGCAAATGACTTCAGGCTTTTTGTTATATGCATGTAATTTTTCCGTCACGTTTCCACAATCATCGCAACGGTATTCATACAATGGCATCTACATCCCCCTCAAGGAATTGACCACGACGTGTTACAAAAGCTCCTTTCTTTGTTTTCTTTTTCCCTCTTAGCGTAGCAACCATTTCTTCTGGAGTCTTGAAATCTCCCTCAAGCTTAAATCTATCTCCAACTATCAAACGCGCTACGGCAATTTGAGCAGCCCGACAATTCACATACTCGGCCATTGCTCTTAAACGTTTTGCACATGCTTTACGTTCTGACGCAGTTTTTGCATGCCTGACCTTTTTACCCTCTACATTCAAAAAATCTTCCAACTCACGTGTCAAATCAAAATTCTTTTTCTCGACAAAAAACGAAAGAATCAGCCATTTAAGATGCCTATACAAACCTTCAAGTGAGCTTTCAGAATACGGTTTTCCTTTATTCGGCCCCCTATGCTGCACAATTGAACGTACCTTCTTGTCCTTCAAAATCTGATACCATGGATTCTTTTCCGTTGCTCTTTTGTCGCCTATAAACCTCCAACAGGATTCCATCATCGCAGAAAGAATCCCGTTTGGTTCATCTTTCGATTTGATATACCGATTCAGCTCTAACCTGATTTTCTTGATAAATTCCATTGTCAAAGGTTCTGGTCTACTTTCAACAAGATACATCGTACTCATCGGTTCGCCTTCCGCACCAGGAACCTCTGGAAATTGGTGCTCACGCCGATAAGTTAACATTTTGCTGGCAATCTCTCTCATATCAAAACTAACTGCGGATTTGAACAGCTTCTCAATGTCACCAATTGACAAATTGTACAAATGCTTTTTCTTTCGAATAAATCCTTTTATCCAGCCAGCATAGCCCCGCTCCCAAACCATTGTCAAAAAGTCTGCAAACACATCATGCACTTGATCTGGTTTGAGCTTAACCCCATGCTTATGAACAATCTTGACAGCCTTTTGTGCTCCCTTCCAGGCGATACTATCAAAAATCTTTCTTTTGACAGCTTTTTCTATATCCTCTTTACGCTTTGCAATATCTTCAATTTCCTTTTGTGCTTGCTCAGCTTCAGAAAGGTCTCCACTTTTTGTCATTCCTTCCAATTGCTCAACCCGTCGCTCCATAGAAACAAGCACTGGTTTGATAACTTTTTCTTCCACTACCTCGGTTGTTCCATTCCCACCTTGTCCGAGGAGCTTTCTGAATGCAAGTACGATACGCATCATTATTTATTCCCCCAATTAGCAACATAGCTCTCTACTAACTGGAAGATATTAAAAAAATTCATCCCAAAATTGCCTTTTCCCAATCATGAACCACTTGCTTCACATCAAACTGACTCTCAACGGTTTGCAACGCAGACTTCACAATCTGGTCGCAAATATTCGGATCATTAAGACATGCCGTAATTGCTTGATACCACTCATCTTGTGAGTTTGCAAGAAATCCATTTACACCATTGATAATATGTTCCTTGTATGGACTAACGTTGCTTGCTACTGTTGGAAAGCCACAAGCCGTGTACTCAAGCCATTTTATGTTGCTTTTAGCACTGTTGAAAGGAGTATCACCAAGTGGAGCTAATGCACATTCTGCCCTTAGTTGTTTCGTCGTTTGAACATATGTCTCAACATTCTTAAACTCCATGAACTCTACACGACCACTCCATGATCCAGCTTCTTTCCTCTCCACAAATCTACGCACTACAGTTGGCAAAAATCCCAAAATGACCATACGCAAATTTGGACGCTCCTGCATGATTTTATCAACAGCTTTGGCACACTCTAACCAGTCCGCATCATGAGTGGCGCTACCCATCCACAAAATACGTTGGTGTTCATCAGGACTCCCAAGAAATTGCCCCTGGTAACCATCATACACATCAATTGCATTGGGAATCACAATAGTGTAATCAGGACAACCCAAACGCTCTTTCAAAATTTCCGTTGTCGTGGTTACTGCATCAACAATCCGCATAATACCACGTGCTGCTTCATATTGATCTCGCTTTACCATTCGAGCTGCCGGATTATCTGCTGGGATATGGAAAATGTCATCATCAATGTCGTAAACAATTCTTTTGCCTTGCCTTTTCAGTCGCTCAATCGTATAGTACTCAGACCATGAATACAAACGCTGTACTACGATCACATCGTATTCCAACAGGTAATCGTAGACGACCTGTATTTCAGCCATATCGATGTAAAACTCATCGAGATTCATATACCGAGCTGGGATAACCATTCTCCAATAACCACAACCACTTTGATCTTTGATGAAAATCAGTTTTTTCTTATCCTCAACTTTTCCATCTACAATCCTTTTGATCAGCAATACTGCTTCACGATGTATATGGAGAGCCACTCTTTGGGTGCGTATTGATGGAAGCAAGTTCTTTGCTTTTATGTGCTGCTCATAAATCTGGTCTGCAACAGTTTTTGCAATGGCAAAATCTTCCTTGTGCAAAACCTCTTCTTCATTATCCCAAAAAAGTCGATACAAATCTGGCTTGAATTTGTGCTGTTCAAACACTTCAGCACCAGTTAGCAATTTGACCACTGCGTAAGGGAGTAACTCCTTTTTGAACTCTGGCGGCATCGGAGCAATACTGGAATGAATTCGATCCTTACGCCGTTTTTTCCTTTTTTCTCGCCGCTTGCGTTCTTTTTCTACACGATTTGAACTCATACTTTCCTCCTTCAAGAAGGTTTTATACTTTGCCTCTTCACTTTTTCAATCTTTCCCAAAATCATCTCAGCAGTAATGCTTTTTGAACACACGTATTGTCGTGGGCAGCGTACTCCTGCAAAATCACCACTTGGTGTCATTCTTTTATGCTTTTCAGCACAGAACGGAGTATCGCATAAATCCAATTTTCCAACTACTGGCTCAAAAGGAACACCGTTACGAAAAGGCATTCTAAATTGCGGATGAACAAAACTATACATACACACAATTGGAGTCGTTGTTGCAGCAGCAATATGCATCACCCCTGTATCCGTACCAAGGAAATAATCTGCCTTTTGAATCAACCAATTCAACTTGTGAATACTCCATTCAGCATCAACCAAATTTACTGTTAGATGATGATTCTGTGGATAGTATTCCTTATGCGGAATTCGTCTCCCTACCAAAACAATCGTGTAAGCTTTGGAGAGCTCTTCTATTGCACGTTCAAGCTCAGTACCGTTCAGAGGAACCCATGTAACACCAAAATGCACAACGATAACAGGAGACGAATCACTTATGTTCCTACTCCACCAATCATCCACTGCCACACGATCTGACTCCGAAGGAAACAACTCAAGATTCAACGATTCAAAACTGCAATCTCCAACAATTTTTTCCGCATAGACTGCAACAGGATGTCTGCCAAAATCTTTCTCATACACACCATTAAGATTGACAACGTGTTCACCCGCTCTATGCAAGACAGGAGTCGCACAATCAACATAAGGGCTGTTTTTGAATACGTCAGGAAAAATAGTTTTGACACCAATAAATTCATCCGGCCTTCGTCGTCGCAATTCGCGAAGTGCTGGGGTCATCATCAACATATCACCCAATGCACCCTTTCTATCAACAATCATTATGCTCTCCAAGACCAAGTTTGAACATACGCACGCAAAGCCTCTTCAGACAAGCCAAGTACCTTTTCACGCTCTTTGACATTTTCGTTCAAATGTGGGTTGGAATAGTCCGAATTGAAATTGCGAGGATGATGAAAATGATAAAGCTCACCACCCAACCTCTTTACTCCTCCACCAAGCACCATCATTCTATGCATACGGTCATCATCTTCAAAACCCCAAGAAACGAAATTTTCATTCTCCATCCCAATCTCAACAAATTTCTGCTTATCACTAAACACAACTCCACCAACCTGAGTTGTTCCTGTGTTTGCTTTGCGCTCCTTATCCAGGTAATCAAAATCATACCCTTTGTTCATAAAACGCTTCTCAATCCCGCCATGGTAATAGTGCACAATCCCATTGTATGGCGTACTGAATTTGGTTTCTCCATTCACAATACAATCTCTGGCCTTGACAAGCCATTCCGGTTTACAAGACAAGTCAGCATCTTGATTGACTATTATCGGTGTCTTGGCAAGCTTAGCCATTTCGTTCAACCATCGAGTACGATGAAAAAGCTTTTCACCGGTAGGTCTATGCACATAGACACAACGATCAAAGACTTCTTTTGACAAAAAACTTGGAACTTTTTGCTCTGTATCGTCCTCCAAAATGATTACATTCGTATCGAGATAATGGAAGAGACATCCAACTACAACGCAAAGACAAAGTCCCCTTTCGCGCATATCCACACGAACTGGAATGGTAAAAGTAGTATCCGTCAAATCATACTTCACTTTTCAATCCCAAACAAGAAGCACACAAAGAATCATTCAAATCACCAGTAAGATGCTGCTTGCGCAACTCAACAAATTTTGGATGATTCCATGCTTCAAGCAGTGTGAATGTATTTAAGTCAGCTATCTCGAAACGTGAATCATGATCAAAATAGCAAGCTGTCAACCACCCATCCCACGAAATTTTCGCAGAGTTGAACAAACCCCAACAAGGAATTGGAGAAACCATATTTTCGTATCTTCCAGGATTCCCTATGATTTTAGTAGGGAATTGTCCTCCTGTATGACCTGCTTGGTTGTACAATGGAAGATAGTAAAACTCATCAACATACTGGAGGACGAATTGTTTTAATTGCTCCAACTCCTCCTCAAATTGTTCAATGAAAATAGCACTCACACAAGTGTGCAATGAAGGAGATTTGTGTTTATGCAACCATTCGAGATTAGTCATAACCTTGTCAAAACAATCTACCCCATGCAATTCTTTGTATCTTTCACGAGTCCCTGCATTGATAGAAATTTTGAGGCTATCCAAGCCTGCCTCCATTACTGAAGCTAATCTCTTAGGCGTGCAAAGCACCCCATTTGATGTGAGAAAAACATATTCTATTCCCACTTCCTCCTTAGCATAACGAATATACTCAGGCAACGCTTTAACAAGAAAAGGTTCTCCCAACAAAAACAAACCAATCTCTTTTACACCAACTTCTTTTGCTTGCTTCAAAATTCTGTACAAAAAATCCTTATCCATATCCCCGACAGCACGCAGCTTCTTTTTTGTTGCACAATAGGAACAGTTGAGATTACATCGCGCTGTTATCTCGATTTTGATAGCATCGGGAAATGGAGGGTTAGGAGACAGCTTTTCCTCTGGAACATGTGTATGCTTATCAACTCGTTCAGTTATTTTCATGATAAACCCTCGACCAACTTATTGAAATCACAATACTCAAAAAACTGCAAAGCTCCATTCTTTGAACAGTTGAATACTTTCAGCGCTCTATCCTTTACACATCGCCGAAAGAAAACCTTCCAAGCAGGAAAATGATACTCACCTGGTGGATTGTGTTTGCGTTCATCCCAGTAGTCAGAACGAAAATGGTTCTCTTTTACAGAGGCTGAATACCTTGCATCACAACCCAAAAGGTATACCTTATTGAAACCAAGAATGGCACAAGCAATTTGAACACCAAACAAACCACTGTTAGCAACATACAAATGGTCCAAGTCTAAATTCACTCTTGCAGGGTTACTTTCAATATTCCCAACTATTTTAACCCTGTCATCAAATTTGAATTCCTCCACGGTTTTATGGTATGGAAAGAAAAACTGCTTGATCCCTTTGTACTTTTTGATCATTGCAATTATCTCATCTTTTTGTTCTTGTTGAGATACCATATCCAAGCTTGCCCAATACGTCGGTTCAAAACCCCAATCATCAAATGCAATATAGGCTCGCTTTATTGCCATCGTAATGCAATGTTTTAGCTTGCTCACATTACACTCTGCAAGCGATGGACCACAAGCTAACACAAAAATCGAATCAGGAAGCTGTGTCATCCAAACAACCTGTCAAACAAGTCGTCATACTCTTTTGCTCGTTTTGACCAACACCAACCATCATTATCAAAACGCTCTCTGTTTCGTTTACCAACAAACAAGGCCAAATCCAAATCAGTCATTAGCGTCATGATTTTTTCATTCATCTGTCTTACACACTCTGCTTCAGGGTATGGAGGAACAAGCCATTCTTCATCAACTAAATATCTCGTATCACCAACATTCGTTGCAACAACAGGAACACCACAAGCAACAGCCTCCATGATAGATTGACTCATCGCTTCATTCATAGAGGGATGCACATAGCAACGAAGTGAGCGCAAAAACTCTACTTGATCATCCCGACTTCTTCCTCGCACAAAAAACTCCTTACTCCAATCTGATTTTTCCTCAACCGGATACCAGATTCTCTTCAACAGATGATAACGTTTTGCATGAGTTTTATTGCCACTCCAACCCACCTTCACACCAAGAGCCGAATCGTATGTAAAAATTTTGCCGTCTATAGCTCCTCGAATATACAGTATTTTGTCCTTGTCAAGATTGTGTTCAGCCAAAACCTCTTCGTGAAGCTCTTTTGAATTCGTCACAACAGCAACAAAATCATGTGGTCGTGCTTCTTCCCACTCTCTAAACGGAGAACGCAAACCACACACCGTTCTATCCAACGGAGGTTTGACAAGGCAATTATCGTATTGCCTTGAATTCATCGTGAAAAAAACATCATACTTCTCAAAAATACTGGAACCAATCTCGTCCACCCGCAAATACTCAATCTGGTGACGAGAGTAAGCCTTCCAGCCACGAGCAAAGAAAGAAAACGCCCAACCGTACTCATCAACAATGATTAGTATTTTCATAGTAGATAGAGATTGCACCTTTTTATTGGGGGTTTGCACCACGTCCACACGTTGTGCTTTCTGTAAACCTGTTCACACCGACTGTAGAATTCCAAATCATTATCGCATATGCCAAGAGAGACTCCCCTTGAACACACCCGTTGGTAACCCTCTGGAAAAGACTGGTAAGGCACCCAGTTCATCGGAATAAAAATGTCACTAACCACAACAGGTTTTCCAAATGTCATTGCAAGTTGATGCACAAGAATATGATCAATGTGACCATATTCACCTATCGGATTATGTGTGAAAATGACATCATAATCAAAAGCATTGATTTCGTCCATCATAGTGCGCAAAGCTCTTGATAATGTCTCGCCACGTGTTTCCAACCGATAAAACCCTGAGTTGTAATTCAAACAAACAAATGGAATTTCAAGCTGATTCATCAACTCAGTCAAAGCTTCCACACGATGCTTACACCATTCTCTTTCCGGATTGTCTGCATCATTACTACAAATAAAAACTTGCTTTTCTACTTCCTTATCCTGCAAAACCGGCCAACCGCAAATGATTTCGTCATCAGGGTGAGAGAACAACAGCAGAATTTTTTTGTCTTTAAGAAAGCTCTTCATGTTTTTTCCTCAATATCAACTCAAAATTCAATCCCCCATGCTTATATAGCTTAAAACTCTTACGAGTTGAACTAAGCACTTCACAATTTGATAAATGCTCTATCACCTCGTCAGGTGATTCAATCATTATCGTTTCATATTCACCCATTCCTGTTTTCACACCTATGTTGAGCACCATAACCCCATTCGGTTTGAGAACTCTTTCAGCCTCCAATAAAACCTTTTTCAATTCATAGCAATGATCTAATGAGTTGCTGTATACACCATCAAAAGAATCATCATCGTGATGAAGATTATGAAAATCTCCGAACTCAACCAAATCCGACAAAGGATACAAGTCAACTCCAATTGCTCTTGCATAGCCAAGTTCACGCAATGCACGAACTTCAGTGCCTAACCGCGCACCCAAACACAAAATGGATGAACCTGATGCTGGGGGAAGTAACCCCAACAAGCCACAAGTCTCAAAATAGTCTTTGAACCTCTGAAAACGGATTTCACTTTCATCCTTGAGAGATTCGATCACAATTGGATCACTCGTTTTTTCAACCTGCTTTGCAACATAACTTTCGTAATTTAGCTGTTCTTTCTTTTGCATCATGAGTACTCAATCATTATAGAATCTACCTGCTTTGCAGATAGCTTGTACGTCCCTGCCACTAAAAGCTCTCCATCCTGCCAATCATATTCTACAAGATTTTTTTCGATCATCTCCTGATACGTTTCTGAGACAGGAATACCAATAAATCTCATAGCTCCCAAGCTTTGCAATGAATGAGGCTTTTTTCGTATTTCCCTAACAAAACGAAGCGTATTGATTATTTCGTCCTTTCCTTCGTTCAAAACACCAGCCATAAATCCACCAAGCCACCAAAGGCCAACCTGCGCAAAAGTATCAATAGCTTTTCTGATATCAGCTACTGTAAATCCTTTTCTTATGTATGCAAGAGTAGAGTCGTTCGCACTTTCAAAACCACAGGTAACTCCAACACAACCTGCATCTCTCATCATGCGCAACATGTCTTCATTCATGCTATCAATACGCATCTGGCAAACCCATTGAATTCCAAGATGCTTCAACCCAAAACACATATCGATCAAACGTTTCTTGTCTATAGCAAAATGGTCCTCGCGAAAATGGACTGACTTCGTGCCATACTTTTCTATCATTTCTCTAATTTCATCTATCACTAAATCAACTGAACGCTTATTGTATCGTCGATTCCAAATAGTCCTTGACGAGCAAAATTTGCAATCAAATGGACACCCACGAGTTGACATTACAATATCAACAGGTTCCAACAAAGGCATTGGTAAAAGATCACGCCGATATTTGGTCATATCCACAACGCTACGATCCGGCGCATTCAATTCATCCAAATTCAACTCATAAACAGGTGCCTCAATACTAACCGTATTGTTTCTTCTATAGCAAACACCGCTTACCCCAACATCTCGCTTTCCTTTATCCAACTCATCCAAAAGTTGCTGAAATGACTTCTCAGCAAGACCTCTAACTACATAATCAAAATGTTTGATATGTTTTTCTGGCCGCACAGTAGCATTTGGGCCACCATAAACAGTTATCACTCCTTGTCTCCGAAGTACCTTAGAAACCTTAGCTGCTTGAGGCCATTCCGTAATTGTTCCACCAAAACCAACTACATTCGGACTCTCTTTTGCAATCCGCCTTATTAACTCGGCATTGGACAATTTGGAAATGTTATTGTCAATGTACGTTATTTGATGGCCTACCGTATTTGAAACCAAAGAAAGCATACCCAAAGAGATATGAGGACGAGGACGATATTCTACACCAGCATGAGGGTGTGCTCTGAGCAAATCATCAAGCTCAGTTTGATTCGGGTATACTAAGACAGCCTTCATCCTCTACCCACAATCACAATAGCTTCTCTCTAAATTCCCGATTGAATCTTTCCATACATGGCTGGTGACCAACGTGCAAAGCTAATGGACGCTTTATATCCACAGTTCCAATACACGCAAGCCAATTCATCGGCAAACAATAAGGAGCATGTTGTGTTCTCCAAATCGTTCTATAAAGCCCAGCTTGCCCACGCGAAGGGTGATTCAATTGTTCTTCAATCAATACTTCCAAAAACCAACCCCATTTTTGAAAATGATTGAACATTACACCCATATTCATTGCTGTCATGTATGAAGGCATCTCAGCAAGAAATTGTTTGTCATAATCTAAAACGTCTTCGCCAATATCAACATCTCCCATATCGCCTTCGAATGTCTTGATAAATGCTCGTTCATTCTGCACCAAGCATAATCCGTAATGTTCAGCAATCTTAAACCCCTCGAAAAAGCCTTCGTGAACGATATATACGTCATTGTCAAGATACAGTGTTAAATCAAATGGAGACTCTTTCAATGCCATTAACCGCCATAAGCTGCTATTTCTGTTTTCTTCCCTACGCGGATATTCAATCCGCTTATAATGTCTCAACTCCACGTCATGCGGCATTACTCCAAGTTTTTCTCCCGGAATGTCATGGTAAACCAACACAGGCAAATCAGGTTTGAAATGTCTCAGCAGCTTAAACGACACATGAAAATGCGATATATCTCTCTCGCCAACGATCACATAAACAACACCATCCATTTACTTTCCTTTCGGAGTAATGTACAGAACGCCACGTCTATCACCTTCAGCAACCTCGTTATAATGAAAATCAAAACCCTTTCTGTAAATTGGCGGTAACAAATCTTGGACATACTGAAAACAAAGTATCTGGCCATTGTACTCGTCAAAACCAAAATCTTTCCCAGGCACTTGACAATCGTGAATACAAATCACAGGGTTGCATACATTACTCTCTGCTATCACTCTCAGCTCATCTCTCAAAGGCCAATAACTATGCCAATGGGCATCAAGATAAAACAGAATATGATCCTTAACGTTTGACAAAATTTGTTTCAAAACATCAGGAGAATTACCGAGGAAAGGCAAAATTTTTGAATGCTCTACCAAATGTTGATTTGCTTTCCAAACCTCTTCATTCACTTCTATTGTGCAAACTGTTCCACTCTGACCCATCATCTCAGCAAGAGCAACCGCACTAACTCCCCGATTTGTACCTGTCTCAACAATCGTTCTAATTTCATACTCTGTAACAAGTCGCTGAATTTCATCGCGAATATGCCAATCACCCGCAAACGCTTTGAAGTTCTTTTGCAAGTGCACGTATCTGCTCCGCTCTTTTTTCTACTGTATGACGTTCTCGAATCATCTCTTGTGCGGTTCTTCCAATTGGCCTCCATTGGTCTGTTTGCAAAATTTTTCGAATATCACCTAAGTACGGTAATTCAAGATACGTTTCTCCATCAATAAAACCAAGCTCCTGCATATGTGGCATTCTAAAGCTCACAAGACACGCCCCACAAGCACACACTTCATAGTATTTCGGTGGAATAAACCGATCATAAATTCCACCACTGAAATAGTACTTCGTAACTGCCAATGACTCTCTATATTTCTCGTTTGACAAAGGGTAGTCCCCAAATTTATTCGAACAAGACAAGACAAAGTCTTCTCGATTCATTGCCACGAGGTAATTGAATATTTGAGTACGCGAAGGATAGATCGAACCTATACAACCTGAACACATTGCAAGAATTGTCTTCTCCTGATAACTTGGAACTTTCACAACAAACCACGGTAAGAATACAACTCTACATCCAATTTTTTCACCGAACTCAACCAAATCTTCAGGACAAGTTTGCAAACAACAAAGCAAATCCGGTTGGACAGCCTCCAACCATTCTTTTACTTTAGTTTCATTCCCAATGTAGTCACTCAAAAAAGCATAAACAAATTTTGCAGGCTTCTTCTTTGGGACCGCCCACATATGACAATAAGCAATATCATAGTCGCCATCAACATCATAGGTGGTAACTCCACGAGGTAATGGCACCAGAGTGGCATCGCCAATAGCTTTTGGCAAAGCAATTCCTATTCCATCTGTCCAAAATGTCCAATGGTCACCAACACTACTTTGAGCGTAATAAGAGACAACTCTCATACCCTTACCTTTTGAACCAAAACCTCTTTCAGCTTCCCTTTGAAATGAAGAATCTTGTAGCACGTATCTCCTACCCTGCTAAGAATATCCTTTTTGGATCGTTCAAACGATTTCGGATCATTATACTCGACACTTGGACAGTAGTTGTAATGAGCTGTCAAGCTTTTTACTCTGCAATCAAAAGGCAATTTATGGTCATGCACGCAGCAAAGAAAATCCTGATCACACCACCAATCCAATGGTCCATTATTTACTTCGTCAGGCGGATGTTGCCATTTTTCCTTGAAGGCAACATATGGTTTCCACGTCGAAGTTTGAATTTGCTCCACAAAGAAATCAAGAAAACGCTTTATCTTATCCCCGTAAACAAATCCCCACACACCACCATTCACAACATACCAGTATTCATAATGGCGTTCAGTCAAAAATAAATCAGCACCTTCAAGTGCACTAAAAATATCCCCTTGGAAATAGAGGTCCGTATCTAACACAAAAACTTTGTCTCCATCCTGAAAGGGCATAGATCGCAATCTCTCCACTTTACAAAACATACGCCGACCTACCCAATCTTCAGGAGACACATCAAAAAACTCAATTTTCCCGTTTGCCCAAAACTGTGCAAAGCTTTTGTGATCTTCAGACAAATCAACACCGTTAAACAAAATGCTACACTTGTTACGTTTTACCAAAGATGAGAACAACCTTTTAGCAATCTCTTCATCCATAGTATCGCTAATCATATAAGCGTAATTCATGGTACTATCCTTTCGCCCTCCCAAATATATCCCATTTGACGATACTTTTCCACGTTGTTCAATATGTATTGAGGATAGCTCTGATCGACAGAAACAACTGTTGTAAATTGAGTATTCAAATCGCAAAATGAACGCTTCCTCGCAATTGCCTGCTCCACAATAGCATGATGACCAGCTGTGTTTAGTTCTTGATGAGCAAATGCTTCAAGTTTCTTGTGAACTTGTTCGGGACCACCCAAATAAGAAAAATGCCAACCACCCTTTACTTTGTGGTTACAACCAGCATGGCGAAAATCCGACAACGTATTTTTGCTATTTTTGAAAACTCTCCAAGGAATCACATAGGCATGTGCCCAATCCCAGTTTGCCACAATATTGAAATAGTAATAATAGCAAACATGACCGATCCTAATAAAACGATTTTGTTTCATTGCCTTTATCAATGAATTGGGAGCAGAAATTTCATCTGCATCAGAAACATGGAGGAAATCACCATCCTTAGCATCAGTCAAACCGCGCACTAAAGCATTACGTTGATGGCGTTCTCTTACCCAATGGTCCTTATCTTGCGGGACATCATCCACAACTACATGAATAATCCTGTCCTTAAACGCACTAAATCTTTCTTCGTTTTCCTTGAAATAGAGCGGTTTTGGCTTGTTGCTATGAGTCCGAGTACTCTCAGCAATAACAAATTTCCCAACAACATCCTTCAATATGTTCAAACGCATATCCAGGATTTCCAGCTCATTGAAAAAAGGAAAGCAATCATAGATCATTTTCTGTTACCCCATCGAGAAATGACACTGGGTTGATGTGAGGGGCCGTCATAAGGTATGATTTTGTCTGTAACCGCAAATTTGTCGTAAAAGGCAATTATGTCTTCAGACGGATTTTTAGCTTCATCCAACAATCTCTGATCTGGAAGACCATCCACTCCAACAAACAGTTCTTGCTGAAATCTCGTCTCTTTCTCCACCATTGTCTGAATATCACGAACAAAACCATAATGGTTCACTTGAACCTCAGAACGAAATTCTCTTCCTTGACCTCCCATCAAACCGCAGCCATCCATTCCACTTTGCCAACCCATTCCTCTTCGTGCAACTCTATGAATTTGGTCATACAATTTTCCGAGAATCTTTCGTTCAAGCGTTGCATACAAGTGATTAAACTTCAAAAGAACCACTCCAATTGCTGGAGGAAGTTTTGGAAGAACATCCCTCAGTTTGGCAGCTTCTCCAACCGGCATTACTTCATCCATATCAACCGACCAAAACCAATCTGATCTAACCGCATCAATCGCTTTGTTCGCAAGCCGTACCATGTTAACATAGTTCTCAGTTGGCGAAATTCTCCACTTGTCATAGAGCAGTTTCAGACGTCCACCAAACTCTCGTTCCAGCTCACGACAAAACTCAACCGTGCTGTCTTCCGAATCCTCGCACACAACAAGTATGAATTCATCAGCACCCTCAAGTACGGACTCAATACACTCTTTCAATGGAAAATCATACTTCACACCATTGAATATCTTCCCTATACCAGTAAGCAATGTCATGTTGCACTTCTCCGGTTAGCAACTGCTCGCGAGATATCACCTTCCTTATCAATGAAATACAAAAAACCAGCCTCTTTTTCAACACCAACCACTTTCACTTTTTCTGGAGAATCCACTGGCGCAGTACTACCCCGACGAACCATTTTTGCTCGTGAAACATCCCCTTCCTTATCGAGGAAATACAAAAATCCTTTTTCCTTTTTCACACCTACTTCTTTTACTTTCTCAGCCATTATGCTACCCTTTCTTTTGTGCTGCAACAAAAAAACTGTAATCCTCGTGCTTTGCTATGGTCTCGACCACTTCAAGACTATCAGGCAACAGAGGCAAAAACTCTTCCAATATCCACATATGTCTATGCTCTACATTTGGCGTTGTATACAACACTCTATCAGGTAAATAGATCACAACAAAACCACCAGGAATTACTACTCGAACCATCTCCTCAATCATGCATTGAGGGTCTTCAAGATGCTCTAAAAAATGACTGGAATAAACATAATCAAAGCTGTTAGAATTGAACAAAATCAAATCAAATACTTTTCGTTTGATGTTTACTACCGACAAATCCCTCCACTCTTTTACACCCTTATGAATAATGTCCATCCCAGCATCTATGCCAAGTGCTTCTTGACAAATTTTTTCATCCCCACATCCCAAGTCTATACCACACCCCTTGCAGTATTTTATAGCGATTGACCTAATTTTAGACGTTTCGTTCACGTAGTTTCTCTTTCCACTTTCGTTGGAGATAGAGCTTATTTTTTCGCTCACAACCATCTGTAAGCAGCTTCATTTCCTTACCAGACGATTTGCTGGTTTGCGAACCAATATGCTTTACATTAGCATGCACTTCTTTGACCTTAAAACCATGATAGATCAAATTGGTAGACAGGTCTGAATCCTCGCAATACGCAAATTCTACTTCAGTATCAAACAACCCAAACCTCTTATAAATACGTCGAGGAATGACAAAGCACCAACCCTCAATATATGGACGTCTGGTTGGCCTACGAGTAAAGCTAAAATCCTTAGCAAGGTAAGCTATTGATGGACCAACCTGAGCCAGCTTCTTATCTGCTTTCAATTCATTCAACATATAAGCTGCCCAATCTTGCTTGACTATCGTATCATCATTCAATATACACAAAAATTCACCACGAGAAATTGCTGCACCCATGTTACACGGTAACACATAGCCAGCAAAATATGGAATACGAATCAAAAAATGGTTAGGATACAAAGACAGCAATTTAGCTGTCTGTAAAGCAAACCCAATATCAGGTGAATTTACCACGATAATTAGTTCATAATCCTCGGTATGAGCGCGAATACTATCTATACAGTTCTTCAGATGATCTAAACGCTTTGCCGTGGGAATAACAATGCTTAACTCCGGTTTTTCCTTGTTGGCTACTTGAGCACCAATTGTAGCAGCTTGAATATCTTGTTGAGGTACTGCAACGTGGTCGTCCTCCTCTTTCCCATAATGAAGTATGCAACACAACTCACCACGTTGAATTCTGCCATTCTGTCGCAACCACATATCTTTATGCAAAGTTGTCCCAAACTTAGCAGTCACTGAACTTCCATGTACGCCATCAGTAGAGTACAATTTGATTTCATAAGTACGACCTGGCACAACTTTTTGGTCAACAAGAATCAAATAGAACTGATTATCAGAAAGCTCAGATGCTTTGAAAGTAACAGATTTGAGAGATGTGGAATGCTCGTAAATCTCAAGCACCAACGTACTGTTATTGCGTCTACAATACGTTGCAAACTCGATACTGACCGCTCTTAAACAGTTTCCAGCAGCAACAAAAGGCTGCTGGATTATTTTTCCTTTAATCAACTCGCCTGTCAATTGTGACGAGTCACCAAACCGTTCAATCATATTATCAGCCTCGTGCTGTACTACGCAAATATCTCAGTCTTCTATTAAGCTTTATGAAGTCTTCACGTCCCCACCCACGAAAAGCTCTTGTGCGAGTTAGATTACCAGTATCTCTCCCACGTGATGCAATTTCATCAATCTGGTTAAACAAAGTTGCTCTTTCTGGCATCGGCAATGGACTGCGTTGCAATTCAAAAAACCTTTTTGCAACTTCAGTATTGGTAACTTGTGACCCCGTTTGAACATACCCTAACAAAAATTTCGCTATTCTAACAAGCTCACAAGCAATTTTACGTTCCATATTCATAAGTCGTCCTCAATAAAATGTGCCGTAGCACACTGTCATAATGTGAAACAGCCCATTCTCAATTTTGAAAGCTTTAACATACTCTGGAGTGAGATGAGCTGTGAACATATACCTCTTTGTTTTGTTTTTTCCATCCTTTTTTGTTTCCCACGAAACATCCGCAACGATATCCGGTCCACCAGTAAACTCGGATGTGAATCTCTTTCGAAGCGCTTTACATTCTTTTTGTCCACAATCCGTATCAGGCAAACCCGTTGGTGCTTCAACGATTGCACAAAACTTATGGACTTTGCCACCCGATTCATTCTTTTCAGAGCTATCGAGACGAACCCGTGCTACCTTGCAAGTCTCTGGCACAAGCTCAAAAATACTACTATATGCTTCAAAAGCAGAATTCATCTTTTTGTACCCTCTTCACTAATATGCAAATATTAAATAATTATAACCGCTCACAATTATATCGAGGGCGATCTTTGGTTACCTTCTTGAGAACCTCCAATTGATACTTCGGAAAGTTCTTATTCCCTTTCATATACTCAATTATGGCATCTGCAATCTTGGCAAGAACACAAGCATCAGCTTGGTTATCATCCTTTGCGTCAACTCCCCATTTCTTATATACCTCTCTTAAAATGAGACTTTTCTGACCAACTCCCTTTCCTGTAACGAATTTTTTAAGCTGACCTGGAGCTATTACAAAAAACGGCATACCCGAAACGAACAATGTGGTACGCATCAAAGTACCCAAGCCAACCAAATTGATTGCTGCACCAAATTGAAACTTGCTTTGGGGGATAAAATAGTCCTCAATGCAAATGAGAGACACATCTGGCGGGATACGAGTCATTACACTATCAACAATATACATAATCCTGTTAAGGTCAACAGGATGGCTTTGTGGCGTTGTTTTTATAGTTTCCAATGAAACAACTGGGCCAGACAATTTACAAAACCCAGTCGAAGTCAACGACATATCCAAACCAACTGTACACTTCGTTACTGGGGTTCTATCCATTTGTTTTACCTTCCAAAAGTTTCTCAACTTCTGAAATCAATCCATCAACCTCTGTATCGAGCTGTTCAGCCATACTTTCAAGCTCTTCTATTTCACAACCAAACTTCTCCTTGCACTCCGTTTCCATAACAGTAAGACTTTTTTCCTGTGTTTCAATACGACCCGCTAACCGTTCCTTTTCAGCCTTTAGCTCATCCACCTTGCTACGAAGCTCATTTATTCTTTCCAATTGATCACTCACTGTTCACCTCTTTTGGCATATCCCCAAGAATCATACCACCAAAGATTTCCTTCAACTTCACTTTTGAAACTCGAAAAATATCACCAAGGTTCGTCACCTTGTTTGCTGGTCCTAAACCACAAGCGCTTCGAAACGTAGCTTCATTCCTAACAAGTGTGCCACCATCAGTGACATAATAAACTCCAATTTCCTTCCCGTTGTCATCCACAACTGCCAACAAATCAAGTCCAGACTTAACACGAGGAACTATTTTCTTTTGACCACGAATCATGAAAAATGAGATATGACTCTTAATGATAGTCACAACATTGTCGCTCTCTTGAATTATTATTCTGTTCTGCTGGTCATCAATTAGAGTTCCTTGAATCGAGGTTCCATCAACACGAACAAAGACTTCTTGACCAATATGGTCCTTCATCATTCATTCTCCAAATGCCGATGAAAAGCAGCACAACCTGGATGAACTGGATTCAAACAGATTGGACAAATTTCAATTGATTGAATTGCTTTATCCAGCTCTTTCTTAACCACTCGTAAATCAGACTGCACTCGATTAAGTTCTTGGTGGTTTGTGTTCAAAGCTTGCCGACCAGAGCCATGCTTTGAATGCATGTCTACAGCTTCACGAGCAAGAGTATGGCTTTCATGAGCTTTTTTAAGCATTGTTTCTATAGCGCTCGTATCTCCTATTGTTTCACATAGCTGCTGGTTTTCCTTTAATGCTGTGCTAACCTGTAAATGAATTTGAACAAGCTGACATGCTTCAACTACTTGAACTCTTTTCTGGCTTGTAGCTGTCAAAAGCCTTTCACACTCATCAAGATTCGGAAAAGATTGAGATTTCTTTTTGTTTGCCTGCTGCTCTGATACTGCTTTTTTCCAAACATCGAGAGAATTCGACATCTCATGAACAGCAGTAGCACCTTCAGTAACAACCTCAAGCTTTTTCACAATCGAATCAATATCTGGATATTGCATCAACTTTGCTTTATCATCTGCAAGCTGTCTGTTTGCTTCCTTCACAGCAACGTCCATCCTCTGAATTTCTTGTACCAGTTTTTCTCCTTCCTTTGCTTTTTCAATCAATCCCTCAATCTTAACAAGCAGCTTTTCAGTTCTATCAATCATATTTCGATCATGCAACTGTTCTTCCAAAGACTTGATGAGACTTTCAGTTTGTTTAATCTCTCGTGACGTACGAACATTGTCAAGACCTACCTGCCGAATCAACTCTTCCATTCCAGCTAAACCGCTAATCTCATCGATAATCTGTGCTCGAACAGAACCTGATATGTCATCACCATCCATCTCAGCAAGAAGAAAGTGTCCTTCAAGCTGATCCATAACATTTGGTCTGATTGAGAAATTTCCTAACTGAACAACTCGCAAGCCAATAATATCCGCCGCTTCAGGTATGACTGCTTTACCGGGTTTGGAAAAGTACTGAGTCTTCCCACCAACTGGAGTAACCTCCCAATTGTTAATATTTGTACCTCTTTCAACCTGAACAGTTCCACGTTCCGTAGTCACCTTTAGCTTACACTTTTTTGTCCCAAGTCTAAGACTACGTGGGTCCCATTCGTTATAAGCCAGCAGTCGTAACGCTCTGATAATAGACGACTTACCAGCATTGCTTGGACCACATATCAAATTAAACCCCGCATCGAAACTGTCGATCACAGTATGTTTATGGTTCTCGAAGTTGGTAATTTCGAGTCTTTGTAACATCTCGAAATGTTATATGAAAAGCAGCGCTATGATTTATCTTTTTTACAGGTCTAACCGAACTTTATAGACATGACGGCCAACTTTTGCTTCACTCGGTCCAATCCACATAGCAGGAATGACAATCGTTTTACCTTTTTGCTTGGTAAATCGTTCACTTCTAAACGTTCTGAAATGTTTGCGACGTTCATGTGGAGTAGGAGATGCACGTGATTCACCAGTAGGCTCCGACAACCCCATGACTTGCCGAATTTTCTTTGCGTTCAACAAGGTATATTGAGGACGATTGTGAGACCTTGGAATTTTTCTCTGATTTTCCTTCCTTCTTTTTGGAGTTTTTGCGGGACGTTTTTCCAAAACCCAATTGTTTGGGCTATTGAAATACATTACTTCTTCAAAAGCAGCACTAATATTTTGCAAAGCAGCTTTACACCCATCTACCAATTCTGGAGTTTTGGCATCAGGACAAAACAAAACTCCCAACTTTTTATGAGCAAAGAACAGACGTCCTACATCACCACCATACCGCCATCTCTCTCTACTTGTTCCAATTTTGTCATACTTAAACCAACCACTGCTAATAAGACATGTTCCTTTGGGAAACACTTTTTGCATTTCCCTTGCAGCATCATGTAGACCATCTGGTCTAAAATTACTCAAATCAGCATCCATAGGAATACATTCAATAAACAAACGAGGTACACCAATTCCTTTCGCATCCTTCTCGATATCCTGCAAAATGACACAGCTTGCACCATCTTCAATTGCTATGCAAGGAAAAGGCAAGAAAAAATTATCCCGGAGAAAATCTGCTTCCTCAGAGTCAATTTCTCGCTGAGGCAAGACTTCGTGTGCTTTGCCTTCAAAAACGAAAATTCGTGCATTGCGAAGAGTTTTCTTGACCTCCTCAGTACTTACATATCGTTCTACAATAGCGGCAAGTTTGTCGAATATCATTAGTTCAACGAAACCGAAACTTCTTGCTGTTCCGCTTCTGGCTTAAGTTCTTCCTTAAGCGCGTCCAATCTTATTCCAATTATTGGACGCAAATAAACGTGATAAAAAAGAAACCACATGAGGTAAGCCAAAAACAAAGTCGTTGCCAACACAAAATTGTCATGCATAAAAAAGACTACAACGCATGCAATTTGGCACAGTCGCCATAACATTTCATACAAATACCTAAGAACGCCAGGATTTTTCGTAAAAGCCTTGTTCAACAAATAGGTATCGCGACTCCTAATAACATCCTTGTTTTTCTCCTCATCCCCATTCTTCTTTCTCAAATCACTTGCTGCAATCCAAGCAGCAGTTGCCAACATCATATGCAATGCTAAGAAAAGAATGAGCATAGTCCAAGTAAAAAGATTCCCCATCCAACCAAATCCTACTGCCACATTTTCAATGTGTTCATTCGGAGTCCACATCGTTAACACAAGCAAAACTCCAGCACAAGGAACAAACACAGAGCAAAGAGAAGCAAACGCCCACCTCCATTTTGCACCTTTATCTTCTTTTCGAAGCGAATTGACATACTTTTGCACATAATTCGGGTAAGAAGCAATGATGTCTACGCTGGACCACCTCATTTCTTTTTCTCCTTCGGGATTACAATCTCATAATCGTCCAACTCACAAAAATCAAATACATCATCAAAATCCGACAAATTGTCTGCTGGTTGTCTCCCCATAGCCCCTACTTCAATCATGTTGTAAACCACATTGCCAAAATCTTGAGTTTTCCTCAACCCCCACTCGTTGAAAACCATACGTGCCAAAGGACCAAAAGCTCCAAACGCGGTTTCTTTAATGGACAAACAGAGCTCTTGACCTGTGACATGGCGTGGCTCTTTGAAAGAACTAACCAAACATTGCAAGCTAAACAACACAAACTGATATGCACTTGCACTGTAGCGATTATCCTTAGCAAGAATCTCTTTCAAATGCACTGGCGTCACGATTCGGAACTCCCAGCACAAGTTTTTTGCCACACAATTGCTTTTGCAAATGTGCTCTTGTACTCGTCAAATGCAGTTTGTAAATCTTCGGGAAGCTCTGATTTTTGAGCCTTCTCTTCCAAAAGGCTTAGTAAATTTCGACGTTTCTCATACAAATGTGCTTCCGCATGCATTTGAGCTCCTTGAGCTGGACTAAGACTCAAAATCTCCCATACATGCTCCAAATCCTTCTTACAAAAGGGACAGACATAATCCATCAGCTTACCTTCTTCAAAATTCGTTCAGAGCACTTAGGACATCGATCCAAAAGAACCTTAATCGACTTCTCTGCATCAATCGGTTCTCCAATCACCTTACACTCAAATTCAGGAAGTGGAGAAGAATGATTATACCCACGATTTTTCATTTCAACAACGAGTTCATCGTGACGTTTCTTCAAAGACTGCGGCTCCAACAACCCATTCAAAAAACCAGCAATCGATTTCCCTTGTTGCAGCACACCAACAGTCATATGAATCTCAAAATGTTCACCAAGCAAATGCTGGCGACACATCAATTTAGGTGGAACCATCCACATCCGCATTTTGTTACTTCGCTTTTGCAAGTCCTTGAAAAACTTCGCGAGCATCTTCCAAGCGGTCTTCTGCAAAGCCGAGAGGAATCGAATCCAAGACATGAAGACAACTTTTGTTTTCCAGCTCGACTGCCTTCATTCGAATAGGCACGATTTCATCCAACAAAGCATTGATTTTTCGACTCAGTTCCAACATTTTCTTTTTTGTAAATGCTCGTTTTTGTTTTTTCTTAGCCATCTGATTTGTCCTCACTTCCCCATCATTTCGTACAACTGTTCCTCTGAAATGCACTCCGTTCCCACCTCTCGTGCTTTCTTTGCTTTCCCTGATGTCGAATTTGGGTCAGCAAGCACAAGATAACTCAAACCCTTGCTTACTCCGCCTTTGACCTCTCCACCAGCAGCTTCGATTTCAGTATGCACTTCATTGCGTTTCTTGCCACTCGGCATTGCCCCTGTCAAGCAAAATGACTTACCAGCCAGTGGTCCTTTTGCTTCCTCCACGTTCTTGACCTCCACGCATTCAAGCAGTTTGTTAATCATTTCCGCACGATTCACAAGACCATCAGCAAGATTGATTGCTGTAACTCCACCAATTCCTTCAATTGCCTCAAAATCCTTATGTGTGGCCTCTCTCACAGTCTTCAGCGTTTTGAATTTTTTGGCAACTGCTTTCCCTTGCACTGGTCCAACATTCTGAATCCCCAGAGCAGCAATAAACTGCCACAGAGGAATCTCGCTCTTTTCCAAAATACCACCAATAACCAATTTGGCAGACTTTTCTCCCCAACCCGGCAACCCTGCCAAACTATCAAACCGAATGTAGTAGAGGTCAGGAATGTTACGAATGATTTGGTGCTCCAACATGGCTTTTACCACACCAGGTCCAATCCCTTTGATCTCCAGTGCATTGATATAGTGCTCAATTTCGCGCTCGATCTGCGCTGGACAAAACGCATTTTTGCATACAGCATTCACACCATCCACCACAGTTGCTTCACCGCAAACAGGACAAATGGCTGGATAATTGATATTGGTCAACGGAGCTTTTTCATCCCGTCCATGCCTATCCGTGACTCGAACAAGTTGCGGAATAATGTCTCCCGCTCTCTCAAACAGAATTTCATCACCAATTTGCACTTTGAGATTTTGCACATTCTCGTAATTGTGCAGTGTGATGTTTTTGATTGTGCCACCTGCAAGGTGTGTTGGAATGATTTCTGCAACAGGCGTAAGACGACCTGAACGACCAACCTGCCAATGAATATTCGTAATCGTTGACTTCTTGCGTTCCGCTTTGAATTTGAATGCCGTTTTCGCAACAGGACAATTTCCAACCACCCCAAGCTGCTCAATAACTTCTGAATCATTCGAAGAAAACACCAACCCATCAATCTCGTAATCCAGGTTTGGCCTCGCTTGCTCCCATTGCTTAATGAAAGCTTCGAACTCCTCAGCAGTTTCAAAAGGCTCAACTGTCAACTCTACAAAATCAATCTTCCCATCTGAAAGTTGTTGAACAAGATGTCGCTTAGATGCTTCCTGCGAAACCTCAATCGAATCAACCAAGTCATAGCACATGAATGACAGATTGCGTCTACCTGTCACCTTCGCATCCTTTTGCATTAACGAACCAGCAGCAGCATTCCTTGGATTGGCAAAAACTCGTTCACCTGATTTAGCCAACTGCTGAAATGTTGACCTCTTCATGTAAATTTCGCCTCGAAATTCAACTCTCACTTTGTGTGAAATGGTATTTGGCACCGACTTCATTGCTCGAACATTGGCCGTAACATCTTGACCAACATATCCATTGCCTCGTGTTGCCGCCTCTTTCAACCGTCCTTTGTCATACACAATACGAATAGCGCATCCATCCATCTTTGGCGACGCAGTTACCGTTCCATCTTTTCCCAGCTTTTTACGCCACGCAAGCAACTCCTCAACCGAATACTGTTTGCTCAGACTCCCCATCACAGCTGGATGCGTCACTTTCGTCCCGTAAATTGGAATGGAACCAACCTGTTCGAGCACTTGGATTGCCTTAGCAACAACCTCACTACCAGAATGCTCAGCAGACAGTTGGTCAACCAATTTCTGAGCTTCGACCACCAACTCATCGTACTCAGTATCACTGATGACCGGTGCGTGCTTGTTGAAATACAGATCATCGTGATAGAGAATCTGCCCTGTCAATTCTTCGAGTCGGCTAAGCAATGCCTCTGACATACACTAACCTCCTTCATATTATATAACAGACTCAATGTCGAATTGGAGACAAAAAAGCATTATGCTCTTGTTTCTCTTTCTTGTCAGCTTTGTTACAAAAGGCAATAATCCAAAACACAGCTTGCGTAGCAGCCATAACAGCTATCAACACCAAATAATTCCACCAAGGTGGCTCAATGCTAATGTAGCTGAACTTCTCCCATTCCTTGATCACGTAATTAGCTTTGATTTCTTGCTCAATCTCCGGTATCAACTCCGTGCTAACCTTGTTCTCCATCAGAATGGTTTCAAGATTACGCTTGACAATCTCTTTCTCTGTCCAACCAAAAACAAAACTCCACGTTGTTTTATCTCCATCTGAGCCATAGCAAAGCACAAGGTCATTTTTCTTGCCACCAATCCAAGCTGCTTGTTGCCATAATGCTGCTTGTTTGTCTCGTTTGCCAAAACCAATCAAAATGACATTGACTTTCCAAAATGGCCCCAACCGAGAATTCATTCTATCCCATTCCAGAATATTGACCTTGCTCGCTTGTCCTATCAGTCTATTTGATTTCCGCCAATTTTTGTTTGCTGGGTACTTAAACGTTTTTTCTGTTTTGGGCACCTTTGCAAACTGGAAAACACTTGGAGCAGCTTTGATTCGGTTTTCAAAAGCGTAAGTTTCAACAGCCGGATAGATATACCCTGTATGATTACTCGCAGAATAATCATATGGATCACCAGAATGAAAAGTGCCACTCATGTGTGAACATGAACGATAGCCTTTCAGCTTGTCTATTTTGCCACCAAAATTCTTGACAATCTCGTCGTAAAACTTTTTGCTAATGTTTCTGGCTTGCTCTTTTTTGCCAAAATCAATATCACAATTCCAATATTTCGAATGTGTTTCATAATGCGTTGTTGTATGTGAATAAACACGACGAGTATGAGTCTGTCTGTTTTTACCATAGCCCGTTGTATAGGTTTCAGTTCTATAATGTTTGACTGTGTATCTTTCAACCCATTCCGGATGGTAAGTGGCCTTGACAATTTGACCCGACCAAGTTTCAGCATCACGTGTCAATCCAGCGAAAGCAATAGCGTGACAAATACCAGCCGTCAAAAATGCAATAGCCACACCGATTAGCCATTCCCACCAAACAATGCGCTTGGAAACCACCCACACAATTGCACCGAAAATAGCTGGCAGACAAGCAAGCAGATAGAAGAAAATCACGGTATATCCTTTCTGACTTCCATGCTGTTCAAATCAACAACGCCAACGGGAGACCAATTATCGTCATACTCTCCCCAATAATCAAAACTACCATTGTATTCCCAAAGCGTAATGAAGACAATGCGCTTTGGTTCTATTGGACTTTTTCGCTGCTTTATCCGAAGCTTTTCAAGTTCTGTATCAGCCACTTCTTCTTTATCTTCTATCTGTGCTAACTTCATTGCTACCTTTTCCAAATACTCAAAGCATCCATCACAAACTTCTCTCCAGCCGTTTTCATCCCGAAGAACGCTAATCATAGAAGGTTCACAGCAAACATACCCTGCGCTCTGACAAACAAGAGGCCCAAATTGAAAACCAATGGTGTTTTCGGTGAACTCTGTATCAGGTGTGTCACTGTTGGTGGTACTTCCCTCAAATTGAAATTTGCAACCAATTTCTTCATCAGGCGTATGAAGAGAAGAATTTAACGGTTTCTCAGCACTCACTATTTCACAAGTTACTTCTTCCCAGCCCTTCTTGAACAATACGTTTTCACTGTCCAAGAAAGAAGCATTTTCCTTGTCGCCTTTTTTGTAAAAGTATGCTGTGACTTGAATCAAGCAGTCATTCATTGTCCACTCTTTTTGTCCTTCTCTTTCTTTTTGAACACATCAACATCGTCATCAGTACCAGTTTGCATTGCCTTTTGAGAACGACTTGACGTAATGATAGTGACGTTGATTTTCTGTCTTCCAAGAATGCTACAGACCATGCTACCGGGAAACACGTCAATCAAGTTGTCGTGTTCTCGCTTCAAATCCAATAGCTCTTTTTGTCGCATAGTCCAAGCATCCCGAGACCCTGTTATGATATTCTGCAAATTGTTAAAAGTCGATGTATCCACGTTTGGTACTGACTCATGTATCCATTTCATCAAAGTGCCACCCCCAACATTTCTGGCTTGTGCATGTTGAACAAAAATCTCTTTGAGTGCATTTTTCTGCGCATCAGTTACCTGCGCCACTTGGGAGATTTTCTTCCACATGTTGTCAAACTCGGACTCGTTGTCTTTTTGTTTTGCTGTGATCGTATTTCGCAATTTGACTTCACTATTCATAGTGCTGACGAAAAATGCACCACAAACAATGACAACGATCAACAGCACCACACCCGCAGCAATCGCAACCATGCATCCTTTGTTCATTTTTTTGCTCCTTTCTTGTTTATATTCTCAAACATACCACCACTCATTTTTTGCATACCACTGCACCACCTGTTCAAAAGTATTATCGAGCGTATGAGTTTGTTCCCAGCCAAGATTCCGAATTCTGCTGGAATCAATTGCATACCGCCTATCGTGACCTGGGCGAATCTTGCTATCGTCAATGAATTGAATCATATCATCTGGTTTACCAAGCACTTTCAAAACCCGTTTTGCCAGTTCAATATTCTCCATTTCTTCACTGCTGGCAACGTGGTAAATCTCACCAATTTTTCCTTTCCCAATCAAAAAGTAGATCGCCTTACAATGATCCAAAACATAAAGCCACATACGTCTATGCTTACCATCTCCATAAACAGGTAGAGGCTTATTCTTCATTGCTTTGTGCACAAATGTTGGCAAAACTTTCTGCGGATGTTGAAATTCTCCATAGTTGTTTTCCGTGCGGGTAATAATAATAGGCACACCGTATGTATTGCAGTAAGACAAAGCTAATAAGTCTGCCGCTGCTTTACTTGCAGAATATGGATTTTTTGGTGCTAAAGGTGAAGTCTCGGTATGTGCACCCTCAAGTATCGAACCATAGACTTCATCAGTTGAAACCTGGATAAACAATTTCGGTTTGAACTTTCTCGCTTGTTCCAACAGGTTAAAAGTTCCAACCAAATTGTCACTGATGAACGGCTTTGGCTCTCGAATGCTGTGATCGACAAAAGTATTATGACAGACAACATTACCCATACCACAAGCAAAGTTATGTGAACCTTCCACCTCCAAATCATACACCCATCCATCATAATCAACATCTTCTTTTGTTTTCTTGTTCAAACCCCTGTGAAAATTTGAAAGAATTCGAAATTGCCAAATATCATTCCAGTTTTTCTTCTTGAGTTTTTGGCAGCGAACAGTAAAAGGCTTCTTCTGCATCGCCAATAAAAGGCTCAACTGATGCGCAAGTTTTGTTGAAGTCGTTCCGTATCTCTTGAAATCTTTTGTCCCGTCACCTTCACAAAGACATTCCCAAAAATATTCACGAAGAGAAGGTTCCAAATCAAAAATGAAATTAGGAAGATGCTTTTGACCTGACCCCTTACCACAATTTTTAATCATTCTACGATAAAAAGTCTTATTATTCACTTCTAAGCGATAAACTCCTGCTTGTTTTTTCTTAGACACATAAGGCAAAAGACCATATCTTTTGCTTATATCCTCCGCGATTTGTTCTAACCACTTTCTATCATTTTGAGCAATAACCACAACATAATTTCCATTGGCCTTGTTAAAACACGCACAGCCTTCTGTCACGTATGCAGCTATAATCCTAAGAAAAGACTTGCTGACCTTCTTGTATGATTTCTTGTTCTCATTGATTTGACGGATAACAAGAAGTTCAGGATTTTTCTCTGGTGTTGAAAGTTCTAAATTGGAAGCGTAAACAGAATGGTTTCCTGTAGCAGTAACACTTCCCCACTTTTGCGAGAGTTTCACAAGTTTCCCTTTGAACCTGTGACGCATAATTGACCTTATCGGCATCCACTGCCCACCATTCAAAAAACTCAAAGCCCTCGTTTGTTTTCCCCTCAATTTGATAACTTCGTATTGGCCCTTTTTCCGTGGCTTATTCTTCTTACTTTGCTGTGTCCAGAGTTCAGAAAAAGTCATGCACCGTGTTCCCACCACAGATTGTATAGGAACATACTCCTCCTCTGCAATACTCTTGGCAGCAAAATTCACAACTACGTCAATACCTTCAAGAAGCTCACTGATATCTCCTGTTAAATCTCCAAATACAAGTCTAAAACGTGAACTGTTTTCAACCCATTCAAGCCGTTGCTTATTTCTTTGATTCGTATTCCGACCAAAACCAACAACAGAATCATCAGTAGCTTCCAAAACATGCTTGACAAAATGACTACCAATGAAACCAAAAATGCCAGTCACCAAAATTCTCATCTCTCCTCCTATGCTGCCAGCGCTACCTTTCTCAACTCCCACCATTGCTTACAACGGTCATCGCAATGCCATCTGTAAGCAGTTGTAACTGCAAATATCAACTTTCTTTGCCAATGACCAATTTGTTCTTTTGTCGCTTCTGGCATATCACGCAACGGACAACTTCCTGGTTTGTTTTTGTAATAGTCAAAGCATGGCTCTCTGTATGCTCTGAAGATTTCGCAAAACAGAAAATCAACAGCGGAATGGTATTCGTCTATTTTACAGCCATGCTTATGTTCAGCAAGTTTTCGAATTGCATGCCAATGATCTGAATTCTCTTGCATGAACATTTCGACCTCTGGAAAAAGTGACAGACATAGTTCTCGAAGTTGCATTTGTTTGCAACACAACGACATTCTCATCTTGATTTTTCCTTTGCATACTTGGTGATTATTTTTTCGAGGTTCCTTCTCTGAGACAACCAACTCGGTGTATCCACCTGCATTTCTTTTTCCTCAAACCACTTATTGAATTCACGCCAAATTTTACGCCAGTTGAGCTTTCTCCGATACTTCTTTTCCACAAGCTCTCTGATTTTGTTTTGCTGTGATCGCCATGGTCTCCAATCCCAACTATCATCGAGCCATTTGCTGAACTCTTTCCACAGACTTTTCCAATTACGCTTCATTGTCTTCACTCCCACTTACATAAAATCATCAGTGCTTTGTCAAGGTAAATTCCGTTACTCGTCCGCTTTGCCTGCTTGATTAACCGAAAGACTTCTTTGCAATCGGTTTTCAACTCGTGGTTATCCTTCTTAAGCTCCTCAACATTACAGCTCATTTACCTTCCTCCTACAGCAACTTCTTTGGAGCATCAAAAGCTCCATTCACTGTATTCCACTCTTCAATCAACTCATCATAATCCTTGAAACCCCAACGAGTTGGGTCATCTTCAATACAATTCAAGCATGCCCGTGTTTTACGTTTTGCCATTTTGTCAAAACGTACAAACGAGTCATTGGCACAAACCCTCAAACCACATGCATAGCACTTACAAGGAGCCGTTTTAAGCGGTTCCAGGTTGGCTGGGTAGTCACAGTAATCCGAAGACACTACACAGGGTCCTTTTTCACTCTTATGCTTTTTGGTGGGTATTTGACGTGCTGCCAAAAGCTGAATGTAGCGCTTATTATCCTCTTTAAGCTTTTTGATTCTGGCGCGATTTTGCACAATTTTTCGCTTAGCAACCTCTACAGGATTGTGCTGAGAACAATACCATTTCCCTTCGTATACAACCACCGCTTTACGCCTGCATTGTCTCGTGCGGTAAAACTGCATTCCTCGACACTGAACTCGCTCATCGCACCTTTTCATTGCCACAACCTTTCTTCAGCACTCTTTCTTTCCATTGTTCTTCCGTCAACATTTTTGTTGCACCAAGAACTCTTACCGGAATATCACCCTCTCCTTCTTTGGTAACGAATTCTCCTTTGCACCATTTGCCAAACATCTCAAGAAAATCCGCACGACAGCTTTTGCAACAAGTTTGACTGAACATTGACATTTCAACGAGTCTGATGTCACCACACGGAACTTGTTTGGTGTCAATTCTGGTCGAATTTGGGCCAGTTTTGACACAGGAGTGCTCATCGCGAGTACCATTTTTGTAGCGTCTGGTGATACCCCAAATCGAATCGTTCTCGTCAACTTCATTGAAAATCTGAACTTCTTCGATGTTGGGAACAACTTCATTCACAGCGTAGAAGCATTCGACTGCAACGTGTCGAGTGTCTTCCATCTCTCTTTTGCAGATTGGACAAATTTTATCAGTCATCATTCTCCCCATCCATAATCTCTTGAGCAATGACTTGCGGGTCACCATCAAGATTTTCAGCAGTTTCGGAATCCCCTCGCTGAACAGCAGATTTCTTCATGGTTTCGACAATCGTAACCAGCAACTTTTTTTGCCTGTCTTTTGGAAGCGGCTTTTCCAACCCTTCTTGAATAATCCTTGCGGTCTCTTCGTCAACCATCTCAATACTCCTCTATTTGCTTGCCAAACATCTTTGTAAAAGTTTCATCATCCTTCATCCTATCTGAAGGAATATGCAAGCTTGTGGAACCCGTATCCAGCATTTTCCAGCCATCTTGACGGACAGCAATCATGCCAGCTGATTCTGCCATCTCACCCTTATTAACCAAACTGGCATGCCCGCCACCAAAGCCCGTTACAGCAACAAAACGATACTGTCCGCCTACTTGGACATATTTGAAAACGCCACCCTGTTTGACTTTTTGGAGGTCAACCACTTTGTGGCCCCTCTATAGTGATGAACCCAGCATCTTCCAACTGACGAGCAGCTTCAAACACATCATTGCCAAAGCCTCCTTCGATTTCTCCATCGACTTCAGCATCACGTGCCCATGACAAAATCTTCTCATCAGACACAAGTTTTTCTTCTGGATAAAGAAGTTTGAATTTCATGTTACCTCCTCTGGAGTCTGTTCGCGGATCAACTCGTTCGCCTCACTTAGTTTTCCGCCGGACTTCTCACAGTCGAGGGATGTCAGCCGCCATTGTCCAACAACAGAATTGAAAAAAGTCGGCAACAGCTTCGCCGCCTGAAGCAATACTTCAATATGTTTACGCTGCTCATTTGGCATCTTTTGAAGCTCATGCTCCGTCATTTCAATCGCTTTGTTGAGTTTAGATTTCATTGCCTTTCCTCGTTTTCAATAGCAAAAGCAAGAGCATCCCTTAAGCTTTTTGCTCCATCAAGAGAAAGATTTGCCCAAAAATAATTCTCTTCAAACTCCTGACTTTGAAAGTAAAGGTTAATGCCGTAGTTATTATCAACACGGCAATATATCAAATCCGTTGTGTCTCCATGTTCATCCCCTACTTCACCAGTTTTGTCCACGAGCTCTTTCACCGAAGGAATTGGCTTTGTAGAAATGGGCATAGCCCCTTTGCTTTTCACGTTGACTGCTCTTAAAACATTCATTCCGTAAATTTCAAAACAAACCATTTCTTGCTCCTTTCAATTTCTTGCTCCTTTCAATTTCTTGCTCCTTTCAATTATAAAACAGGAGCGAGTTTTGATTTTCGACAAAAACTCAAAATTATTCCACTGCAACTGATGCGATATATTCATCTTGTTCCAATCGCTTAATTGCTGTACCACGAGCAGCCCTACCTTGCTCTGACACCTCTGTAAAACGTGTCCGAATAGCAATATTCTGATTCGTAATGGCAAACAAACTCGTATCCTCGTCTGGAACTATGACCTGACCAAACACCAAGTAGTCGCCTTTCATCAACTTGACTCCAATAACTCCCGTACAACCTCTGCCTTGTTTTGGATAATGCTCCAGAGCAGTTCTCTTCGCAACTCCTCTTTGAGTGATTGTCAGCACGTATCCATTTTGATATGCTACTGACGCAGAAAGTGCCTCATCATCAGCAATCGCAAACCTAATGCCTTGCGCTCCTGCCGACTCCCTACTTGCCACTTCTCTAATGTTTGAAATCGCTGTACGCAAAACACGTCCCATTTTGGTAACAATCACAACATCAGCATCCTTCTTTGCCACTACTGCTGATACCAATTTTCCACCAGCATCAACAGGGTAGAACTTTGTGGTTTTGTCTCGTGTTCTGTTCACTATAGAAGCCTGCATTCTGCAAAGCTTGCCTTTCGAACCAAGCATTACCAATGACTCGTCATCATCCAAAACCGATTCGGTAACAGATACCACACGTTCACCCTGTTGAAACTCTGGAATATAGCTTTGCAATGATTGTGGCTTTCTGCTACGATCCAAAGCAGGAATCAAATGCACAGCCAGTCGGTAACGGTTACCTTGGTCAGTAAATACCATCACATCATCGTGTGTGTTCGCTTGTGCAACATGGACAGGCACAACCCCGTCTGGAACTCGGACTCCGCTTACTCCTCTACCCCGTCTTTGTTGAACTCGATAATCATCAATTGGAGTAGACTTGACAGTTCCATCTGACATAAAGATTAGAGCAACTATCTGCTGCTTGACTGTGTCCTTGGCCTCAATTGATCCGAAATCCGTAACAACATGAGTACGACGCACATTGCCAAACTGCTTTTGAATTTCCTTGACCTCTTCATGAATGACCTCATCTACCTTTGCTTTGTCCTTCAGAATTGCATCCTGCTGAACAATGAAACTGGTCAATTCTTTTTGCTCCGCATCCAACTTATCGCAATCCATTTTTGACAACCTTCGCAAAGGCATATTGAATACGTGTTCAGCTTGTCTTTTCGTAAGCTTTATACGACTCTGCAACTCAGTAACAGTCTTGTCCGCATCACGACCATTACGAACAATCTCTATCACTAATGCCACTTGTGCGTTTGCCACAAGCATTCCATCCACTATCTCTTTACGTGATTCTGCCTGCTCTTTCCTGTAAGCAGTTCTCTTTCTAACTACTTCACGCCGAAACGTTATAAACTCGCTTAATACCTCTCTCAAACCGACGTTTCTTGGTTGGTTCTTACAAATAGCAACCGCGTTGAACTTCATATGGCACTGCAACCTCGTATGCCTGAATAAGCTGTTCAACACAGCAGTATGGTCTGCACGAGGAGCAACCTCAATGCAAATCCGAATTCCTTTTTTGTCAGACTCGTCTCTGATTTCCTTAATTCCATCCACTTTGCCATCATTGATAGCAGCAGCAACTTCCTGCAAAATGTTTTCCTTGTTAGTAGCATACGGAATCGATTTGATAATGATGCTTTTGCTTTTACCCTCGGTCTCGAACTCTGTCAAGACTCGGTAAAGAAAAGTTCCTCTGCCATGCTCATAAGTACCATTACCACCAGACTTCAAAACTCCACCCAAAGGAATATCTGGCCCTTGAATGATGCGGCACAACTTTGCAACATCAATAGTTGGGTTGTCCAAGAAAGCAAGAGTAGCATCGCATACCTCGTTCAAGTTGTGCGGAGCAATATCAGTCGCCATACCTACCGCAATACCACTTGAAGCAGTTAGCAGTATCATCGGAATTCTGGCTGGAAGAACAACTGGCTCTTTCTCCAATCCATCATAGTTATCAATAAACCTAACCGTTTGTTCTCCAATATCAGCAAAGTAAACCGCCTCGGCAAACTTGTGTAGACGCGCTTCCGTGTATCGGTACGCAGCAGCAGGTGAACCATCAACACTTCCAAAGTTGCCTTTACCATCAACCAATACGTTGTTCAAGACGAATGGTTGAGCAAGACGCACCATTGATTCGTATGCAGACCCATCTCCATGCGGATGGAATTTACCAATCACCTCACCAACAATTCTTGCACTCTTTCTGTACGGTGAATTGCTCTTATATCCAGCATTCCACATAGCCCATAGAACACGTCGGTGTACGGGTTTCAACCCATCCCGCACATCAGGAATAGCTCGATCACAAATCACATACTCTGCATAAGTGAGAAAGTTCTCTTTCATTTCATCGCAGATGTCTGTGATCTTAACGTTTGTCATTTGCTCAGTCATCGTTTACCTCACACAATGTCATCAAACTTCAATGCCTTTGCCAAAAAGTCTTTTCGTGCTTGAATATCTTCACCCATCAAACGATCAATGACCTCACGAGCCTGAATCTGGTCTTCAATCTGCACCTGTCTCAGCACTCGTGTGTTTGGATTCATTGCTGTCTCTTCAAGCTCATCAACACTCATTTCACCCAAACCCTTAAACCTGCTTACTTCGATCCGTGCATCTTTGTGCTCTGTTTTGAACTCATCCAGAGCAGCAGCATCTTTTATGTACTGACTTTTTCCTCGACACGTCACTCTGAACAAAGGCAAATCGCAAACATACAAGTGACCTGCTTCAATTAGTTTGCGCATGAACTTGTGGAACATTGTCATCAGCAAACAAGTGATATGTCCGCCATCCGGATCGGCATCGGCAAGCAGTATCACTTTGTGATACCGCAGATCGTCTATCAAAACATCTCGCGGCGTTACTGTCACATTCAACGCTGCAATGAGCGTACTGATTTCTTTGTTTGTCAAACAACGTCCCAACGGTCTGCTATAGACATTCAGAGGTTTACCACGTAAGGGCAAAATCGCTTGAAATTGTCTATTGCGTGCATCCACGGCAGTTCCACCAGCACTGTCGCCTTCGACAATAAATAATTCACACAGTGTTGGGTCTTTGCTCGTACAATTTTTCAGCTTTCCTGTTAGTACAGATACAACGCTCTTCTTTCTTTGGATATCACGTGCTTTCCGTGCTGCATCACGTGTTTTGATTGCATCAATGATCTTCACAACCACCGTATCAGCAAACCGTTTGTCCTTTTTGAACTGCTTAGTAATTTGCTTTTGAATCCACTCACCAAAAGGCCAACGCAAATCTTCATTGTTCAGTTTGGTTTTGGTTTGTCCACCAAACTGAGGTTCTTCAACACGTACACTGACAATCAATGTCAACCCTTCCACCACATCACTCTTGTTAACCTTCAGTTTGAGCCTTTTGAGCTCTGAAGACGCATGATCTTCAATCGCTTTGCAAAGCGCATCCAATGCCGCATTGTAATGCACTCCACCTTCATGTGTAGCAATATTGTTGGCAAATGAATGAATTTGACTTTCAAACTGATCATCATACACAAATGCTACATCCACTTCACAGCCTTCGACATCGGTAGATTGAATGCGAATTGGTTCGTGAATCAATTTGCTATCACGCGTCAAATACTTCACATATCCATTCAAACCATCAGCAGAACAGAATTCTTCCTCGGTTCCATCAAACCAAAACAGCTTGATTCTCAACCCTGCATTCAAAAAAGCCAACTCTCTCAAACGTCGTTGGATAACCTCCTTGTCAAACTCACAACGCGAGAAAATCGTCTTGTCTGGCTTGAATATGACCTCTGTACCCGTTTCTCGCTTAGGACAACTACCAACCACATCCACATCTTTCTTGGTGGGCTTTGCACGTTCATACTCTCGCACATAGATTTTGCCATCACGCTTGATGGTAACCATCATATGTTCTGAAAGCGCATTGACAACAGCTGCACCAACTCCATGCAAACCTCCGGAAGTACGATAGCGAGTATCGGCTCCGCCAAACTTACCACCAGAGTGAAGCATTGTTAGCACAACATCTACGGTTGGGATTTTCTCAGTTGGATGATTCTTAACAGGAATGCCTCGACCATCGTCGACAACTTGCACTCGGCCATCAACAGTAAACTTGATCGCAATGTTTTTACAGAACCCCGCAACCGCCTCATCAATCGCGTTGTCTACAATTTCCCACACGAGATGATGAAACCCACTCGTACTCGTATCACCTACATACATTGCGGGACGCTTTCGTACACCCTCTAACCCCTTCAACACCTTGATGGATGATTCATCATATTTGGCTGTCATCTACGCACGCCTTTCGTTTCCCAGACTGCATCGACATCTTCGGAGTTGTAAATAGGTGGATCACTCCAACCCCTACCATTCTTGTCAACCCCGTTCGCAAAATCCATCAGAGCCTTCTTTGCCACCTTGTGCGAAACCTTCGTGGGAGTCCACCATTCAAAGATTGCCCCGTTAGACATCCTACACTTCCAAACGAAACCTCGGATCAACGCTCTCATCAAATCAGACATAAGCTTTCTCCTGTCATTTTTATAACAGAGCTAAGTCCAAAAGTCCTTCCAAAAATCTTGTAACTATTTGTCCTTACATACTGTTATATAGATAGAGAGCATTGATTTTAACGAAAAATTGACATTTTCGAAAGGAGGGCGAAAAACTTTTACTATTGAGACTGTTCAAAGCTGACGGAACTGGAATCCCCACACATTTTTCTTTTCCCGTCTGCCATCTCAACATATCGAACAGCCTCTTTCGTGACTTGAACAACGGAAATCTGAGCAATCTTAGTACCAGGAACAATATCATATTGTTTCGCAGATAATGATATTGCTAACAAAATCAATTCACCCAACAAAGTAGGTGTGGCAAATACAATCAGATCATCATGCAATGTCTTTTCCACACGCAATTCACAACCATCAGGAAGTTGCAATTTCAAACCAGTATGAATCACAACTACCCTCTCTGCTACACTAATCTCTTTACTTGCAACAACAATGAATGGGTTGTTGGCAAGCGCCGGAACATGTTGTTCACGTTCATACGTTATCGTCTTCATCATTCAAAGCTTCTCCTAACTGTTCCTTGATTAGCCTTCCAACCATCTTCTTTGCGTTTTCAACCAAAAACTTCCCTCTCCCCTTAATCTCAATCATATCGGACGAAGTTGGTCCATGGCGTGAATATACCATCATCGGCGATACTTTTCTCTTATCCTGCTCATCCAATGATGCTACAGAAACAAACACCTTAAAAGTTTGATCTGGCCTAACCAATGGAGGCAGTGGGTCACGAGCAAGAACTTGTTTAACACGGGAGTCAGTCCTACAATCGTATTCTCGACATACTTTCGGACGTTCATCCCAAACCCTACACTTTCGAGTTCGAACATCAAAATAGTAGCAAACACCATTTTCATGCGCTACAATATTGATATTTTTACGATTTTGTATTGCAGGTTCGCACTTGAATTTACCAACCTCATCATCCTCAAGCTGAACCCTGACCGCACGACAACAAAAATACTGATTGCTACAATTTTCACAGTCAAGAAGCACTTCTTTTTTGTCACACATTTTTCCTCGCCTTCCATTGCACACTTCTATTCCAAATTTCGTCTATGCTCACAAATTTAACCTACTTTTGCTTTTCTTTTTGCCATTTCCTCTCTATATTGTGCAGTGGAAGTACAAGGATTATCCTCCTCCGCTATAAACATTCTAACTTCCGTTGATCCAGCATGGCACATGACTGGAATGGTTATATTCCCACAAACAATGCCCTCCTCGTCTTCTGGAAGTATTTCACCAGCTATGTCTTTGAGACACTCCCGCATAAATTCTTTAGCTTCCTCCTCACTATCCAAACGACCAGTTACCATTGTTCCCATTTCCGATTCTTCAACAACCAAAAACTTTTTCATCTCTTTCTCCTTTCGAACGTTTACAGGTTAACCTCCATACAACCTTTTCCACCATGAGGCATATCAAATTTCTCAAGACTTTTGGACATGCATTCCTGCTCAATCTGTTTTGCTTGATCTTCAGGAATGACCTGTGTTATTCCTTCGTCGATATTTCGTTCAATATTCTCAAAAGTATCCCAGATAGGCATCCCGGAACGCGCTGCTTCACCTGTTCCTCCCAACATCACACATTTCACCTTTTTCACTTTCTTACCCAGTTCTTCAACCTCTACTTCTGGCCCAATAATCTTGTAAACACACTCACCAAATTTGTCTTCCAAAGTTTTAGTTTTAACTTTGATAAAACTGCCAATCGAGACTCTCTGCGCCATTTTCCCCTCCTTCACCTTTTCACAACTGTAATGTCCTTCGTGTTATTGAAGAAACGGCCATCACCATCCTCAAACTTCTGCAATGGAATTGCTACAATATGCCCTTTCTTTACATCACGAGAAAATTTCATAAATGCATTGTTCCAAACGTAAAATCTCATTTCATCCATATCATCGCTAAGCGTAACAACCATCATCTCATTACCATTTTTAGACGTTTTTCTGGTAATACGGTCTATTCGTCCAAACACATATGGCGATTCTCGCTGCTTTACTTCACCAATTGTACACCAGCGATTATCCTTAATTTGCTGTGCATATTGTAGTAAAATCGGCTCTCGTGTCAAGCAAATCCCAACTGCCTCTGCCTCTTTTTCTTGCCATTCATCTTCTTTCAATAACTTTGGTGCAGTTTTTTCCTTACGCAATTCAATATACTTCTCTAAAACATCATTACGCTCACCAAAATCATCAAACGCACCTGCGGACAACAAACTCATAACCACTCGTTTGTTAATCTTACGCTTCGGAATTCGGGTAAAGAAATCTTCCATGCCAGAAAATGGCTGCAACCCTTCAATCAAATCAGCTGATTTTCCTACCTGCTTTATATGACTCAACGCAAACCTGATATTTCCATTATCATCAATTCGAAACTTAACACCACTTTGATTCACTGATGGACTGACTACTTTGATTCCCATCTTCCTTGCGTAATTGATGTATTTTACATGCCCAGGCAAAGCTCCTTTTCCACCTGAAGTCGAAGCATTATTCATCAAAGCAGTCAAATACTCTGTTGGGAAATGATATTTGAACCAAAATTCAGCACCACTTATTGCGGCGTATTCGAACGAGTGAGAATTGCTCACAACTACGCCATTTGCATAAAATACATGCTCATCACTATCTACAGTGATATCTCTGGTTTTCGTTTTTCCAACAAATCTTACCTGAGAAATCTTTTCAGCATGCACTCCCACCTCCCAGCATTGCATTCAATTTTGCAATCACTTCTTGACGATCATTGATAATGTTGTCCTCCCAGAAACGTGCTACTCTCAAACCTTGCTTTCTACTGTAATCATCCTTTTTGATATCACGAAACCAGTTGACTCTTTGCGTTTTTGTCTCAGGACCTTCAGGATAAAACTTCGGGTTGGAATGAAAATAGTCACCATCAACTTCTATATAAAGTCCAACCATAGGTACGAAGAAATCGAACACAAACTTCCCTTCTTGTTTCTCCTCAATGTAGGAAACATGCAAATCATCCAATATTTGAGCAACTATTCTTTGCGGCTTAGATCGAAGCTGCGAAAAAACTCCATCCTTGATTTGTTGCAATGTTGTCTGACGAATCTTGTTTTTTGTTTCTTCAGAATGCTTATGACCAGTATGTCCATGAACCTTTCTCTTCTTTGCAGATTGTGATTGCTTCTTCCTCGTATCTTCTGATGCTTTTAAACCCGTAATTTTTTTTGCAATCCTATTTACAATCGTATTAGTAGCACGTGTTTGCCCCTTGTTCCATGACTCCTTACCAAACATAGGATTGCCTTTACCTACTCTATCACGTTTCATCCTTTCGATATGTGCAATCCATTTTGGATCGCTACGATCTGCATGCCCCCTAACATATCTCATGAATACCAATTGTCTACCACTGTTATTCACTTTTATTCGTTTTCCACACCCACAAATGCATTTCGGAATTTCCAACCCACAGTATTTTTCAAAGTAGTCCTCAATTGATAGCCCATGTTTCTTGATGTGGGAGACAAAACGCCAGCACCAATACCTGCCCTCCTCATTTTTCATATCTTTTACCACAGTGTTGCAGATCACACATCTCTCCCAATATCGTTCCTCAACAACTGCATATTGCATCGTGTGAACTCCTTTCCAATTATGTTCACTATATGCAATATGCAAGAATATAAAAGAATTATGTATTATTCGTCCTCACAAATAACCTTATGATCTCCTTCTAACACTTCCTCTAACCGACGCTTAACTCCATCTTCACAGAGGTATTTATGATTCATTGACGAACTGATCGTCTTGCCAGACTCTAAAGTGACTTCCCAAACTTCCTCCTCTGAGTCCATGACGTCAACAACCTCAACAAATTTGCAACCACTCTCCCCATCTGGCGCTTTCACTTTATCTCCAACAGCTATATCTCCAAATAGTCTCATCCCATCTGGAGTCTCAACAACACAATCAAGTGTCAAGCAGCGGTTGAAGCCATACTCTGCAAAAGCCTTACACAACTGCCACCAATCTTCAACCTCTCTCTGAGTTACTTCCCCAGCTTGTATTCGCTGCTGAGCACCCTCTAAAAATTTCTCGTGCAATACATCAAGCGCTTTTGCATCTCCTTTTCCTTTGATTAACGCTTTGCGCAATCTATTTGCATCAATTGCATCAAAACCAGAGAGAGCTTGTGCAATCTTTTGCACCTGTTCTTGATAAACAATAATCCCATGTGTTTCCTCAAGCGCTTCTCTCAAACATACCGGTACAGTGTACCTTTTCCTCTTGTGCTTTCTTTCTGCGTATTCTCTATCCATTCCCATATCACGCGGACCTGGTCGAATCAATGCTGTTACAGCACTGATATCAAAAATGCTTTCCATTTTTACAGCATCAGCAATCGGCTTAGTTGCTGGATTTTCAAATTGGAATATCCCAACCAAATCGTGCTTCGAACTGATTTGGATTGCTTCCTTCTCATCAATATCCACATCCCTTTTTCCAAGCCTCTTTCCACGTCTCTGTTCGATATAATCCACTGCATCCTGAATGATATCAAGATTGTTCAACCCTAAAAAGTCGTACTTAACCAGACCTACTGCTGACAATTCATGAGTTGCTAATCCTTCTGTCCAAGCAGAGACTATTTGATCACTTTTGTCCCGATAGACAGGAACCTGATTCTGGATATCCAAATTGGAAATGATCATGCCACCAGCATGTTTCCCCATATTTTTGACTTGGTTACGCAAAATCATAGCGTGCTGGTAGACTTCAGGGTATTTTCTGAAATATGCTTCCAAATCCGGATAATGCTTAAACAACTCATCAAATTCCATCTGGTCAACACGCTCTTGATGACTGTCATCCCCTTCCCCTACTTGAAAACTGGCAAGAGCATCGATCTTTTTAGTTACTCCCATCGCTTCCCAAACATCCAAGCCCAATGCTCTTGCAACATCAATAATCACAGAAGCTGTTTTGTAAGTTGAGTACGTTCCTATTGAGCATGTATGTTTTTCACCAAACGTATCTACGACATGCTGCTTAACCCAATCACGTACGCGTTTTTGGAAATCCAAATCAATATCTGGACAATCATCCTTTCTACCGTAATCCAAAAATCGCTCAAACAGTAATCCGTACTGGATTGGGTCAAGGTCTGTTATACTTAAGCAATATGAAACTAAACTCCCTCCTGCACTACCACGACCCCAGCCTACCGACCATTCCCCAAACTTCTTTTTCGTATCACCTACGACCTTATCCACAACAAGGAAATAGTCTGCATAGCCTAACTCTGTAATAACCTTCAACTCAAACTCAAGACGTTCTTCATATTTTGGAATTGAATCAAGCCCGCGTTTTCTCAAACCTGCTCTTGCTCGTCTACACAGCTCATTGTTCGAATCTTTGTACAAACGAGGCAATTTGAAAGATGAATCCAACTCAATATTCTCAGTACCAATTGCAATGCGGCGTGTGTTCAAAATTGCTTCATTCAAAACTTCTTCAGTAAACACCGGACTCTTGTACTTCTCTTTCCATAATTGTCTCAACTCTACCTCTGTCCGATAATACAAATTTCTCACATCAAACTGCCAAACTTCTTCAGGCTTTTCAACTTTATCGAGTATCGTCTTGCCTGTTCGAATCAACATCAACAAATCATGCGTATCAGCAAATTCTGGGTACAAATAATGACTGTCAAGCGTAACAATAAGTGGTGCACCCACTTTTTGAGCAAACTGAATAAGCTTATGATTAATCGCAACTTGCTCATCCCACTCAATCATTACCAACTCGATATAGAATTCGTCAAAAGCTTCTGTATATCGATCATATGCCACCTTTGCTGCAAGAAAATCATCTTCAGCAAGAGCTTGCGCAATTTCTCCCGCATAGCAAGCTGACGACCCTATTACACCTTTTCCATACTTTTTCAGGTTTTCATAGTTGCATCTTGGCATGTAGTAAAAACCATTCAGCTGTGCATCATTATGCAACCGAACGATATTGTAAAACCCTTCAAAATTTTTCGCAAGCAACAAGAGATGGAAATTACTACGATGCTTTTTTCTTTCCTCTGGGTCATCTCCCCGGTAGTCATTGACGTATGCTTCCATTCCAAAGATTGGCTTGATTCTTGCCTCACGACATTGTTTATACTGCTTAATCCATCCACCCACCGCACCATGATTTGTTACTGCACAAATGGTCTGATTTCTGCTTTCCAATAGTGCAAGCAAATCATCAACTCGGCCAAGCCCATCTCGTATTGAAAACTCGTCATGATGGTGCAAGTTAATAAAAATATCTCCACGAACTTCTGCTACTTTCTCCAACAATCCTGGACTTGTTTCTCCATCTCTCCACCAAGGCAATTTTCTCGTCAAATTGCAATCAATTTGGATTGCCAACTTTGCTCTACTTGCAGCTATTTCCTGCATCAAAATGTCATAAGCTACGGATTTGTCGTCTGATTTTGGATATGTAATTTCGTACTGAGTTTTATCAAGCAAAAATTCCGATACTACTCTCGTCAAATCATAATCTTTCTGAGAGCAAATAAACAGAACAGGCTTACCGCACTTCAGTCTATCCTCAACTTCATGCTGTTCATAAAGCTCAGTTAATGCCATTATAGGTCCCGTGTGTTCAAATACCACGAAATCAAAAAAGTTACAAAATGCCTACCATAATCGGGAGCTCATTCTTCATCACTACCTCCTCTTTTTTGCATGTACCATCTGTCGTACCTAAAAACAGCCACTTTATTATATTGCTGTGCTACATCCTTTTTACAAGAAATCGCAACTCGCCTGTTTGACAGAACTTGCCAGAACCGAATAAAATCCCACGCATCATTATGGTCTAAAGAACTCACAATTCTAATCGTCACTTTTTCGCTATCGTCCTTAACATACTTCTTGAACTGGTCAGTACTTGATACCTCTACAGGACAACAACCACAAGCATATCTCCACGAAGCAGACAACCCTGGAAACAATGAATCCACACCAACTGGAGAAATCAAATACACACACGAACAATCAGGCTTCTCAGCAACAAATATCCTATCAAAAAAACCATCATCACGCAGTGACGTGTAACGTTCATTTACAACAGGAACTCCCAAAGAACAATAGCGAGCCATTTTTCCAACAGCGTCGCCTTCCAAATTCTCTTGAAACTCCTCCCCCGACTTATCTCCTGGAAAAGGCTCTAAAAACCACAACCGGCGAGGCGTAACATTTTCCCCTTTTTCCAAAAGATTCTTGAACAGATAACCCAACGCTACTGCCGCATCTCCCAATGCCAATGCGTATGTCTTAGCTGTGTGAAACTGATCCAACACTTTCGGAATAGGCCGATCTACAAATGCTATATGTTCCAAAGCATTAGGTGCCTCTTGAATTTCACAAAAGAAGTGTGTTCTCTTAAAAAAGCGAGAAGCAAATAAGCGCCCATCTGGTAAGAAAATCGATATCCATCCCAAAAATCCACAAGTCAATTGAGCCGCCAAAACCATAGCCTCTTCGGGTGAACACGGGGGTGCTTCAAGACGTGATTCACGACCTACATAATGAATATCATCTGTATACTCAAACAGATGTCCCGTTTGGCTATCATAACCACAAATCATCAACTACCATTTCGCGAAAGCCGAATAATTTGTTGAAGAGTCATTCCTTGACGCTGTAAACGCTGAACTTCATTTAATCGACTAACTACTCCTGGATCATATAAACGATGTCCTGCTGCTGTACGAGCCTTTTCGCTAATCAATCCCAGCAATGTATAGTTGTGGATTACCTGTCGAGACAACCCTGTCTCTCTAACTATATCTTTCATTTTCAGCAGATTATTCATGCAGTTTTTTCCATCTCCTCTTTGATCCTTTGTATGAGTTTCTTAAGAGTCTCTTCACTCTTGTTACGGCCAATCTCCCCCAACTCAACTAAAATCTTAGCAATCAGTGGTGCGTACTCGGCAGGACTACTTTTTGACGCAAGAACCAATTTAGTATACAACCTTCCAATTGCAATAAGCGGTTTGGAAGCAAGCTGTTGTTTTGGATCAAATTCTTTGATTTTCTTCAGCTCACCAACAACCTCATTCAAATAGGTAATCGCACTTTTCAACACTTTGTCAAACTCTGTTCTGGTCATATCTTTCGACCATTCAACCGCTGCACCAATAAAACCCTTCAAACCAATAACCGTCGTCAGATATTTTCCCCCACCACGACTGCTGGTAGGCGAAACTTCAAACTGCAAATGCAATCCATGAACTTGTGTGCTTAGCAAGGAAACAATAGCAAATTCAGATGCTCCAGCTTTGACTTTGGCCATTTTTTCATATAGCTTATCACGCTCAACATCTTCAACCGCAGCACCTTCTGTCGCTTTTAATGCCCTATGCTCAGCTCTTTCCAAACCTTGGATGCTACGACACTTGTTTGCATAGATAGCTGCATCACGAGCTTCTTGCGTAGTATAGTTCCGAACCTCAATCGGCACCTCAGTTTCTGGCCCAAACATCAAAGCAAGAAATGTCAACCTATGACGTCCTGACCAACATTCAAAATTCTTACTGCCGTCTTTTAGTTTTGCAACATTGATCGGCATCCAGGCACGACCAATTTCAAGAATCTGAACACCAACATTTCTGACCTGGCCAATGCTAACTTCAGCCGAAAGGTTAACCGTGTTACGAATAGGAAGTTGTTTTGCAAGTTCATTCAAAAGTGGATCACCAGGTTCATCGCTGATAAAAATCCCGATATCTTTGATCTTCATTGTTTGTCCACTATGATCGACAAACAACTGCTTGATAGTTGGAGGTTTTTCACAACCCGCTCGATGCATGATAGACTCAATAAATTTTTCCTTTGCTGACAATTTTGGCTTTGGAGGTCTACCACGCTTTGCTTTTTTCTTTTCTTCCTTTGGCTTTTCCTCTCCATTTTCCGCTTTTTTAGCTCTTTTCGGCTTTGAAGGCGTTGATAATTCCTTCCTGAATTCAGCAAACTGATCTTCTTTCCCTGCACTCATTTGCAATTCCCTCCTTTGATTAGGATAATACTTTCGACACGATAGTTATAACCTTGTCGCACATAAGATTATGCTCTTTTTGCTAAAATATAGTTGATTACTGGCTTTCGTACCTTCCTCTTTTTTGCAGCCTTTTCAAGCATATCAAAAATATCCTCTGAGGTAGCCTCCAACTCACGAATGCTCTGAACAAATTCGCTTGTGTCAACCATTTCTGGTCGCTCTCGAATCTCTTCAAGCAATGTTTTTGCGAACACTTCATCGCCCGATCTCACATTGTTCAGTTGGATTTCCTCAACCTCAACTCGCTTACCCAAATTAACTTCTACAACACCAACTCTAACTACCCTGGTTTTTTCATTGATTGCTTGTCTTGCCAAAGCCCCTGGCGACCAAACCAACGTCTCATTCTCATCATAGTATGGCCGCATTCCAAAATGAAAGTCACCAAAAATTACAGCGCTATATTTGCATGGTAAAAAATCCTCAAGCAGATATGTCTCAAAAGGCACCGTATTGCGAGTAATCAGGTGATGTGCTACAAGAATGGATTTCTTTTTGCGTGTAATCGGTTTTTGAAATGCTGGAAGAAATTCATCATAGCAATGACAAGGATACAAAACAACGTCATCAAATTCCTTCGGTTCCCACATTGTTTCAAACCGTGGACAATGACGTTCCATGAAATTCAGTGTTGATGAACGATAGCTATCAGGGTTATATCCAACTGTATCATGCTGACCAACAATCGCATAAGTAGTCAAACGACTGCTGCAAATAATATCCATAACCGAATTGATTATCTCGTAATTGAAAATCCGATGACTATTGAAAAAGTCACCCATAAACACAACAAAATCAACCCCTTTTTCGATAGCCAAACGATATGTCTCTTCAAGCTTAACCAAAAGACTTTCCGAAAAATTGTCTATTCGATGTTCAGGTCTTTGGCCTGACATCTGCAAATCGGAATAAGCCAGAAATCTTGACATCTTGTTAGATTATATGGTCACTTCACACAATTTTTGACAAAAAAAGAAAGACGCCAAAAAGACGTCTTTCTCTAAGCAAAGCAACCAATTGGACTCAAATGTAGATTCGTTCACACCCTGTTTTGCGTTCTTGCTCACCATTATTGTCTTGAGTTGCGGTATCTGTAAACGTATAAGTTCCTGAATATCCTGGCCCAGTTTCGCTTCTCACATGAACTCCCAATACTTGCGGAGCAGGAATTGTTTGGTCACAAATAGTATTTCTACCTGTTAGGCGAACCCTTACATGATGCAAACCATGCTGTAGCCCAGCGTTGTCAACAATAGCTATGCCTGTCTTAATTGGAAACTCAAGAGGCCAATTTTGAGCAAGTTTCTGCGACTCATTGATTGTTGCAGGAGCAGCTTCTCCAGGAGTAAACCACTCCCTATTCGCTTGCGCTGCTGCATCTTGTAGAAAATATTCCTTGTCGTCCAAAATAGTCTCGATACGCTCATTATCAGCCATGATCAACCTCCCGGTTTGATGTTGCTAATCGTGTAAGGCTCACCCAACTTGTCTTGAGAACCATATCCGCCATGCTCTTTACGAAAGAATGCTCCACGCTTTACATAGGGTTTTGCTTTTTCCACAATGCTCTCAAATTGCTCAGGATTCAACTGTTGAAATGCCTTAGCAATTGCAACATTTTCTTCAAGTTGAGGCACATTATCATGTCCAACAATCACTGTACTCACTGGACAAGACATTGCAAGTGTAAGTGGTTCCCAAGCAGTTGTAATACCTTTCGGATGAAAAATATGTCCTTGTGCAAAAGCTTTCATTCCTACAACACCCATGTCACGATCCATTGCAGAAGCCATTACTGAATAGAATGACTTGTCCATCGCAATATCAGCCGAATTTGCTGGACACAACACCGTATCGAAATCAAATCGATTCATCATCTCCATAAGTACATCGGGAGACTCATGCCCAGTAAATCCGAGATAACGAACTATGCCTTGGTCCCGCATTTCAACCAAAGCCTGCAAAGCTCCACCTGGCTTTACAACCTCGTCTATCTCATCAACATTAGTAAGACTATGAATCTGCCATAAATCAACATAATCCGTTTTCAACCTCTTCAATGATTTTTCAAGTAACGCAAGAGACTTATCACGACTGCGCTCATGCGTTTTTGTAGCCAAAAAAATCTCATCGCGAAACGCAGGAATTACATCTCCGTACAAATCCTCTGATGGGCCATAAACTGGAGAAGTATCAAAATAGTTGATACCCAACTCATATGCACGCCGAATAATATCACGACAATTTTCTGGATTACCACGTCTTTCCAGTGCACCTTGGCCACCAAGTGAAAAGATGCAAACATCAAAACCTGTTTTACCAAGTGGCCTTTTTGAGATTGTAGCATTGCTAAGCAGCAACTTAGCAATTTCTTTTATTTCGCGTGCAACATACTTCATCGTCTTGGAGTGCCTTTTCCCCCAATTCGAGCAATTTCATCCATCCTTGATTCAGGAACACCTAATTCGCCCAAAACTGTATACACAACCAAGTCGGGTTGATTTTCTGCGCTATCCAGCTCTTTATCCAACTTATAAAGCCCACGATGAACAACACTATTCGACTTCATAACACGGCTAAGCATTTCGTAGCCATGTTCGAGATTTTCTTGTGGAATCACATCAAGAACCTTTGACTTTCCAATCACTACACAAGCTGCTATAGAAGCAATGTTCAAATCCAATTCCGCAACCAATATGTTCCTACGCAAATTGTCACGAATAGCATAGCTAATATCCGTAGCACTATCCCATTTTATCAATGGTGTTGCTCCAAAAGTAATCACACCGCTGGTAAGAACTCCTGCCAAATCAGACCTGTCAAACGTAGTTATCGCATTCTCGCCTCTTGTAGCAGCAATATTGTTAAACAGGTGAAACAAACCACTAATGCTTTGATTAGCCACACCCCAAAACTGCGTCACAGGCAAACCTGGGTATAGCTTGCTGATACGGTCATTGTCAACGATAATCAAAGGCGAAATGCTTCGGCCCGCTATTTTGCCTTTGTCCCTTCCTACTTTCCCAAAAAGCATAGTCAAAACGTTGTGCGCGTTATAGTTGACCTTTTGTCCTTCGCCAGATTGAGGCATAGATACCAGTACACCAACAACAGGAGGTTGACCAGGACCACCCTCAAGCTTGAAAGATTCAGCAATATCATGACTGATATCAACAAGCGTCTCTACAGAACCACTGCCTGTTCCTCCTCCAGCTCCAATGCAAATCAAAATACGCTCCCAATCTTTCCCAAAGCTCCTTTTCATCAAATCGTAGACGTCTTCATAATACTGTTTGACTGCCTGCTTTCCTTTTTCCGGTTCTTTTCCTGCACCACCTTCACCAATATCCATCACCAGCTTATTCTCTTCTGGAATGTTGATTGCTGTTAAATCCTGACTATTTGTGTTAATCGCACAAACACGCCGATAGCCTAACTTGTAAAAAGTTTCTACCATTCGTGCGCCAGCTTGACCTGCTCCAATAAACGCAAATTTGAATGCTACATCGCACTCATCATGGACAACTTCTCTTTCCTCCACATCAGCAGGCATCGGAATGTTTGGAACAACAAATCCACTCTGGTTTTCCATGGGAGTTTCTCCTTTAGGTTTATCTTCTCCGGTATCCATACCGGCACTCAAAGCATTCACATCCAAGTCCAACTTCTTTTTCCCCATAACTCTTTCTCCCGTGCTTCGCTCGACGTCATCATCAATCACTATTTCAACTTTATTGCCAACCCTCCGAAGCATGAACCTTTTCAGTTGCACTACTTTGTCTTCTTTGGCCCCTTACGCCACTTAGTGGTCCCCTCCACATAATCCTTCAATGAAGCACAAAAAGCCGCTGGATCGGTTACTTTACCAGCCATATCTTTCATGCACTTTGTGGCTTTATGCTTGGCATCGCCAGTAAGAGTAGCCCAATACTTCAATGCGCTTTCACGTGTCCAACCACGAGGAAGTTTCTCCCAAGCTGCACGCCGAGAAGGACCACGCCAATAAGTAGTTCCTTCGATCATATCACGCAATGAAGCACAAAAAGCTGCCGGGTCAGTTACTTTACCAGCCATATCTTTCATGCACTTTGTAACCTTATGTTTAGCATCACCAGTAAGAGTAGCCCAATAGCTTTTGACGCTTTCCATCGTCCAACCGCGAGGCAAATCTTTCCAACCCAATGCTGTTCTTGATCTAACTCGATCTAACACGGCACGAACCTGCCATGGTTCAAGACCCGTCATCTCACAAACATGAGTTCCCAAACTTGCCTTTTTCAAACCAGAGCTATGCCAATTCTTACGTAATTCAGTTACTGCCTTCTTGATTTTTTGAGTCCACTCCTTCAAATCACGAGGTGTGTAATCAGCCGCTGCCTTTTGCATGATTGTGTCTCGCACAGCAGACAACTTAACTGACTTAACATGCAATTCACGCATTTTGGCAGCGCAAGGAGCACAAATTTCTTCCATTTCGTTCGCTGTAATCATGCTATCAGGAAAATCTTGCACTAATTGATCGATAGCAATTCTCATAATCATTTGCTCAGCTGCGACCCTTTTTAATGACATTTTCTTATCCTCCTTATCCTCTTCTTTGTCATCGCGCAATCCGTAATCATGTCGCCTACGGAGTGGTTGAATTGGCATAACAACTTGTCCTATAATGTTTTATGTTAAACTCCTTGGAGGAATTGCTTTCCTCCAAGAAAATCAGCTCTTTCGTATAAAGCCAAATATAAAAAAATTATGGCATGAAAACCTAAGAAATGTACTCAAAAACAGCTGGCAAACGAGAATCGCCTGTCGTCTCTATCACCTTAAATGGCAATCCCCATTCGCGCAGCACACCCAGCATGAGACTATGAACACAAAACTGATACCAAGGATTGACTGTTCTAACCTGATTGCTCTCCAAAGGAACAAGTCCCCACGGGCAAAAAATAAGATGTGTGTAAGTTTTTGCATGAGAACGACATGCAGCAACAACAGCATTAACCTTGTCTGGGTGGTGGTGTAGCTCAGCAATTGCATAGGCTGCTAAATCAATACTGGTACGGTCTGTCACGAACGACTCATGCTTTTTTTGTACCTCAACCGTTCGTTTCAATATCTCATCTTGGCACTCTTCTAATGCTAAAAACTTTTCAACATACACTCCACCAGCCCAATCGTACTTTCTCTGATTCAGTATTGGACGAGTAATGTCTTTCGCGGGCAAAAAAGGAATTTCAAGCTTAGCAGCAATATCACGACCTAAACCGCTTTTCCCTGTACCCGCAGACCCTACAATCCCCACACGCAATTTCTTCATACAAGTCTCCACGCATCCATTTTCAAACTCTCAAATCGGAGTCTTGAAAACCACTCCAATAGAGGTCCTTTCTCACGAGGTCTACAGCGAAACGCTGGCAAATTATCAATCTCATCCATCTTCTTCAACGACTTAGCTAAACGCAGCCGTGGTTCATTGTCAAGAACAGCTTGCTCTTTTTTGCCACGTTTCTTCTTTTCTGCTAACCCTTTCAAAACTCCATCAATATCCCCAAACTGCTTGACAAACTTTGTTGCCCACTTTTCTCCAATGCCAGGCACTCCATGAATGTTATCAGATGAATCACCCATCAATGCTCCACAATCTACCCACAGTTTTGGGTCAAACCCGTAAGTATCCACAAAAGATTCTTTCGTCCAATAGTTGTTCTTCATAGCATCGAATATGATAACACTGTCACTAAGCAATTGATAAAAATCCTGATCTGACGTAACAATTACTGTCTCCCCGCCATTGTTTTGCTGAGCATATGTATTGATAATATCGTCTGCCTCAACTCCATCAACCCGAACTTGCAAAACCCTAACCAGTTTCAAGGCTTCTTTCAGCAAAGGCATTTGCTTAAACAAATCTTCAACTTCGGGAGGTGGTTCTTCTTCACGATTTTCTTTATATCCTGATGGAATAATTCCCTCATTCACAGCTTTCTTTGACTCAGCTTCCCGACGTTTATAACCTCCGTCCCATACCACAACGCATAAGTGTGCAGGAAACTTCTTTTTGAATGAGACAAGACTACGAAAAAATCCATACAACAAAGAAACCGGCATATCATCACAAGTCAAATGCTTGTGTGTCCAATGAACTCTATGGGCAAGATTATTTCCGTCAATAAGCAAAACCTTCATTTAATCTCCTCGACAGTTACCTCTTCTTCTTCGGTACTCTCATCAAGTATATTCGTGTCAAGTTCGGGAAGTTCTTGCTTTGCCTTTCCCACCACTGGTTTAGTTATCTTTCCATCGTCTTGCTTTGTTCCTGAGTCCCCCACCTCTGCCAGCTTTTCCTCAAGCTTTTGCCGAAAACCGGCATCCTCACGAAGTCTATTCAACACATTAGCACGACCTTGACCAAGCTGTTCATTGCCCATGCTAAACCATGCACCTTTCTTTTTGATTACTTTACGATCAATTGCTTCAGACAACAATGCCGCAATTTGATCAATACCATGACCAAAAGTGATCACAAAGTGTGCTTCGCGGAAAGGTGGAGCAACCTTGTTTTTAGTTACTGTCGCTTTGATGCGGTTAGAAACCACTTCCTCGCCCTCAACTTCTTTCCCTATCGCAACAACATCAACTCGACAAGAAGCATAAAATTTCAAAGCACGACCGCCTGGTTCCGTTGTTCTTTTTCCCCAAGTAACACCAATTTTTTCCCGCACTTGGTTGGTAAACAAAATACAAGCTTCCGATCTACCAACTACTCCAACCAGTTTTTTAAGTGCTTGCGACATCAACCGTGCTTGTGTTGCAACATGTGCATCCCCAATTTCACCATCAAGCTCGGCTTGAGGAACAAGAGCAGCAACGCTATCAACAACTATCAAGCGAACTCCCTGATAGACGAGTTGCTCAAGCACATTGAGGGCTTGTTCGCCTGATTCTGGTTGGTGAATAATCAATATGTCGACATCAACTCCCAACGCTTTTGCATAGTCTACATCAAAGCTAAACTCACTATCGATTATTGCTACGTTTACATCTGGATATGCTCTTTGGAATTCTGCTATAGCGTGAAGACAAAGTGTCGACTTACCTCCACCTTCGGGACCATACACTTCACAAATCCTCCCTAACGGCCAACCTCCTCCAAGTGCCCAATCCAATGTTTTTGCGCCGGAAGGAAATCTTTCAACACTTTTAACCTCTGCTCCTCCAAAAAACAAACAAGCATCTTTATTTGGACCACCAAATTTCCCGTTGTTGATAGCAGTACATATTTGCCCTACTTTTTTCAGACGCTCTACACGCTTCTTTTCGCGTTCTGATTGTGACATTTGCAGTCTCCAAAAATCGAAGGAGACCCAAACATTTTCAGCCTGAGTCCCCCTCTTGTTTACGCTTCCGACTTGCGCTTTGCAGCTTCAGCAAGACACTGTTCTTTGCTCGCACACTTAGAACATTCCTCATGGTTTTCGTCTTCAATCGTTCCAAAACATTCCCACTGAACCTGCTGTTCTTCCTGCGCTTCCTGTTGTTCTTTCGATTGTGACTCTGGCTGCGATTCAGCTTGCTCTTTAACTCCTTCACCTATCTCGCCAAAACCAAAGTCCTCTGAAAGCGGCGGAAGCTTCTTCTGTGGTTCTTCTGTCTTTTTTGGTTCAGTTTGGACTGTTTGAACTGGCTCCGACGTTGAATCACTTTCCCCCGCCGGAGCTTGTCGAAAATCCGATTGAGGCTCTTCCTCCTTAGTCTCTTGTGGTTTTTGTGTTTGCTGTGCTTCCTTACGTGCCTCAGCCTCAAAAATCTGCTGAGTAACACCCGAATCCGCCAAAATTTCCCGGATGTCATCATGCAAAGCATCAATAACTTGTTTGGCTGAAATTTGCCTTCCAACAAGTCTTTTCAAATCATGAAGAGTCAACTGGCGCTCAGCTTCGGTCAAAGGTGTGCATTTTGCTTGAACCCCGTCCATCACAACTTGAGCTGAGTAGCAAGTTCTCACCCCGTTATGATCTTGAATGATATTGATATCAACTCCTTCTTCTGGATCACTGATATCCCTATCAAGCTGACGGAAAATGCTATCAATATCATACCATGCCTCCATACCAATATTGATAACCTTGTACCCCAAAACCTTTTTCTCATTTCCATTTTCATCAACCTCAGTAACGTGTGGATCACGTCGGTCAATGACATTCCACTTCAGCGACGTTCCAACCCCAGAATCCTTCTGAAGTTTTTCAAGATACTGACGGTCTTGAGGTTCAACACTGCTACCACCTTCGCGAAGCACCTTCTTCACAATTCTGTGCAAATGACAAATCGGACAAGTCTTTTCAGCAGTTGGTTGTTCCTCATCAGTATTCCAATCCAAGCAACTAATCATTTTTGGAATGCGGTCTTCACCTTCAAAAGCATCCGCAATACACAATCCCCGATCTTTGAATCGCTTGTTCGGAGCGATGAAATGGATTTTCTGCTGTAGGAACTCACCAACCAATCTGATTGGGTTATCCCCTTTTTGGAACTCGTAAAAGATGTCCTTGTGTCTCGCCCAATTTTGTGGTTGGGGTCGACTTTCACGCAGCTTCTTGATCTTCTCCAATACACTCTTACTCATTGTAACCTCCTTAGCGTTTCGCTCACAACAAAAGACACACTACACACTACTTACCACCCATAGTACCTCCTTTCTTTTTACGCTCTTTTTGAAATCGACGTATACGATCAATCGTCGATTCAGCACGTTGTTGTGCAGCATTTGTATTTCCTCCATCATTTGAACCATACAAATGTGGCGTTGTATGCCGTTCATCCGAAATCGTTATACCGTGCTCTCTTAAACTATAAGACTTTTGCCTCCATGCTTCATACCAAACATCCATCGTATCTGCTTGCTCTTGCAAAAACGCTATATCGTTTTCCCACTTTTCGATCTGCGATTCATTGTTCATCAAAATAAACGCCTCAACATCTGCAATGGTAGGCTTTTTAGAAGCACTGGTTGTTTCAAGTGCTTGGCGTGCCTCTTGAAACTTCTTTTTTTGCCAACGATCATATCCCCTTTTCATGGCTTCAAGCTGACGCGTTGATTCCTTTTTCAACACACCAAAATATGCAATTGCTGCTGGCTGCATTGCCACATGTTCATCAAAGTCCCCATCACGTACATCCAACAGCCTCGGATCAGGATTCTCTAATGATACACCTCCAATTTCCTTCTTGCCTGCTTCATCGCAAGCTGTTTCAATCTTCTCTACCACATCGCTAATCTTGGTTTGAAGTACCACTGCTGCTCCTCCTTTTCCAAACAAAACTCAAAACCAACAACTCACAACATACACCTGTTTTATTATATCGTTTTCTACTCACGAATTTTCATGTTTTTTTGCCAGAGTGTTCATCTTTACTGCAAACTCACCGAGATTAAGCACCCCATTTTTGTACAGCTGCAAAACGTCAACAACCTCTTTTTTATGCTCTTCTTTTTTAGCAGTTCGAATCATCATACTTGCTTGCTTCAACAACTCATCCTCTTCCAATTCAGCTCTTCTTGCTTGTTTACGTTGTTTGAGTATGTGTGCATTCTTGTACATAAACTCCTGCAACACATTGTTACTTACCGAAAGATAGATATTTGCCACCAAATCATTATTCGAGTAGAAATCATCAAACAACCATACTACGTACTCCTCTACAGAAATTCCTTGGTCATCCAATTTCTGAACAAGAGTTTGAACGAGCTTTATTTCAGTAGGACCAAAATTGCCTGTATATTGCAAGTCTGTCAAATGCAAGTACTTCTGGCAAAAAATTTCAAAAAACTTCCATGCCTGCCTTTGCAAATAATTCTTTGCAGGCGACGGCTTTCCAATATGTCTTTCGAGTTTGTC
>Ga0180432_10000424_pt1 | contig 68680 bp, 64 predicted proteins | sample SS_ome_10_FD_132414 | JGI IMG/M metagenome (GOLD analysis project Ga0180432, IMG submission 132414) | Hypersaline lake sediment archaeal communities from the Salton Sea, California, USA - SS_1_MS_2 metaG | ecosystem: Environmental > Aquatic > Non-marine Saline and Alkaline > Hypersaline >...
ATATTGGATATTTTGACAGGCGTACCGGCGTTAAGAACGGTTGGGTGGAAAAGCATTTCAAAAAGGGCAAGAGCCCGCCAAGGACAAGGATAAAATAGCAAAACTAGCGCACAAATCGTGGTGGAATTGAGGGAAATTTTAACGCTAAGCGAATTTCACGGAATTGTCACAATATCTTCATGGCGAATTCACTTATAAGAGGTATGATTTAGTTGTAAAATAACAAAGATAACGATCTATTTACTGGTGGATGACAATGATAAATAAGACCTTTAGGAAGAGGAAGTGAGAAATGGCTAAGGAAAGAGTCCTGATTGTTGAAGATGACAAAAATATATCCAAACTTATAAAATATAATTTGGAGAAAGAAGGGTTTCATTGTACGACGTCTTTTAACGGGGAAGATGCGTTAAGGGTCGTGGATAAAGATCCTTTCGATCTTATCATACTTGATATCATGCTTCCCGGCATAGACGGTCTTGAGGTTTGCAGGCAGGTCAAACAAAAAAAGATACTTGCAAATATGCCTATAGTCATGCTTACAGCCAAGGGCGAAGAAGTGGACAGAGTTGTCGGTTTTGAGCTGGGCGCGGATGATTATATTGTTAAACCGTTCAGCCCAAGGGAGCTGATCTTACGCATAAGGGCGATATTAAAGAGGCTGAAGCCTGTAGAGTCCGAGAAGGACCAGCTCGTATCTGGCAAACTTACAATAGATATGCCGCGGCACAAAGTGACCGTGGACAAAAAAGAAGTAGAACTTACTTCAATGGAGTTTAAACTGCTGGTTATACTGATGCAGAGAAAAGGCCGTGTACAATCGAGAGAAAAACTTCTGGAAGACGTATGGGATATCGCCTCTGATGTTACAACCCGCACGGTGGATACGCATGTTAAGCGGTTAAGGGAAAAACTGGGCAAAACAGGAGACCTCATAGAAACGGTGAGAGGTGTTGGGTACCGTTTTAGTGAAAAGGAATAAGTTTGAGAATAAATATCCATTATAAAATAACTATTATTTTCTGCCTGATACTTGCCGTTATTTTGATCGGGGTTTTTGCGTATCTTAATACAACCCTTAAAGATTATGTTTTTTCCAGAATAGAGACAGCCCTGACAAAAGAGGTTATGTTGGCGAAACTTTTTCTGGAAAAAGACTTCCCCGGATATCCACGTTTAAAAGAAGTAGACGATATAGCCGATAGGGCGGGCGAAAAGCTTGAAACAAGGGTGACGATAATAGGGCTTGACGGTACGGTTTTGGGAGATTCGGATCTTAACGGAGAAGAGCTGGAAGCCGTAGAAAACCATCTCGGCCGTCCAGAGGTGCAGGAGGCCCTTAAATCAGGGATCGGCCAAAGCAAGCGTTTCAGTACCACCGTCCGGAAGAATATGCTTTATATAGCGGCGGTTTTCGGAAAAGACGGACCCCAGGGTGTTGTGAGGTTGTCTTTGCCTCTATCGGATGTGGACATGGTATCCGCAAAGCTGAAAAGGATTCTGTTATACGCGTTGTTAATAGCCTTTCTTGTATCTGTACTGGTAAGTTTTTTCGCGTCATTCTTTATTTCGAAGCCTATCAAAGATATTTCAACTGCCGCGGCAGATATAGCTAAAGGGAACTTTACTAAAAAAATATCCATCCGGACAGATGACGAGATAGGGGATCTTGCCGCTACTTTTAACTATATGGCGGAAGAAATACGTTCAAAAATAGACCAGATCACCGGCAACAAGGCCAGGCTGGAAGCGGTCTTTTCAAGCATGTTTGACGGTCTCATAGTTGTTGATCCAAAAGGCACCATATTGCTCATGAACAAAGCCCTCCGGGACATGTTCATGGTAAATAAGGATCCTGTTGGCAGGAAACCCCTGGAAGTTATCCGTAATATTGAAGTGCAGGAAGCCGTGGACAGACTTTTAAACACAAAAAGCGGTATGGAGTCGAGGGAAATATCTGTTTTAATGCCAGTGAAGAAAACACTAATGATACATGGGACGCCCATAATACGGGATGGGAAGATAGAGGGGGCCGTGCTTGTCTTTCATGATATAACCGAGATAAGACGCCTTGAAAATATTCGAAAAGATTTTGTGGCTAATGTTTCACACGAACTCAGGACCCCGGCTTCCAGCATAAAAGGCTTCGCGGAAACTCTGGCCACAGGTGCTTTGGAAGATAAAGAGCACGCCAAAGACTTTGTGAAAATAATCGAAACCAACGCTGACAGGCTCGTAAGGCTTATAGATGATCTCCTGGATTTGTCCAAAATAGAAACAGGGAAGATCAAACTAAACCTCAAGTCATGTTCCCTGCGCATGATCGCCAATAAAGTAATAAAGGACCTGGAGACCGCGGCCGGGGAAAAGTCCATAAAGGTAGAGAACAACATGGATAGAGATATCAGGGACATAATGGTCGATGAGTCGATGGTCACGCAGGTGTTTTATAACCTGATAGATAACGCAATAAAATATACGGAAAATGGCGGGTCTATCGAGCTTATCGCGAAGGAACAGGCAGGTTCTGTTTCAGTCAGCGTATCCGACAATGGTATAGGTATATCTGAAAGGGATATGCCCAGAATTTTTGAACGTTTCTACTGTGTCGATAAAACGCGTTCCCGTCAGGCTGGGGGAACTGGTCTCGGACTCTCGATAATCAGGCATATAGTCGAAGAACACGGCGGACAGGTTTCTGTTGAGAGTGTACTCGGCCAGGGTTCCACCTTCACATTCACACTTCCCAGATCGTAATTCTATCATCTTTCCCAATTTTTTACCCTTTTCAGGGTGAAATACGCCTATTTTTAATTCACCCATAGTTCACTTTTCCGTAAAAAATCCTTCACATTGAAAATGTACAATTTAAGCGAAACTTGAGAAGGACGATCAGTAAAGGAGGAGGAAAATGGGAATATTTAATGTTTGCAGAGTGGAAGATTTTCATTTGTGGTATAACGCCGCGAAACATGTATTTTTTGCCTCAGGCGTTATTCTGATATTTTTGGTTATAGGGATAGGTTATCTGAGATATTACAAGAAAATGTCCGAGGATCTGATCGGCATGATTAAATCCAGCAGCATAGGAGGGGAAGGAGGTGACAACTGGCCGAGTTTACAGTTAGAGATGTTCAACTGTGACAGTTCCGATGAGTTCACGTATGCGGATTTTGAAAGAAGATGTACACAAATAGAATCGAAGCAAGGGGAACTTTGTGAACAAAAATAAAGAAATAGAAAAATGTCAAAAAGGAGGAAAGAGAGAAATGAAGAAGAAAATTGTGATCATGATACTGTTGTTTTTTTCGATTATTGGGTTCTGCTCTGAAAGTGCGCGGGCCAGCGAGATGGATATTCTGGTTAATAAGCTTGTGGAAAAAGGCGTCCTTACTCCATATGAAGGACAAATATTAATGGCGCAGGCGAAAGAGGAAGCCGCCAAAGAACTGGCGGAAGGCAAAGCTATAACCGCGCCTGAATGGACCCAGAAAATAAAGATAAAGGGCGATGTAAGATTCAGGACCCAGACCGACTGGGGCAAGGGCTTGGGCCCTGCGCATGAAAGAATAAGGGAAAGAGTAAGGGCCAGGCTGGGGGTAGAAGGGAAAGTCAATGAGCAGGTGTCTGCCGGTATTCTGGCTGTAACCGGTAATGATGACCCAAGGTCCACAAACCAGACACTGGATGATAATTTCGAGACATATGATTTTCGCCTGGACCAGTATTACATTCACTGGACACCGGAACTTACCGAAGGAGTTGGCACAGGAGATCTTTGGTTGGGTAAATTTAAAAATCCATTAGTTAAATCAGAGCTCCTTTGGGATGGGGATATCTGTCCGGGAGGTATAGCGGCGCAATATATGTCTCCTAATTTCAACTTTGGAGAAGTACCGACAAATCTCTATGCTAACGGCGCAATGCTCTGGTTGGACGAGATAGGTACTTCACAGAGAGATCCCTTAATGTGGGTTATTCAGGGTGGCCTCAAGATGGACATAATAAAAGACTGGGATGCGTCGTTGAATTTAGGGACAGCGTATTACGGGTTGGCTAACGTCCAGGGGAACCAGAGTTACGGATATAACTATTCGGCAGGCACCAACACTCTCTGGGGGGGAGCTCTCGGTAATACTTACAGGTACGACTTTCACATGCTGGATCTCATCTTCAATTATGACAGCAAGAAACTATTTGATTTTGAAATAGGGCATGGGCTTTACGGTGATTTTATCTGGAATACCGGAGCACCAAAGAATCAGGTCGCCTGGCAGCTGGGCTGTTATCTTGGCACCAAAAAACCCAAAAAGCCGGGAGATTGGAAACTCTGGGGGGAATACAGGTATATCGAACGTGATGCAGTGCCTGACTTTATGCCGGATTCCGATTTTTACGGATTTACTCCCCAGGGCAGGCCACGAGCCGGCGGTACGGGCGGTCAGGGCATAAATTGCGGGATTGACTATGCGATATTCAAGAACACGGTCCTTTCCGCGGAGTACTACTGGATGGAACCTATAAGCATCAATACTGGGCTTACGAACGACTATGATGAACCGTATCAGCTTCTACAGCTTGACATAAAGACGAAATTTTAAGTTCACATAAAGTTCACATAACTGTAACTGGTAAGAAACATGATTTAAGTAAAATTATAATAAAAGGAGATGACCAATGAAAAAGTATATGCGATTAATACTGGTAGCAGCATTGGCCCTTTTTCTGTGCAGAGAGGGACATGCCAGGAATATGGTCCAGATTAAAGGATCGGACACGCTGATAAATCTTGTTCAGCGGTTGAGTGAGGTGTATATGGACGAGAACCCCGGGAAATATATCTCAGTTACGGGAGGCGGGTCCGGTACGGGAATAGCGGCTCTCCTGAACGGTAAATGCGATATAGCCAATGCGTCACGGTTAATGAAGCCGAAAGAGGTTACCATGGCAATTGACGCGGGTATAACACCGAAAAGGGTAGTGGTAGCCATAGACGGCCTGAGCGTCATCGTTAATAAGGACAATCCGGTCACTCAGCTTACCGTTCCCCAGATAGGAGCTATTTTCAGAGGGGAGATCACTAACTGGAAAGAAGTCGGTGGCGATAACAAACCTATCACTCTATACGGAAGGCAGTCGAATTCCGGTACATTCGATTTTATGGTCGAAATGGTGCTTAAAGGAGACCATTCTCCGCGCATGAGAAGGATGAACGGGAACGCCCAGATAGTGGAAGCCGTTAAGTCCGATGAAACAGGTATCGGTTACGTGGGGGTAGGATACGCGAAGACCGCTGAAGGTGTGACCATATTAAAAGCCGCGTTGAACGCGGGGGCGCCATATGGAAGCCCGCTTAATATCGAAGATGTGAAGACCGGCAGATATCCGATAACAAGACCTCTCAACCAGTATATCAATGGCAGTCCTAAAGGTGAAGTTCTGGATTTTATCAAATTCGAACTGAGTCCCGAGGGGCAGAAAATAGTGGAAGAAGAAGGTTTCTTCCCGGTTTCTGTATCGCAGGAATATGTCAATTTTAACAAAGAGGCTGTAGGACATTAACCAGCAGAAGGAAAGGAGGCCGGGATGATAAAAAACTTTAAAGAAAAAATGATCCACGGCCTCCTTTTTTTAAACGGCTTTCTGGTAGTAGTTGTTCTTATCGGCATATTCGCGCTTCTGGTCTTTACCGCGATCCCGGCTTTCAGGGAGGTCAGCTTAAAAGAGTTCTTTACGAGCCCCAATTGGAATCCCACTTCGTATGTTAAACCTTCCTACGGTATTGTTTCCATGATCGTAAGCACATTCATGGTGACAGTAGGAGCGCTTGTTATTGCCGTACCGTTGGGGATAGGGACTGCCGCGTATCTTTCGGATGTGGCAAGCGCAAAAGTAAGAGAAATAGCAAAACCGGTAATAGAAATATTGGCCGGAATACCTTCGGTTGTTATAGGGTTTTTAGGTATAGTGCTTGTAGGACCGATCATTGCCAAGGTGTTTGGTGTTCCTAATGGGCTCAATGCTTTAAACGGGTCTGTTCTTCTGGCCATAATGGCATTGCCTACGATCATAAGCATATCGGAAGACGCTTTGAACAGCGTACCGAAGTCTTTCACTGAGGCTTCCCTCGCTTTGGGGGCCAGCCATTGGCAGACTGTCATCAAAGTCAAGATACCGGCGGCGATGTCGGGTATTTTTGCCGCATGCATGCTGGGTATGGGAAGAGCCGTAGGCGAAACCATGACGGTCCTCATGGCTACCGGGTGTGCTCCGGCAATGCCGAGGAGTTTTCTGGATTCGGTCAGGACCATGACATCCACAATAGCCATTGAGCTTGGAGAGGTCCCATATTACACGACGCATTATTACGCTCTTTTCGGAGTGGGTCTTGTGCTTTTTGTGATCACTTTTCTGGTGAACATGGCCTCGGACATGGTGCTTCATAAATATCAGGTTAAGGCGCGATGAACAGGAAAAATATATCAGAAAAAATAGGATTCACCATATTAAGACTATGTATCACAGCCGTGTTACTGGTTCTTTTGGTTATATTGTACGACATAATAAGCAAAGGGATAGGCAGTATAAACTGGGCATTTCTGACACAGCCGCCCAGAAAAGGGATGACAGAAGGAGGTATATTCCCGGCTATAGTCGGGACTTTTCTGGTTACCGTAATAACAGCGTTCCTTGCTGTACCGCTGGGTATGGGATGCGCTATTTATCTTAACGAGTACGCGAATGACAGTAAAACTACGAGGCTTATCAGGATGTCCATAAGAAACCTGTCGGGGGTACCGTCAATAGTGTACGGTCTTTTTGGGGTGGTGCTTTTTGTCCAGCTCATGCACCTGGGAACGTGTATTTTAGCCGCGGGACTGACACTGGGGCTTATGACACTTCCCTGGACAATTACCGCGAGTGAGGAAGCGCTTAAGAATGTGCCCCAATCTTACAGGGATGGCGCCCTGGCGCTGGGGGCTACGAAGTGGAAGGCCATACGGACAAATGTATTACCATACGCGGTGCCGGGAATGCTTACGGGAACCATTCTGGGTTTAGCGCGCGCGGCCGGGGAAACAGCCCCGATCCTTTTTACGGGCGCGGCCTTTTTCCTGCCGTTCCTGCCAAGGTCGGTTTTTGACCAGTTCATGGCGCTTCCATACCACCTGTATATAATGGCGACACAGCATCACGCGATATCCCAAGTCAGGCCCATCGCGTACGCAACGGCGTTCGTTCTTATAGCCCTTATCTTTTTAATGAATCTGTTTGCGGTAGTATTAAGATACCATCTGAGAAAGATGAAAAAGGAATAAACATGAAAGATGTAAAAATAAAAGCCGAGAATTTCAATTTTTATTACGGCGACCATAAAGCTTTGACTGACGTATCAGTTGATATTCATAAAAACAAAGTATTGGGTATCATCGGACCGTCCGGTTGCGGGAAATCGACTTTTCTCCGGAGTCTTAACAGGATGAACGATGTGATAACCGGGGCGAGATATGAAGGAACTGTTCTTCTTGATGGTCAGAACATATTTGACCCGGGGGTAGATGTAGTTGAAATAAGACGCAAAGTCGGGATGGTGTTCCAGAAATCCAATCCTTTCCCGAAGACTATTTTCGAAAATGTAGCCTATGGCCTTAAGATCAATGGCAAAAAGGACAAAGATTTCATCGCGGAAAGAGTCGAAAAAAGTCTTAGAGATGCAGCACTTTGGAATGAGGTGAATAGCCGTTTGGATAAAAGCGCCTTTGATCTTTCCGGAGGACAACAGCAACGGTTATGCATTGCGAGAGCTTTGGCTGTTGAGCCGGAAGTTATCCTGATGGATGAGCCGGCGTCAGCTCTTGATCCGACCGCGACCGCCAAGATAGAAGAGCTTATACAGGAGCTTAAGGAGAAATACACTATAGTCATAGTCACACACAACATGCAACAGGCGGCCAGGATTTCTGATTACACCGCTTTTTTTATGATGGGGGAACTGGTAGAATATGATGTTACAGGCAAGATGTTTACCAGTCCTTCTAAGAAGATAACGGAGGAATATATTACCGGAAGGTTCGGATGATCTATTGTGACTTTTAAAAAGGTGGGTGAAAAATGGTAGAAAGACATTTTGACGAGGAACTGACAACGTTGAAGACAGACCTGATAAAGATGGATTCTCTTGTAGAGGAGGCCATTTTTAAATCGGTGGAAGCCATAAAGAACAGGGATAAACAAATGGCACAGGAAGTCATTGACGGAGACAGCCGGATAGACGAGATGGAAAATATTATAGAGGAAAACGCGATCGGGCTACTGGCGCTCCGACAGCCGATGGCGGTTGACCTCCGTTTTATCACAACAGGCATGAAAATAAACGCCGAGCTTGAAAGAATGGCGGATCTGGCCGTAAACATAGCCCAGCGTGCTCTGGAAATAGCTGACAAACCTCTGCTTAAACCGATGATAGATATCCCCAGGCTATCGGAATTGGCCATAAAAATGGTGAAAGGGGCGATCGACGCGTTTGTAAATAAAGACGAGAAACTGGCAAAAGAGATAATACTTACGGACCCGCAAGCCAACGCACTGAAAAATGCGGTACAGGAAGAGCTTGTGAATGATTATATGGTCAAAGACGGCTCAACAGCTACAAGGGCGGTACCGCTTCTTTTAGCCACTCGGCATCTGGAAAGGATATGCGACCACGCTACAAATATTGCCGAAGATGTTATATATATGGTTCAGGCGAGAGTCGTCAAGCACCGAAAACTTGAGAACGGAAAAGAAAGATAATTACTTAATTCCGGAAAATCGTGGTGAAATCGTGGTGAAAAGGCCGATTTGAGCACGAAATACGATAGTCCCGGCACCTCCACCATTTTCAAACAAAGGCGGATTAGAATAAATTTTATCCGCCTTTTTTGTTTGAAAATGTCTGCAATGCTTTCAGCATTGTGGAGCATTAGGGACGTTTGCTGAATTGATCGGAGAGGTGTTCCTGAAATAATCCCAGACGTGTCCCAGAAATTAATCGGAGACCTGTCCCCCTGAAACCTGACACTTTGATACTTCCGCTGCGCTTAGTTTTCGGGGGTCAAAAACTCCACTTCCGGCGCTACGTTTTGCGCGCGGGCTAAGGCCTCGATCTCGGCAAGTCTCCGGGGTGTGACAGTTTGAGAACCTTCCATGGAGGCCGTTGAAGCCCCGAAAAGGTTTCCGGTATGCACGGCTTCTTCAAATGATCTTCCGTTGGAAAGGGCGTAAACAACCCCCGCTTTAAGTGAATCCCCGGCGGCTGTGTGACATGCCAGTTCTATCCTGATGCCTTTTTCCTTAATGATCCTGTCCCGCATAACGAGTATGAGCCCCGCTTTATCCATTGAAACAAGAACTCCCAGGAGATTATATTTGCTTCTCAACTTTATTGCGTACGCTTTGATAGCTTCTTCGGTTATCGTATTTTTATCCAGAGGTCCCCTTTCTGCCAGGCCGCTCCAGGCCAGGATCTGTAAAAATTCTTCCACGTTCGGTTTGATTATATCCTGAGGCGAGTCTCTATGGATATCCAAGATCGACATGGCCTCTTCGCGGCCGGACACGTGCTTGAAATCGATCAGGAATTCCACCCTGTCATGATATTTCTTCTTCACCCGTTCTACGAGCGTTGCGTAATAGGCAAGATCCCTGTTATATCTTACAGGCCCTCCTGCCGAAAGGAGCATCCAGATGCTATCTGATCCTCCTTTAAACATCCGATCAAGCACGCGCAGGGCTTCCCGATTGATCCTTTCCACTGTTTCTTTCGAGAGTTCATCCAGCCATCCGTACATTACGGGAAGGGGATCGCCGTCGATCATGTTTATGACCGCTACCTGTTGATCGCAGGCGGCACGGATCAGAGTGGGGATTATGCTGCCCGTTAAAAAATTTCTTTCCCAGACATCGGTGATCTCCGCTCCTTCTTTTCCTGCCAGTGCCACGAGCGCGATATTTTCATTGAAATCACTGAATACTTTTGATACGTTGATCTGATCTCCGCCCGAATGTATGTGGCATTCTGCCGGCTCGAGAGCGCCGTCCGGCCCGGTTTCCCATTCGATCGTAACATCAAGGGGGCCGGCGTGATTTACCCCGAGCACCTTAGTGTCCGGTAAAGATGCGGTCTTTCCCGCATTCTCGTATTTTTTCTTACCTTCGCGGGTTCTTACAGCATTTATAACATCATGGGCGATCTCCCGGTTTATGCGCCTCTTTTCAGCATCGGGCAGCTGATCATAATGGTGCACTATGGCTTCTTTTAAAGAGGGCCCCGTAAGCCTGCTTATGCCGAGACCCTTTGTCAATACGTCTTTAATGTCCACGATGAAAAACTCCTTTCCGCAAGAAAATCGGCCACTATATTCTACCCTCTTTGGGAGCTGCAGTATATAGTTTTTTCCCGTTTTGGTTAACATAATAAAAGTCGGATTTTGGGACGGGTTAGCCAAAAACCCGGTCTATTTCGGTCTATTATAGGAATTATATTGTTTTTTAAGCATGTGGTATGGTAAACTAATAATCCTTAATTTATGAATATACTGCGGAATAGTCGAAAAAAGGAGTGCGCTCAAAATGGAGAAAAAAATTCTCTTTGTCTCTGATTTTGACAAGACACTTTCCAAAGGGGATGTAGGGTATATACTAAGCGCGAAATTGGGAATATCCGCTGAGCGATTCGACCGGAAGATCGAAGAGATACAACGCAGGAATATCGTACAACTCGGCGGTGAGCTGGCGCATTTGATAAGTCGGGATCCTGATTATGCCGGGAAAGTAAGTAAAGACCTTCTTTATGAGGTGGGGAAAGAGATCGAGCTGAAAAAAGGAGTTCCGGAACTCATGAAGATCCTGGCTGAAGGGATCGACAACTGCCGTTTCAGCACATATATAGTATCCGCGGCGCCTAAAGAGTGTGTCGAGAAAGCAGTGGAACACATCTTACCTGTTGAGAACATCTACTGCACGACTTTCATTTATAAAAACGGCATCGTCCAGGATGTTGAAAGGACCAATGCCGGTCACGCGAAAGTATCCACTCTCGATATGTTAAAGCAAAAAGAGAATGTCACCCGGTACGCCATAATCTACGTGGGAGATGGTTCAAGCGATGTCCATGTGATGCTGCACGTCAGGTCCTACAATGGTTATACGATAACCGTTTCCCCGGCGCCTTATATGGGGCACATCTGTCGAAGAAGCGTGATATCCGATAATGCCCTTGCTATCTTAGTGCCTATCCTTGTAGACCTGTTAAAATACGACGAAGGAAAAGTCCGGAAATTCTTTGAGGATAAGGGGCATACGGTATTGGAATGGAATAGGGCCGACACGGAGTGGTTAGATATAGCTTAATAAGAACGAGATAGTTATTTGAATTTTGCCTTTTGAGGCTGGGGGATGTTAGACGTGAATGAAGATTTGGAGGTGTTAAACGTGGCCACGAACAAGTATCCTATATGCAAGCGGTATAAGGGGAATCCTGTCTTGACAGGCAAAGATTTCCCCGTTGACGCCGATATCAAAAATGTTTTTAATTCCGGCATCGTGAAATACAATGATATCTATATGATGGTTTGCCGGGTGGAGAATTCCGCTTTGTTCGACCATTTTTGGATCGCGGAAAGCGCGGACGGTTATCATTTTAAACCGCGGCCGGAACCGGTGGACATGCCCCATGATGATCCGGAGTTCAAGGAGTATACCTCCGGTATGTATTATGATCCGCGCGTGACAAAGATCGGGGACGCGTACTATATAGTCCATGCCGCGCACTCAGGCCACACCTGCCGGCTGAGCCTGGTGAAGACAGAGGACTTTAATAAATTCCAGTGGATGGGGTTCATTTCCGAAACGGATAACCGCAACGGGGTGCTTTTCCCGGAGAAGATAGGCGGACTGTACGCGCGCCTTGACCGGCCCAATACCGGAGCCGATACCGGGGATATCTGGGTGTCTTATTCTCCGGATCTGATCTTTTGGGGAAAAAGTAAGTGCGTGTTCAGGAACTGGGAGGGGATCCGCTGGGCCTGGACAAAGATCGGGCCGGGGGCCGCCCCCATTAGAACACCCGAGGGATGGTTGACTATTTTCCACGGAGTGCGCAGCCAGTGCAAATCGCATTTTGTTTATCAATTAGGCGTGTGTCTTTTGGACCTGGAGGACCCGTCAAAAGTAAAGGCCATGTCTGAAGACGCGATCTTGATCCCCGAGGAGCAATACGAACTCGTGGGGCAGACCCCCAGCGTGGTGTTCACCTGCGGGGCTGTGGTGGAAGATAACGGCGAGGTCAAGATCTATTACGGCGGGGCTGATACGGTCCAATGCGTGGCTACCACAAGCTTGGAGCGGCTTATCGACGCATGTTATAATCGTTAAGGTCAATTCATAAAAAGGAAAAAGGAGGAAAAACGGTGCAAGAAGCTAATGTTGATAATGGGAAGAAAACCTGGCGCGATCATCTGCCGATCCCCACGAAGATGTTCTATAGTCTCGGCACGGCGCTTGATATGTGGGGCATCTGGTTGTACGCGGCCGTCGCTTTTGCGGTCTTTAATATGTATCTGGGGGTTCCACCGTGGCTGGTGGGTCTGGCCCTTACATTGATACGGGTCTTCGATGCCATCGTTGATCCTCTGGTGGGGTGGCTGTCCGATAATTTGCGTACCAGGTGGGGCCGCCGCCGTCCTTTTATTCTTATAGCCGGTATCGCGAGTGGACTGGGCCTGCCGATACTGTTCCTGGTGTCGCCGGGCTGGGTGGATATAAAGATCTTCGGCGTATCCGCGGTGTTCTGGTACATGATATTAACCAATATGATCTATATTCCCATAATCAGCTCTTTTACCGTACCTTACTACAGTTTGAGCGCGGAGATGTCGCCTGATTATGAAGAGCGCACCTCCATCATGGCCTATCGCAGCGTGGCCCAGAAGATCGCGGAACTGGGAAATTTTTACGCCCTCAGGTTCACCAATCTGGCATGGTTCCTTATCCCGGGAACCGGACAGAAGAATACCCTGCTGGGCCTCCAGGTGTACACGTCGATACTTGGTGTTGTGATGGCTATTTTCGCCATAACCATTTTCTTGAAGGTAAAGGAACGTTATTATGAGAAAGTGGTGGTGAACGTTAAAGAGAGGATCTCGGTCCTGAGCGGTTTCGGCGAGACCCTCAGGAACAGATCGTTCCGACAGATGATCATCATGGGCGGAGCTTTCACCCTGTGCACCAGCATGGTGGGCTCGCTTGGTTATTATTGCACTGTCTTTTATGTGGCCGGCGGCGACAAGATCATAGGGGATAACTGGCAGTTCTGGATGGGCGTGGCTTTTATGGTAGGCGGTCTTATAGGGGTTCCGCTGCACGCTGCTCTGTCGCACCGTATCGGTAAGCGGGAGGCCGCGGTGGTAGCCTGCCTCATAGGCATATGCGGCTACGGCGGTTCGTGGTTCCTTTATACGCCGGAGATCATCTGGCTTCAGACGGTCGCCTCGTGCCTGATGGGGATGTGCGCGGCTTCCCTCTGGATGCTTCACAGTTCCATCGGCGCCGATATCATCGACGACGACGAGATCAATACGTACGAAAGAAGGGAAGGTTCTTTCACCGCCTGCGCTTCGTATATCCTGAAGCTGGGGAATTCGTTCGGGTATTATGTTTCCGGCCTTATCCTGACATGGGTGGGTTTTACCTGGAAACTCAAGGTGCAGGCGCCTGAGACCATACTCGGGATCCGGGCGAGTCTCGCTTCCTTGCCGATCGTGGGCCTTATTGTCGCGATCATTTTTGTCATGCGCGTGCCGCTTACGAAAGAAAAGGTCAATGAGATCCGGAAGAAGCTCGAAGAGCGTAGAGGCAAGGTGTAATGTAGATACTGCCGGGTTCGGATGTAAAAAAAGGCGACTGTTTGTCAGTCGCCTTTTTTTGTTCACTCGCAGTGCGGGCTTCCATGCCCGCGCATAAGATGGTAAAATATCAGACAGATGTTCCTATAATAAGGGAAGGTGAAAAATGTCGGCTAAAAAAACAAGAACAGCAAAAAAGAAAAAGGTGAAAAGCAAGATAGATGCAGGGGATCTCTTGAGTGAATTACAGGCGAGGTTCGATGCTGTCGAGGGTAAACTTGATGCGTTATTATCAAAATCAGCGGTCCTGACCCGCATGATAAGTACGGAACGCGACCCGGATTTTAAAACCCATGCTACTGTGACGAAAAAATTCCCCATACCGCAAGACGACAAACCAAGAGAAAGGAAAATGTACAAAGTTGTTTGCGCACAGTGTAAAAAGGATTGCGAAGTGCCTTTTATGCCCAAGGCGGGTCGTCCGGTTTACTGTAAGACGTGTTATTCTAACCGCAGGAGCGGGAGCAGCCCCAGGAATATTCCGGACAGGGAAGAGATCGTGGCGGAGATAGCCAAAACGCTGAAGATAGATATAACCGAACCATCCAAAACCAAAGCGGTTAGAACTAAAAAGGCCGGATCTAAGGTTTCTAAGACTAAAAAGGCCGGATCTAAAGTTTCTAAAGCCAAAAAAGCGAAGACCAAAAAACCAAAGACTAAAAAACCCAAAACCAGGAAATAACTTAGGAGCGAGAAGGAGGAAGGACATGGCGAGCCCGATCGACGGCGTAAAGAATTTTTCCGCTCCAATGTTCGTTGTTTTCGTCCTGTCAAAGGTGCTTGTCGGGATAGGCATCGGGGCGCTCCTGGCCGTGTATCTTGCCCCTTACGGCTGGCCGATACTTGTCGTGGGTGTGGCCGCCTCCGCGATCTGACCGGGCCTTGCTGTTAAGAACGCCTAGGACGGCGGGAAGTAGCATGGAGACCAGCGGGATCCCGCCGCCCCCTCCAAGCGGTATACAACTTAAAAACCCCCGCACAAAAAAAGTTGTAAACACAACCCTCTCATTATTTTGTACCCAACTAGTTTACAACTATAAAATCATATGGTATACTAAAGTTGTAAACTATAGGGAGAGGCATATGGACGTAAAGGACCTTATATTGAAGACGATGGAAAAAAAAGGCGAAGTGAGGGCTTCCGAGATAGTCAAGGCCACCGGTTTTTCCCGTGTGTATGTGAACCGTTTTTTCAGGCAGCTCAGGGAAGAAGGGGTCCTTACCCTGGTGGGCAAGGCGAACGCCGCCCGGTATGTCCCGGCCACTGAGGAGATGGTCTCGAGGGTGAAGAAGGAAATAAAAAAACTGTATCGCATATTAAAAAATGACGCCCTTAATGAAGATGAAGTGCTGGCCAATATTAAAAAAAAGACAGGAATATTCGAAGGTCTGCGGGACAATGTGTCGGATATCCTGGGATACGCGTTCACGGAGATGCTGAACAACGCGATAGAACACTCCCGTTCCGCGAGGATAGAATTGCGGGTGGAGCGGAAAAGCACCAATGTCATGTTCGAGGTAAGGGACAGGGGGGTAGGGATCTTTAATAATATAATGAAGAAAAAAGACCTTGGCAGTGAACTGGAGGCCATACAGGACCTTTTAAAAGGAAAAGAGACGACAGAACCGGCCGCTCACAGCGGAGAGGGTATTTTTTTCACTTCCAGGGTCGGTGATATCCTTACCATACAAAGTTCTAAAGAAAAACTTGTTTTTGATAACCTGGTAAACGATATTTTTCTGAAGAACGTCAACAAAAGAACAAAAGGGACAAGAGTGCTTTTTTCCGTTAGTCTGGGTTCAAAAAAGAGACTGAGCGAGATATTCGAAAAATATACCGATGATTCCTTTCAGTTCAGCAAAACGGAAGTCATTATAAAGCTATACAAGAAAGACGCTGACTATGTATCCCGTTCACAGGCGCGCCGGTTATTGAGCGGGCTAGAGAAATTCAAGACCATTGTCCTGGATTTCAAAGGGATAGATACCATAGGCCAGGGTTTTGCTGATGAGATATTCCGCGTATGGAAGAAAACTCATCCGGGCAAAAGTATAATAGTGAAAAATGCCGGCAAGAACGCGATCTTCATGATAAAAAGGGCGGGAGCATGAAAAGATGCGCGAAGTGCAATAGGACCTACGATGATTCGTGGAGGGTGTGTCTTTACTGCGAGACGGGCCTTGAGGCTGTAGACGAAGCCGTCCTGGCGAAGGAAGGCTACGGGTGGGAACAGTTCCCGGGAAACAGGTTTACAATAGTCGTTTTTACCGTCTTCATGATGCTCTTCGCGCCTGTAATGATCTTCATCCTTTATCTTACATATTTCAAGTCGCTGGGCATCGAACAGACAAGGTACGAGAGCCGGCAGTTGAGAGAATCCGTGACGTTCGAGGAAAAACAAACGCCGGGAAGGGGCAAATAGGCCAAATGACGACAAGGGAACAGAGAGACCGGTTGTTGTTCGACAGGATCGCCGCGAGTTACGCGCGGAAAGACTCCATGGCCTCTTTGTCGTTCGTTCGAGGGAGCCAGCTTAGATCCGCCGTCAAACCGCTCCTTGATGAACGGGCGGATCTGGGGACGATAGTGGATATCGGATGCGGGATCGGCGCTCCGGCCAGGTATCTTGACGGTCATTACCAGCGGTATATCGGTATAGATCATTCCGAAGAAATGATCAAACAGGCGGTGATGTTCAACCGGGATAATCCCAGGGCCGAATTCATGGCTAAGAACATTAAATCTACCGGTCTTCCGCGGAATGTGGCGGATGTGGTCCTTTCGATCGGGGCTTTGCATCACATGGCCGAGCTTGAGGAGGTCATGGGATCACTGGTCAGCCTCGCGAAACCGGGCGCTTCTCTGGTAGCGATCGAACCGCAGAACAAGAACCCCCTGTTGCAACTGATACGGTGGATAGGCGGTCTTGTGGTCCAGTCGTATTCGAAAGAACAGATCTTTTTTTCAGAGGAAGACCTGAAAGATCTTTTTACGGCTTCGGGCTGCACCGATATTTCGGTCGAATTCCAGGGATATTTGTCCACCCCCTTCGCGCAGATCGTGATGCATCCCCAGGCCGTGATCCTGCCTCTCAGCCGTATGGCGGTCGCGGCTGATGGATGGCTTGATGAGAACCTGCCCGGGCCGCTGAAAAAACTCAGCTTTAATATCGTGGTGAGAGGCAGATTCCCGGAAAAAAGAAACTTGACCTGACATTTGGCCTATAATCTTATATAATACATTAAATGGAATCTCTGAAGAACAGATCTATCGGCATCTTCGATTCGGGGGTCGGCGGCCTTACGGTCGCGAAAAGCGTGCGGAAACTTCTTCCCCATGAGGACATAATCTATTTCGGGGATACGGCCAGGGTGCCTTACGGCAATAAGTCGAAGGCGACCATTACCCGTTTTGCCCACCAGATAATGTTCTTTCTCATGGAGAAAAGGGTCAAGTTGGTGGTGGTTGCCTGTAACACGGCATCGAGCCTCAGTCTCGGATCGTTGAAGAGGCATTACCGGGTGCCTGTGACGGGCGTCATAGGACCCGGGGTGAGGGAAGCCGTCCGGCTGTCAAAGAACGGCAGGGTCGGCGTTATAGGCACCAGTTCCACCGTATCCAGCAAGGCGTACGACAGGGAACTCGCGAAGGCGAAAGGGTCATACCGTCTTTTCGGCAAAAGCTGTCCTCTTTTTGTCCCGCTGGTCGAGAACGGGTTCACGTCGGATCCGGTCACTTATAAGGTGGCTCGTAAATATCTGAAAGAGTTTAAGGCGAAACGTATCGATACGCTGATACTCGGCTGTACGCATTATCCGCTTTTAAAAGGGGTGATCGCCAAGGTCATGGGCAACGTGAGGCTGGTAGATTCGTCCCTGGCGGTCGCCAGGGAAGTCAAAGGAATGCTGGGGGATAAAGGTCTTGATGCCTGCCGTGGGAGAAGGCCCGGGACCATCCGTTGTTACGTGAGCGACGACGCGGAGGGGTTCCGGAAGACAGCGGGCATGTTCCTGAAGGAAAAAATAGACGTGAAAAAGGTAACTTTATGAGAATGCGGAAGATCAGCGCTTCCGAGATAGGACGGGCGGTCGAAAAGCTGTGCGTAAAGGCGAATACTGTCCTGCGCCCTGATGTCCTAAGCGCGTTGAAAAAGATGCATAAGCGGGAAAGGAATCCTCTCGCGAAGAGGATGCTGAAAGTTCTTCTTGATAACAGCGCTATAGCGGGCAAGGAAGAACTGGCCCTCTGTCAGGATACGGGGATGGTAGCGGTCTTCATCGAGATAGGCCAGGACGTCCGCGTGACCGGCGGGGATATGTCAGAGGCGGTCAACAAAGGCGTCGCCAGGGCGTACCGGAAAAGCTGTTTCAGGAGTTCGGTGGTCGATGATCCTGTCAGGCGCGAGAATACCGGTGACAACACCCCCGCGGTCATACATGCCGAAGTGGTCAAAGGCAGCAGAGTGGCGATCTCTGTTCTGCCCAAGGGGTTCGGCGCGGAGAATAAAAGCAGGATAGCGATGCTTAACCCGACCTGCCGGCCTGAGGAGATAGTCGATTTCTGCGTCGATACGGTCAGGATCGCCGGCCCGGACGCCTGTCCGCCGTACGTGCTCGGCATAGGGCTGGGAGGCACGGTAGAGCAGTGCGCTTACCTGGCCAAGAAGGCGCTCCTCCGTCCCATCGGCAGGGCCAGCAGGAAGAAGCATATCGCGAAACTGGAAAAAGACATAATGAAAAAAGCGAACGCGCTTGAAATAGGCATAATGGGCCTTGGGGGTAAGACTACGGTGATGGGCGTCAATGTGGAGGAAGCCCCTACTCACATAGCCGGGTGTCCGGTCGCGGTCAATATTTCGTGTCACGCTTTACGCGCCGCAAGTGCCCGGCTTTGACACCCTTACACGAGTAAGGAGAGAAGGTAGTGTCAAAGTGTCAAAGATAGCTGTGACACTGTGGCACTAGCGAGCGAAGCGAACGATGACACTTAACTAAGGACACGAATGATACAATGGGCAAGGTCAAATACGTAAAAACGCCGCTTGATAAGAAGACTATAGCCTCGTTAAGAGCGGGTGATGAGGTCTTACTTTCGGGTCAGGTCTATACCGCGAGAGACCAGGTGCATTTGAAGCTACGTGACATGATAAAGAACAGGAAGGCTCTGCCGGTAGACCTGAAAGGCATAGTGATATATTACTGCGGGCCCACGCCTCCGTGCAAAAGGGCGATCGGCTCGTGCGGGCCTACCACCTCGGGCAGGATGGACCCGTTCACACCGGATCTTCTACGCGCCGGGATGAAAGGCATGATAGGCAAGGGAAGGAGGTCCGCCCGGGTCAGGGACCAGATCAAACGCAGCCGCGCGGTATACTTCATCGCGCCGGGCGGAGCGGGCGCGTATCTGAGCGAAAAGGTCAAGGCCTGCGAGGTCGTGGCGTTCCGTGATCTGGGGCCGGAAGCCCTTTACAGGCTGACGGTAAAGGATTTTCCACTGATCGTGGGGATAGACTCGCGAGGCCTTGATATTTATGAAGGATTGCAAGGATGACAGTATGTTTCAGAAGACAGAGAACAGAAAACAGATAATTCTGTCTTCTGACTTCTGTTATCTGATATCTGTCTTCTAAGACGAAGGGACTACGAAGGAGAGATATGAGACAGGACGGAAGGCTGCCGAACGGCATGAGGAAGGTAAAGATAACCGGGGATTACATAAAATACGCCGAAGGTTCATGCCTTTTCGAAATAGGCAACACGAAGATCATCTGTACGGCGAGCGTCGAGGAAAGCGTGCCGATATTCCTTAAAGGGCAGGGAACCGGCTGGGTGACGTCAGAATACGGGATGCTGCCGCGTTCATGCAAGACCAGGGTGCCCAGGGAATCCACGAAAGGCAGAAAGGGAGGCAGGACCCAGGAGATCCAGAGGCTGATCGGCCGGGCCCTGAGGAGCGTGACCGATCTCGTCGCTCTCGGGGAAAGGACCATATGGATCGATTGCGACGTTATCCAGGCGGACGGGGGAACGCGCTGCGCGAGCATCACCGGCAGTTTCGTCGCTTTATGTCTGGCCCTTGATCACATGAAAAAAAAGAGAATGATCGAAAAGATACCCGTTAATCACTTCCTGGCGGCTGTCAGTGTCGGCATGATCGGGGACCAGGCCTGTCTTGACCTTTCATACGAGGAAGACTCAAGAGCGGACGTGGACATGAACGTCGTCATGACCGATTCCGGCAAGTTCGTGGAGATACAAGGCACGGCCGAGGGTGAGCCGTTCGGCCGTACGAAGATGGACGAGATGCTTAAACTGGCCAATAAAGGCATAGACCGTCTCATCTCGGAGCAGAAGGCGGCATTGAAAGGAGTGGTATCATGATCAACATACTTGTTGCTACTCATAACCATAAGAAACGCGGCGAACTGAGGACGCTTTTAAAAAAGTTCGGTACAGTCAAGGTCCTCGACCTGGACGACCTTGAGGTGGCCCCTCCGATAATAGTCGAGGACGGGAAGACGTTCCGCCAGAACGCCGTAAAAAAGGCCGTTACCATATCCAGGTTCTTCGAAGGGCTCGTCCTCGCGGACGATTCCGGCATAGAAGTGGACGCTCTTCATGGGAAGCCCGGGGTGAGGTCCGCGAGGTTCGCCAGAAAGAACGCCACTGATTCCGAGAACAACAAGAAACTCCTCAAATTGCTCGAAAAGGTCCCGGAAAAGAACAGAAAGGCGCGTTTTGTCTGCAACATAGCCCTCGCGAGGGAAGGGGAACTCCTGGGCAATTTCGAAGGCACGGTAAAAGGGAAGATACTTTTTAAGTCCCGCGGAAGTAACGGGTTCGGTTATGATCCTTTATTCGTGCCGAACGGGTATGAAAAAACTTTCGCCGAGATGGCCGCGGGTTACAAGAACCGCATAAGCCACAGGTCGCTGGCGCTGAAAAAACTGGAAAAGGCCATCGGAAAATTCATCAAGGATTCCTGAACGGGTTCAGGTACTCGAACTCCCACTTCTGGTCGGCCAGGGTGCCCTTGAGATGGGCCCTGCTTATCCTCTTACCGAAGCTGATAATGGCGTTCCTTATAGACTCCTGCCATTCCTCGTCGGCATCGGGGGATGGTTCCATCAGCTCGTTCTGGAAAGAAAAGTTCAGGTTCCCGTCAAAGTCCATATAGCCTTCCCCCGTGATCGAAAGGTCTTTTCCTTCAAATATGAGGTTATCGGTGATAATCCGGCGGTTCTTTATCTCGAAGTCAGCCGCGGCGTAATCTATCGAGACCTCCCGCATTCCGGGGATGTTATTTTGGATCTTGGCGAATATATCGCCCAGGAGGGGAGTGAGTATGGGCATCGGGCCGAGGTCGGCGTCCGTTATTTCCAGTTCGCTGGTGCCCTGATATGAACCTGGATCGCGGGCGTATCCCTTCAGCAGAAGATCGACTTTAAGGGAACCCGTGACCCTTTCCTCTTCCGGCGTGAGGTCGAATATGAGGTCCCCGTAGTCCGCGTTGCTGACGGCTAACGTAAGGATGAACGGCAGGTCCTTTTCCAGCAGGTCCATCACAAGGTCGCCCGCCAGGGTCCCGTTATAAAATATGCCGTTTATGAAAGGGGCTTTCAGCTTGCCTTCTTTGATGGCCAGTTTGCCGTTTATCTCGTCAATGAACATATTGTCCATGCGTATGTTCCGTCCCGCCAGCGTGATGTTGATGTCACAATCGGCCAGCGAAGGGCTTGCCGCCGTTAGATTAACAACGGACCTGACCGTGCCGGAGACAGGGTGGTTCCGCGAGAATTCCCCGATCCCGCCGGGGAGGGTCACGAGGCTTTTAAGGTCGGCCTCGGCCGTACCGTTGAATGAATAATCCCTGTCGTCGGAACGGAAGTTGTTTATTTCGCCCCTGAAATCGAACCTCAGCGTGTGGAACATGCCTTCGAACTTATCGACGTTAAGAGTGGTATTTTCCTTTGCGATGGTCGTCTCAAGACCAAGGTTGTCCGAACGCAGGTTGATGTCATATCCCGCAAGCTGACCGGTCAGTTTGTTGAAGGTCAGGTAGTATCCTGTGCCGTTATGTTTCGCGAATATCTTACCCGCGGGGATGGACAGGCGGTCTACATCAAGCGTCCCGAAGATCCCGTTAAGCCTGAGTTTCCTGAGGGCAAGTTCAGCTTCGATGATGAAGACGGAACGGATAAGCGCGGGGTCAAAGGCTTTTTCGAGGCTGATCGCCCGGGCGGATTCGGTACGCAGCGTGGCGTTACAAAGGGAATCGTCCGCGTGCAATCCTTCTATGACAGTGGTGGTCCTGAGTTGTTTTCGCTTTATAAGCGCAAAAGCATCGACAGTGGAGGTCACACTGCCTATGTCCGCCAGGGTGCTCTCCGTGGTCTCGTCACCGGACCTTATGGTGACCCTGTCCAGCACGATCGTCTGGAAAGGAATGAACCTGACCGAACCTATATCGACCTGGTAACCGGTCCTCTCGGAGAGTTCCCTGGCGATCAGGCTGCGGGCCTCTTCATAGAGCCGGTCCTCGTAGATCATGTAAACCGCCGCCAGCGCGATCGCGGCCAAAAGGACGAGTAGGAATACGATTTTCAGGAATTTGAACATGACGGAGTAAGTATAACATAGGGTATTGTGCTGTGCAAGTTGCGGAAAGGGGGTATAGTAAAGATAAAAGTGGCACGCCCGGCAGGAATCGAACCTGCGACCTACGGCTTAGAAGGCCGTTGCTCTATCCAACTGAGCTACGGGCGCGCTATGAAAAAGATACGATCATTCCATATCGGTGCTTCGCATAAATTCGGCTATCAGACTTACATTCGCTTTACTCCGTAAGTCTGGGCCTCATTTAGCTACGGGCGCACCGTAACCAAAGGAATAGACTGATACATCAAAAAATGGTGCGGATGGAGGGATCTAACATCCTCCTCCCTATCGACCCCGACATACGCAATGCCGGAGTGAGTTTTGAATGCAAGATTCCATCTTAGCATTCAAAACGAACGGAGGTATGAACAAATTTTTCAACACGTCTCCGTTCGATAAAATTTGCCAATCATTTTCGGCAAATTCACTTGCTGAAAATGGTGCGGATGGAGGGATTTGAACCCCCACGGTAAAACCACTGGCTCCTAAGGCCAGCGCGTCTGCCAATTCCGCCACATCCGCTGCACTATAAAAATTTGGTCGGGAAGGCGGGATTCGAACCCGCGACCCCCTGCTCCCAAAGCAGGTACGCTAGCCAGACTGCGCTACTTCCCGAATCTAATATCCTTCCAATAAAGGAAGGGGAACAGGCTCGGCAGCTCCCTTCAAATCTCCCCACGCATCCTATAAAAAAGATGGGGTGAGCGATGGGATTTGAACCCACGACAGCCTGAGCCACAGTCAGGCGCTCTACCAGCTGAGCTACGCCCACCACCAGATATCACAATAAGTTACCTTATTCTATTTGCTAATTCAAGCTAAGTCAATAGAAAATACCCCGCGTCTAATGCGGGTTTGTACATTGCGGGTTTGGTGGTGTATAATATGCGCATGACCATCACGGATAACAGGGAGCTGGTCCGCGAGATCGAGAAGGTTCTCACCCGGAAAATGCCCGTAAGGCTCGGTGTGAACAAGAAAAACGAGCTTGTGAGACTGTTCTACGAGATATGCCGGGCTAATGATGACGCTCCTTCCGATGTGATGGAACAGGCCGGGGTCGAAAGGCTTGCCGAAGACGGCAAAGGGGAACTTTTTCACCGGGTCAAAAGTTCCCTTTTAGCGCTGCGTTATCCCACTATGGGCCCCCATGACGATCCGCACATCATGCCTGTGGCTATCGATACCGCTTTTGAAGAATGCCCGGTGTGGGATTTCGAACTTTCTTCGCGCAGGATATTCATCGAAAAAAGTATTTCCGGCGACAAATGGACAAAGAACTTTTTGAGAAATTTCCCGGAAGCCGAAATAAGAGAGATAAATGACCTCAAAGACGGTCTTCGGGATCTGCCGGCAAAAGACCCTGTCCTGAAATATAATACCAGACGGGAGAACATCTTCCTGGTAAGGAACAAATCCTCTTTTATCAAGATCTGTCCATGTACCAAAGGTTATAAAAGGTGCGGGTATTGGATACTTAACCTGGGTTTCGGATGCCCGATAGACTGTTCATACTGTTACCTCCAGATATACAGCAACACTCCCGGCATCGTCCTGCCGGCGAACATAGAAGAATATTATACTCATATACTTGAGTTCGATGCGGGGCTTTCCTCGAGGACGAGGATAGGTACCGGCGAATTCACCGATTCTCTTGCCCTGGACAGTTACACCGGGTATTCTTCCTGTCTCATACCTTTTTTCGGCAGGGCGAAGAACCTGGTGCTGGAATTAAAGACCAAAATAGGCGATCTTGACAACGTTTTGAAGGAAGAGCCGAACGATAACGTGGTCATATCCTGGTCGGTCAATACTCCGAAGATAGCCGGAGAGTACGAGAAGGGGGGCGCGGCTATGCCGGAAAGGCTGAAAGCCGCGGAGGAAGCGGCCCGGAGAGGATACAAGGTGGGTTTCCATTTTGATCCCGTTGTTTCCTATCCCGGATGGGAAGCGGATTATAAAGAAACGGTGGATGATATGTTCTCGAGAGAGATCCTGAAAAAAAATACCGCGTGGGTGAGTATCGGCACCCTGCGTTTCGTCCCGGCCTTCAAACAGGTCGTGGAACGGAGGTTCGGCGGGAACCTGATGTTCTACCAGGCCGAGTTCTTCATGGATACCGACGGCAAACTGAGGTATCCCAGAAGGTTCAGGATAGATATGTATAATAAAATGGTAAAATGGATAAACGCTCATGACATTTCGGGCTGGATATATCTTTGCATGGAGCCCGAAGAGGTGTGGAAAGAGACGCCTCTTAAGCAGTGGGAATACGCAGGGAGGTAGGCATGGTTCATCTGAAGATCACCGCGGTGCTTGTCGCTGTTCTTTTGCTCGTTCCGGTTTTTTGCGGTGCCGAGGAAGAGATAAAGCTGCCCGCCCCGAAACACAGGGGTACGCTCTCCGTCGAGCAGGCGATATATGACCGAAGGTCCGTAAGGCGTTTCGCTAAGGTGCCGATTTCCCTTGAGGATGTGTCACAGATCTTATGGGCTGCCGGCGGTTCCACTGTCGACGGCATGACCGGACCGACGCGCGCGTATCCTTCGGCCGGGGCCGTATACCCGCTTGAGATATATCTTGTGGCGGGCAACGTGACGGGGCTTTCGCCGGGTATCTACCTTTATGATTGGAAAAAGAACATGTTGATCTTGATGAAGAAAGGCGATCTTCGCGCGCAGCTGGCAAAAGCAGCGCTCAGCCAGGGCATGATACGCGAGGCGCCGGTGACGATAGTAGTGACGGCCGTGCACGCCAAGACCGCCAGGAGGTACGGTGAGCGCGGAGCGGTAAGATACGTATCGATGGACGCGGGACACCTCGGGCAGAACGTGCATCTCCAGGCGGAGAGCCTGGGGCTGGGCACGGTCATGGTCGGGGCTTTCATCGACAACGAAGTGCTCAAGGTGCTCGGCGTCAAAGACGAGCTTCCCGTTTATATGATGCCCGTAGGTAAACCATGATGATACTCGACACTCAATACTCGATACTTACTAAAATATGATAGACCTACACGGTATAGACGGCAGGATAAGCGAGATCACCAGGGAGGTGGATTTTTATTCATACCTCACTCCCCTGAACCAGGAAGAGGAAAGACGAAAATTCTTCGAGAACCTGGCAATGGGCAAATCCTATGATCCCGTTTTCCGGTACAAGGACTCGGAGTATTTTTTCCAGGAGAAGTGGCTGCGCGAGGTGCGGGAGTCTCTTGACGAAAAGGACGACGCGCAACGTCTGTTCGTGAAGAAAGTGGGTTTTCTGGCCGCCCAGCTGGAGCTCCTCGGATGCGGGGACGGCAGGTTTACCGATATCGCCCTGGGGCTGTACGGGGCCCCGGACCGGGAATGCCTGGACCTCGCCGGAAAGATCCTCGCCGAAAGCAAGGATGAGGGCTACGTGTTCCCCGAAGAGACCGTGACCCCCAGGGAGATGGCTTTCTTGCTGAAAAAGAAACTCGAGGAAAAGAACATCGACTGGAAAGTGGCTTTAAGCGGCAAGATAGTCCCCAAGTTGACGGTATCCGCCAAAGACAAGACTATATACATCAATTCGGGTATCAATTATACGCGTGAAGAAGTGGGAAGGCTTCTGGTGCACGAGGTCGAAGTGCACGTGTATAGGGGCGTCAACGGGAACGAGCAGCCGTTCAAGATATTCCGTGACGGTCTGGCAGGGTATGACGAGACGGAAGAAGGCCTGGCGATAGTCGCCGAAAAACTCTCGGGATGCCTGGAGAGCGATACCCGTCAGATCAAGCTTTACGCCGGGAGGGCGGTCGCCGTCGACCATTGCCTTAACGGTTCCTTCAGTGAAGCGTTCATGAAATTGAGGGAATATTTCCCGGATTACCTCACGTACCGTCTGGTGGAGAGATGCAAAAGGGGACTTGTCGACACTTCCGGGAGAGGGGCCTTCACAAAAGATTTTCATTATATCAGCGGTTTGCAGAAGGTCTCTAAATATGTTGAAGATGACGGTGATTTAAGTATAATTTATGTGGGCAAGATCGGTATCGGGGATATCGATATCGTGAGGAACCTCCTGGACAGGGGAGTGTTGAAACCGCCGAAGTATTTGCCCGGCTTTATGTCTCATGGAAAGAATAGTTGACTATTTACGCGACAAATACGGTAATTGGGGATGGATGGGCCAGCGCGCCCATGACGGCGCCGGCATAGACCGCGTCCTGCCGCTCGATTTTATGATCAGCTGCGACTACGGCGCAGAAATACCGTATTATTTCCGCGAAGAGGATGTTTTTTCCGTGGAGAAGCGACTGGGACTGAGGAAGGACTGGTCGAACGAGGATCTCGGTTCGAGTTTCAAAGGGGCTCTCGGACGCGAGATACTCGAACGCTGGAAAAGCTATAAAAAAGGGGTGAACCTCATATGTTACCGCTCCATAAAGAAACTGGAAGGTGACCGGCCGGAGTTGCCGAAGGGGTTCAGGTTGTACGCCATGCCGGAACGGCTGAAAAGGCATTTTGACAATAAGGTGCTTCTTTTCAAGACGCTGCCGAAACTGCTTTTACCCCACATACCCGGCAGGATCGTCAGGCTCGGCAAGGTCACTTTTAAAGGTCTGAGAGGGGAATTATCGCTCCCGTTCGTCGTCCAATTCCCGTACGGGTCCAGCGGGCTCTATACTTTCGTCATACAGGAGGAAAGACAGTACAGGTCTTTAAGGCGGCGTTACCCCGAGCAGACAGTAGTTGTCCGCAGGTATATCGACGGTTTCGCGCTTAACGTGAACGGTATCATCGTCTCCACGGCGGACGGTCCCGGGACGCATTGTGTTTTCCCGTCCGTCCAGATCACCGGCAGGCGGGAGTGCAGCAATTTTCCTTCTGCTTTCTGCGGGAACGATTACGCGGCGGCTTGCGACGTCGATCCTTACGTGATCAGGCAGGTGAAAAGGATCATTACCGTTGTGGGGGAGTGGATGGCCCGGTCGGGGTTCCGCGGCATTTTCGGGATGGACCTCCTGGTGGAGAAAGGGGTGGTATATCCGGTGGAGATCAACCCCAGGTTCCAGAACTCGACCTCGCTTCATACCGTGTTGAGTTCCGCCACGCAGCCGCAGAGAGATATGCTTTTTCTCGCTCATGTGGCGGAGTTCCTCCAGAAAAGCGACGGGATCATGGAAAGATTCCTCAAGGCCTTCCGGTTCGAAGAATTGATGCAGCCTCTGAAAGGCGCGCAGATAATACTACATAACCGCATGCGCAAGAGTGTCGTGACAGGAAGCCCCGCTGCCGGGGTCTACCGGCCCGATGAGGGGCGTTTGAGGCTGGTCAGAAAAGGGGCGACCTTGAACCTGTGCAGGAACAGGCGGGATATCCTTGTGACCTGCGGTGTACCCAGGCCCGATATGGTCATAGAGCCTAACGCGGTCGTCTGCAAGATCCAGTCGCCGGGAAGGGTGCTGGACAGTTCGGACAACAGGAGCCTGGATCCGGGAATGAAAAGAATAGTCTCACGTGTCTACGAGAAACTGGGCCTTCGCGATACCGCGGAGGTCGAGGCGGCAAGGAGCCTGTGAAACATGATAGAGCGGGATCCAAAATATTATGTGACGGGTTTTACCGGTGATGACCCCTACAAGGCGCCGTTCTACCTGAGGTCGCTTGTCTTTGACGGCGAGAGAGGCGATATTAATACCCGTCTTGTCGACACGTTCAACGACAGGATAAAAAGAGAGGGGACCTTCGCGGACAACAGCCTGAAAGTTGATAAAAAAGCGCCGGAGAAAGTGCCTTCAAGGATAGTGGTCATCAACGCGTCGCATGACGACCTGCCGACCTCTTATGAAACGGCGAGGATATTTGAGGACTTCTGCAGGGAAAAGGGGCACCATATCCCAGCTAAAGTGGTGAATACGCGCGAAGAACTGATGGGGGAAGCGGGCAAAGCTCCCGCCGAGACACTGATAGTGAGCCAGTGCGTGAGCAGGAAGGTATATGACGTCGGACTGGCTGAAGATCTTGAGCGAATGGGGGCCGTGGTCGTGCCGGGCAGGACAACGGCGCCCGGGAGCGTCTTTTCGGACAAGGACAGCACGTATCTTTTGCTTTCGGACAAAGGGAAAGACTGGAGCAAGGTAGCCAGGTACCGCAAGATACAGGTCGAGGGTAAAAGCGTGGAAGGGGTCGTTGACGATATATTCCTCGCGGTGGACGAACTCCAGAATGAGATAGGCCAGTCGACCTTTTTTGTGAAGCCGCATGAAGGCGGCGGCGGCCTGGGCGGTTTTCGCATAACGAGATCCGGCGATGGATACATCATCCCGGATCTTTCCAAGGTGTCCGGGGACCTTTCGGAGATACATCCCACTTTCATAGATTTCGATGTCAACAACGAAGCCAGACTGCGCGAGCTCCTCTGGATATATCGTCTTTTCGATTCGGATGAAAAGATGTCCAGGAACTATCTCAAGGTGGACCTGCCGATCATCGGTGTTGACGAACCCGAGGCGATGAAGATACTTAAGGATTACATTACAGCCAGCGCGGAGAAAAGAGAACGCAAGATGGCCGGTATGGTAATGAGTCATGCCGATGCACGCGCGCGTCTTATCGAGGCGGTCGCGATCTTCGAGAAGAAGTTCGACAGGCGTTATATCCCGCTTGTCAACGAGCACATAGATTTCGGCCTATGGGGACTCAGGGCGCATTACCGTCTTTCCCGCGACGGCGTGACGCTGGAAACCATATACCACAGGGTTTTCCAGCTCGGTTTCACCGAAGAGGGGCTTGGTTACATGGGTTCGGACAACATATCGAATAAGCAGACCGGTGAGCTGGAGATAACGCGGCTGGGCCCCCTCAACGAGGTCATGGTCGAGGCTATAGGGGGCGAGGAGGAACTTTTCAAAACGCTCCTCAAAGGCGCGGAGGCGCTCGTCTCCCTTTCGGGACTTGTCCCGGCAAAGGAGAGAGGACGCGTTCCCTTGCGCCTTCAGCTTGACCTTGCCACGCTGTCCCAGCGCATAGGCGAAGGTAACGCCGACACCGCCCGCGGCCTGTGCCTGGCATCACGCTGGTCCGAGTTTGTACACAACGCGAGAGAGTGGCTGGATGACAGCTTTGCATATTATTCATGGAAAAAAGGTGGTTTGTAGTCCACGGTCAATAGTCGACAGTCCACAGTCTGCGGACAATGATCCGTGGACCGAGGACTATAAGCTGTGGACCATTAAATAAGGGTTGATATGAATTCCATATGGATCGTGATATTTTCGATGGCCGTCTTCTTCCTGGCGTACAGATTCTACGGTAAATTCATAGCCAAAAAGATCTTCAAGGCCGATCCCGCGAATCCCGTTCCCAGCGAAGAACTGAGAGACGACATAGATTATGTGCCCACCAGTAAAGAAGTGCTTTTCGGGCATCATTTCGCTTCTATCGCCGGTACGGGGCCGATAGTAGGGCCGGCCATAGCCATTATCTGGGGGTGGGTACCGGCGCTTGCCTGGATCATCCTTGGGTCGATCTTCGCCGGAGCGGTGCACGATTACGCTTCGCTTATCATGTCGATAAGGAAAAGAGGCGAAACGATAGGCAAGTTGTCCAGTGAGGTCATAAATCCCAGGGTGAGGACGCTTTTTCTTACTATGATACTTTTCGCCCTGTGGATAGTGGTGGCGATCTTCGGCATGGTCATAGCGATCATCTTCCAGATGTTCCCGCAGTCTGTACTGCCGGTATGGATACAGATACCCATAGCCATGATCGTGGGGTGGCTGGCGTACAGGAAAAAATACAATATTACCGTTCTGTCAGTTATAGCCGTGGCGCTCATGTACATATCGATATTTATCGGTGTCCATTTCCCGCTGGTGATGCCCCCGATCGGGGGGTTGAACCCCATGAGCATATGGATCGTGATACTTTTCGCCTATGCCTTTATCGCTTCGGTCCTGCCCGTGTGGACGCTCCTTCAGCCGCGCGATTATGTTAACTCGCACCAGCTTATTATCGGTATAACATTGATGGTGCTTGGTGTTTTTTTCGCGCGTCCCGTGATGGTCGCGCCCGTGATACAGGTAGCCCCCCAGGGCGCGCCTCCCATATTGCCGTTTTTGTTCATCACGATAGCCTGCGGCGCCATTTCGGGATTCCATTCCCTGGTAAGTTCCGGTACCAGTTCAAAACAGCTTAGAAATGAAGAGGACGCGAAATTCATCAGCTACGGGGGAATGCTTACGGAAGGTTTTCTGGGTGTTCTGGTGATCGTCGCTGTAGGGGCGGGGATCGGCATGTACGTGAAAGGGGACGGCGGCCAGATCCTGCGGGGCGTCGCCGCGTGGGAATACCATTATGCCAGCTGGGAGGTCGCTCAGGGGCTTACCGCGAAAGTGACGGCTTTTGTTAACGGATCTGCCAATATGCTGGGCGCGCTTGGCATACCGCTTAAGTATGGCCAGGCGATCATCGGCGTGCTCATAGCTTCCTTCGCGGGGACAACGCTGGATACCGCTACGCGTATCCAGCGTTACGTCGTGACCGAACTGGCTACCGATTTCAGAATAAAGCCGCTGCAGGGACGTTACCCCGCCACGGCCTTCGCGGTACTGGCGGCCGCGGCCCTGGCCTTTTCCAAAGGAGGGGGGCAGGGGGCACTCCTTTTGTGGCCGCTTTTCGGTACCAGCAACCAGATGCTGGCGGCCCTGGTGCTGCTTGTCGCCACGGTATACCTTATCAGGAAAGGTTACAGGTGCTGGCCGACCGTCGTACCCATGCTGTTCATGATACTGACTTCGAGCTGGGCCTGGGTCGTAAGTCTGCAGTATTTTTTTATCACGAGTTCATATTACCGCTTTGTGATAGCGGCCATATTGCTGGTCCTCGAGGTATGGATGATCTTCGAAGCGATCATATGCGTCAGATCTATACATCGGGTGTATAATACACCCGGTGTGTAATTTTGGTCGAACTTATGCGTAGCACCGACATGTAGTGAGCGTATCTTTTCCGTAGCGCGCCTGTAGCTAAGTGAGACCACAACTTATGGAGCGTAGTGGACATAAGTTGCAAGGTCGAACTTATGCGTAGCACCGACATGTAGTGAGCGTATCTTTTCCGTAGCGCGCCTGTAGCTCAATCGGATAGAGCAACTGGCTTCGAACCAGTAGGTTGGGTGTTCGAGTCACCCCGGGCGCGCCATATCTTCTTCTTGTCGAACCATGTTGACAGGACTCGAAGGGAGCCGCTGAGCCTTTAATAAACGGAGCTGCGAGCTGGTGAGCAGCGATAACTGCCGAAGAGGCGGGTGGCCGACCGGAGTCCCGCTATCTTTTTAGCAAGCGGTGGCGCAGCTAAAAAGATGCGTAGCGGGACGGAGGCGCCGAGTTACCCCGGGCGCGCCATATCTCCTCTTACAACCCCGGGGGTCGAACCCCCGGGGTTGATTTTTAGCTGGTTTCGTGATATAAAAAAGCTCATAATATATTAAAAGCAGTGTAACGCAAAGAGGTGTAAGATGGCGAATGAGACGGTTTTTAAACGATACAAAGGCAACCCTATAATAACCGCTAAGGCGGTTCCGCGCGCGAACAGCATACATAACAGCGCTATAGTGCCTTTTGAAAAAGGGTACGCGGGGGTTTTCAGGGTTGACGAAATAGACCTGAGTTTTACTTTGCATGTGGGCCGGAGCAGGGACGGCATCCGCTGGGAGATAGACCCCGACGTCATCAGGATGGAGAACGAAGACCCCTACCTTACGATAAAACACAGGACGTATGACCCCCGGGTCACGAAAATAGACGACATTTATTACGTTACTTGGTGTCTGGATTCGCCGCAGGGGCCCGTGATAGGATTGGCCCTGACGAAGGACTTCCGGACGTTCAGGCAGATGGAGAACCTGACCCTGCCCGCCAACCGCAATTGCGTCATTTTTCCGAGAAAGATCGGCGGTAAATATGCGATGCTCTCAAGGCCGAGCGACCGCGGACATACGCCGTTCGGCGACATGTTCTATTCCACCAGCCCGGATATCGTGCACTGGGGTAACCACAGGTTCGTGTTCGGCACGGTGCCGAGCAGTTGGCAGTCTACGAAGATCGGGCCGGGGCCGGTACCCATCGAGACGGAAGAGGGATGGCTCTTGATCTATCATGGTGTGTGGACAAGCTGCAATGGATATCTGTATTATGTCGGCGGCGCTCTGCTAGACCTCGAAAGGCCCTGGAACGTCCTCTACCGCACGCGCGATTATCTTATGGCCCCCACAGAGCCGTATGAGAGGGTCGGTGACGTACCTAACGTGGTCTTTGCAAGCTCGGCCCTGGTGGAGAACGGCGTGCTGCGCTTATACTACGGATGCGCCGATACGTGTATATCCATGGCCGAGGCGAAGGTCGGGGACGTTATCGATTTCATCAAGACCCACAGCTATTGAACCATATATATAAATACTCTTGAAATTGATTTATGGCCTATGTTATAATACGGCCTAAAATCAGTGCCCGCATAGCTTCCGCCTTCGCCGAATTATTTTGTGTTACTGGGCTTCGGCGGACAGGACGCTATGCGGAATAAAAGTTGATCAGTGCCCGCATAGCTTCCGCCTTCGCCGAATTATTTTGTGTTACTGGGCTTCGGCGGACAGGACGCTATGCGGAATAAAAGTTGATCAGTGCCCGCATAGCTCAGTTGGTAGAGCAACTGACTCTTAATCAGTGGGTCCAAGGTTCGAGCCCTTGTGCGGGTACCATCTTTTTGGAGAGCGGGTGTAGCTCAGTTGGTAGAGCATCACGTTGCCAACGTGATCGTCGTCGGTTCGAGTCCGATCACCCGCTCCATTTTTCGTGATTTTTAATTCCCTATTTCTTAAGGAGAGTCGTGAAAATAATGGATCTTCTCAACAAAGACGCAGTATCAGTAACTCTAAGATCAAGGACCAAAGAGGATATGCTTTCGGAACTGGTGGACCTCCTGGTGGGGTCCGGGTGCGTAAGAAAGACCGAAAAGGACGAAATACTGGGCAAGCTGAAGGAAAGAGAAGTGCTGGGGTCCACCGGTATCGGCAAAGGCGTGGCTATACCTCACGCCAAGTGCACCAAGGTGAAAAAGATGGCGGCCGCTTTCGGCGTATCGAAAGAAGGCATCGATTTCAAGTCCCTGGACGGAGAACCCACGCACATTTTCTTTCTGCTGATAGCTCCCGGGGAGACCCCGGGACCGCATTTAAAGGCATTAGCCAAGATATCGCGCCTTCTGGACGATAAGTTCGTCCGTGACAGACTGCGAACGGCGGGAAGCGCGCAGGATGTCGTGAAAATTATCAAAGAAGAAGAACAAAAGAGAATGCAGTGACAAAAGAGCGAGGCCGACCATGAAAAGGCTTAAGTGGTTATATCCCGGGATGCTGGTCAAACGGTGGATATTCCTCGCTGTGTTCGGTATTCTCATGATCTCGATGGGCTTCGTTATAGTCATCTCGGAGCGCAGCAACGAGAATAAAGCGATAGCCGGGATCATCATCATCCTGGGTATCCTGTGCGTGATAGTGGCCGTAAAAAGGATCCTGCAGTCTTTCATGACCGTGCTTGTGCCCACCCGTATGGAAGACAGGCTCGTCGAAAGGATATACGCGAAGCGTATCCTCGAAAAAGGCCCCAAGATAGTCGTTATAGGCGGAGGCACCGGTCTTTCCACGATGCTCGCGGGCCTGAAACAGAAAACGAGCAATATCACCGCCATAGTTACCGTTGCGGATGAAGGCGGCTCTTCCGGGAGGCTTCGCGAGGAGTTCGGGGTGCTTCCCCCGGGCGATATCAGGAACTGCCTGGTGGCGCTCGCGGATTCGGAAGACCTTCTCGGAGCGCTTTTCCAGTTCCGCTTCAAAGAAGGGAAAGGCCTGGAAGGTCATAATTTCGGGAATCTTTTTATCACCGCGCTTTCGAGGATCACGGGTGATTTCGCCAAGGCCATCAGGGAGTCGAGCAAAGTCCTCGCTATAAAGGGCAATGTGTATCCCGCGACGCTGGAGAAGGTCAGGCTCGTGGTGAAGAGAGAGGATGGCAGAGAAGTGGTCGGCGAGGACAATATCCGTCAGGAAGCAGGCAGTCCCGTCGAGAGACTCTATCTTATGCCGGGTAACTGCGAAGCCACGAAAGAATCGGCCGAAGCGATAAGACAGGCGGACGCGATAATACTGGGCCCCGGAAGCCTGTATACAAGTGTTATGCCGAACCTGCTGATAGAGGGCATACAGAAGGAGATCGTGCGGTCAAAGGCCGTTAAAGTGTATATATGCAACGTAATGACCGAGGTGGGAGAGACCGACGACTATTCCGTCAGCGACCACGTGATGGCTATACTGAAACATACCCGTCCGCGGATAATGGATTACTGCGTGGCGAATGTATCCCGTATACCGAAATACCTGTACGAGAAATATAAACAAAAAGGACAGTTTGAGGTCACGCTTGACAAGAAGGACGAGGAGTGGCTCAAACGGGAAAAGATCACGCTGGTCAAGGCGCATGTGGCAAGCTTGAAGGAGTTCGTAAGGCATGATCCCATGAAACTGGTCAATGTGATCATGGACATCCTGGGGAAAAAATAGCGAAAGCGGGAGTATCCGGTGCAGACGGCAAAACTGGCTATGGCGTTCCACTGTTATCAGCCGGTGGATAATTTCGACAGGGAGGTGGAACGGGCTTACAGGAGCGCGTACCTGCCCCTGGTAAGTACGTTCGAAGAGTTCCCCGGGTTGAAAGCGTCTTTCCACTTCTCGGGGAACCTTCTGGAATGGTTCGAGGACAAACACCCGGAATACCTGGTAAGGTTAAGGGAACTCGCGCTCGACGGACAGATCGAGCTGATAGGCGGAGGCTGTTACGAACCGGTCATGGTGCTCATCCCGGAAAGGGACAGGATAGCCCAGCTGAGGATGAACGAGGAGATAATGGTCCGCATGTTCGGCGAAAGGCCGAGAGGCGTGTGGATGGCGGAAAAAGTTTGGGAACCGGAGCTTATTGGTACCCTGGCCGCCTCGGGAGTAGAATATACGATCATAGATGATTATCACCTGATGCAGGCCGGCGCGGAAGAAGAAGCTGTCTACGGTCCGTGCCTGACCCGGGAAGGGGACCGTTCGATGGTGCTTTTCCCGTCGCTTACGAGGTTCAGGTACACGATGCCTTTTCGCCAGCCCCGGGTCACGCTGGACCACATGAAGCGGGTGACCGAGAGGCGTTGCGGGGAAGTTTCCTGTTTCTTTTTCGCGGATGACGGCGAGAAATTCGGCCACTGGCCGCACACGTATTCCTGGGTATATAGAAAAGGGTGGCTGCGCAATTTCTTGGGCCTTTTGCGCGAGAGTTCAGGGTGGCTCCAGACGGCTACTTATTCGGAGATAATGGATACCGTAAAGCCGAAAGATATAGGCGAAGTGCCCGGGTCCAGTTATGCCGAGATGATGGAATGGTCGGGCGGCGATTTCAGGAACTTCATGAAAAAATATCCGGAAGCCGGCCGCATGCGCGGAAGGATGATATCGGTCAGCGATCAGTTGGGGGCCTTATTGCGGGAGAGGACCCGGGAAGGGATACTGTCCGAAAGGGTGGACGAGGCCAGAAGAGAGCTTTTCAAGGCGCAGGCCAGCTGTGCTTATTGGCACGGTACTTTCGGAGGGGTTTATATGCCTCATCTCAGAGAAGGCGTGTACAGCCACCTTATAAGGGCCCAGGAGATAATCGACGGGATAGGCCGCCCCGCTGACAGGGAGGACAGGGTCAGGGCGGTAGAGCGCGAACTGGAGCCCGGCGGAAGCGAGACGTTGATCAGTAACGGGTATGTGGACGTGTTCGTGAGGTCATGCGAAGGCGGGTCCGTGAGCGAAATAGATTGCAGGAAACCGGAAACGAACATCACGAACGTGATGTCGCGAGTGAGGGAGTCTTACCATAAAAAGCTCGGCAAAGGATGCGCCCAACGCGCCAAAAAAGCGAGAAGGGCCATAATGAGCGGGGACTTCGCGGACATACATGATGTCCTCGGAGCGGGAGAGAGGGGGCTGGACAAAATACTCTTCTATGATGACTACCGTCGCCGTTCGTTCCTGACCCATGTTATTACGGGAAAAGCGCCGTGGAACGGGATGCACAGGCACAGGATGAGCAACGACAGATTTCTCAAAGAAGCGTATTCTTCCACGATCTTTGACGAGGGCGGGGATATAGTACACGTTCTGCGAAAAAGGGACAAGGTATTCGTGGAAAGAGCGCGCGGGCTGGACCTTGAAGTGGTAAAGAAGGTCAGGGTCGGCCGCGGTCCCGCGGTGATCTTCAACCAGGGCGTTACAAAGCACACGGCGGCGGACATCCCGTTCAAATGCGCCCTTGAGTTCAACTTTTCGGTATGCGACGGAACCGTTCTGGCGGGTCCCATTCTGAAGAAGACCGACTCTTTCGAGCTCCGTGACAGGTATTCCGGGCTCAGGCTGGGTTTTGACCTTAACGGGGAATTCACGGTCTTTATGTATCCCGTTTATACCGTGAACGAGACCGAAGCGGGATTAAAAAAGACCTACCAGGGGGTTTCGGTACTGGTGGGCGACCAGATCGGTCCCGGGGCCGCGAATAAGCCGGCGAGCGATATGGAGATCGCTTTGGAGATAAGGTAAGATGCTGATAAGGAAAGAAATAGTAGTTGCCAACAGGACGGGCCTCCACGCAAGGCCCGCGGCTATATTCGTCCAGATAGCGAACAAGTTTGACAGTGATATAACCATAATCAAGGACGCACAGGAAGTGAACGGCAAGTCGATAATGGGTATATTGATGCTGGCGGCCGAAAAGGGGGCCAGGATAACCATAGTCGCCGACGGTGAAGACGCCGAACAGGCCGTGGAGGAACTGTCGGGAATATTGTTGTACGATATAGAACCGGAACAAAAATAGCGAACAGGACGCCGCGATGAAAGAGAAAAAGAGGACTCCCGCGAAAAAGCAGATACAGCTCAAGGGTATACCTGCCGCGCCGGGCATAGCCATAGGGAAGGCCCATGTCTTCGGGACGGAGAATGTAGTGCCGCCGGAAAGGACCATATCCACGCGTGAGATACCTGCCGAGATAGCCAGGTTTAAGGAAGTCCTCAAGCAGACGAAGAAAGAGATCCTCGCCATCGAGAAAAAGATATCGCGAGAAATGGGAGTAGAACACGGCAGGATCTTCAGCGCGCATCTTCTTGTTTTGGAGGACAGCGTGCTCGTCAAAGAGGTCATAGCAAGGCTCAAAAAAAGGAAGAAAAATATAGAAACCGTTTTCACGGAAGTCCTGAACAGGTATATAAGCGTCCTTTCCGAAGCAAAAGACGAATATCTGCGGGACAGGATCAGCGATATAACCGACGTGGGCAAGAGGATACTGCGCAATCTCCTCGGGGAAGAGGAAGAGAAAAGTATGGAAGGGCTCAAGGAGAAGTCGATAGTGATAGCGTACGACCTTTCGCCTTCCGACACGGCTATGATGCACAAGGGCCGCGTTCTCGGGTTCGCGACCGATATCGGGGGAAGGACCTCACACACGGCTATCATGGCCAAATCGCTGGAGATCCCCGCCGTGGTCGGCCTTGAGTCGGTGACGGACATTATCAAGAACGGCGACCAGATCATACTCGACGGGATCCACGGGGTGATAATAGTCAACCCGAACAAGAGATTCCTTGAAAAATACGAGAAGGAAAAAAAGAAATACGAGCATCTTGAAAGGGAGCTTGTCGAACTGAGGTTCCTGCCCAGCGAGACCCTTGACGGGAAAAAGGTCGTCGTGGCGGGGAACATAGAACTGCCGGAAGACGTCGCCAGCGTTATCTCACACGGCGCGGAAGGCATCGGGCTCTACAGGACGGAATATTTTTATATGAACAGGCGCGACCTTCCCAGCGAGGAAGAACAGTTCAACGCGTACAAGTCGGTCGCGATACGCATAAAACCCAATTACGTGATAGTCAGGACCCTTGATCTCGGGGGGGACAAGTTCCTTTCCCAGCTCGACGTGCCCAAAGAGATGAACCCGTTCCTCGGCTGGCGGGCGATAAGGTTCTGCCTGGCAAGGCCCGACATATTCAAATCACAGCTCAGGGCCATCCTGAGAGCGTCCGCGTACGGGAAACTCAAGCTCATGTATCCCATGATCTCGGGTGTTGCCGAGATGCGCAAGGCGAACGCCTTACTGGAAGAGGTCAAGGACGAGCTGAGGACGCAAGGAGTGCCGTTCAACGAGGATATACCCGTGGGGGCCATGATAGAGGTCCCGTCGGCGGCCATAACCAGCCACATACTGGCGAAGGAAGTCGATTTTTTCAGCATAGGGACCAATGACCTTATACAGTATTCTCTCGCTGTCGACAGGGTCAACGAGAAGATAGCCTATCTTTACGAGCCCACGCATCCGGCGGTACTATCGCTTATCAAGAACGTGATCGACAATGGGCATAAAGAAGGCATACCGGTCGGCATGTGCGGTGAAATGGCCGGTGACGTGGCCCTTACGATGATACTTCTGGGTATGGGGCTGGACGAGTTCAGCACCTCGCCCATAGCCGTACCGGAGGTCAAGAAGATAGTCCGTTCCGTCAATTATTCCGATGCGCAAAAGATAGCCGAAAAGGCGTTCACTTTCAATACCGGCAAGGACGTCCGGGAGTATGCCAAGGGCAAACTCCGCGAACTTGTGCCGGATATGGCCGCGGAACTGATGGATTAGTAACAGAAGACAGAGAACAGAGGACAGAAAGGAAGAAGATGAAGGGACTCATATTGGCGGCAGGTTACGGGACCAGGCTGTATCCGTTGACGCTTGACCGCCCGAAGCCTCTCGTGAAAGTCGCCGGGCAGAGCATCCTTGAAAGGCTCCTGAGGAAGCTGGAGAAAGTGCCCTCCTGCGACGAGATATACATTGTGACGAACGACAAGTTTTACGATATGATCGTCAAATGGGTCAGGGACAGAAGCTTTTCCGTGGAGCTGAAGGTGATAAATGACCTGACAAGGACCAACGATGACCGCCTTGGCGCGATCGGCGATATCGATCTTGTCCTTAAAAAAGAGACTCCCGCTGACGACGTTCTTATCATGGCCGGGGATAACCTTTTCGAGTTCGCGATCGAGGATTTCGTCAATTTTGCCAGGGAAAAGGACCGTTTTAGCGTGGCGCTTTACGACGTCAAAGACCGCAAGCTTGCCCAGAGATATGGTATAGTCGCCCTTGACCCGAACCAGAAGATAAGCGATTTCGAGGAGAAACCGCGATCGCCGAAGAGCACCCTTGCTTCGACGGGCATCTATTATCTGCCGAAGGGTAAACGGTCCATGTTCGACTCCTACATGGAAACAGACCTGGTCAAGGACGCGCCGGGCAATTTTGTCAGGTGGGTGGTGGAACAGGACGAGGTCTACGGGTACGTTTTTTCGGAAGGATGGTACGATATCGGCGACAAGAAATCGCTTGAGAAGGCCGACATAGAATACCGAAAAAAAGAACTGTAAAAAGAAAGGTATATCGATGAGGAAAGACAAGAGCAAGTATCTGTTCACATCAGAAAGCGTTACCGAAGGCCACCCCGACAAGGTCTGCGACCAGATCTCGGACGCTATACTGGATGCGATATACAAAGAGGACCCCTCCGGCAGAGTCGCCTGTGAGACGATGGTCACGACGGGAATGGCGATGGTGGCGGGCGAGATAACCACTTCCTGTTATATCGAGATACCCAAGGTAATACGGAAAATGATCAAGGATATCGGCTATACCAACCCCCATTACGGGTTTGATTTTGAGACGTGCGGGGTCATTACCTCGATCCAGGGGCAGTCCCCGGATATAGCGCTCGGCGTCGATACCGGCGGGGCGGGAGACCAGGGTATGATGTTCGGTTACGCGTCGGACGAGACACCGGAGCTTATGCCCATGCCGATCATCCTGGCCCACGGGTTAACGAAGATGCTCGCCAAGATCAGGAAAGAGCGCCTGGTGAACTACCTGCGCCCGGACGGCAAAAGCCAGGTGACCGTTGAGTATCATGACGGCACTCCCAAAAGAGTGGCGGCGGTCGTAGTGAGCGCGCATCATGACCATAAGGTCCAGATGAAGGATATACACAAGGACATGAGAGAACTGGTCATCAAAGAGGTCATACCGGCCCATCTTATAGACAGTAAAACGCAGATTTTCGTGAACCCGACCGGCAGGTTCGAAGTAGGCGGGCCCCAGGCCGATACCGGTGTCACCGGCAGGAAGATCATCGTCGATACGTACGGCGGCGTGGGGAGCCACGGCGGCGGGTGTTTCAGCGGCAAGGACCCGACGAAAGTGGACCGATCGGCTTCCTACATGGCTCGTTACGTGGCCAAGAACATAGTGGCCTCCGGTATAGCCAAAAAATGCGAGGTGCAGTTCGCGTACGCGATAGGCATACCGGAACCCGTCAGCGTTATGGTTAACACTTTCGGCACGGGCAGGATACAGGAAGAGAAGATAGTGAAGCTGGTAAGGGAGGTTTTCGACCTTACGCCGGGCGGTATAATGGAAAAGCTCATGCTGAGGCGCCCGATATACAAGCAGACCGCCGCTTACGGACATTTCGGCAGGATGGGAGAGGGGTTTACCTGGGAAGAGATAGACATGGCGGACACGCTGAAGAAAAAGGCAAAATAAGGGAGGACCATGCCGATCTTATCAAAAGACCATAAGATCAAAGATCCGGGTCTTGCGGATCTCGGAAGAAAAGAGATCGAGATCGCGGAACACGAGATGCCGGGGCTTATGGCTCTGAGGAAAAAATACGCGGTCGAAAAACCGCTTGCCGGTGTACGCATAATGGGGTCGCTGCATATGACGATCCAGACGGCGGTGCTTATTGAGACGTTCGCCGCGCTCGGCGCGGACCTCAGGTGGGCAAGCTGCAACATCTTTTCGACCCAGGACCAGGCGGCGGCGGCCATCGTGAAGGCCGGGGTGCCGGTATTCGCGTGGAAGGGCGAAACGCTGCAGGAATACTGGTGGTGTACCGAACAGGCGCTTACTTTTCCCGGGGGGAAGGGACCCAACCTCGTCGTGGATGACGGCGGTGACGCGACGCTCATGATGCACCTGGGCGTGGCTGCGGAAAAAGACGCGTCCGTGCTGGAGAAAAAACCGGACGGCGAGGATGAAGAGGAACTCTTCAAGGCGCTCAAGACGTCGCTGAAAAAGAACCCCGGTAAATGGACCGCGATGGCCGGGGAATGGAAAGGTGTCTCGGAAGAGACGACCACCGGGGTCAACCGTCTTTACCGCATGATGAAGAGCGGAGAGCTGCTGGTGCCGGCCATAAACGTGAACGATTCCGTGACAAAGTCCAAGTTCGACAATCTTTACGGCTGCAGGGAATCTCTCGGTGACGGCCTTAAAAGGGCCATGGACGTCATGATCGCGGGCAAGGTGGCGGTCGTGTGCGGGTATGGTGACGTCGGGAAAGGCTCCGCGCAGTCCCTGCGAGGGTTCGGCGCGCGCGTGATAGTGACGGAAATAGACCCGATATGCGCGCTGCAAGCCGCGATGGCCGGTTATGAAGTGGCCATCGTGGAAGATACGCTGGGGGAGGGGGACATATATGTGACGGCTACCGGCAACAGGGACGTGATCAGGATAGAGCACATGGAGAAGATGAAAGACCAGGCCATCGTTTGCAATATCGGCCATTTCGACAATGAGATACAGGTGTCCGCTCTTGAGGGTTATCCGGGGATAAAAAAAGTGAACATCAAACCCCAGGTGGACAAATACGTTTTCCCGGATGGAAGGGAAATGTACCTCCTGGCCGAGGGCAGGCTGGTCAACCTGGGATGCGCGACGGGCCACCCGTCGTTCGTCATGTCCAACTCTTTTTCGAACCAGGTCCTGGCACAGATAGACCTGTGGAAGAACAAAGATAAGTACGAGAAGAAAGTGTACGTCCTCCCAAAACATCTCGATGAAGAAGTAGCCAGGCTGCATCTCGGTAAGATAGGCGTGAAACTGACGAAAATGACAGGAAAGCAGGCCGAGTACATAGGGTTTCCCGTTGAGGGCCCTTATAAGCCGGGTCATTACAGGTACTGATTGGAGTATCGAATATCGAGTATCGAGTATCGAGTATTAAGGAGTAGGAGATTGGGGATACCATGGCTAAAAAGATGAAACGTGTAGGGGTGCTGACCTCGGGCGGGGACGCCCCGGGGATGAACGCCGCGATAAGAAGTGTCGTTCGAAAGGCCGTGTTCGAAGGGCTCGAAGTAAGGGGTATCCTGAGAGGATACGAGGGCCTTATCAAGGGTGAAGTGATAGAAATGAACTCCCGCAGCGTCAGCAATATACTCTCGCATGGCGGGACCATGCTGAAAACGGCCAGGAGCAAGGAATTCCTGACCCAGGAGGGTCAGGAGAAGGCCGTGAACACTCTCAAGAAGAACAAAATAGACGGCCTTGTCATAATCGGGGGGAACGGTTCGTTCCAGGGCGCGCTTGAACTGGAAAAGACATGGGGCGTGACCACTATAGGCGTGCCGGGCACTATCGACAACGATGTGGGACATACCGATTTCACCGTCGGAGCTCACACCGCTATCGATACGGTCATAGACGCTGTCGATAAGATCCGGGATACCGTCTCCAGCATGGAGCGGATATACGTGATAGAGGTAATGGGCAGGAAAGAACCTTTTCTCGCCATTACCACGGGCCTGGCGGGAGGCGCGGAAGAGATACTGTATCCCGGAAAAGAAGTAAACATGGACAAGATCTATGAAGAGATAAAGGCCGGCGAAAAACGAGGAAAACTCAGCTGGATCATTATGGTCTCGGAAGGCGTAGGCAGCGCCCATCACATATCGCGAGAGATACAGGAAAAAACAGGGTACTCGGTAAGAGGCCTTACTCTCGGACATATCCAGAGAGGAGGCGCCCCCAACGCGCCCGACAGGATACTCGCGTCCCTTATGGGAGCTCACGCCGTGGCCGCTCTCCTTGCGGGACATTCCGGAATGATGGTAGGTATTAAAGGGAACAAGCTCCAGCTCGTTCCCTACGAAAAAGCGTGTTTTGACAGGGGCAGGGACAAGGAGTTCCAGACCGAGATGTACAATTTGACAAAACTCCTGGCTATCTGACCGGCGGAAGCGGCAAGGCATGAGAATAGTAACCAGATATCTCCTTAAAGAGCTAGGCGGCCCTTTTCTGGCCGCGCTTTTTATCTCTACCGTCATACTGGCGGCCGGGAACATCATCCAGACCGCGGATATGGTGGTGAACAAAGGCGTGGAGCTCATCCACGTCGTCAAGATATTCCTTTTTTTCCTGCCCTATGTTCTCATCTTTACCATACCTATCTCGGTCCTGGCGGCTGTGCTTCTGGGTTTCGGAAGACTTTCAAGCGACAACGAAGTGACCGCTCTCAGGACGAGCGGGATAAGCATATACAAAGTGGTCTTTCCTGTCATCGTCTGCGCTTTCATAATAAGCCTCCTGAACGTCCCCCTTAACGACAAGGTGCTCCCGCAATCAGAGTTCGCTGCAAGAAAACTGGTAAAAACGGTGGGGTTAAAACATCCCACAGCCATGCTGGAGCCGGGGGTGTTCGTCAAGGGATTTCAGGACTACATCATCTTTATTCACAGCGTCAGGGGCAACAAGCTCGAGGATATACGCATATACCAGCCGCAGGAAGACAAGCCCACGCGTACGATCGTGGCCAAGAACGGCGAAGTGATACCGCTGCCGAAAGAGAACAGCGTCAAACTGAAGCTTACCGACGGTACGGCGGACGAGATCACCCCGGAAAGCCCGGACGAGTTCTATAAGCTTTCGTTCAAAGAATATTTCATGACCCTGAACCTCGAGGACGCGGTGGACGTGCGCAATATCCAGAAGAAGGCGAGGGAGAAAAGCATAAAGGAGCTTCTGGCGGATATAAGGGAACTCAAGAAGGACGAGATAAACGTGATCCCCCTGCGTATAGAGCTCCACAAGAAACTGGCCCTCGCTTTTTCCAACCTCGTGTTCGTGCTTGTAGGCGTGCCCCTGGCGATAACGACGCACCGCCGCGAGAAGTTCATCGGGTTCGGGTTGGCGATGGTCCTGTTCCTGATATACTGGGGTATAATGCTGAGCGGTATAGCTTTCGCGATACGGGCTATCGTACCTCCCTGGGCGGGCGTATGGTCGGCCAACATCTTGTTGTCGGCCCTGGGCATTTTTCTTTTTTACAGGGTGTCGGGAAGATGAGGATACTGGAGAGATATGTCACTTGGAGCTATATCGGCGCGTTCATCCTCTGCATAACGCTGCTCATGGTGCTCGGGATAATAGGGGACGTGCTGGGTTTCCTTGACGATATTTTCAAGAACAATATCCCCCTCTCGAGTATACTCGCCTTCTATTTTTATTTCGCGCCTTTCGCGTTCGTGAACATGATACCGTTCGCGTGCCTCTTGAGCGCGGTTTACGTGTTCAACTCGCTGAGCAAGAACCACGAGGTTACCGCGGTCGTGGCCAGCGGTCTCAGCCTGTGGAAACTCCTGCGACCGGTCCTCATGGTGACCTTCGCGCTGTGCCTTCTGGCTTTTATCGTGAACGACAGGTTCGTTCCCACGACCATGGAGAAAGCTAACAGGGTGAGGATGGAGGAGCTTGAACAGGCGGCCGAAGGCGGTGTCACGATAAGGAACCTGGCGATCTACGGCAAGGGCGGACAGATCATATTTGCCAGGTCCTATAATCCCGCGAAGAAGGTCCTGAACAACGTGATAGTCCACAGGCAGGACAAAGAACACGTAATAACGAAGAAGATCAGCGCGAGGGAAATGAAATGGCAGAGCGACAAGACATGGATGGGGCTGGACGTCATCGTTTTCCGGGTTGATCCCGAAGGTGATTTCGATGGCGAACCCGTGATATACAAAAAGAAAGTGATCGGGATAAAAGAAACGCCGAAGGATTTTATCAACACCCAGTGGGACCCCAGATATATGAGCCTGAGGCAGCTCAGGAAATACCTTAAGATATTCCGCGCCAGTTCCCCCACTACCGTGAGGCGCCTCCTGGTAGAGTTCAATTACAAGCTGGCATTCCCGTTCACGGCTATGGTGACCATACTGATGGGTGTGCCGTTCTGCATTGAGACGGGACGGGGCAACGCCCTTATAGGGATGGCCAGGGGCATAACAGTGGCGATGCTCTATCTGCCGGTGATGGCGTTAAGCCTTGCCCTCGGGAAAGGGGGCACCCTCCCGCCTTTTGTCGCCGCCTGGTTCAGTAACGTCCTCTTCGTCCTTCTCGGGATATATTTCATAAACAAAAAGGGATAGTCAGAACTTTTCAGAAGACAGAAAACAGAAGTCAGAAGTCAGAATAATCCTGCCAGTTCTTAAGTAATGAATAAAGCATAGCATTCACTTCGTCATATTTTTTATCCAATTTGTCATAGTTTCCCTCGTTTATATATCTGCAATCAAGGCAGAAATCCAACCAGCCTCTGGTTTCTTCGCTGGAACCTAAAGCGTCATTAAGATGCCTGATGAACACCTGTTTGTATCTTTTCTTTGCGTAGCCTTCTCTAATATTAACAGCAACTGATCTTGAAGATCTTCTGATTTGATTTGTCAGGGAATATGATTCTTCCTTTGGAAAGCTCTTCGTTAGTTCAAGTATTGTTAAAGCGAGTCTATGTGCGGATAAATAAACTTCAAGGTCCTTAATGTTTTTAATTTTACCTGTCATTATATCCTCTTTTTCCATTTTCTGTCTTCTGTTCTCTGTTTTCTGTTCTCTGTTCTCTGGGACAACGGTGTCTTTGCTATAGTGAACCCGAGAACTTCACGTACTCCCGCTTTGAGCAGCTCCGCCGCACATGTCTCCATAGTAGCGCCGGTAGTTATGACATCATCGACCAGGAGGACTGACTTACCGACCAGTGAAAGTCGGTCAGGGGCGAGGAAAGAATCCTTAAGATTTCTGATCCTGCGTTTTTTTGTTATACCGGCCTGAGGGGGCGTGTTCCTTATCTTTATAAGCCCGTTGCGGGAGATGGGTATGGAGGCGGTTTCGGAGACCGAGCGCGCTATCAAAAGTGCCTGGTTATAGCCCCGGCCGTGCAGCCGGCTCCAGTGAACGGGTACGGGGATTATAAGTTCGGCCGCGTCGAGGTCCGGTTTTCCGGCTAAAAAAGAGCCGATCATTTCGTTGAAAACATTCATCATCTTCCTTTTGCCGCCGTATTTCAACAGCCTGACGCATTCCGCGGATTTTCCATGGTACCAACAGCACGACCATACGGCCCGGAGATTGACCGCCGTGGTCCTGATGCCCGAAGCCGGACTTTGCAATGCTCCCGCGCAGGAGCGGCATACCGGGTGAGGATGGACGGCTGGATGTCTTCCGCAGACGGGACAGATAGAAGGTATAAGAATATTAATGCCCGAATAGACGCAATCCAGTATCATTTAGGCCTCCGTATATTTAGACACCAAAAAACGGATTTTTATTAACCTTTTTCCGAGTTATAAGGTAAAATATGATAATAAAACAACAAAAGGGGTTTCCGTGGAAAGGGACACACTAACGAATCTCTCCATGTTCGTGTTAAGACTGGCGATAGGCGCCATATTCTTCGTCCAGGGCGCGCAGAAGATGTTCGGCATGTTCGGAGGGATAGGCATCGACGGGACGGCCAAGATGGTCGAAGGGCTGGGTTTTACCAGCCCGTACCTGGTCGCCCTTATCTGGGCGTGTATAGAGTTCATAGGAGGGATATTCCTTATCTTCGGCATCCTCTCCAGGGCCGCCGCCGCCGCGATAGTCCTTGTTACCCTTGTCAACATATGGAAGATAAACCTCGCGTACGGTTCTTTTGTCCAGAACGGCGGGGTGGAATATAACCTGCTGGTCATAGCGGCGTGCTTGCCTCTCATGCTGATAGGAGGGGGAAGCTGGTCCGTTTGGGACGTATAATCAGGTCTCAGGTTTCAGGTCGTTGGATAAAGACATGTCTTCTCCCTCCACCTGTGACCTGAATGCTTGACCCCACAGTTAGATTCTGATAGAATTGCTTAAAAATAGAAAGAGAGGTGTCTTAAATGAAAGCTGTAGTGGATCATGATGCCTGTATCGGATGCGGTTTGTGCGCGCAGGTAGCCCCCGATATATACCAGATGCAGGGAGATAAGGCAGTAGCGATAGCAGATGACATACCCGAGGACAAGATAGAAGACGCCAAAAGCGGCGCGGACCAGTGTCCCGTCACCGCCATAGTCGTCTCCTGAGAGTTCGATCCATCGACATGTTTTGTGGCGGCCCCTCTTTAAGCTCTTTTCAGGCCGGCTTAACGAGGGGTCGTTTGCCATCTACGTTGACCGGTATCCAAAATGAAGCATAACGTTTTTAATGACAGATCCATCCCAAAAGCCTGGAAGGCCGTAATTTGCGTCTTTTTGGCCGCGGCGCTTTTTTTCGCCTCTTTTTACTTCATTTATATGTGGCCGAGGAGGGTGGTGCCTATCCTTATGTACCACTCTGTCAGCGATGACAGGACGAGTACGCTGCACGTCGCCCCGGAAAACTTCTCGAGACAGATGGCCTTCCTGCGTAAGGAAGGTTATAAGGTGATCTCCCTGGGGGCGCTGATCGACAGCATCAAAGAGGGTAAGACATTCCTGCCGAAGACGGTGGTCGTGACGTTTGACGACGGGTTCGAGGATAATTATCTGAACGCTTTTCCTGTCCTGGCGAAATACAGGATGCCGGCGGTGATATTTATTATAACCTCTTATGTGGGGAACCGTGAAGGGTATATGAACTGGGACCAGGTTCGGCTGATGATGGCCAACGGCATAGAATTCGGAGGGCACACGCGTAACAATGTTTACCTGCCTTCCATCAAAGATGAGCGACGGCTCCGGTATGAGATAGACGGATGCAGGGAGGACATAAAGCGCAAGACTGGCGCGGAGGCGTTGTATTTCTGCTATCCGACCGGCGCTTTCAATGAAAAAGTGAAAGACGTAGTCAGGGAATCCGGGTATAAAGGGGCCTGCAGCACGAACCGGGGGAACGACAGACTTAACCGCGACGTCTTCGAGCTCAACAGGGTGAAGGTGACCAACTCTGACATGACCAAGCCCCTGCATTTTCGCGCCAAGATATCAGGTTATTATAACATGTTCAGGAAATTGGGTAACGGGGATTGAACAGGTTTCAGGTATCAGGTGTCAGGTGTCAGGTGTCAGGTGGAGGAAGGAGACAAGTCTTTTTCCAAAGGCCTGAAACCTGAGACCAGAAACCTGAAACCTAATAAGGAGGAGAGATGGATAAAGGTCTCAAGCTGGATATGCGTTTTCTGAAAGGGTTTGTCGCGGACAGCGACCTGGCGGATATAATGACCGAGGTTGAAAGGGCCCATTCTTTCCTGGAAAAGAGGAGCGGCGAGGGGAATGAGTTCCTGGGCTGGATGGACCTTCCGAAGGATATGGACGATGCCCTCCTTTCGGATATCGAAAGGACTGCCGGAAAGCTTACCGGGAATTCCGACGCTGTTATATTTATCGGCATAGGCGGGTCGTATCTGGGGGCAAGAGCCGTCATAGAGGCCCTTGTGCCGGAAACGATCAACAAAAAGGTCTTTTTCGCGGGGAACAACCTTTCAGGGGACTATATTTGTCCTCTTCTCGAGAAACTCAAGGGTTCGGATATCAGCGTGAACGTCATATCCAAGTCGGGGACGACCACGGAACCCGCGATCGCTTTCAGGCTGGTGGAAGAGTTCCTTAAGGAAAAATACGGGTCTTCAGGGTTCGCCGACAGGGTGGTCTGCACGACAGACAAAGCTAAAGGGGCGCTCAAGGCCATGGCGGACAAAAAAGGGTTCAAGAGCTTTGTGATACCTGCCGATGTAGGCGGCAGGTTCTCGGTTCTTACACCGGTGGGACTGCTCCCGGCGGCATGTGCCGGAGTGAACGTACGGGAACTTATCGCCGGGGCGAAGGAAGAACGCGCGCGCACGCTTTCCTGCGATCTCGACGAGAACCCGAGCTACAGGTATGCGGCGGCCCGCAATATACTTTACCGTAAAGGGAAAAGGATAGAGGTCTTTTCCAATTTCGATTCCCGGCTGCACTATATAGGCGAGTGGTGGAAGCAGCTTTTCGGCGAAAGTGAAGGAAAGGCAGCGCGCAGCATCTACCCGGCGTCCTGTGATTTTACGACCGATCTCCACTCGATGGGGCAGCTCATGCAGCAGGGTGAGAGGAACCTTCTGGAGACCTTTCTTGTCATAGAAAAGGAAGACGGAACGTGTGAGATACCGCGTGACGAAGAGGACCTGGACGGTCTGAACTATTTAGCCGGCAAACAGCTCGACTACGTGAACAAGAAGGCCTACGAGGCCACTTGTGAGGCTCATTTTGAAGGAGGCGTCCCTAATTTCACGGTGCTCCTCTCCGAGAGGTCGGCGTATTGTCTCGGCCGGCTTTTTTATTTTTTTGAGAAAGCCGTGGCTCTCTCGGCGTACCTGCAGGGGGTGAACCCCTTCGACCAGCCGGGAGTGGACGCGTATAAAAACAAGATGTTCAAACTGTTAGGCAAGCCGGGAGTGTAAGATAGAGGACAGAAGACAGATAACAGAAGACAGAGGACAGAGGACAGGATCTTGGTATCTGACTTCTGTTTTCTGACATCTGTTTTCTGATTTCTGAAACATGTATTTATCCTAAGATCATGGAACTCCAGTACACTTTCTTATCGATATCCACAGCGATCATAAAGCTGTTCATGCTGATGCTGATCGGTTATGTGATGTCGCACAGGAAAATAGTGGGCGACAAGTTCGTCGATACGCTCAGCCAGGTCCTGGTAAGGGTCATATTCCCGGCGCTCATCATTACCAAGACAATAAAGCATTTCAGTTTTGCGGAATACGGGGACTGGTGGGTACTGCCTCTCAGCGCGGTGCTGTTTTCCGCCACAGGGATGGCCATAGCGGCGGGCGTATTAAGGCTGTTCAAAGGTTTTTCCTCCGGCAAGGAGTTCATGACCGGCTGCGCTTTCCAGAACTGCGGGTACCTGCCCATGAACCTGATACTTTTCTCTTTTGCCGGGGCCGTGGCGGATAAACTGCTTATATATCTTTTCCTTTTTGTGATGGGGTTCAACCTGCTGATGTGGTCTTTAGTGCCGCTTTTCCTGACGGGAACCCTTAAGAGCAAGTTCCGTATAGGGGTCCTGTTCACTCCTCCGGTCGTGGCAACGCTTTTCTCCCTGTTATGGGTCGCTGTCATGGGAAAAGGTAGCCTGCCGAAACTGGTGGCAGACCCGTTAAACCAGCTGGGGCAGGCCGCTTTTCCCATAGCCATGATCACTCTGGGCGCTTATCTTCACAGGTACCGCGCTTATATCCCCCAGGACAAAATGCCGCTCGCGGCCGGTATAGTTATCAAGCTGCTTCTTTTCCCGGCGCTTGTTCTCTTGGCGCTTTGGCGCATTCCTATGGATTTTGACCTCAAATTCTTTTTGTTCCTGCAGTCGGTGATGCCGACGGCCGTTTCGCTGGTCGTTATAGGCGGGTACTGCGACGCCGATAACAGGTTTTACAGCAGCGTGATATTTTACACGCATCTTATAGCTATATTTTCGACACCCGTATGGCTTAGTGTTTTTCATTTTTTGACCGGTTAAGAAAATCCAACGAAGGAGGACAACAGTCATGATATTAGGTATACTACTTATAATAAGCGGTATAATGATCGCCATGTATCCGCCACTTCTCTCGATGATAGTAGCGATCCTTCTGATCTTCGCGGGTGTCTTTTTGACCATGGTCGGTTACCGCTACAGGAAGATGTCCAGGTCGTTCAATGACCCCTTTATCGATTTTTTCATGAAGCTTTAAGGAGGGAAAGATGGCCGTTAAGAAACTGAAGCCTGAAGAACTCAGGAATGTTTGCGATCCTTCCATGTTCCCGTTCAAGACCACCGAGGATTTCGTGTTCGAGCACGAACCCATCCATCAGGAAAGAGGGGTGAGTGCCATCGATTTCGGCCTGAACGTCAAATCCGACGGGTTCAACATCTTTGTCTGCGGGGCCGCGGGCACAGGGCGCAATACACAAGTGAACAAGGCGGTCAACGAGATCGCCGCCGGGCAGAAACCGCCGGACGACTGGATATACGTGTACAATTTCATCCAGGAGGATGAGCCGGTAGCCATCAGGCTTCCAGCCGGCAGGGGCATCATGTTCAAGAAGGACATGGAAGAACTTATCAACGAGCTGAAAATAGAGATCCCCAAGGCCTTCGAAAGCGAAGATTACGAGAAGCGCAAACACGAGATATTGAAGGAGTACAAGCACAGGAGGGACAGCGCCCTCGAAGATATAGAGAAAAAGGCGTACGATGAAGGGTTCGTCCTTAAGCAGTCGGCTACGGGTGTGATACTCGTCCCGCGCAGCGGCGACCAACCCATGACCTCCGAAGAACACGAGAATCTTTCGCCTGACCAGAAGGAAGCGATAGAAAGCAAGAAGCACGAGCTCCACATAAAGATAGAACAGGTGCTGAGCGAGGTCCGCTCCATGGAAAAAGCGGCAAAGATGGGCATCAAAGAGCTTGAGAAAGAGATCGCGCTCTTTGCCGTCAAGCACATAATCGACGAACTGAGGTTCAAGTACAGGGAGTTCGAGGACACCGTTGAGTACCTGAACCATGTTCAGGAAGATATAATCGAGAATCTTGAGAGTTTTAAGGAAGAAGAAGAGGAGCCCCAGACGCTCGTTTTCGGTATAAGGGGAGCGCCGAGAAAGAACATATTTCTCAAGTACAAGGTGAACCTGCTCATCGACAACAGGAACTCCAAAGGCGCGCCCGTTATCAGGGAACCGAATCCCAGCTATTACAACCTGTTGGGGAGGATCGAATACGTTTCTCAGTTCGGTTCGATGAGCACCGATTATACGATGATAGCGCCCGGCGCACTGCACAAGGCGAACGGGGGGTACCTGATATTGCAGGCAATGGACGTTCTCAGCAGTTTCATGGCGTGGGACGCGATCAAGCGGGTGGTACGCAATAAGGAGATAAAGGTCGAGGATATAAACGAACAATTCCGTCTTATAAGCACGACAAGCCTGAAACCGAAGCCCATACCCTGTGATATAAAAATAATAATGGTCGGCTCCCCGTGGCTTTACCAGCTTCTGTACAAGTTCGACGTGGATTTCAAGAAGATGTTCAAGATAAAAGCGGATTTCGACGTGGAAATGGACCGTGACGAGGAAAAGATAAAAAAGTACGCCGCTTTTATAAAGGTAAGATGCGAGGAAGAAGGTCTGAGACATTTCGACAGGAACGCCGTGGCCCGTGTGGTAGAATACGGGTCGAGGCTGACGCAGGACCAGAAGAAGCTCAGCGCGCTTTTCATGTATATCGCCGATATACTGAGGGAAGCGGATTACTGGGCGGGGAAAGACCATGCCGAGTATGTCGACGCTCCCCATGTCGAGAAAGCCATCCACGAGAAGATATACCGTTCGAACCTGATCGAGGAAAAGATAGTGGAGTTCATCGACAGGGAAATATTGATGATCGATACGGACGGAAAAGCAGTGGGCCAGGTCAACGGTCTCGCCGTCCTGGATATAGGCGAGTATATGTTCGGCAAGCCGTCCCGTATCACCGCCAAGACCTACATGGGCAAGGCGGGGGTGGTCGATATCGAACGTCAGGTCAAGATGGGCGGCAATATCCATTCGAAAGGGGTTATGATACTGAGCGGTTACCTGGGGGAGAAGTTCGCCCAGGAAAGGCCCCTGAGCCTCAATGCCAGTATATGTTTTGAACAGTCTTACGAAGGCGTGGAAGGGGATTCAGCTTCCAGTACGGAAGCGTATTGCCTCCTGTCGTCGCTCGCGGACGTGCCTATAAAGCAATCGATCGCCGTCACCGGTTCCATGAACCAGCACGGGAAGATACAAGCCATCGGCGGTGTCAATGAAAAGGTCGAGAGCTTCTATCACGTGTGCAAGGTGAAGGGGCTTACCGGTGAACAGGGTGTCATCATTCCCGAATCCAACGTGACCCATTTAGCCCTGAAGGAAGAGGTCATCGATGCCGTTAAAAGCGGCAAGTTCCACATCTGGTCGGTATCGACCGTGGATGAAGGCATCGAAATACTTACCGGGAAAAAGGCCGGCGCAAGGGACAAGAAAGGGAAATACCCCGCCGGCACCATAAATAATCTGGTCGATAAAAAACTGCAGGAATATTCTGATAAATTCGCGAAGTTAAACGAGAAGAGGAAAAAGGCCAGGTCGAAGAAGAAGAAATAGTACTCAATGTTAGATATTAGTTGTTAGTTTTTAGTTTTTAGTTCTTAGTCGTACAACTCATAACTCATAACTAACAACTCACAACTCAACACTTGATACTTGACATGAACGTACTCTTGGTAATAGGAATAATAATGCTCCTGGGTACCCTTGCGGGGAGGATATTCCAGAGGTTTAACCTGCCCCAGATGATGGGGTATATCATAGTCGGGTTATTTTTGGGACAGTCTTTTCACGGCATACTGAGCGGGCCTATCATGGATTCTTTCGGGCCGATCATCAGCCTGGCACTCGGTGTCATAGGGTTCATGATAGGGGCGGAGCTGCATTTCGACAGGTTCAAAAGATACAGCCGTTCGATATACACCATACTTTTCGTGGAGGTCTTTCTGACCTTTTTCCTGGTGTTCATGGCGACTGTCATGCTCACCGGGAAGGTATACCTGGGACTTATACTGGGAGCTCTGTCATCGGCCACCGCCCCAGCCGCGACTTACGCCGTGATGAGGGAATATAAGGCACGCGGCCCCGTGACGATGACAGCTCTTTCCATTGTGGCCCTGGACGACGGGCTCGCGCTTATTATTTACGGTTTTGCCAGTGCGTTCGCCAGGTCTTTTATCGTCCATGAGAGCATATCCCTCATGAACGCCGTGGCCATACCGCTTTTCGAGATAACCATTTCCGTTACGATAGGAGTCGTATCGGCGTTCGTCCTGCACAGGATCATCGCGAAGATAAGGGACAAGGAAAGAATATTGCCGTTCTCTTTCGGAACGATCATTCTCGTTGTCGGGATCTCCAATTATCTAAAAGTGGACCCGATACTTGCTTCCATGGTGTTGGGCGCAGTAGCGTCCAACCTGCAGGCTTCGGACGATCACGAGATGTTCGATCTCATAAAACGATTCAGCCCGCCGATATATATACTTTTCTTCGTTTTGGTCGGTGCCCAGCTGGACGCGAGAATACTGGTAAAGGGAGGAGTGCTTGTCCTTGCCCTGGGATATATCATCAGCAGGAGCGTGGGCAAGGTGCTCGGGGCTTATATAGGAGGAAAGCTTTCCAGGGCCAGGAAGACCGTGACCAAGTATTTGGGTTTTTGTCTCTTTGACCAGGCGGGGGTGGCGGTAGGCCTTGCCATAGCGGCGTTCAACATGCTCAGCTATTTGGGAGAAGGGCCCAAGGCGGCAGGACTTCTCATAATCAATATCATAACCGCCACTACGTTCCTGCTTCAGCTGGTCGCTCCGCCGATGATCAAACTCGGCATAAAAAAAGCGGACGAGATCAACAGAGACGTGACCGAAGAGGACATAGTCGAGTTCTACAAGGTGAAAGACGTGATGGAGACCGATTTTTTTATCATCAAGGAAAACAACAATCTTCACGAAATAATAGATATAATGAAAAAAAGTGACGCGTATACTTTCCCGGTGATAGGAATGAACGGCGATTTTCTGGGAGTTATCTCTCTGGGGGAGATAAGGGAAACGTTCTATGAGGAGCAGATGGACCAGCTGATAGTGGCCGGGGACATAGTGCGTGAAGCAAGTGTTGCAGTATATGCCGATCAGGATCTGAAACCGACCATGGATGTTTTCAAGACAAAAAATGTAGATTATATCCCGGTTCTGGAGGAAGAAGGCAAAGCAAGGCTGGTCGGACAGCTTGAATACCGTAAGATCACGGATTATATAAGCAAAGAGGTCCTGCTCAGACAGCAGGAGCTTGAGGCATAACAGGTCTCGGGTTTCAGGTCGCATAGCGCGAAGAGTCGATGGTTGCGTTGTTCGTTGAACGGTCGCGTTTATGGAAACGTTGGAAGGGTCGCGTAGGTCGTTAAAAAACGTAACCGATAAACGATCGACATTTCGAGCGGCGCAACCGATAACGATTGACGGACAAGAAGGTGTGATGGAGCTTGAGCCAAGGAATATGGGACGGTAATTCAGGGCGCAGGTGTCGGAAAAAAAGAGGAGGTAGATGTGAAAAAAGCAGCGGCAATGGTTTTGCTGGTCTTTGTGGCGATGATGTTCGTTCTCCCGCAGGAGGGTGAATGCCGCCGTAACAAAGAGAACCTTTATGAAAAACTTGGCGATGCCAGAGAGGTCAATGTCTATATCGACAAGGTGACCGATTCTTCAGGGCAGGCCGGGCATATGCTGGAGTCCCTCAGGAAAAAGATCGAGAACGGATTGAGAACAAGGCAAACGATAAATTTTGTCATAGTTAAAAACGTAGATGACGCCGATATAATCATCGATTGCGATATCACCGAGAGGATCTGGATGGAAACAGATCCTGTCGATACCCCTTCGATCGGCGGAGCCGTGGCTGACGCCGCTTTATCGGAGAATTATGCGCGCATGAGAGCCGACTTCAAGGTCTCAAAAGGGCCAAGAAAGATCATCTTCAAGCGCCTGAGGAAAAAACCCCTTCTCTGGGAAGAAGTGGTCATGGCGACCATTACGAAAGCGGATATGCCTGAGCCGGAAAGTATACCCCTGATCGAAGACGCTCTTGTCAAAGAGTTCATAGTCGAATGTTTCGGCAGGAGTACCGGAGAACGCGGCAGAGCGCAAACCTTTTTGGCGTAAAGAGTAACTAACATTATTACCCCCCTGGGGTTCAACCCCGGGGGGTAAAACTACCCCAAAATGTAAGATCCAGCCTTGACTTTCACTCATTTTTCAGGTAATATATAGATAGATGTAAATATGTAAATACGTCTATGTGGGAGGGATGAAAGATGATCAACCCTGAAAAATTCACGGTAAAGACACAGGAAGCTTTAAGGGGAGCCATAAACGAGGCCGTCGAAAGAGGACAGCAGGAGGTGGACGTCGAGCATCTTCTATACACGCTTCTGGGCGATGACCAGGGTATATGCACCGCCGTTCTCAGAAAGGTAGGGGTGGATACCGGAAAGCTCCGATCAGAGGTAGGGGAAGTGCTTTCCAAAAGGCCTACGGTAAGCGGAGGTATAGCCCAGCCTTTTATGTCTAACCGGTTGAACAAAGTGCTCGCAGATGCCGAAAAGGAGATGAAAAAGCTCAAGGACGAATACATAAGCGTGGAGCATCTTCTTCTTGCGATGTCCGACGAGAAAGGAGACGCCCTGGCCGGGCTTTTAGGAAAGCACCAGGTGACGCGTGACAGCCTGCTCCGCGCGCTGCAGGACGTGCGAGGAGGGCACAGGGTGACCGATGAGAACCCCGAAGGCAAGTTCCAGGCGCTGGAAAAGTACGGGAGAGACCTTGTGGAACTGGCGAACCTCGGGAGACTTGACCCTGTCATAGGAAGGGACGAAGAGATACGCCGTCTTATACATGTTCTTTCACGGAGGACAAAGAACAACCCGGTCCTGATCGGCGACCCGGGCACGGGCAAGACCGCGGTCGTGGAGGGGTTGGCGCGCAGGATATCGTCCGGGGACGTCCCGAACAGGCTTAAGGACAAGAGGGTAATAGCTCTTGATTTGGGCGCGCTGGTCGCCGGCACCAAGTTCCGCGGCGAGTTCGAGGACAGGATAAAAGCGGTACTCAAGGAGGTAAAGGAAAAGGAGGGAGAGATCATCCTTTTCATAGACGAGCTCCATACCCTGGTGGGTGCCGGCGGAGCCGAAGGGGCGGTAGACGCTTCCAACATGCTTAAACCCGCCCTGGCACGGGGAGAGCTCAGGTGTATAGGGGCTACCACGCTGGACGAGTACAGGAAATATATAGAAAAGGACAAGGCCCTGGAAAGGCGGTTCCAGCAGATCTTCATAGGGGAGCCTTCCGTAGAGAATACCGTAGCTATCCTGAGGGGGCTCAAGGAAAAGTACGAAGTGCACCACGGCGTCAGGATATCCGATCCGGCGATAATGGCGGCGGCCATGCTCTCGGACAGGTATATTACCGGGAGATTCCTCCCGGATAAAGCCATCGATCTTATCGACGAAGCGGCGTCGAAACTGCGCATAGAGATAGACAGTGTTCCCACCGAGATCGACCAGATACAGAGGAAGATCATGCAGCTCGAGATCGAGCGGCAGGCGCTCAAAAAAGAGAAGGCGAGCGCCGCGGGGAAAGAGAAGATCAAAGCGGTAGACGACGAACTTAAAGACCTCCGCGGAAAATTAGAAGAGATGAAGAAACACTGGGAAAAGGAAAAAAGCGCTATAGGCAGGATCAGCGAGATAAAGGAGAAGATAGATGAGACCAGGATACGGGAGATGAACGCGGAGAAAGAAGGGAATCTCGCTAAGGTCTCCGAGATACGGTACGGCATTCTGGGAAACCTGCAGAAAGAGCTGGAAAAAGAGACCAAGGAACTGGATAAGGTGCAGAAAGACAACAAGATGCTCAAGGAGGAAGTGGACGACGAGGACATAGCCGAGATCGTCTCCCAGTGGACAGGCGTACCCGTTTCGAAATTGATGGAATCGGAAGTGGAAAAGCTGATCCATATGGAGGACATCCTGAAGGAGCGCATCGTCGGCCAGGATGAAGCCGTGGAGAAAATATCGAACGCGGTGCGGCGTTCAAGGAGCGGTATGGGCGACCCGATGAGGCCCATCGGTTCGTTCCTTTTTCTCGGCCCCACGGGGGTAGGGAAGACGCACATGGCCAAGACCCTTGCCTGGTTCCTGTTCAACGATCCTGAGGCGATGGTAAGGATAGACATGTCGGAGTACATGGAAAAACATGCTGTTTCGCGCCTTATCGGGGCTCCTCCCGGGTATGTAGGGTACGAGGAAGGAGGCCAGCTGACCGAAAAGGTCAGGCGCAGGCCGTACTGTGTAGTGCTCCTTGACGAGATAGAGAAGGCGCATCATGACGTTTTCAATATACTTTTGCAGATACTGGACGACGGGCGCCTTACGGACAACCAGGGCCATGTCGTGAATTTCAAGAACACGATAGTGATCATGACCTCGAACATAGGGGGGCAGCTCTTCGCCGACAAGACCAACTCCCGTCTCGATATAGAAAGGCAGGTCCCGGCGGAGCTCAAGAAGCATTTCAGGCCGGAATTCCTCAACAGGATAGACGAGACGGTGGTCTTCAATTACCTGACGGAAGATGACATGGAGAAGATAGTAGGGCTTGAACTGGCCGATATAAGGGAAAAGCTGGCCCGGAAGACGATCGAGCTCGATGTCACCGAAAAAGCCATGAAGGAACTCGCGAAACGCGGATATGACCCCGACTACGGGGCGCGGCCCCTGAAGCGGCTGATCCAGAAAGAGGTGCAGGACAAAATGGCGCTGGAAATACTGGAAGGAAAGATCTCGGACGGTTCGAGGGTCTCGTTTGACTATGATGATAAGAAAAAAGCGTTCGAGTTCAAAGTTAGAGAATAACAGGAGAGAACGATGGCCCGTGACGACTATTATTCCATACTGGGTGTAAAAGAGGACGCGAGCGAGGCGGAGATAAAAAAAGCCTACCGCAAGCTTGCCCTCAAATATCACCCCGACAAGAACCCCGGGGACAAGAAAGCCGAGGAAGAGTTCAAGAAGATCTCCGAGGCCTATTACGCGCTCGGGGACGCCAAACGCCGGAAAGAATACGACAACCTCCGCAGGATGGGGGCGTATACAGGTGATTTCTCCTCGGCGCAGGGTTTTGATTTTTCGGATTTTTTAAACCAGTTCTCGGGCGGGTTCTCCTCCGGCTCGGTGTTCGACGACCTCTTCGGTGACGTGCTCTCCGGCGCGGGAGGCCGCGGAGGAAAAGGGGGCTACACGTATTATTATACGACGGGAGCCGGTCCCCGGTCCGGTTTCACGGGCGCTTCCCAGGAAGTAGATACGGACGTGGAAGCGGAACTTCCTATTCCGAAGAACCTGGCGGAAAAAGGGGGAGAGGCTAAATTCAAGCTTTCAAGCGGGAAAAATATCAGCCTGAAGATACCGAAGGGAACCAAAAGCGGCCAGAGGATGCGGCTGCGCGGACAGGGTAACAAGTGCCCGTGCTGTAAACATAAAGGGGACCTTATTGTAAGGGTGAAGATAAGGTAAGTGACAAAGTGTCAGAGACAACCATGACACTTTGACACTAGTGAGCGAAGTGAACGATGACACTATGACACTTTAGTTTTGTCAAGCAGGGGGATGTGATGGAGGGATATGATCTTGTAAAGATATTCAAGGCGCTTGCCGATAAAACGAGGCAGGACATACTGGAACTTCTGGGCGAGGAAGAGATGAACGTCACGGATATATGTCAGGAGTTTGATATTTCACAGCCCACCGTGTCCCATCACCTGCAGATATTGAAGAACTGTGACCTGGTGGAGACCCGCAAGGACGGTAAGAACATCTATTATCACATAAGAAAGGAGATCGTAAGAGGCGCTTTTGGGGAGGTCATCCAGAGGATGCATATACGTATAATAAGAGAAGAAGGGAAAAAGGAAAAGGAAGCATAGCAAATTTTTTTTGGCCTTATATATAGATATATGTAAATATATCAATACCGATGAGGGAGGTGAGAACGATGAAGGATCTTGTTGAGGTGTTGTTTGTTGAACCGTTCGCGGCTTTCGAATGGGGAAGGAAGTTCCCGGCTCTGGACGTGTGCGAGAAGGACGACAAGATAGTGGTAAAAGCCGAGATCCCCGGGATGGACAAGAAGGTTATCCATGTCCGGGTGGAGGATGATAAACTGTCCATTTCAGGCGAGAAAAGGTCGGAAAAGAAGGACGAAAAGGACAACTATACCGTCTTGAGAGGTCTTTCGGTAAGTTCCAGAGGACGGTAATACTTCCTTCCGGGACGAAAGCCGATGGAGTGGACGCATCCTATAAGGACGGGATACTTACTGTTGATATTCCCAGGTCCAAAGAGGAAGCCAAAAAGGGCAGGGATGTGGAAGTTAAGTGATTGGCAGGGGTGTTCCGTGCTCAAACAGTTTTTGCCTCGCGCGTTTTCAACAGCAAAAAAACTGCGCGCGGAACACCCCTCGCCAATGTTAAGAATTAAAAAGGAAGAAGGATTCCGGTTGAATGCGGGTTCGGGGTTATGCTATCATAATTATGGAAACGTTTCCACAAAGAAAGGATCGACATGGGTATCACGATCAAGGAAATAGCTGAGAAGAGCGGATTCGGGGTAGGGACTGTATCAAGAGCCTTGCGGGAAGACCCCTTTTTGGTCAAGGAAGAAACGAGGAAAAAGATATTGGCCGTGGCGAAAAAATACGGCTATGCAAAAGATGTGGGCGCGCAGGCGCTGGTGACCGGAAAGTCAACGGATATCGGACTTATGATACCAGCTATGTTCGGTTCTTATTTTTACAATGATTTTTACATAAAGATCATTTCCGGGATAATGGACGCTTTGTCCGAAAGCGAATACAAGTTGAGGGTATTGTTTCTTAGAGAAAAAAGCAAGTTCAGGGATGTGATGCGCGAGAGCCGGTCCTTGAAGCTTGGCGGGCTCATTTTATCGCCGTATTGCCAGGATTTTTTCATCGAAGAAAAAGATATAAAGAAGTTGGACGTGCCTGTCGTGGTCCTGGGCAAAGAGGTCGTAGGCAAAAATATCCGGTCGGTCGTACTCGATGATTTTAAAGGCGGGTATGACGGCACATCTTTTTTGATCGATCTGGGCCATGAGAACATCGCTGTGATCAGAGGATTCAGGGAAGACATTGAAAAGCGCTATAAGGGTTACCGGAAAGCGATGAAAGATAATGGCCTGAAATTGAATGAGGATCTTATTTTAAAAGGCGATGCGCTGGAAGGATCGGGATTCGAGAGGACGCGCGAACTTATAAAGAAAAAGAAAAAGCCAACGGCAGTTTTCTGTCTTGATGATGAAATGGCTTATGGGGCGCTGAGGGCGATGAGAGAAGGGGGCTTAGAGTGTCCCCGGGATATGTCCGTTATGGGATTCGACGGTATGGATATAGACAATTTTACTTTTCCCCACCTAACCACGATGGCACGGCCCGTGTCATATATGGCGGAAACGGCTGTAAGGTTCTTACTCGATCGTGACATGTGGAAGCGATCCAGTTGTATTAAAGTAGAAGCCAAGGTCGAGGAGAGGGATTCGTGTAGGAAGATCAAATAAAAATTTTTTTAATTATATATGGAAACGTTTCCATTAATAAAGGAGGTCAAAATGAAGGTCATGAGGAAGTGTTCCGTGTTAAAGGTCGCTGTTCTTATTCTTGCGGGCGCGTTCGTGACTTGCGAGTTGTCGGTACCGTTTTTCCGGGGAGGAGCCGAAAGTCACGCTCTTTCGGGACAAAGCGTCTTCCAGGGGCGGATGTTTTCCGAAGGGGGACAGGAATTCAAGGAATCCGTGCTGCTTGACGCGAACCTTATATATTCCGCTCTCTGCATAGGGGAGTACCTGTTGGGGGATCCTCAGAAACAGTTGAAACCCCTGCCTGCGGAACATCTTGAATCGGTCATGAAGAGCGAACTCGGTGCGGCGATAGGCGGGATAGATATTTCAAATATTCAGGTCGGAGAAGGGATCGTGTCAATACCTTGCAGGGCGGATGACAGGCAGTTCACGATCCGGATCTCGTTAAAAGGCCAGGTTGTCGATGCGGATCGTTCGGTGCAGTTATTTGGATCTTATAATATGGAGGTTTTTTTAACGTACGATGCCGGAAATGCGCCGGTGGCGGAGGTCGGCCCAGGTGTCACATTTACGATAGATGAGAACATCTTGCCCGGTTCTTTAAAAGATATAGTTGAAAAGCGCTTTCAGGAGATCGAAGTGGCATTGCGTCCTGACGGCAAACCGGTTTTCGCGGAGGGGTATATCAAAAGTGACCGTTCTATTGACAGGGAAGACATCACTTTGTCCGCGATACCCGAGCTCGGGATAAGAGACGGTGTCAGGTTAAAGCTTTCATTCGCGCCCTGGCGGGAGTCTTACAAGAAAAAGGCGCACGGGTATGTCGAACCATATGCCGTTGATGAGTCGCACAGGCCGACGAAGGATGACAAACCGTGCATTTTCTGCGGCCTCCCGGACGAAGAAATATTGTTTAACGCCCGGTTGAACGAACGTGATTACATGGTCGCCGTGAATATCAACCCTTTTGGTGACAACCATATCATGTTGATCGCAAAAGACCCGGTCAAGCAGGACTTGTCGAACAGGACAAAAGATGTCGCACTGTTCTTAAAGGCCCTCGGGCCCGAGTATGAGGCAATATTCAACTCACCCGGCGCCGCGGCGAGCATATTGCATTTTCACGCCCAGATAACAAAAGGCAGAGCCCCTTTGAGGGATAACATCGAGAGCGGTCTGGTCGATAGGAGCGGTATGGTGGTGAAAGACAATGTTGAGGAAGCCCTGCTTGGAGGTTGGCTTGCCGAGGCGAAAGAACTGAGAAGCCCGGACATGGATTCCTTATCGAAGCAGGTCGATAGAGACATCGCCGTGCTTAAGAACAGTGGGTGTCCTTACAACTTGCTTCTTTTCCTGGATGAAGACGGTGCTTACACGGCGTATGTTCTATCCGGCGGGAATGAAATGCCCGAGGAAATGGCAGAGGTGGATGATACCGGTACAGTCAAGTTGGGCGGGAAAGAAATGACAGGTGAGGTGATTGTCCCGAATTCCGAGGTAAGAGAAAAAATGAAAAATGATCCCGAGCTTTTGGCAGAAGCCATCTATGCCGGTTCGAGGAGGGGAATTCTATCTACCGGGGTTACGCTTGAGGATATAAAGCAAGCTGTCAAGGTAGCCGAGAAAAAGTATGCTTTTGGAGGCGAGTATAAGATGGTCCTTCTCTACTGGGGGCAGGAGATATTGCGAAGAAGCAAGGCCGGTGACCGCATATTGAACAGGGACATTTATGAAGGCCTTATGACGGAGTTCATTAAAGATCCGGTAGGAGGTTTGAGGGAGGTCGTGCCTGTTCTGCAAGAGGAGTTAAACGACTACCAGAGGAGTTTAGAACATTATCGGAGAATAAGGATCGATAAGTGGGCCCCGGGAGCCGCGCCAAGCAGTGAAGAAATAGAGGCGGAAAGCTGTGTAAATAACCTGAGACAGGACCTGGCAGATATTGTTTGCGTCTTGGAGGACACAGGGTATGCTGTTCGAGAGAGCGAAAGGATCAATGAAGAAGACGCGGCGCGCGGTATAGTTAGCGCAACGATCGTTCTTGCTCGCCAGGCTAAAAGGGAAGGCAGAGACCTGGTGCTGGGTCTCGAGACCGATTGGATTCCGGGATATCAGAAAGGCGCTTTACAGCACAATGCCATAGACGGACTTATTAAGCAGATCGAATCCCTCGGGGACGATCTAAGGTCCATGGGAATGGACAATGTTAAAATCGTTTCGAAGAAAAAAGACGAGCTTCTTGATAATTGGGCTGACAGGATCGAAGCGGAACTGGACGAAGCCGGAGATTTTTCAAATATCATTATCCTGGGATCCACGGAAACGATAGGATCTTTTGACAATAATAAGCTGGGAAACATCGAAAATGATAAAAGGGCGTTCCTCGCGGGCGTGGATGCCGGGAAGCTGCAGCAGTTTTACGCGGAGAACGGCGAAGCCTGGGATAAACAGGTCAATATAGAGATCATGGAAATGCTATTGATAGCATTAGAGTTGGCTGTCGGAAAAGGCGATCCGGTTTCGCCCATTATTGCGGATCTCGACAGAGTCCGCAGGATAGTCATATTCAGGCCGAAAGCGGAACCCCTGGATATCCAGGAACTCCAGAAGAGGTACGAGTCTCAGGTATCGGCGCTTAAAGCGGCATAAAGCTCAGGTTTAACGCTGAAGAGATCAAAGAAGAGGAAGGGAGGATATCATGAACAGGTACGAGACGGTGTTCCATATCATCAATGCCGGGGAAGACGAGTTTGACGCGGGAGAAAGGGCGGGTGATCTGATAATAAGCTCCGAGGTCGAGAACGGTATTGTTTTAAGCTGTGAGCCCACACATTTGCTAAAAGGCGAAGAGTACCGCACTCCCGGGGTAAAGGAACAGGAGGGAATTATGACATTCGAGACCGTTATTCACGTGATCAATGACGGAGAAGACGAGTTCGAGGCCGGGGAAAGAGCGGGGTGTCTGTTCGATGTTTCCAGGATGGAGAACGGCATGATCATAAGCTGTGAACCGACCTATCCGGTCATGATACCCACAAGGGAGCTGATGTGCCATATAAGCGAGTGAATAAGAGGATGCAAAGCCGCTTGCGGCTTCCCGCCGCGGTATGATAAGATATTCCTGCCATGAAGACCGTTTTAGTGGTGGATGGTTATAATGCCATAAACGCCATTCCCCGAACCAGGAAAGAACTGAAAAAAAGCCTTTATTCCGCCAGGAAGGCCATACTGGCGATATGTAAGGAGTTCGCCAAAACCAGCGGATATATACAGGATTTTTGCGTGGTCTTTGACGGAGAGACCGCGCACAGGTCCAGGGATATGATGGAGATACCTCATGGCGGAACACATGTGTTCTCCGCAACGGGAGGCGGGGACAGGAAAATAATAGATACGGTCAAGAAATTCTCACGCAAAGGTAAAGTGATCCTTGCATCGAACGACAATTACGTGAGGAACAACGCCAGGGCTTACGGCGCGGCCTTGATGGACGCGCGGGATCTTTTGAAGAAGAAAAGCAGGAAGGTTTCCGTCGACAGGAAGAGGATCAAAAAAAGCTTGGAAGAGAGAATAACCCGCCAGTACGGGAAGGAGCTGGGAATTTAGGTCTCAGGTGTCGAGTATTGAGTAATAAGGAAAAAGGAAAAAGTGACAAGTGTCAGGTGGAGGGAGAAGACAGAGGGAAGTGGCAGAGTATCACCGCTCGCTACGCTCACTAGTGTCAGAGTGTCAGGGCGCTGTAGGTGCCAAGGGGATATTAGATGTTGGATGTTAGATCTTTGATTACAAAGAGCTAAGCGCATAGAGCAAAGCGTTACAGTTTTACGCTGTACGCTATGCCCTTTGCGCTATGCTTTTTCACTTGTTGCTTTATCCTTTATACTTTATCCTTGCGACTGGTGACTTGCGACTTGTGACTGGTTACTGGTTACTGGTGACTGGTTACAATATGCGAAATACGATAAATGGTATACGATATGCGAAAAAACGGCCCCATAGCTGACATTATCAATGCCAGGGTGATACTGGCGCCGATGTCGGGTGTCACGGATATTCCCTCGCGGATGATCGCGAGGAAGTTCGGATGCAGGTTCGCTTTTACCGAGATGATAGACGTGAACGGCATCATTTATAACAACCGTAAGACCCTTAAGCTCATGGAGACCATTCCCGAGGACAGGCCTCTCGGCGTGCAGATAGTAGGGCAGGATGAGAAAAAGATATTGCGTGCTGCGAAAATATGTGAAGATACGGGTTTTGAGGTACTGGACCTTAACGCGGGGTGCCCCGCAAAAAAGATAATCAAGGGGGGCAAGGGGGCGGCTCTTCTTAAGGATCCCGTGAAATTAGGCAAGATCGTGCGCATGCTTGTCAGGGCCCTTTCGATACCCGTTATGGTCAAGATGAGGAGCGGCTGGGACAGGGATAATATGAATTATCTTGAGGTGGCCAGGGTCGTGGAATCGGAAGGCGCCAGCGCGATATGCGTACACGCAAGGACGAAGGCCCAGATGTACCGGGGCAAGGCGAAACATGATATAACCAGGGAAATAAAAGAGAATACGGGTATACCCGTTATAGCCAGCGGCAATATCTTCACGCCGGATGATGTTGAACAGGTATTCAGGACCACCGGGTGCGATGCCATCGCCATAGCAAGAGGCGCTCTGGGCAGGCCCTGGATATTCGACGAAGTATACAGGCGTCTCGATGGGAAAAGGGCGTCCCGGCAGCCTTCATTTGACCGTATAAAAAAGGTCATTAGCGAACATTTTTCTCTTTCGCTCGAATATTTCGACGAGTGGCGGGTTTTTCCCAGGATGTACAAGCACATGACCTGGTACCTGTCCCCGTTCAAGGAGCTGGGAGGGATCATGAAGGCGTACGGCGCCGTCAAAAGCCCTGAAAGTTTCCATGATTTCATGCGGCGGCTCAGCCTTGACGAAAATAACCGGTTATCATTAAGCGTATAAAAGAAAGGCCATGCAATGAAAGAGATCATACTGGCGTCGGCATCGGAAAGGCGATCACGCATCCTGTCGGAATGTTCAATAGACCACAAAGTACTGGCCAGCGGTGTGGAAGAGAAGCATCCGAAAGATACACCGGTTTCCCAGGTAGTGCAGATGAACGCAAGAGTGAAAGCCGAAGCCGTGGCCGGGGATCTCGAACAGGCGGTCGTAGTAGGCGCCGATACGCTCGTTGTCCACGGTAAGGAAGTGATCGGCAAACCTGAAAGCAAAGAAGCGGCCCTTAGTCTCTTGGAAAAATACTCGGGCAGCAAGGTAGAAGTATACACGGGTGTCTGCGTTATCGATACTTTTTCCGGCAGGAAAGCCTCGGGCTACGAAAAAAGCAGTTTGTATACCGTTCCTCTTTCGGAAAAGGAAGCGGAAAGGTTTTTCGATCACATGGCCCCGTATGACAAGGCGGGCGGTTTTTCCGTGGAAGGTATCGGGTCGATGTTGTTCGACGATATCGAAGGGTCCTATTATAATATCCTCGGGCTCCCGATGATCAAGCTCAAGGAGCTCTTCGCGCAGGCCGGCCTGGATATTTTGGAGTATGTAAAGAGTGACCAGTGACCAGTCACCAGTCACTTGTCCCTTGTTACTTGTTCCTTTTTCCTTGTTATTTGTTACTTTTGGCCTGGTTCCCATGAAAAAACACTATACCATTCCGTTCTTCATCCCGCTCAAAGGCTGTCCCCACAAATGTATCTTTTGCGATCAGAGGAAGATCACCGGGGAGAAAATGCCCGGCCCGGGTGATGTGCCCGGGAAGATAGAAAAGTATCTTGCCACCATGCCGTCATCCGGCGCGCGTATAGAGGTAGGGTTTTTCGGTGGGAGTTTCACGGGGCTTTCTTTCGAGGCCCAGGGAAAGTTTCTCAGGCAGGTGGGACCCTTCCTGGAAAAGGGCTGTGTGCACGGGGTCAGGATCTCGACACGCCCCGATCTTGTGGATAAGGAGAAAGTATCTTTTCTTAAAGAACATCGTGTTACCTGCGTGGAACTCGGTGTCCAGTCTATGTCGGAGGAGGTCCTCACTCACGCCGGCAGGGGCCATTCCGGCGGCGACACGGAAAGGGCTTCGAAGATAATACTTGAACACGGCCTTGAACTCGGGCACCAGATGATGCTGGGGCTGCCGTTAAGCGGTTTTGAAGAGGAGTTGTACACGGCTAAAAGGATAAAGGCTCTCGGGGCCACCCAGGTGAGGATATACCCCGTGATAGTGATAAAGGGGACGGAACTTGCCGATATGTGGCTTAAGGGTTGCTACTATCCGCTCGGAGAAGAAGAAGCCGTGGACCGTGCGGCACGGCTTATTCTTTTTTTCGAGTCGAACGGCGTAAAAGTGATACGTTGCGGCCTTCATCCTTCCGAAGGGTTGCTGTCGGGAGAGGAATACCTGGCCGGTCCTTTTCACCCGGCCTTCGGCCAGAAAGCCCGGGAAAGGGCGTCATGTATTGGGTGTAGTAACCAGTCACAAGTCGCAAGTCACCAGTCACCAGTCACAAGGAAAAAGGATAAAGGATAAAGCAACAAGTGAAAAAGCATAGCGCAAAGGGCATAGCGTACAGCGTAAAACTGTAACGCTTTGCTCTATGCGCTTAGCTCTTTGCAATCAAAGATCTAA
>Ga0180432_10000425_pt1 | contig 68508 bp, 53 predicted proteins | sample SS_ome_10_FD_132414 | JGI IMG/M metagenome (GOLD analysis project Ga0180432, IMG submission 132414) | Hypersaline lake sediment archaeal communities from the Salton Sea, California, USA - SS_1_MS_2 metaG | ecosystem: Environmental > Aquatic > Non-marine Saline and Alkaline > Hypersaline >...
ACCTGATCGTCTGGAACCGCGACGCGTCAAACGCAGACCGAAACCCTACACGTTCCTGGTCAAACCACGATCCTGGTATCATCGCCAAGGAGGACACGTATGCGCTTAGCTTCATGCCATTCAAGCCAGACCCCTTTCTTTCCCCTTTCTTCTCATCCGTGCGTCGGGGGGCGCACGATCTGGGCGGCGCCGGGCAGGACCTCGAACCGCGCCGGTGTCTTGGGGACGTAATCCCCGTCGATGCACATCTCCAGGGGGCGATCGACCTCGAGCGTGATGCGTTGGCACGGGGCGTACACGATGTCCGGATCGGTGATGTGCGTCCCTTTCCGAAGCGTCCTGAACCGTCGGATCAGTTTGAGCTTCGAGACGTCCTTGACGACGACGACGTGGAACCGGCCGTCATCGAAGTGGGCGTCCGGTGCGAGTCGCATGCCGTCGCCGAAGTAGGTCGTGTTGGCGACGGCGAGCATGTAGATTCGATCGAAGCGACCTGACTCGCCGTCCACATCGACAGTACCGGGATACGGTCGGTAGCTGAGGACGGCTCGCAGCGCGCCCAGGCTGTAGCTGGAGGCAGGATGGATGCGATTCAGCCACTGCGGCATGAGCCGCACACAGGCGCCGTCCACGCCCGCGCCCGCTTCGCTGAGGAACCGACGGACCGTGCCGTCGGTGAACGTTACCTGTCCGACGTCGGCGGGCATGGTGTCGGTGGCCTTCATCAGGTCGGCAAGGTCGACCGGATAGCCGGGCAGCGCTTTGATGTAGTCGTTGCCCGATCCGCCGGGAAGCGGTGCGACGGGCGTCGGGTGGCCGAACGATCCGTCGACGACTTCGTTGAGCAGCCCGTCCCCGCCGGCCACGATGATCTTGGCGAACGCACCGGCCCGTTCGGCGCAGAACTCGCGGGCCTGGTCGGCGCGTTCGGTGGCCAGCACTTCGACGCGAGCGTCTCGAGCGGCTGCCTGGATGTCGGACAGCAGCTTCGATCGCCGGATGCGGCGGGCGAGCGGATTGACCACGATCAAGGTGGGACGGTCGGGCATGATCGCGCTAGCCGTCCTTCTGATGAGCTACGAGAGCGCCGGCCTTCATCTCGTCGCGGTGATCGCGGTAGTACAGCACGCACGTGCGCCAGACGTCTCGCCAGGGCGGGGGCGGGTCGACGCCGAACCTCTGGTAGTTCTCCACGACGTAGCGAGGGTTGTCGACGGCGTATCGCAGACTGTGTGGCTCGATACCCATTCCTGACAGCATCCGACGGGCCAGCGGGCCGATCCCCCGCGCCTCGGTTACCCAGATCAACGCTCTGAGCGACAGCGGCAGCCGCCATCCGTATCGGATAACCGCCAACAGCCCGGCGAGGCCGCCGCCCGTGTAAGTCCGGCTTCGAAGGATTTTCTGGGTGTGCGCCACCAGGTCGCACCAGAGGGGCGTGTCGTCCGGGGGGTAGAGGAGGTTGAATGTGTGGCCGTAGGCGTCCGGGTTGGCGACCAGGGCAGCCATCGCCCGCACGACGAAATCCCCCGGCACGATCCAGAACGGTTCGCGACCGGACAAGGGCAGGAAGTGCCTTACGACGGGCCAGCGTAGATACTCTAACAGGCAGTACGCGCCATCCAGCTTCTCAATCGCGCCGGTCGTTGAGTCCCCGACGGTCGCGCCGGGCCGGGCGATCATCAACGGCACCTCGTCGCCGGCCGCCAAATGCCGCAGGGCCAGCTCGGCCTCGTACTTGTGGCGTGAGTACCAGTCAGTGTGCTTGCCGGCGGCCAACGGAAGCTCCTCGCCGGTCTCTCCGAATTTCCCGTCGTACGTCCCCGCAACGGCCAGCGTGGATGTCTGGCAGAATCGCACCGGCCGATCACCGTGCTCCGGACGACGGCGGATCGCTGCGGCCAGCTCATACGCGCGGACCGCGCCGTCGAGCGTCAGCGCCTTGGACAGACCTTCGCCCGCCTCGAGATCGTACAGGGCGGCCAGGTGCACGACGTTCAGCTCGCCGGTTGCGGCCAGGGCGGCCAGGCGCGCTTCGTCAAGCCCGAGCATGGGCTGCGTAATGTCGCCGGTGATCCACCCAACGCGGGCGCGGGCGTCATCGGCATGAGCGGCGATGTAGCGTTGGGCCTCTTGCTGCTGTGGATCGCTCGGCCGCGCCATCGCGAGGACGTGGGCGGCCTCGTCGTCGTCCAGCAACTGTGTGACCAAGCGCCTGCCCAGGAACCCGGTCGCCCCCGTGACGAGATAGACCTGGTCCGTGCGACTCGCTGAGACCATTGCTTTCTCCTGTCGAACACCGCGTGACATGCGCATGGTACCGCTTGGGCCTGCGCGCCGCGAGGCCTGGATGGCGGGTTGGTCTGGAAAGGGAACGGGTATGGGCCGACGCTCTCAAGCGTCGGCGGGAGGAGCGGCCGGCCTATCGGGCAGCTCGATCTTCCGGGCGGGGAGCGCGGTTATGGACCCGGAGAGCTGGTTGACCGCGACCATCTCGGTGACGTTCTCGACCTTACGCTTCTCGATTCGAAACGATCCGGGGAGCTCCTTGTTGAATCGCATGCTGTACTCGTCCACGCTGATGGTGACCCCCTCGCAGATTCGGCCGGCGACCAGAAGGCTCGCGCCTTCGACCGGCTGAGCCTTCGCCAGCAGCGCCTTCTTCTGTTCTGCCAGCTCCGCGGTTTGTGCGTCGAGATCGTCCGCTTGGAACATCAACTCTGTGGCCTTCTCGCGTTGCTCCGGGGTGAGCCTGCGAAGGCTGTCGATCAGGGGCTGGACAGCGGCGCGGATCTTCCCCGCAGTTGCCTTGAGCGCTCGGATCTTCTCGTCGATCTCGCTGGCGGCGACCAGTGCGTCTGGATCCATCCCGATCCCGATCTGGGTGGCAACGCCGGCGTCGCTGCCGAGGATCCTGATCTCCCCCCCGTTGCGGGCGTGGGCAGTCCCTCCGATCAGGCTGCCATGGGGGATGAACAGTCCTGCGTTGGTCTTGAGGCTGCAGTTAAGGGCTTCCCTGGCGATGCGGACGTCCCCTTCCGCCTCGATCCGGACCCCGTCGCAGAACTTGGCCCGCAGTTGGCCGCCGCAGCTGACCTCTCCCTTCTCCTTACCGCAGATGCCCCCTCGGACCAGGATGTCACCATCCGCGTGGACCCGAGCGGCGTCAATGTTGGCCCCCACCTCGACGGACTTGCGGCTTCTGACGGAGAACAGGTCCAGGACGCCCCCGCGAATCAGAACGTCACTTGGGGTGTCGACGTTACCGGACTCGAAGTCCACGTCTCCTGAGACTTCGAGCACCTCAACCACGGCGACCTGGGATCGGTCGTAGTCGAGTTTGCCGCTCATGGTGGCCACGACGGTCGCACCGTCCGCGTCCAGGCGAACGTTCTTGCCCACCTCGACCGGTCGCTGCTTGGGCGGGAGCTTGATGGGTTTGCCGAACACGTCCTCCCCGGGCTTGGGAGGGCGGGGCGGGTGGATCGTACCGACGGCCTGATTTTCGCAGACGGTGATGATTCGATGCTGTTCGTAGAAGTTCACCGGAGCGTTCGGGTCTTCAGCTTCGTCCTTTTGCTTCGGCTTGACTTCCGGGTTCAGCTCGAACCAGCCGTGCTCCCCGGCGTCGGCGGGCCGGCCCTTGGCGATTACCACGGGTTTCGTCGGGCATTTGCCTTCAGCCAGCACGGAGGCGAGCTTGTCGATCCGCTCTTCCAGCCCTGGGCGGAACTTGATCTTGGCGTCGGTGAGCAGCTGCACCAACTGCTCGCGAGTGATGTCGTGGACCTCGGTGTCTTCAGCGAAGACAAGAGAAGCGGACAGACATTTCTCGTCGATGGCGACCTTGCACGGTGCGGTCTCAGTGGCACCCATGCTTGACGTTCCCAACCGGCGAAGGGGACGACTCACGAGAAGACCGGCCAGGGAGCGATGTGCGAGCCAAGGTCAGCCCGGCTTCTTGGAAGCTAGCCACTGGGAACGGCGGCGGGCTTCTCGATCTTCATCGCGACCTCGACGTAGAAGTGGCCGAGGGTTGTCTCGCACGGAATCACCAGCCGCGGAAAGGCATTGCTCCTCGACACCTGGTGATTCTCTCCAATTACGACACTAGGGAGTGAAATACTGATACTCACACCCTCGAAGTCCTTCTTGGCGTTCCCCGCGACCATATTGGCGATCTCACCAATGGCGTCGGCGAAGTCGGGATGGTCGGTTTGGAGCTCGGTGCCCGAGAAGGTGGAAGCGGTCTTGACCGCCACCGGCTTCGGGAAGCTGAGGATCACACTGCCCGCCGCGTCGCCCGAGAATCCGATGATTCCGCTGATATCGGCCAGGGCCGTGTTATCGCTCTTCAGGTAGGGCTTGCCGATGTTGACCTCCACGCCCAGCATCGTGCGGAAGACGTTTCGGACGGCCCCGACGAACGGGTTGATGTACTTGACGTCCATGGATGGGTCCTCACTTCCTCCTCGGGTCGATTCCCGGCTTTCCCTAAAGGTGGCATCGCGAGCCGATGTCGCATGGATCAGATCGCACCCCTTGTATCGGCCTATTGGAGCCGGCAGGTCAGTTTCGCTGCCCGAAGAACCGGCGAAGAATGGGAAATCTCGGCCCTGCTGCCCGCGACCTCCCCGGAAGCCGCAGGGGTCTGGAGAGCCGGGCCTCGGGGGAATCCCGCGTGGAGGACGTCCGCAGACTCGCAAAACGTCAAGGTTCCGTGTGGATTTACCTTCATCAGTGACAAGGCGATTCCGAAAAAAGAAGCGGTGGCGATCAAGTTCGCCAGGTTACTGTCATGCTACCTGTCGTGGTCCCGTCTGAGGAGGAGGTCTACAGGTGAGTGACTCGACGGCGTCGAGCACCGTTGAGGGATTGCTCGAGCAGCTCGCCCTAACCTCGACGCTATGCGACGTGGCTGATCTGGGCGGCCTGGCCAAGATGCACGCTCAGATGGGCGAGCTCGTCAGGTCGGTCGAGGATTGCTCAAACCTGGCCGGCGTGGCTGAGTTCTGCAGCTTCGGTCTGGCCCTCGAATCGTTGCTAGAAGGGATCGTCCTGGAGACCTACTCCGAATTGGACGAGATCCTGGACACCGTCCGCCAGGGCATCAGCGAGATGCAGTCGTCTTTGCGAGCGGACCCGACCTCCGCCCCCTTGCCGAAGGATGGAGGCTTCATCGACAGGGTACTCAGGTTGGCCGGGGGCGAGCCAGGGCCCGAGGAGACCGAGGCCCCGGATTCGACGGCGGAGCCGGCGCAGACCGCTCTGGAAACAGGGGAGGTCCCGGATCCTCCCGAGCCCGAAGCATCCTCAAGCGAAGACGCCACGCCGACCGAGGCGGACTCCAGTGAACCGGAGGAGTATGTCTCGGAACCCCTCATCATCAACGACGACGAACTGGAGTACGTCAAGAGTTTCGTCACAGAGGCTTATGAGCACATCGAGAGCATCGAGGCGGTCGTGCTCGAGCTGGAGCAGTCGCTGGATGATGAGGCGAAGATCAACGAGTTGTTTCGGCCGTTCCACACGATCAAGGGCATGGCGGGCTTCCTGAACCTGCAGGACATCAACCGGCTCACCCATCGCGCCGAGACCGTGCTGGACCTGGCCAGGAAGGGCCAGCTCAAGCTGACCTCCGATCACATCGACTTGGTGTTCAACACGGTCGATATCCTCAAGGAGCAGATCGGAGAGGTGGAGGCGTATCTGGGGAATCCGACGGGCCAACCCGTGGCCCAGCCTGACATCACTGAGGTGCTGAAGCAGCTTCACCGCGCGCAGTCTTCGAACTTCGGAGGCTCGGGTGCCCCGGTTGCGAGCGGGGGGGGCTCGAGCCCGGCGGAATCTGGCGCTTCCGAGCCGCAGGATGAGACGCCAGGCAGCGAGCCCTTAGCCGCCGTCGAGGCCTCGGGGAAGGGCGCGCAATCCGCGTCTCCAACGGCAATCGACAAACCGGCAAGTCCGTCAAGCGACGGGGCGGCGGAATACGCCGGTCCGGAGCGCCGCGCCGGCGTGGACCGACGCAGCGGGTCCGATCGGCGACAAGGCCCGGCCGGAACGGGGGCCAAGAAGGATCTTGCTGTTCGCGTGGACACCGGGAAGCTCGACCAACTGGTCAACATGGTCGGCGAGTTGGTCATCGCCCAGGCGTTGGTCAGCCAGAACCCCGCCTTGGCGGAGCGGGGGAAGCTTGCCAAGGACATCTCGCAGGTGGCCAAGATCACTCGAGAGGTCCAGGAAATCACGATGTCCATGCGGATGGTGACGCTGCAGCAGACGTTCCAGAAGATGGGGCGCCTGGTGCGGGACGTCTCCCGGAAGGCGGGCAAGCAGGTGGCGTTCTCGTTCTCCGGGGAGGAGACGGAGCTGGACAAGAACGTCATCGACGAGATCGGCGATCCGCTGATGCACATGGTCCGTAACGCCGTGGATCACGGGATCGAACCGCCTGAGGACAGGCTGGCGGCTGGCAAGCCGGAACAGGGCCAAGTTCACCTCCACGCAGCCCACCAAGGTGGGAACATCATCATCACGATCAGCGACGATGGTCGGGGCCTCGACCGGGACAAACTGATCCGCAAAGGCGTCGAGCGAGGCCTGGTCGCACCCGATGCCCAGCTTTCGGAGTCTGAGGCGTTCGCTCTGATCATGCAGGCGGGCTTCAGCACGGCGGAGCAGGTCACGGACATCTCCGGACGGGGCGTGGGGATGGACGTCGTCAGGCGAAACATCGAGAAGCTCCGTGGGAAGGTGGAGATCGCGAGCACGAAGGGCAAGGGCAGCCAGTTCACGATCAGCTTGCCGCTGACGTTGGCCATCATCGACGGCATGGTCGTGCGGGTCGGCGCCGAGCGGTTCGTGATTCCCACCATCTCGATCGATCAGTCGCTTCGTCCCGAGAAGGACCAGATCTTCACCGTGCAGAAGCGTGGTGAGATGCTGCAGATCCGCGGAGAACTGTGTCCGCTGGTTCGCCTGGACGAGCTGTTCGCGATTCGCCAGGAACGCCCGGCGGTTTGGGAAACGATGGTGGTCGTCGTCATCGTGGACGGCCGCCGCATCGGGATCGTGCTGGACGACCTGATCGGCCAGCAGCAGATCGTGATCAAAAACCTGGGACAGCAATTCGAGGACGTACGAGGGATCAGCGGGGCGGCCATTCTGGGAGACGGGCGCATCGGTCTGATCCTGGACGCGCCCGGCTTGGTGGCCGTTCACAACAGCGACCAGGCAGCGTGAATGCTAGCGCGCCAGCCCCTACGCTGGCCAGGAGACACCGTCATGGAGACCTCTGAAGCTTCAGCGTCAACCGCCGCAGTGGCCGCGCCCGACCAACGTGATTCTGACACGAATGAGCTGAGCGGAAAGTACCTGACCTTTACGCTGGACGGAGAGGAATATGGGGTGGCCATCCTGAAGGTCCGGGAGCTTATCGGGCTCATGGATATCACCCAAGTGCCGCAGATGCCCGACTACGTCAAGGGCGTCATCAACCTGCGGGGCAAAGTGATTCCTGTGTTTGACCTTCGGCTTCGGTTTGGGCTCGAGGAGGCGGAGTACACCGACGAGACCTGCATCATCGTCGTTGATGTCGGCTCGATGGTGGGGATCGTGGTGGACACGGTTCAGGAAGTGGCTGACATACCCGGTAAGGACATCGAGCCGCCCCCGCCACTGGGGAACACAGTGGACACGACGTTCCTGATGGGGATGGGCAAGGTCGACGGGAAAGTCAAGATCCTGCTGGACATCGATCGGATTCTGTCGACCGAAGAGGCGGCCCGGCTGTCCGGGGTCGCCGCCGAAGCATAGGGGGGCGTGGCCGGGAAGGAACGGGACGCACGCCGTTTCCTTCACTCGGCGAACGAACAGGACGGAACTTCCTTGCGGGAATTGGCGATCGGACGACCGGTCACCGGGCACCGCGCGGAGAGACAGTGATGAAAATCATGCTTGTAGACGATTCCAGGACGATCCGGAACATTCAGAAGAACGTTCTTAGCCGTCTCGGTCATACCGACGTCATCGAGGCCGGCGACGGGGTGGAGGCGCTGAACCTGCTGAAGGGCGATCAGCCCGACCTGGTCTTGATCGACTGGAACATGCCCAACATGGACGGCATCACGTTGGTGCGGGAGATTCGCGCGAACGACAAGCAGCTGCCCCTGATCATGTGCACGACGGAGGCCGAGAAGTCCCGTGTATTGGAGGCGCTCAAGGCCGGCGTCAACAACTACATCGTCAAGCCGTTCAGCACCGAGACGTTGGCGGAGAAAATCAACCAGACGATGGAAAAGGTCCAGGCCGCCAACACTGCCTAGCCCAACGCGTCGGCCAACACCCAGCGCGGTCCTCCAGAGCATCCGGGGCGCCAGATGAACCGCATTGTGGACATCGCCGATCTCCAGGTGGCCAAGGGCAACGGTGATCCTTCGGTCCTGATCACCTACTCCTTGGGCAGCTGCATCGGGGTGGCGATTTGGGATCCCGTGACGCATGTAGGGGGAATGCTGCACTACATGCTTCCCGATTCCTCCATCTCGCCGGAGAAGGCGGAGAAGAACCCGGCGATGTTCGCCGACACGGGCCTGCCATACCTCTTCAAAAACGCCTACAAGCTCGGGGCAGAGAAGAAACGACTCGCCGTCAAGGTCGCCGGTGGGTCGCAACTGCTGGACGACGAAGGGACGTTCAATATCGGCAAGCGAAATTATCTCATCCTTCGAAAGATTTTCTGGAAGAACGGGGTCATGATCGACGGCGAACACGTCGGCGGCAGCCTGAGCCGAACGCTGAAATTGGACCTCTGCACCGGGCGCGTGGTCGTCAAGACGAAGCACGGGGAGGTCGAGATATGAATCGCGTCGAAGACATCGTGGACAAGGTCGACACGTTGCCCCCCCTGTCCGGGACTGTGACCCGACTGATGTCCGTCATCCGGGACCCGCACAGCAGTATCAGCGACATCGTCGGGGTCGTCAGGTACGACGAGGTGGTCACGAGCGAAATCCTGAAGATCTGCAACTCGGCCTACTTCGGGCTGAGCCGGAAGATCGCGAGCCTCAACGAGGCAATGGTTTGTCTGGGCACCGCCAAGCTGCTGCACTTGGTGATGGCCGTGCATGGCAAGGCCTTGCTGGGCAAGGAACAGCAAGGCTACGGGCTGTCGCCGGGTTTCTTGTGGCAACACTCGGTGGGTGTTGCGCTGGCGTCTGAGATCATCGGCGGCAGGCTCAAGGTACCCAACGAAAGCCTACTGTTCACGATGGGGCTTCTGCATGACATCGGCAAGCTCGTGCTCGCCGAGCACGTGGCCGCCGAGTTCGCCGAGATCACGCGGCTCGTCAGTGAGGAGGGGCATGCCTTCAACGAGGCGGAACGGCTCGTATTGGGCTACGATCATTGCGAAGTCGGGACGTTGCTGGCGGAGAAGTGGAAGCTTCCGGAGGAGATCGTTCGGGCTGTCCGGTGGCATCACGCGCCCCCCAGCCCGCCGAACGTCGACCCCTTCGTTGACGTGGTCTACCTGGGCAACGCCCTGTGCATGATGCTTGGCTTTGGCATTGGCCATGACGGCCTGAGCTACAGGGCGGAAGAGGAGATCCTGGCTCGCAATCAACTGACGGAGCGGGACCTGGAGACCTTCGGCGCCCAGGTCGTAGACGACCTGGCACAGGTCAAAGAGATGTTTGCCGTAGACCGGGAAGACTAGCCATGTCGAACGACATTCTGATAGTAGACGACTCGGCCACGATCCGAGCCATGATCAAGAGGACGGTCGCCATGATCGGCCTCGAGGTCGGCGAGGTGTACGAGGCCGGCAACGGCATGGAAGCCTTGGCACAGATGGCTGATCATCCGATGGCGGCGGTTCTTGCGGACATCAACATGCCGGTCATGAACGGCGTACAACTCGTCCGCGCCATGCGCAGGCACGAAACGTTGAAGGAGATCCCCGTCGTCATCGTTTCCACCGAGGGGAGCCAGCAGCGGATTGACGAATTGGAAGGCCACGGGATTGTGGGATACGTCCGCAAGCCGTTCCATCCGGAACAGCTTCGGGAGGTCCTCGAGCCCGTCTTGGGGTGTGGCAATGAGCAGAACGACTTTGCCCAAGCTGCAGACGATCTTTTCTGACATTCTCAGCGACATGGCCTTCATTTTTGTCGCCGATCCCGACGATGGGGTGTCGTTGGGCGAGTACACGCTGCAGGTTCGCGTGTCCTACAAAGGACCGCAGAACGGCATACTGCAGCTTCGATGTGACGGCCGATTCGCCGCCGTCGTTGCCGCGAACCTGCTCGGTGTCGATGAAGAGGACAGTGCCGCCGAGCAAGGACGGCTTGATGCCCTCAAGGAACTGATGAACGTCGTCTGTGGGAACCTCGTCACCGAACTGTACGGGACGGAGGGGTTGTTCGAGCTGACGATCCCCGAGGTCACGGCGATTCTTCCCGGCGAGGAACAAGAGCGTGCCGAGGGGGCCGAGGCTCACGTCTTTGTCGCTGAAGGCGGCCTGCCCGTTGAACTGACCCACATCCCGGCGTAGCCGGGCGATACGCCTCCAATAACAGAAACGGCGTGCGACTGCGAAGGGGGGCGGTCGTGCGCCGCACTGTCTTTACCTACCCGAGAGACGGCCCGGCTGCAAACCAAGCCTAGATCCGCGCCAGGACGCGCAGTATGATCCCCGCGGGTCGGAAGCGGAACGGGAACAGGAGGCGAATCGACGATGACGCAGGGCACATTGTCGTGGAACCGGTCTATCCCGGTTCGTCATTACGTGGACGTGCTAGTAGCGGGCGGCGGTCCGGCGGGGATCGCCGCGGCGTTGGCGGCCGCCCGCTTCGGCGCAACGGTCTTCCTCGTCGAACAGACGGGGAGTTTGGGGGGTCTGGGGACGAGCGGTCTGGTGCCCGGGTTCTGCCCGATGAGCGACGGGAGAGACGTTATCGTCGGCGGCGTCGGACGAGAGGTGGTCGACCGCCTCCGCGCCGCCGGCGGAACCGCCTCGGACGACGAGCCCGACTATTGGGATTGGATCTCCTTCAACCCAGAATCACTCAAGCTGCTCTACGACGAGATGTTGGCTGAGGCGGGCGTGACGCTTCGCTTCTACACGGCGATCGTGGACGTGGTCACCGCCGACAGCCGCGTGGATGCCGTGATCCTGAGCGGCCGCGAGGGGCCCTATGCCGTGCAGGCCCGCAGCTTCGTCGACGCGACCGGCGACGGACTGCTGAGCCACCTGGCCGGGGCCGCCTGCCAGACTGGGGACGAGGCGGGCTTACTGCAGCCCCCCACGCTTTGCTCGATCTTCGCCAACGTCGACTGGGACGCGTTTGAGGCCTTTCGCCAGGCGGGGCTGCCCGGCGAGGCCGTTCAGGAAGCCGTCGAGCGGGCAATCGGCGAGGGGGTCTTTAGCGTGCCCGACCGCCATCACTCCGGCGCGTGGCGAACCGGCGTACACCTGGCGGGCATGAACGTCGGCCACACCCACGGGGTCAACGGCGTCGACGACGCCAGTTTGACGGAAGGCGTCATCCGAGGCCGGCGGGTCGTCCAGGAGAACCTGGCCTTCTATCGCAAGTACATTCCCGGATTCGAGCGGGCCGAGCTGGCCACGACCGGCAGCCTGCTCGGCGTCCGCGAGACCCGTCGGGTCGTGGCCGACTACATGTTGACCGCCGACGACTTCGCCGCCAAACGATCGTTCCCCGACCAGATCGGCCGGTACAACTACCCGATCGATCTTCACCCCGTCGAGGCGACCGACGAGGCCTACGAAGCGTTCCTCAAGGAGTTCCGCGAGGAGTTCCGTTACGGGGTGGGCGAGTCCTACGGGATCCCCCTGCGCAGCCTATTCGTCCGCGACCTGGCCAACGTCATGGTGGCCGGACGATGCATGGGCACCGACCGCAAGATGCAGGGCTCGACCCGGGTCATGCCGTGCTGCTTCGTGACCGGCCAGGCCGCTGGGGTCACGGCGGGGATGGCGGCGGGTCACGACGGTGGGGTCAGAAGCGTTGAGTCGGCCCGCGTGATCGAGCACTTGCGGGAGACGGGCGCCTACATCCCCGCGCCCGTCAACGAGCCCCATTGACCGGAGGGCGCCCCATGGCCTATTCCGTATTGGTGTTCTTCTCCTGGAGCTGCAACAACATCGGGGACATCGGCATTACGCCGGGCCTGCTCGCGCTGTTCCGCAGCCATATCCCCGAGGCGCGGATCACCGTCGTTGCGAACTCCCACGCGAAGCAGACGGCGGCCTATCTCAAGCAACGGTTCCCCAAGGTGAAGGTCCTCGCCACGCCCTTTCGATCCAAAGAGCCTTCGCCCGAGTTCGAGCGGGCCTTCGACCAGGCCGATCTGATTCTCTACAACTCCGGTACGACGCTTTCCTACGGACGATGGAAGTACAGTTGGGATCGGACCCTCACCCTTGCCATGCCGCTGATCATGGCGCGGGCTGAGGGCAAGCCCTATGGCATCTACTGCCAGTCGTTCGAGCGATTCGCCTGGCCCAGCAACTACCTGTTCCGGTCACTGCTGTCCGACGCGGCCTTCGTCTTCACGCGGGACACCGATTCGCTGGCCTATCTTAAGAGCCTGGACATCTGCCCACCGATCATGGCCTTCGGGCCCGACGCCACGTTCGGCTTCGACCTGCGCGACGAGAAGTGGGCGGATGCGTTCTTGGCCGCTCAGAAGCTCGAGCCGCGGGGTTTCATCACCCTGACCGTTCGGACGGCCAAGCAGGGGTTCATCGACGCCCAGCGCGAGCAGGCGCACGCCGCGAAGCTCCGGTTTCTGATCACCCAATGGGTCAAGCGTACGGGGTTGAGCGTCTTGATCTGTCCGGAAGTCCGCCACGAGATCGCCCCGTCCCGCCGCCTGTTGTACGATCCGCTGCCGCAGGACGTGCGGGCGCATGTTCGGTTAAAAGAGGCGTTCTGGTTGCCCGATCAGGCCTCCTCCGTCTTCGCACGGGCGCGCGCGGTGGTGAGCATGGAGATGCACTCGATCATCCTGGGCTTGGCGGCCGGGACGCCCGTGATTCACCCCCGATTCGTCGAGGCCGGCCGGAAGGCCTGGATGTTGCGGGACCTGGGCGTCGAGGAATGGCTCTTCGACATCGACCAGGACGACGCAGAGAAGATCACCGCCGCGACGCTGGCCATCGACGACGATCACGACGCCGCCCTCGCCAAGGTCCGATCGGCCATGATGATCGTCCGGAAACGCCAGGCGCAGACCATGGCCATCGTCAAGCAGACGCTCCCAAAGGCAAAATGAACCGACGCCGCGCCCCGGCGGGAGGGGTCGCCGACCTCAGTGCGTGTGTCCCTGGGGTGCGCGAACCGGTACCATGTGCCCCAACTGCTGCAAAGACGGCCAGCCTTGAATAGGAGGTTACGCTCGATGTCCGATCCGACGCTCACCTGGCGCAGAAGCGTTCCCATCCGTCATGCGGTCGACGTTTTGGTGATTGGCGGCGGCCCGGCCGGCATCGCCGCAAGCCTCGCGGCGGCACGGTTGGGGGCGTCTGTCCTGTTGATCGAACAGACGGGCACGCTGGGCGGCATGGGCACGAGCGGCCTGGTCCCTGGCTTCTGCCCGATGGGCGACGGCAAACGGGTGATCGTGGGCGGCATCGGGCGCGAGATCGTCGACCGACTCCGCGCCGCCGGCTGGACGGGCCCCGGCGATCGGCCCGGTCGCTGGAGCGGCTGGATCCCGTTCCAAGTCGAATCGCTCAAGCTGCTCTACGACCAGATGATCACCGAAGCGGGTATCACGCTTCGGTTCCTGACCACGCTTGTGGATGTCGTCACCGAAGGCAGGCGGCTCAAGCACGTGATCGTCGCCGGCCGGGAGGGCGCCTATGCGATCCACGCCCAGTCCTTCGTCGACGCGACCGGCGACGGCCTGTTGTCGACGCTGGCCGGCGCGGCGCACGAGATCGGCGATGAGACCGGCGCCCTGCAGCCGCCGACGCTCTGTTCGATCTTCGCCAACGTCGATTGGAAGGCGTTTCAGAGATTCCGGCGAAAGGGCCTGCCGGGCAACGCCGTTCAGGAGACGGTGGAGCGGGCCATCACCGAGGGCTTCTTCACCACGCCCGACCGCCACCATCCGGGTGCGTTCAGGACCGGGCAGCGGCTCGCCGGCATGAACGTTGGCCACGTCCATGGCACCAACGCCGTCGACGATGTGCAGCTGACGCAGGCCATGATCCGCGGGCGGCGCGTCGTCCAGGAGAACCTGGCCTTCTATCGCAAGTACATCCCGGGCTTCGAGCACGCCGAGCTGGCCACGACGGGCAGCCTGCTCGGGGTTCGCGAGACCCGGCGCATCGTCGCCGACTACACGCTGACGGCCGACGACTTCGTCGCCAGGCGATCGTTCCCCGACCAGATCGGCCGGTACAACTACGCCATCGACCTGCACCCCACCGTCGCCACCACCCAGGCCTACGAAGCCTTCCTCAAGGAGTTCCAGGAGCAATACCGCTACAAGCCCGGCGAGTCGTATGGCATTCCCTTGCGCAGCCTGATCGTCCGCGATCTGGACAACGTCATGGTGGCGGGTCGCTGCATGGGCACCGACCGCAAGATGCAGGGCTCGACCCGCGTCATGCCCTGCTGCTTCATCACCGGCCAGGCCGCCGGCGTGACCGCCGCCATGGCCGTCGAAAAGGACGGCGCCGTCCGAAACGTCGAAGCCGACCACGTCGTCCACCAACTCAAGAAGACCGGGGCGTACATCCCAGAGCCAAGCAAGTCCTCGTAGTCCGGCCCGTCGCTTGGGCTTCCCACCCGTAAAGGCACAAAGCGTCACAGGAGGGGTGCATCCGATCTTTGGTTGCAGCCGCATCGAACATCTCTTGCGTGTCTCTTGCCGGCCTATGGCCAAGAGCGTGTTGCCCCGAAGGGGCATAGGACCGTAGCCGCGGGTGAAGCTCGCCGTAGGCGAGCGGAACCTGAGCGGGACGGGGAATCCCTTCGTGGAGGGCGGAGCCGACCCGGGCAACTACGCTACGTTCAGTGGCGACGTAGGAACGGTCGGCATCGGTAGCCCATACTATCGGACGCAAGTGGGTGAATGGGAGAACTTCGACAGCCCTTACGGCACGTTCGATCAAGGCGGGAACGTGTGGGAGTGGAATGAGACGAGTTTTTATGATGTGTATCGCGGCATGCGGGGCGGGTCGTTTCACGTCGACTACTACTACCTGCAACCGCTTTTCTGCGTCACCAACCCGTCGAGCGAGAGCTACGGCGACGGGTTTCGAGTCGCCGAAGTCCCTGAGCCGAGCACGGTGGGATTGCTCGGGCTCGGGATGCTGGCCGTCCTGAGGAAGCGGCGGAAGTAACCCTTTGCCCTTTTGCTCTTTCACCCTTTATCTTTCGCCGCGGCACCGCCGCGGCGGCGTTCTTTGTGACGTTCGGACCGACGTGCAAGGCGAGACAGCAGCGAGCCCCCGGTCGTGCTGATCAAGTCGTACGGGGGGTAGCTAAGTGGCTGCTGGAACGCGTCGACACCGTGGCTGCTTCAGCGGCCTTCCCCGCCGCAGGCGGGCTGATAGGCCAGCCCTTCTAGGGCTGGTTGCTTGAGGGACACATCACGTTCCCTCCCAGATTTGAGCCCGTTTCAACGGGCTTCTTCGTCCCCGTGGTCGCACCGATGGTCATCGGGCCGATCGGACGTTGACGGGGGCTCCTCTGCTCGATCTGTACGTTCTAGCCGCTCGTGGGTCTGTCTGTCGTTGTGATGTTGCTTCTGCTTGCGGATATATGAAACGACCCACGCCAGGTCTTTGGTTCCGAAACTGACGACGCCGTAGCCGGTCTGCCAGGCAAGGACCTTGCGATTGCAGATCTCGTGGTTGATGTGGTGGGAGCATGCTCCTTTCAGTTCACCAACCCAGTCGGCAATGGCTATCGTCGGCGGGACACTGACGGCCAGGTGAACATGGTCCTCTGCCCCGCCCACCTCGTGGACGATGACCCCCGGCGTTTGCAGGGCGCGGTGGCGCAGGTAGTGGTGTGTTCGATCTTCCACCGCATCGACGAGTACCGGCGCATCGTGTTTCGTGTGCCAGGTGAGATGGAGATTGATTTCCGAGTAGACGTTGCGGGGCATGGGCGTTTCCCAGCCTGAACAGTGTGGCGCCACCCATGGGAAGCCCGTTGAAACGGGCTCATCGAGAGTGAAGACACACGGATTCTCACCTGGCAACCAGTCCTAGAAGGACTGGCCTATCAGCCCGGCTTTGCCGGGGAAGCCCCCGTGAACGGGGCAGGAATCGCGACACGACCGATCAGCTGACTGCGGCCAACAACGTTCGTGCGATCAGGCGACAGGTCCTTCCTACGCCCCTGCCAGGGCTGAACCGCCCTGGGCGCCTGGATCCACGGGTTCTGCCCGCCCTCGGCGGACGCCACCCGCGGCTACGGTCCTTGGCCCCTCACGGGGCCGATAGATCGCTGCTGGCATGTGTGCCATCTGCGCGTAGTCTGTGCCTCGATTCCTTGGATGCGCCCTTGAGCGCGGCAACGCTTGCGACGTCCTGGAGTGCGGCAGCGGCTTCCGCTACAGTATCCAGACTGCCGTTGGGCGGACGGGGTTGTTGAGCCGTCCCGCGTCTGATCGCTCAAGGAGAAGCACGTCATGGCCAAGAAATTCACGTTGCCCAAGCGGATGAAGTGGTGGACCGAAGCGCGGTTCGGGATGTTCATCCACTGGGGGCTGTACGCGATCCCGGCTCGGGGGGAGTGGGTGATGTACTGCGAACGAATCCCCAAGGACGAGTACGCCACGCTCGCAGAGAACTTCAACCCGACCAAGTACGACGCCAACCGATGGGTGACGGCGGCGAAACGGGCGGGCATGAAGTACATGGTGCTGACCTCGCGACACCACGACGGGTTCTGCCTCTGGGACAGTGCGACGACGGACCACACGGCGCCCAAGACCCGGGCGGCACGCGACCTGGTCGGCGAGTACGTCGAGGCCTGCCGACAGGGCGGCATGCGGATCGGGTTCTACTACTCGCTGCTCGACTGGCGGATGCCGGCCTACTGGCGGGGGCCCAAGAAGGACCCGGCCGACTGGCGTCGCTATGTCGAATACGTCCACGAGCAGGTTCGCGAGCTGTGCACGAACTACGGCAAGATCGACATCCTGTGGTACGACGGGGCCTGGCCGCACGACGCCAAGGCGTGGCGGAGCAAGAAACTCAACGCGATGGTTCGCAAGCTCCAGCCGCACATCATCATCAACAACCGCAGCGGGATGGGCGAGGACTTAGACACGCCCGAGCAGCACATCACGGCGTCGGGCGAAGGGCGGCCCTGGGAATCGTGCATGACCATGGATGATCTGTGGTGGGGGTGGCATCCGGGCGATCCGAACGTCAAGAACGGGATGCAGCTGGTCCGCAACCTGGTCCGGTGCGTGAGCGGCGGGGGGAACTTCCTGCTGAACGTCGGGCCGAAGGCCGACGGGACGATCCCTGCCATCCAGGCCGATCGGCTCCGAAAGATCGGTGCGTGGATGGCCAAGAACGGCGAATCGATCTACGGCTGCGGCGGCGCGCCGTGCGGACAGATGCACCTCGGCCACGTGACCGCCAAGGGCAAGACCCTCTACCTCCACGTGACCTGCTGGCCCGGCAGGGAGTTGTGTGCGGCCGGCATCAAGACGAAGGTCAAGGGCGCCCGAATGCTGGCGACCGGCCAAGCCCTGCCATTCGAGCAGCAGGCCGACCGGTTGTTCGTTCGGGGGTTGCCGCGTCGTTCGCCGGACCCGATCGACACGGTGATCGCGCTGGATCTGGCAGGTCCGCCCAAGTCGATCGCCCCTGGCGAAGGGACGTTCTGGAAGTAGAGCAGATCGGATCCGGCGCCGGCATCGCCCAAGAGATGATCTGTAGCGGCGATGTCGCCGACAGGTGGCGTCCGCGATCTACCCGCCGACCTTGCCGGCAAGCAGAAGCACGCGTAAGGCGGCGTAGCCGACGCCCGCGATCCCGCCGGCCGTCAGCAGCATGGTCTGCCAACGGAACTGACGGTTCCGCGACTTTCGCCGGCCGGCGAACGGATCGCCCGGTTTCCAGTCGATGTTCGAAGACCTCGTCATGGTCGCATTCGCTTGCTGACGGTTCAGTGGCGATGCTTCCGACCCGTCCTGGCGTTTGGCGAGCGCCTTCCTAAACGCTTCCTGCCGCTTCGCGCGCAGTGCCTCGTCCGTCGGCCGGCCTCGACTTCGCCACCAGCCTCCAAACTTCGAGGAGGTCCGCGCCGAGCGAGATGATGTCTGCGGCGATGGGGCGTTTTCCTCCTGCGAGTCCATGTGGGATCCGGCACCGACAGGGCGGCGAGGGGTCCCGGCGGTTGAGTCCTTGCCAGGTGTTGGCGCTGCACTGGCGGTTGGGCGCTCGGCGGATGATGCATTGCGGGCAGGCGGCTTCGCTGTTGGGCTCGGCGGTTCTGGCGTGTCGACGGTGACCAGGGCGCCGTCTTCATCCAACACGGCCGCGCCGATCAACTCGCTGTCCTCTCCGACCGGCTCGGCTAGACTGACGGTGTCCTGAGGCCACCGGCCTACGCCGTCCACGGCCGTCATCAGTTCGTCCTGGAGCTCATTGATCTGCGCATCCAGCTCCTCGGCCAGGGCGAGCACACTTGGCGTGCCGACCGTCGTCCGACCCAGCCACTCGGCCATGTCGTCGGCGTCGGCCGCCAGCTCGCCGTCCGCCGTAGCGTGATCGTTTGACGTCGCCGCGCCATCGGCCACGGGGGGGCTGTCTTCAGCCGGCGCCGTGGAATCCGACAGTCTGCCGAATGCGCCGGCATGACAGGGCTCGAGCGTCGGGCTCAGCCGCGGTCCAAACGCCGACGCAGGCTGTTCCTCATCAGCGGTCTGTTCGTCACTGACCAGGCCCGCAGGCCCTTGCGTCGCTTCGGCGGGCGCCGCGTCCGTTTCTTCGAACGTCATGTCTCTGTCGACGGGAGCTACGATCGCGTCGACGAACGCTTCGGGCGCCAGATCGCCGCCTGCCAGGGCGTCCAGCACCTTGGCCGTTCCTGTGGCCTGCGCAAGCAGCGCAGACAAGCTGGTACGTTGCGTTCCCGATTCGTCCCGATCGGGCGCCTGAAGCACGGACGAGGTTGGCCTGCTTCGCGCACCCCAAGCGACCGTCCCGGGCGCCGATCGGGCCCATCGCTCTAGCCGGAGCAGCTCGATTCGACCCGGCCTGGGCAGAACGGCGGATCGAATCCCCAGGGGAAGGGGACGGCCCATGCTCGGCTGGATACACTGAAGCCCGTTTGCCCGTGGGGACACGGGCGACGTCGGTTCATCTTCGGCGCCATGCCGATAGGCCTTGCTTACCCGACGGGCCAGTCCTAGAACACACATGTGTGAGACGCTGCCGCTCGAGATTCCCCGCGGCCTGGTGAGTTGCTGACGCATTGCTGGCCATCCTTGCCTGAATGACGTCGTTCAACATTTCGGTGGCGGGCCGGCGTATATACCGACGCCGTGAGGCGGCCAGCGGACGCTGGTCCCGCCCGAGAGGTGTCTCCCGTGCCGTCCCGATCGGGCCACGCACACCCACGAAGAGACTCCACCTGCTCCCGGATGGGCGGGGTCGCGTTGGGACTCGCTATCTGGTTGTTCAACCCTCGCTCAAGGACGCCGGCTCAGCATGGGAACCGACGCTTGCGGATGAGCGCGCCTTCAGCGCCACTCATTCGCACGATATCTACATCGGCCAGTCTGCAGGCCCGACTTTATCGGAACCTGCTGCCACCGACCTGCTGGGAGTCTAACGTACGTCCCAACCCGAACGCAAGTCATCCCTTACAAATTCCGGTCGCTTGATTAAGGCAATTTCAAATGTCAAATAACCAAGGCCCGGCGGCCGTCCCTGCCCGCCAGCGGGGTCTCCCCGTCGGAGGGCCATGGGAGTCGGGGTGGGGAAAAACACGCCGCACACACCAGTAGGGGTTGATTTTCCTGGCCGCCTGAGCGAACAATATGCATGCTTTGCCTGTATAGGCGGTTAGGGAATCACCATCATTTCACGCCAGGGCCGTCCTCGGCGTCGTGAGGCGTGTCGCCTGTCCAGGGGCTCCTGACGGAAGGAACAGCTACAGATGACCCATGCGCATCCCCATGCGGTATTAGACGTGCACGGCCACGGTGAGAGTCTCAGGGCCTCGGTGGAGGCCCAGACCGGCCGGGCCAGCGCCCTGTTGATCGCCACGCTGCTCGGCGGCGTGTTGGTCTTGATCTCGTTCCTGGCGGGCCTGATCTGGCAGGGATACACCAAGCCCCTGGAAGAGGGGGGGACCCTCAACGCCTACCGCGACGGGATCGCCCTGATCGGGGCGCTGTTGTTGGGCGCGCCGCTGGTGTGGAACGCCGTGGCTCACCTGCTTCGCGGCGAGATGCACATGGACGAGCTGGTGGCGTTGGCGGTCGTCGCGGCCATCACCACCGGGAGGTACCAGGAGGCCGGCCTGGTCGCGTTCCTGATGATCCTCTCCACGCTGGTCGAGACCCGTACCGCGTTGGGGGCCCGCGCGTCGATCGAGGCGCTGGTCAAGATCACGCCGACCAGCGCCCGTCGCGTGTCGCCGGACGGTGGCGAGGTGGATGTTGATCCACGCGACTTGATGCCAGGGGACGTCATTCGCGTCCGGCCCGGCGACAACATTCCCTCTGATGGTCAGATCATCAGCGGGGAGTCGACGGTGGATCAGGCGACCATTACGGGTGAGTCCCTGCCGGTCGACAAGATGCCGGGCGAGGAGGTCTTCGCCGGCACGATCAACCTGACCGGCGCGTTGGACGTTCGCGTCACCAAGGAGTGGAAGGACAACACGCTCCAGACGGTTCGCGACCTGATCACCAACGCCGAGCAGACGAAGATTCCACTGATGCGCCTGATCGACCAGTATGCGGCTTGGTACACGCCGACGATCCTGATGATCGCCGGGATCGTGTTCTTCTTCACGCAGGAGTGGGATCGGGCCATCTCGATCCTGGTGGTCTCGTGTCCGTGCGCGTTGATCCTGGCGACGCCGACGGCGATGGTGGCGGCGTTGTCGGCGGCGGCGCGGCTTGGCGTGCTGGTCAAGAACGTGGTGCACCTCGAGTGGGCCCGGGATCTGACCGCCGTCGTCTTCGACAAGACCGGCACGCTGACGACGGGCGAGCTGTCGGTGACAAGCATGAAGCCCGGTCCCGGTGTGGATGGCGCCGAGTTGTTGAAGCTGGCGGCCTCCGTGGAGCAGATGTCCCGTCACCCCATCGCGCGGGCGGTCGTGGTCGTTGCACAGAAGGCCAAGCTGACGCTCGGCGAGCCGGCGGACTTCGAGGAGGCATCGGGTCGAGGCGTGTCCGGTCGGGTCAACGGGTCGACGATCATGGTGGGGCGGTCGAGCTGGCTGGCCGAGCGCGGGGCCGACCTGTCCCTCTTGAAAGAGCCTGGCTTCGAGGAGCCCGAGGGCGTTAGCACGCTGCACGTCACCCGCGACGGCAAGTGCATCGGGTGGATCGGGCTGGAGGACCGCACGCGTCCCGAGGCCCGCCACGCCATCGACGAGCTTCGCAAGCAGGGCACGCGCGAGTTGATTATGGTGACGGGGGACCGCTGGTCGGTCGCCCGCCGGGTGTCGAAGGAGATGGGGTGCTCGGCAGTTCATGCCGAGGTCCTGCCGGATCAGAAGCTCGACCTGGTCGACCAGCTCAAAGCCAAGGGGCATCGGGTGGCCGTCGTCGGCGACGGGGTCAATGACGCCCCGGCGTTGGCGGCCGGGGATCTCGGCATCGCGATGGGGGCCGCGGGGTCGGACGTGGCCATCAACTCGGCCTCGATCGCCCTGATGAGCAACGACCTGGAGCGGCTGCCTTTCTTGGTCCGGCTGTCTCGTTCGACCACCCGGGTCATCTGGCAGAACATGCTGTTTGGCGTGACGTTCATCGTCGTGACGGTGACGCTGGCCAGCATGGCCCTGATCAAGCCCTGGTTGGCCGCCACGTTGCACTTCGCCGTTTCTTCGCTGGTGATCGGCAACAGCGCCAGACTGGTCCGCGCGGGAGAGGAACTGATGCCCCATGCGCCAGAGCAGGCGTCGTCCGAAGACCAAGCGGATCGCCGGTCGCTGGTCGCTTCGGCCCCCCCCGCTTGACGCACGTTTCGGATAATCTAGTTGCTCCCGCCGGCTTGCGTGGTACATTGGGGCGCATGTCGCTGGAACCGTTCGAGACCGCCGAGGCCCACGAGACGCCGAACGTGCGACAGCTGTCGACGTTCCTCGACAATCGGGTCGGCCAACTGCTCCGGTTGACCCGAGCGTTCGAGGGGACCTCCATCCGCATTCTGGCCCTGACGATCATCAGCTCGGTGGACTGTGCGATTGTTCGGATTCTGGTCGATGACGTCGATGAGGCCGAGCGCATCCTTCGTGGTGAGGGGTTCGCAGTCAGCACGGCCGAGCTGCTGGTTGTGCAAATGCCGCCCGGTCATACGGGATTGCTGACGATCTGTTCGGCGCTGCTGGCGGCCGAGGTCAACATCCACTACGCCTACCCCCTCCTGGACCGCCCAAACGGCCGGCCGGCCCTGGCGCTACTGGTCGATGACGTGGAGATGTCCGCCAACATCCTCCGCGACAAGAAGTTTACCGTGTTGGACGAAAGTGATCTGGCTGGGAGTTGATTGCGGGCAGGTCAAAGTGGCATGCTCGGCCATTCTGGCGGACCGAACTGCCTGGGAAATCAATCGTAAGTGTTTTGAAATAAGTGGTTTCCGTGTCTTGGTGGGATGGCACGAACCTTGCCCTGACACGCCCGTAGGACTGGTGAAGTCTTCTGCGGGCGGGGACCCGCTCCGGACAGAGCCGATGAGGTGGTGGCCATGTTCCGATTCGTCAACAACGTCAAGACGGTCGTGCTGCTGGGTGCGATCATGGGCTTGGCCCTCTGCATCGGGCAGTTTTGGGGGACCAACGGGCTGATCATCGGGTTCCTGTTTGGCGGGGCCATGAACCTGATCGCCTACTTCTTCAGCGACAAGATCGCCCTGGCCAGCATGCGGGCCCAGGAGGTCACCGAGGCCGAGGCGCCCGAACTGGTTGGCATGGTCCGCGAGCTGGCCATGGGGGCTTCGTTGCCCATGCCCCGCGTCTATGTCTGTCCTGAGCAGGCGCCCAACGCCTTCGCGACCGGCAGAGACCCGAGTCACGCCGCCGTGGCCGTGACGGAGGGACTGCTGCGGGCGATGAACCCGCGTCAGATCCGCGCCGTGTTGGCCCACGAGATCGCCCACGTCCGACACCGGGACATCCTGATCAGTTCGGTGGCGGCCACCATCGCGGGGGCGGTGACGATGGTGGCCCGGTTGGCGTGGTTCATTCCGCTGGGCGGCGATGATGACGAGGGCGGCAATCCCCTGGCGGGGCTGTTCATGTTGATCCTCGCGCCGTTGGCGGCGATCCTGATCCAAGCGGCGATCTCCCGATCGCGGGAGTACAACGCCGACAGCTACGGGGGCGAGCTGTGCGGCGATCCACGCGATCTGGCCAGTGCCCTCGACCGGCTGCATACCTACAACGAGAAGGTTCCTCTGCACGCCAGTCCCTCGCATGCGAACATGTTCATCGTCCAGCCGCTGATCCCGGGTGGGATGGTGGGCCTGTTCAGCAGCCATCCGCCGCCCGAGCGCCGCATCGCCCGCCTCATGGAGCAGGCCGCCGGGCGGAGCTGAGGAGGCGGTCGCGTAGTTCCCGGGGCGGCAGGACTGCACACGACCCCGAGCTGACCACGGGGCCCTTTCAGCCTGTCCCTGACACCCGACCTTATCGGACCTGCGCATTGCATGTGCCCCATTTCCAGGTAGATCGACCAAACCGAAGGAAGGTGCCTCGAAGCGGCACCGCGGAGACGCCAGACGGGTGATCCTGCTGGACAAGGGCGGTTCGTAGGCGGCCATCAGGCTGACGCTGACGTCAGAAGGGCGCCTCAGCCCCCACCATCTCAGGAAAAAGACGGAAAGTGCTAACAGAATCCCGGCCGGTGGGGGAACAAGTCCTCTGGCAGGGATGATTGCATGGGCGTCGCGCCCCTGCGACCTGGCTCGTAGCGTGCGCGGGATACGCATCCAAGGGAGGCAAATCTATGGCAATACGAACAGAATTCATCCTTGAGGTCGGGCTGATGGTCTCGGTTGCATCGGTAACGTTTGCGGCGGAGCCGAGCTTTCAGGGCCTCGGCGCTCTGGGGGCGGAGAGCAGGGCCTACGATGTCTCAGCAAGCGGGTCCGTTGTTGTGGGGGCCAGTGACGACCAGGCCTTCCGCTGGGAGACCGGTGTGATGAGCGGACTCGGGGCCGGTTCCGCTTCGGCCGTCTCTGCGGACGGGTCGGTCGTTGTGGGGACGTCCGGATCCGAGGCCTTCCGCTGGGCGGGGGGGACGATGAGTGGGCTCGGCACGCTGCCAAAGTATACCACCAGCTCGGGCACGGGCGTTTCGGCCGACGGGTCAGTGGTCGTAGGGGGCGCATTCATGGGGGGCGTTGTCATTGACCATGCGTCATTCCGCTGGGAGAACGATGTGATGACGGGCTTTGCGGCCAGCGGGGAGGTCGGTTTCTCATCGGCCTACGACGTTTCTGCTGACGGTTCCGTGGTGGTGGGGACCCGCACCACGGGGACAGGAGGCGCCTATCGCTGGGACAACGGAACGATGACTTCCCTCGGCGGCGGCATGGCATACGGCGTCTCTGCGGACGGGTCGGTGATCGTGGGAGGCGGCATCGCCGGTGAGGTGGGCGTGGAGGCCTTTCGCTGGGAGGACGGTGCGATCAGCGGGTTGGGCGTTCTTCCTGGATTCGAGCCCAACAGCCTCGCCTGTGACGTCTCGGCCGACGGTTCCGTGGTCGTGGGCAACACCGTGATTTGGAACGAAGGGGACCCCTGCCTTCCCCTGTGGATTCCCGAAAAGGCCTTCATCTGGACCGAGGAGACCGGCATGGTCGGTCTCGGCGACCTGCTGGTCGACGCGTACGGGCTGGACCTGAACGGCTGGACGTTGACCGCGGCCACGGGCATCGCCGACGACGGCATGACGATCGTCGGCTACGGGATCAACCCATCGGGCCTCACGGAGGGTTGGATCGCGCAGGTCCCCGAGCCCGCCGGCGCCTCCCTTCTTGTCGTCGGTGGCGCGTTTGCCCTCTGCCGTCGACGGCGCGGTTGTGGTGGTGGGTGATTCCGCCGAGCAGGCTTCGGGGCGGAGCTGATGGGGCAGCGCCCCGTCTCGCGTGGCCGCGTGCGGCCACTCCCCGCCGCGAGCGGCGGGGCTAAGCGGTGTGCGCCAAGCACATGCCAACACTCTAGGCGCGGGTGTATCCTTCTGACGCGACGAACGGATGGGTTGAGTCGTCCTGGCGGGTCGGCTATCGTTGCGTGCAGACAGACGTCGTTGGGTGGCGGGTGAAGCGGCGTCGGGAGGAGCATGCAATGTCGGATCGGCCGTCCGGGATCAATCGTCGGGATTTTCTGCATCGAACCGCTGGGGCGGCACTGGGCGCGTCGGCGTTGGCGGGTGCGTCGGCCCAGGCGGGGGAGGGAGCCGAGAAAGCTGCCGCGGCCGAACCGATCTGGCGGAACAAGCATCCCGACATGACGTACCGCCGTCTCGGGCGGATCAACTACATGTGCAGCCGACTCGCGGCCGGCTGGCGGGGCAACAACCGGCTGAAACGGATGCTGCTGGAGAAGGGGGTGAACTACTTCGACACGTCTCGGACCTACTCCGGCGGCAACAACGAGAAGGAGCTGGGGGAGCTGGCGCGGAAGTTCCGCGACCGGATGTTCCTGAGCAGCAAGGCCAGCGGGTTGGCCGGCTATCCCCGTAGGGCATTCGAGCCCGGTGAGGGCGCCAAGGCCGCCCGGATGTACCACGAGTTGCTGGACACCTCGCTCCGCGTCCTGGGCGTCGACCATTTGGACTGCTACTACCTCCATGGCGTGGCTGATCCGTTCGTGCTGGAGACCGAAGAGCTGTACGCCGCCTACCAGAAGGCTCACAAGGCCGGCAAGGTCTTGCACAACGGGTTCACCACGCATTCCAACGTCGACAAGGTTCTGGCCAAGGCGCTCGAGGTCGAGGAGAAGGGCGAGATCAAGTTCGATCTGATCATGATCGCCTGCAATCCCAACAGCTGGCCTGGGCGCAAGGACACCATCACCAAGCTTCGCAAACACGACATCGGCCTGATCTGCATGAAGGCGACCGGGCAGGTCCGCCGTGGCAAAGACGCCCGTGCGGACAAGATGCTGACGTTGGCCGACACGTTGTCGCTCAACAGTCGCGAGCGGGCCTATGCGTACATGCTGCACGTCGCGGGGTTCGACGTCCTGATCAGCGAGATGCAGAATCCCAAGCACGTCGAGGGCAACCTGAAGCTGCCCGGCATGAAGCTCGCGGCGTCAGATCGCCGCCGGCTCGAGACCATGGTCGCGGCCGAACAGCGTGGCGCCTGCCATCATTGTGGGCAATGCACGGACGCATGTCCGGAAATGATCGAGGTCCACGACATCCTGCGGTACCACAGCTACCACCACAACTACGGCCACCACCAGGACGCGTGCTCCCAGTATAGGGAGTTGGGGTACGACGTGGCCCGGGCGTGTAGCGATTGCGGGCGGTGCAACGCCGTCTGTCCCGCAGGAATCGATTTGCAGGCCGTCGTGGCCGAGGCCGCGCGACTGTTGGCCTGAGGAGAGACACCTTCTCGTCCGACAGACCGGATGACACCCGCGGGGAATAACCCAAGGCGCGTCCCTCCAGAGCCGATAACTCGCCAGGGGTTCGGTATTTGACCCTCTTGGTCAAGGTGTTTTCAGCCCCCTTGTGGCGTGAGTCGGCGATGAAAGTCTCATTGGCCTACCTTGCGATAGACTCCCCGCAGGACACGGGGTACAGCTACGGTCTGGGCTACGTGGCTGCTGCACTCCGCGAGGCGGGCCACGAGGTCGATGGCTGGGGGCTGACCGACGGCCGGGACGTGACGGGTTTCTTGGAAGAGCTCCGAAGTCGTCGACCGGACCTCCTCGGGCTCTCAGCGACCACGGCGCAGTTTGCGCACGTCGGCGAGATTGCCCGGGCGGCCAAGGAGGTCTGCGACTGCTTCATCGTGTGCGGCGGCGTCCACCCGACGTTGGCGCCGACGTGCATTCACGAGGCTGACGCGGTGGACGCCATCGTCAGGGGGGAGGGCGAGGGGGCGATGGTGGAGCTTGCCGCCGCCCTCGAAACGGGCGCCGGGCCAAGCGGCATCGCGGGCGTTTGGTCTCGGCGAGACGGCGCGATCGTCGAGAACGCCCCCCGGCCCTTCATCGAAGACCTGGATGCCTTGCCCTTCCCCGACAAGACCTGTGTGGACTATCAGTCGATCATCGATCGGGCCGGTGGGGTGAACCGCTTCGTCTTCAGTCGCGGATGCACGTTTGGCTGCACGTACTGCTCGAACCGTGCGCTGTCGCGGGTTTGCCAGGGGCGCTACTTCAGACAGCAGAGCCCCGCGCGGGCCATCGCGGAGATCCGTCGCGACCGCGAGCGCTTCGCGTTCTCGCGAATCGTCATCGACGACGACACGATCACGCTGAACAAGGCCTGGTTCTACGATTTCTTCGGCCGCTACCGCCAGGAGTTCGACGTTCCGTTCGGCTGCAACGTCAGGATTGGCACGGTCGATCAGGACATGATCCGGTTGCTCGCCGAGGCGGGCTGCACGACGGTCGCCGTCGGCGTCGAGCACGGAAACGAGGCGTTTCGACGCGACGTGCTCAATCGTCCGATGACGAATCGTCAGATCATCGAAGTGTTCGACCTGTGTCATCGCTACGGACTGGAGACGTTCGGCCAGGCGATCGTCGGGTTCCCACACGAGAACAGGCGACTCTTCCTGGATACGGTCAGGCTGTGCAGAAGGCTGTCGATTCGGAATCCCATCTCCATCTTCCAGCCCTATCCCGGTACGGCGTTGGGCGAGATCTGCCAGCAGAATGGTTGGTTGCCGTCGAAGGCGTCCTACAGGGAGCGACAAGAGGCCGTCATCAGCTACCCGGGCTTCAGCAAGGAGGAGATCCAGCTTTGTGCGGATGCGTTTCCCGCGCTGACGCAAAGCAAGTGGCTCCCGTTGTGGATCCCGCTGGCGTGGACGCTTCGCGTGTGGCGAGCGGCAGACCTATGCAGGTACGTCGTCAGGCGGTCGCTCGAACGGGCTGCGACCGTCGGACGGTCGCTGCGCAGATGGGTGGCCCACCTGACGCCCCGCGGGTTACTTGAACCGAACGGTTAGCGCCACCGGGCCGTTGTCGGCATGCCTTGCCCGGACGATCAGATGCTTGGTTTCGGGAAGGTACTTCCATCCCTCGGGATTCTCGGGGATGGCTTGTACTGACTTCAGCGACTGATTCCCCAGCGCCACCGACGCGGGCGCCGAACAGTTCGCCAGCAGCGTTCCGCTGTACTGATCCGGGTAGAACGTCAACGGGACCGTCAGCGTCTTGTCCGACAAGGCTGGCTTGCCGAGCTTGGCGCACGACGTGATGTGGAGGGTCGGCTCGCCGGCCCGACGCACGTAGGTCGTCTTGACGCGGGGGTCGTGGCCCTCGACGGCGTAGCGGTTCAGGATGATGTCCTCCGGGTTGATCATGGCGGGACATCGCTTGGTCAGACGCCCATACAACCCGTCGGGGTACGAGCCCTTGAGCTCGGGCTTCTCGTCGCCGAACTGCAGCCACTCGCCGCTGACGGTGATGCCCTCGGCGATCTGCTTCCACGGGAAGCTCGTGTCATGCGGGGCCAACTTCTGCAGGTAGTAGGCGTACACCAGCCCGCACCACTGGACCGGATTGCCCAGCCAGGAGTGCGTGAAGAACGTCGTGCCGAACACGGGGATCGACGCGTAGCGCATCCATTGCTCGCGGTCCGGCGCCTGCCAGACGTACTGAAACGCCATGCCCGTCCAGGCCCAGTAGATGGCCCGGTCGAGGTACTGCCGCTCGCCCGTCATCTCGTAGGCGTCGACGTAGGCGCCGACCGCATAGGCCGCCCCCAGCACGTCCGGCTCATAGATGGGGCACTCCCACCCCTGCGCGCCATGCGGGACGTGGAACCGGTCGTGGTAGGCGAGCGCCTTCAGTCCGGCCTGGAGGGTTTCGGCGCTGCCCGTGACGCGGGCCTTGCGGAGCAACGCGCTCGCGCCCTGCGCCACGATCCCCTGAGACGCGTACCCCCGCGGGCCCAAAGATTCATGCCGCGCGTCGCGGGGCGGCTGGAACCCCCACACCCCGTCGGCGTTCCGGCCGCGGATCTGGCCGGCCGCGCTGTCGGTCATCTGCTTGATCACCGCCTCGACATGGCCGGTGTAGAACGGCGCCTCTTCGCGCATGATGTGGCAGCACGCGCCGCTGGCCAAGGCCGCCGGTCCGCCGTCGCGGATGCTGTTCTTCCAGATCAGACGGGCGCGTCCCAGCGATGCCTTCCTGGCGGCCGGGTCCGCGGCCAGGATCGCGTCGAGCCACAGCAGCACGCCGAACTGCGGGGCGTTGGTCGGCGACCAGCCGACGCAATGGCTCGACTTCTGCTTGTCTTCGTACCACACGGTCTTGGTGAGCCCGTGGCGGCTGATCGCGTACAGCGTTTGCAGGTCGTGCTGCTTCGGCGCCGGCTTGGGCGGCGGGTTCATCGCGAAGTAGTCCCGCATCGCCGCGACCGCGTCGCCCTCGGGCCGCAAAACGATCCTCGCGCTGACGCTGACGCTCGAGCCGGGCTTCATCTCGTACGACTCGGCCGCCAGCCGCTCGTTCTCGTTCATGGAGTCGGGGAACGTCGGGACGAACACCTCCATCAGGTGGTTTTCCTGCCGATGCGCCAGGTTGGGCGAGCCGAAGGCGGCACAGGGGCCGTAGTCCTTCCCGTTCCACTTCTGGTTCGGGTCCCACATCAGCGTGACCATGCCGACCTGCGTCGAGACCATCATCATCGGCACGGTGACCTTGAGCGGGTCCGGCATCAGCCGGTTGTTGATCGGTGGATGCGCATCCCGCGTGCTGCTGCTCGGCTCGCCGTCGTCGAGGTACTCGAGCCCCGGAAACAGCGCCTGGCCGCGGTCCTTCGTCGGCAGGCCGTCCGCGACGCGCAGCGAGATCGGGCAGAACCGTCGCAGGTGAGTCTGTCCCTCGGCGACCAACTCGCCGATTACGTCGACGATAGGCTCGCTCTTGTGCAGGGCGTACACGAGTCGGGCGCGGAACGGCGCGACTGACTCCTCGCCATGCCGCTTGAACTCGAAATCCAAGATGAGTTCCAATCGGTCCTCGGCATCCGGGGGACTGGCCTTCACGCGGGCGATCGAGCATCGCGCTTGACGGAACGGCGCGGCGAACTGTCGAACGGCCAGGTCGTTGACCCGCCAGCCATAGTGCACCTTGGCCTGGTCCTCGCGCCGCACCTTGCCGACGCAGACATCCACGACGTCCGGGCAGACGGCCACCGTCCGCCATTTGTCGCCGTTGGGCATCTGGAAGTTCGCGGTCCACGGGGCGGGCAGACCCCTCCGGCCGGTGGTCCGCTTGGCAAACACGACACGACAGGCGGGGTTCTGGATGACAGCGTGGTCTTCTCCGATAGTGACTGCCGCCTTCGGGGATACCCGCTCGTTCAGGATCGGGGCGGCTCGGTAGACACCGAAGCTCCTTCCGGCCCCCATGGACTTGGCGAAGGTCGGGCCGGACCGGGCTTCGGCCATGAGTTCGCCCGCTGACTTGGCCTTGAACCGGTGCGTGAACACCACCTTCTCGCCGGCTGGAATCACACGATCGATCTTGAAGCTGGCGATCGAGTAGGTGTCATCCGACTCGTCCCAAGTGAACTGACTTCCTTCGGGGCCGCGCGCCTGTGCGCGGATCCAGACCTTTCTACCGTCCGGCACCCACGGCGCAGGGCCCTTGTTGTGCAGGGCGTAGCAGAGGATCACTTCTTCGCCGTCAGTGAAGATCGCCCGGCCGCTATAGGGTTCCCCGATGCTGGTGGCCGAGCCATAGCGGTGCAGCCGCAGCCCGGACGGGAGGTCGCCCGCGGCCGCGGTGATCTTGACGCCGGTCGCGTCTGGTTTCAGGACCTTGCCAAGGTCGAACTCGGCAACGGACATCGGGCAGCCCGGGGCCGCCTCGAGGTAGGCGTCCGTCGCCTGGCCTGCCGGCGCGCCGGTCGCGTTGATGGGTTGTAGGGTCAGCTTGAGGCCCTTGTCGCCGACCGTGCTCGCTGGCGCGGTGAGCAACCCGGCCAGACCCAAGACGGGTTCGGCGCCGACCGTCTGGCCGCCGGGCAGCCTCATCACGCGCGGATCGCCCCAGTAGGCCCAGTCGTAGTTCGTGTTGCCGTCGATGGCGTTGGTGGCGAGCTGCAGGGCGATCGTCTTGCCGGCATACGTGTCGAGCGGGACGAACACGGGCATCCAATTGCCCGGGGTGTGGACCCGGCTGAACACCTGCTTGTCATCGACCCGCACGATCATCCGAACGCCGTTGGCGCGTTTGTCCTTGTCCTGTTTGAGTACGGCGTCCGACACACACGCCCAGCCCACCAGCGCAATCTGTGCGCCGCCGCGAGGATCGGGCAGCCTGATCGAGTACGTGATCGTGGCGTCGTTGGCGTTCTTGGGATGCTCGTAGAGCGCGCGGTGCGTCGACCGGCCGCTCAGCATCTTGCCCCGCGGCCCCATGGCCATCCCGTTCTTGGCGAGCTTCTCGTCGAACTGATCGATCAGGTCGGCCACGATGGTCACGGAGGGCGGTCCGGCCGCCGAGGCGGCGGACAGCGTCGCACCCCAGATCAACGCCGCTAGAAGCGCGCAGATCCTCCCATCGAAACGACAGGGCACGCGAAGCCGGTGCACAGCGGGCCCGTGGAAGACGATTTGTGCGTTCGTCATTTTCCTGCCTCCGCATGGAGCTGTTTGGCCTTGTCGCGCAGGGGCCGCCAGACGTATTCGGCCAGGATGGCGATCGCGCCGCGGTCGGACTGGTCGCGCACGACGTGGGCGTAGGCGTCGATCATCTGGCGGGCGGTTTCGGCGGCCTTGTCGGTCAGTTTGGCGGCCTCGGCGAGCTTGGCCTTGGAGTCGGCGGTCTTGCCGGCCTTTTTGGCATCCTGGGCGTCGGCTTCGGCGGTGGCGGCTCGGCGGGTGGCCTCGATGGTGTCGATGTAGCCGGCGCCGAAGACAAACCGCCCCATCCAGTAGCCGAGGTACTCATCGGCTGCGGCCGATCGGGCCCGCGAGCCCGTCTGTCCGAGCGTGGCCCGACGCGCACGATCGGCACGACGCACGTGTTCCAGAGCGCTGTGGTACTTCGCCCGTGCGTCGATCAGATAGTCCGGCAGCGTTCCCCGCCCCCAGAACTTCATGATCATCCCGGGCACGGGGAACGTCAGGCCCAGGCCTGGTCCCTCCAGTGCGATCGTGACGGCTTCGAGTTCCTTCATTGCCTCGACCATGGAAGGCACGGCCGCTTCGCCGCAGACCGCCTCGATCTGCCGACGGTAGAACGCCTCCGGCTCGAGCGACGGTTCCCAGGCCGCCCGCGCGATGTATCCCACCGACAGATCGTGATCGCCGATCTGCCAATACCGCGTGCTGAACCCCGCCCAGCCGGCCGGCACCATGACGTCCAGCAGCGCAGCGAACGACCCGGTCGCCAGCTGCGGCAGCAGTCCCACGTTGTCGTCATGGAGCGTGAAGATCAGGCTGGCAGGCACCTCTCGGCCGGGGAGCCGCTTCAGCACGTCCTTCCGCCCGACGATCCGGCTGGCCGTGTAGTCGACGAAGTTCAGCAGCTCGCTGCCAGGCGGGACGAGCTTCGGGAGGATCGGGAACAGCTCCTCGGCTGCGTTCATGTAGACGACCTTGACGTCAGGGCGCTTGGTCTCCTTGAGCACGCCTAGATCAGTGATTAGTCGGTCGTAGAAGTACAGCGCGACGATGTCGCCCTTCGCCTCCTGGACGGCCCGGCTGGCGCCGCCGGGGTAGCTGGTTCGCTTGCCGGCACGCTCGACGACCTCGGCGAGGGGGCAGATCTTCTCGATGCCGTACTTGCCGTCGAGTGCTTTCCACGCCTGCTCGTAGTAGGCCGACCAGGCGCGGAACTCGGGCATGCCCAGCAACACGTAATCGCACTTGGGATACGTGTCGACGGTCGCCTTCAGGAATGCAGACGCCAGCGCGGTCATGTCCGGGTCGTCGATGGGCGTCTTGGGACCGGGGCCGACCGACATGCTGCCGAGCTGATGGACCTGCTTGGGGTCCTTCAGCAGCGGCGCGAACTCCGGCGGATAGGTGATCAGCGACGCGCTCACGCCGCACGTCATCCCCAGCCCACGGGCCAGGTCGATCAGCTCGCGGCAATGTCGCTGTCCGGCCGCCGCGAATTCCTCGTACGTGGCCCCGCGCGGGAGGTCGGGGTTCCAGAACTCCTCGATGTCGCCGAATGCGCGTCGTCCGGGCATGTCGTCCGTGATGGGGTAGTGGAAATTGAACCACAGGTACGCGTTCTTTCGTCGGACGCCCTTGACCTGCGGATCGAGGAACGGCTGCCAAGGCCACAGCGACAGGTAGATCCGGTTGACCTTCATCTTGGCCAGTTGTCCGAGGACGACTCGGTAGTCCGCCATGCCCCACGACTCGGGCCCGCAGGCGAAGTCGTTCACGGTTCGCCACATCCGGACGCGGAGGGCAGGTTCGATCACAACGTCGCCGTCGGGTACGGTGAGGCCGACGACGGCCTGCGGATCGGGATTGGCCGGCAGGACGTCGCCGTGCAGCAGGTAGCACACCCCCCAGCGTTCGACGAGCTCGTAGACGGCCCACAGCGTCGCGACGGGGCTGCCGCCTCCGACGATGAGGGCGGGTCGCCCATCGTGTCGAACGCGTTTGAGGACGATGCCCTGATCGGTCAGCTTCGGCCAGCCGTCGGGGCCGATGGCCTTGGCGACGTGCGGATTGGTCTTGGCACTACCGATCAGGTAGAGCGTGCCGCGGTAGCCGGCGGGATCGGCCAGACGATCGGGCTGGACGCCGTAGATCCTCTCGACGTAGTCGGCGAGCTGATCCGCGGCGAACCGTTCCAGCCGGGGCGCGTCGCCCGCCACGACGACACCGACGCGGCCCTTGTCGGGCCCCGCTGCATGTGCCGCCCTATGCTGACCGCTCAACCAGAACACCACCGAGAAGCACCCCAAGAATGCAACACCCCGCATCGCCACGACCCTCCTAACGTCGCAGCCCACTGTCTGACAGGGACCTGGTCCTCCGCTGACGCGCGGAGCCGCATCCTATCGGACTCGATAGCCAATATCCACCGGGCCACGGTGATCACACCGTCGCGTACCGAAATCCCCGGCTCGTCCGCCCGACCCGCCAGGCGTAGATGAGCCACATGATCACGTAGAACGAGCACCACAGGCCGATGACCAGGTCGCTGTCGAATACGCCGCACGCCGGGGCGATGATCGTGGCCCCGGCGGGGATAGCGGCCCACACGATCAGCAGACTCACCTGATAGGCCGCTGCCTGGATGGTGCCGGCCAGCAGGTTCCGTCCGAGCGTGACCCGGTAGGTCAGCCCTGCGAGACTCGCGGTGGTGATGACCACGATCAGTGCTGCGACAGCGACAGAGCATCCCGCGGCAATCGCATCTACCCCCGTGCGAATCCACGGCGTTTCCTCAGGCAAGGGCGGCGCCCCGGCGATGCGCGCGAGGACGGGCGTCGCCGCGCCTATCAAGAACAAGGGCACCAGGGCTAGTCCAAGATAGGATCGATGGCGCCCGTCGCGGCTTGTCAGACGAATGGAGCGACCGAGCGTCCGCGGGGACACGGTTGCCAGCCGGAGCGTGCGCCACGCCGACGTCGCCAGCCCTATGCCGTCTCTGCGTTGCCAGGGCGTGCCTGGCCGCGCGTCTGGGCCAGCGGAGGCCGCAATGGGTTCACCGCATTCGGGGCAACGGCCTTCGGGCTTCAGGCCGGTCAGGTTGTAGCCGCAAGCGCCGCAGGTCCCGGGCCGATCCACCCGTGGGACGGGGCGCGGCGTGGCCAGCGCCCGCAAGGACGCCCACACGAACCACGCGATCAGGGCAACGACGGCCAGGATCGCTAGCTCGTGAGCATACCTGATGTGCCAGGGCGCTGCTGAGAGCACTCGGCGGGCCTCTGCCTCGTATAGTGTCGACGCGGAAAGCCAAAGCGGCTTGCCAAGCGCCTGGGGCACCCAGTCTAGCTTGGCATTGAGCAGGTATCCGACCGCAGCCATCGTGGCTGCGACGAGCAGGAGGGCGTGCCCGCTCTGGAGCCAGATTCGCCGCAGGCTGTTGGCATAGCTCTTGCGGAGCGGCTCGTCGGCGGCCCCCCAGCACATTACGACGGCGCCCAGCAATGGCGACAACACCTGGGACAGGAGGATCGCAAGCAGAAGCAGCAGCATGTTGATGCGGAGCCCGAACCCGCCAACCGTTTCGCCGGCCCAGAAGGCCACGTCCGACTCCGTCGCCATCATGTAGTCGTCCATGGCGACAAAGCACCCGATCGACAGGGCCAGCGCCAGGACGTGCATCACCAGGGCCACGGGCAATCTGGCGTGAAGCGTGCGGCGTGCCGTTGTCGCCGGCAAGAACGGCGCGGTGATCAGGGCGACAGGGCAGGGCCACTGTCTGGGGATATCGGCTTGATGTGCCTCCGCCGGGGAGGGGGACGGACTCGCATCACGAGCGTCGGACGTTTCTGTCGCCATGGTGGCCAATCCGTTGCCTGTCGGCATCATGAGGGCAACGCGTGCGGCCTTCAAGGGTTCCGACGGCCCGGTAGGATTCCATGATCTTGGATCTCGCATGCGCGGGGGCCTGCGTGTATGATGTCGGGGAGTCCTGCGCGGCAATGGAAGGGGACGCGGGGAATGTACCTCTCGTGACGGCCGGGCGAGTGGTGTTCAAGGGATGATCTGATGAGTGGCTCCGATCTGTTCGACGAGGACCTGGAGCGCGAGGTCGCCGAGGCCCTGGGCGACACCAGCATCGAGGAACTGGAGGACCTGGCAGATCCTACCGCCAGCGGAATGGCCCGTGCGGGCGCCGCTGGGGTCCGGCAGGGACGGGTCCAGCAGCTGTCCGGCGACATGGTTCTGATCGATCTGGGCGGCAAGTCGCCGGGCATGATGCACTACAACGAGTTCGACAAGGACGAGGTCCCCAAGGAGGGCATGCCCGTCGAGGTCGTCATCGAGCGTTTCGACGAGCGCGAGGGGTTGTTCATCGTCAGCAAGCGCAAAGCGGCCCTGGAGAGCGCGTGGGCGAGCATGGAGCCCGGCGCCGTCGTCGAAGGGCGCGTGATCGGCATGAACAAGGGCGGGTTGGAGGTGGACGTCAAGGGGATCCGCTGCTTCATGCCGGCCAGCCAGGTCGACGTCTATCACGTGCACGACATCTCCGTCTTCCTGCAGCAGGAGATCCGCGCCGAGGTGACCCAGGTCGATCGCGGCGACAACAACGTCGTGATCAGCCGTCGCAAGCTGGTGGAACGGGAGAAGGCCGCGGCCCACGACCGCCTGATGAGCGAGCTGGTCGAGGGAGAGATCCGCGAGGGCGTCGTCCGCAACATCACCGAGTACGGGGCCTTCGTCGACCTCGGCGGCGTGGACGGGCTGCTGCACATCAGCGACATGAGCTGGAGTCGCGTCAAGGAGGCCGGTGAGGTCGTCGAGGTCGGCCAGACCATCGAGGTGAAGGTCCTCAAGATCGACCGGGAGAAGGGCCGGGTCTCGCTCGGGCTCAAGCAGATCAAGGACAATCCCTGGACGGGCGTCGAAAACCGTTACAGCCAGGGCCAGCGGCTGACGGGGCGGGTGACGCGCCTGGCTGCGTTCGGCGCCTTCGTCGAGGTCGAACCCGGTTTGGAGGGGCTCGTCCCCATCGGCGAGATGAGCTGGATCAGGCGGATCCGGCATCCCTCCGAGGTCGTTCAGGAGGGGAGCGTCGTCGAGGTGGAGGTCCTCCAGGTCGATCCGAAGAAGCGCCGGATGTCGCTCGGCATGCGGCAGGTCGAGGAGAATCCGTGGAACGGGTCGGCCCTGCGGTACACGCCGGATTCGATCGTTGCTGGGACGGTGACCCGGGTGGTCGATTTCGGCGCCTTCGTCGAGGTCGAGCCGGGCATCGAGGGGCTGGTGCACATCTCCGAAATGGCCGAAGGCCGCGTCAACCGGGCCACGGACGTGGTTCGGGACGGTCAGGAGGTGCAGGTTCGCGTCCTGTCGATCGATCCCGACAACCAGCGTCTTTCGCTGTCGCTGAAGGCTGCGGCAGGTGTATCGGAACAAGCCGCTGCATCTGGGTCCGAGGGGACACCCGACAAGGCCGCCAAGAAGCCCAAGCGCAAGAGGCCCCGTCGCGGCGGCCTGGAGACCGGCAAGGACGGCTGGCTGAATCTGTAGACCCATCGACCGAAGCGATCGCGGCGCGAGAGACTGAGCGCCGGCTTCAACGCACGATTCCGATCTCATACCCGTGTTCGACGGACCATAGTGTAGGATGCCATTTCTTCCGGGGTGAGGTGAACGCCTGCGTACGGTGCGGTGTCAATGGGGGTAGCAGTCGAGTCGGACGGCCCGACGAGACGGGGTGAATGCACGCCGACGAGGAACTGATAGCTCGGGTGATCCGGGGCGACCCGGAGGCGTTCGAGACGCTTCTGGCCAGGCACGGCGAGCCGGTGCGACGGCACGTTGCGCGGATGGTGCGCGACGAAGCGGCCGCCGAGGACCTGGTCCAGGAGACGTTCCTGCGGGTGTGGACGCGGGCCGAGCAGTGGAACGGGACGGGCACGTTTAGGGCCTGGCTGTTCCGGGTGGCGACGAACCTGGCGCTCAACGCCCTGCGTTCGACGCGGCGGCGTCGACAGCGTCCGCTAGAAGTTCCCCAGGACCCGGGACAGGCGGAGGACGAAGTCCCCGTCCCCGGTTGGATGGTCGACGCGGCGGCCCTGGGTCCGGACGCCTGGGCTGAGCTGGCCGAGCGACGCGAGCTGTTCGCCCGATTGATCGATCGTCTGCCCGAAGACAAACGACAGGTCCTGCGACTCGTGCACTTCGAGGAGATGGACATCCGCGGGGCGGCCGAGTCGTTGGGCATTCCGTCCGGCACGGTCAAGTCGCGGCTGCACTATGCGATGAAGCGTCTGGCCAGCGAGTGGGACAGGCTGGCGTCCGACTGGGAGGATGATTGATGACACAGTCGCTGCAGACATCGGCCCCCTGGCACAAGGCGTCGTTCGATCGGTTTGTCAACGACCGGTTGCCGGCGCTGCTGGCGGCGCGCCTGCCGCTGGCCGGGTACCACGTCGAACCGGCGACCCCATATGCCTGTCGGGTGGCGATCGCGCTGTCTTCGGAAGCCGGTGAGGTCCAGGTCGATTACGCCGACGTCCCGCAGCCTGACGCGGAGGGCGTGTTCGAGGTCGACGGCGTCTGCCGCGTTGTGGTTCCGATCGCATCACGGGAGGAGCTGGACGTTGCGGAGATCCGCTGTGTGGGCGAGCAGCTGTACGACTGGATCGAGGCGCGTCTGGGGGAGGCGCCGTCCGGGCTGCCCTGGGACGCGTCTTTGGTTCGGGCCTGGCTGCCATTGGACTCGTGGGTCCGGGAGTTCCTGACCGCCGCGCAGGAACTGGACCCGCGGACGCGCGCCCTTTTATCTCGCAGTGAGCACCTCGAGCGGTGGCAGCGCCGGTTCTCGCACGCGGGCCAGGTGCTCGACGAACCGAACTGGCTTTCCAGGCAGGGCCACCTGCGATCCGTCCTGATTCCGACCCGAGAGCGGCTTTTCGCGCCGGGGCAGATCGGGCGGGCCTGTCCGTTCGAGACGCCCGAAGGCCCCAACATCGGTCGGGTGCTTCACATCGCGGTCGGTGCAGAGATCGAGGATGGCAAGTTGCAGGTGATCGATGAGGCCCCGGAATCGGCGCTGGGCCTCACCGCGTCGATGGTGCCGTTCCTCGAGCACAACGACGCCAATCGGCAACTGATGGGCACCAACATGATGCGCCAGTGGCTTGTCCCGCCGGACCCGGAGCCCGCGTGGGTCCAGACCGGCAACGGGCCCGACGTTCCGGACTTCTGGTGCGGTCGGAACCTGCTGACGGCCTTCATCTCGTGGGACGACACGTTCGAGGACGGGATCGTAATCAGCGCCTCCTGTGCGGCGCGGCTGAGCTATCCGCACGCCCTCGAACCGGGTGACAAGCTGAGCAACCGTCACGGAACCAAGGGCACGGTTGCCAGGATCGTGCCCGACGACGAGATGCCGCACCTGCCCGACGGCACGCCGGTGGAAATCGTCTTCGGCTTCATCGGTTGCCATACGAGGATGAACTTCGGCCAGATTCGCGAGGCGGTCATGGGTCGGATCGCCCGGGCCGAAGGGACGCCCGTGGTCGTCCGGCCGTTTCACGCCCCCAGCGAGCAGGAGCTGCGGGAGCGTTTGGCGGCGGCGGGTCTGCCCGAGTCGGGCATGGAGGTCCTGGCGGTGGGCAAGGGCGGCGGCAGGCTCGACCGCCCGAGCACCGTGGGTTGGGTGTATTGGGGCAAGACGTTCCACGTCGCCCGCGACAAGCTGTATGTCTCGATCGCCCCGCCGTCGGGGCAGGAGCACGGCGACTTGGAGTACCTGGCGTTGCGCGATGTCGGGGCCGTCGAGACGATTGGCGAGCACTTCAATACCCGCGCCGCGTCGCGGCCCGACGCGGCGTCGCTGGCGGATCGCGTGGCCGCGGGGCCGGTCGAGCAAGCCGGACCGCCCACGCCGGCGTTTGCAGAGCTGGCGCGACGTCTTGCGGTCACGGGCATTGCCACGGAACTCACCGACACGCGCCTTGCGTTTCGCTTCGCCTCCCCGCCGGGGGCGACACTGAAGCTTGCCGGGCCGGTCCCGCATCCCTGGCTGGCGGACCGCGAATTGACGGAGGTCGGTGCGTTCGAGTCGCTCGATGCCTATCACGCGCTCGTCCAGGCCAATGCCAAAGCCCAACGGGCGATCGACACCCACTCGCCGGACGGCCTGAAGCACAAGGCCTTCGAGCAGCTCGAAGCATGCGTCCGCACGTTCTTCGACGCCCTGGTCACGCCGGAGCACGTTCGCTTCACGATCGACAACACGCGGGTTCTGTTCTGCGGCTGGACCGCGATCTCGCCCGGGTGGGATCTCGGCATCGATCAACTGGGGGTCCCCGACGAGATCGCGTGGACGATCTTCGGCCCGCTCGTCGTGCGCGAGCTTGGGGCCGATCAGGAGGTCAAGGCGCGGAGCGAACGCGCTGCAGAGGTGCTCGACCGAATCATGTCGGAATCATGGGTCATCTTGTACCGGGCTCCCGCGACGAGGCCGACCGCGTTTGTGGCGTTCCACCCCGTCAGGATCCCGGGCCACGTGATCCGACTCCAGCCGCTGGTCTGCCCGCTGATGAACGCCGACTTCGACGGCGACCAGGCCGCCGTGTTCCTGCCGATCACCGAAGCCGGACAGCGAGAGGCGGACGAGCGGCTGTCGGTGGCGGGCCATCTTCGGCGCGATCCTGGGTTGATCCAGGAGCTCAGCATGCACCAGGAGGCGATGTGGGGCTTGGCTTGCTTGAGTACAACCGAAGCGGGCCGACGGGAGATCGCTGACCTCGCTGGTGTCGAAGTAGCTGCGCCCGAGGGATTGATCACGCGACGTTCGCTGGGTGATGCGATGCGACGGATCGTGGAACGCGACGGCGTGGACGCAGCGCTCGAGGTCTTCCAACGGCTGATGCAACGCGGGTTCGAGGCGGGCAGACAATCGGGGGCGTCGCTCAGCCCGTTCTTCGGGCAGACCGTTCAACGGCCGACCGTGCCGACCAGCGACGACGCGGGGGCCTGGAATGCGTACGCCGAGGAGCTCGTTGAGCGGCTGGCGTCGCGCACGGACTACGCCGACAGCGACATCGGGCCACAGCTGCTGGCGGTCAAGAGTGAGGCAAGGGGATCGATGCGTCATCTCGTGAATCTCATCGGTCCGGGCGCCGCGATCACCGACGTCGATGGGACTCCGTTCCGGATTCAACGGGGGTTCCGCGACGGCCTGACGCCTCGCGAGATGTTCGCGTGGACCGTCCGGGCGCGCGAGGCCCTCGGCCAGGTCGTCCTGGATCTGTCGCAGATCGATCGGGGCCTTCGCGAGGGCGGCGCGCCGACGGGTTTCAATCTGATGTCCCGAGCGATGCGCGCGGAGCGTCCCGGGATCGTCTTCGCCCGCGCCGCCGCATCCGGCGAGGGCGATCCGTTGGCCGACCCAGATACCCGGGCCTTCGTCGGCCTGCCCATCCAACCGAGCTGACCCGATGCGCGCGCACGGCGCGCGGTCGCCTGGCTCTACAAACGGCAAATCACCGCATACGTGTCTTCGATACGCCTGCTGTGCTCGGGGGCGAGCGCTTGTTTGGGGCGGGCCGGGTTCCTATGATGCGTGCCCCGGCATCTTGGGGTTGGGCGAGTCGATGCCGGGCCGACGCGATACGACGAGGGGCTGATGACAGACACCGACAAGCCGATGGACGTGGTCTTCACCTCGCCACATCCGGACGATCTGGAGATCAGCTGCGGAGGAACGATCGCCAAGCTGGCGAAGTTGGGCTATCGGGTGGCGATGGTGCACTCCACGCTGGGCGAGCCCACGCCGAACGGGAGCGACGAGCGACGCCGCGCCGAGGCTGCCCGTGCGGCGGAGGTCCTGGGCGCGACGACGATGGAGATCCTGTCGCTGCAGAACCGCGAGGTGATGGACGCACCGGCCAGTCGGTACGTGCTGGCGACGGCGTTCCGGCGGTACCGGCCCAAGATCGTCGTGACTATGGCCGGGAGGACGCCGTTGGCCTCGCCCGATCACTGGCAAGCGGAGCTGCTCGCCGAGTCGAGCGTGTTTTACTCGCGGTTGACCAAGTGGGACGATCGGTTCGACGGCACGCCGCCGCATACGATCGACAGACTGGTCTATCGTCAGATCCCGATCGGGCTGAAGCTGGTGGACTGGCCAACCTCGTTCGTGATGGACGTCAGCGAGACGATCGAGCAGAAGCTGGAGGCGGTGGCGTGCTACGAGTCGCAGTTTGACGCCGCCCGGCTGGCGATGCTGCAACACTGGATTCGCAGCACGGCGGGGTTCGAGGGCGGGGCGTCGGGCTTCGCCTTCGGCGAGACGTTCTGTCTGCCCAGGCCGCATGCGACGCAGGACATGGTCGCGCTGATCGGATGACGACCCCGCAGCCGGCGTCGTGGTGGTGGTGGGCTGGCGCGATGAGATCCGAGAAGGGCTGGTATGCCTGAAGATGCCGACCAGACAGCCGAGCCGGTGGACATCGTCTTCACGTCGCCGCACCCAGACGACCTGGAGATCTTTCTGGGGGGTGCGATCGCCAAGGCGGTGAAGCTGGGCTACCGGGTGGCGATGCTGCACACGACGACGGGCGAACCGACGCCGAACGGCACGGAGGAGCAGCGCCGCGCCGAAGCCATCCGCGCGGCCGAGGTGTTGGGCGTCGAGCGGATGGAGATCCTGGGGCTTCCGAATCGCGAGCTGATGGACAACCCGGCCAACCGCTACGTGCTCGCCACGGCGCTGCGTCGATACCGCCCCAAGATGGTGGTGACGTTGGCGGGGCGGACGCCCGGTGCGTCGCCCGACCACTGGCAGAGCGAGCTGCTGGCCGAATCGAGCGTCTTCTACTCGCGGTTGACCAAGTGGGATGACCGGTTCGAGGGCACCCCGTCGCATTCGGTCGGCCACCTGGTCTACCGCCAGATCCCCAGGGCGCTGGACATGGTGAAGTGGCCGAGCTCCTTCGTGTTGGACATCAGCGACACGATCGACCAGAAGCTGGCGGCCGTGGCGTGCTACGAGTCACAGTTCCACCCGGACAGGATCGATCGCGTGCACCACTGGCTTCGGAGCATGGCCGGTGCGGAGGGGGCGACCGCCCGAATCCTCTATGGCGAGACCTACCATCTGCCCAGGCCGTTCGGCACGGGGGACCTGGTCAAGTTCTTGAGCTAACGCCGTTCCCGGCAACCGAGTTTCGTGTGAAGTGGGCACGGTGGGGCGCCGATCGGTCCCATCAGAGCCGCGACCGTCAGGGAGCGGTCGCAGGATCGATCGACGATCGATCCTGGAGCCCTCCCTTACGGTCGGGCCTCTGATACGGTCAGGCCTCTGATTCCGAATCACATCCGCAGGAAACTGTCTGGTCGGAAACGGCAGTAGCGCCCTGTCTCGGTCAATTGACGATCTGCCCGGAAGCTACATCTGGCGCTGCCAGAAGAAAGACGGTGACCGACACGGACAGCCGGTCACCGTCTCGTTGTTTTCGGAACGTCGCGTTCGTCGATCAGCAGGTCTCGAGCATCTCCTTGTAGGTGACGACCTTGCCGTTCTCGTCGATGGACTTTCGGAGCATCAACCCGAGGTGCGAGGCCAGTCGGCCGTACTCGGGGCTGGCCAGCGGCTGCTCGCCCTTGCCTTCCGTGATGCAGCGGACCCACGTGTTGAAGGCCATCTGGGTGTCATTGACGCGCGGGGGCAACTTTGCCTTCATCCTGTCGTCCTGCTTCTTGCCGCGCTGGCGGATCTTGCACCCGAGGACGTCCACGGCCCCCTTGTTGCCGATCGCCCGTAGGACCATGCCGGTGAACCCGGGTGGGCTGTGCCAGTCATGGCTGTAGTTGACGATGACGTTGTTGGGGTACTCGATGACGGCGCTGTAGAAGTCGGTCACGTTGCGGCCCGGGTCCTTTTGGGTCCAGATATCGCGACGCCCGATGGCGAACAACCGCAAAGGATGGCCCTTCGTCAGCCAGTTCAAAACGTTGAACTCGTGACAGGCCTGCTCGAGCATCCAGTCGCCGCATTCCTTGCGGTGACTGAACCAGCCGATCAGCGGCCTGGCGCTGTTGTGCCGGGCGACCCGGCCCTCGACGATGTCGCCGATTTCGCCGGCGTGCACCCGCTCGACGGCCTCGATGTAGCTCGGGTGGTACATCCACTGGAAGCCCATCGTCACGATCAGCTTGGGGTTGGCCTTGGCGATCGCGCAGCAGTCGTCCAGCTCCTTGACGGTGATGCCCAGCGGCTTTTCCGCATAGAGGTGCTTGCCTGCCTTGAGCGTGTCGACAAACATCGGCCCGTGCCAGTTGCACGGCGTCGCCTGGCTGACCGCGTCGATGTCCTTGCGCTCGAGCATCCGCTTGTAGTCCGTCGGGCCGCGGTCGTAGCCGTCTGGCTTTTTGCGGCCCTTGGACGTCACCATGTCGGTGCCCTTCTTGAGGTTCTCGGGGTTGATGTCGCACAGGGCGACGACGTCGACCTCCTTGATTCTGAGGAGTGAAGCGAGGTGGGCTCCCCGACCCCGACCCCCGGTGCCGATCACGGCAACCCGGAGCTTGTCGCCCGTCGCCCCACGCACCAGCGCCGGCGCGCCGATCGTGGCTGCCGCCCCCGCCGCCCCCATCTTGATCGCATCTCGTCGAGACACGTTACTCGCCATGATGATTCCTCCAGTATAGTCGTCGCAACAGCCGTATCCGCGCCCAGGGACCGACCGTCAGTCCGCCAGGACACGCTAGTCTAGCAGTACGCGTCCCAGTGGGCCAGCCTCGACCGCGCGGTCGTTTCACCATGGGGTGCGCGACAGGTTTGCCGGGCTATCGGAGGGTGGGGGACGGAATCGGGTGGCGAAAGACGGTTCGCCCGCCATTCCGTCCCCCACTCTTCTCGAGGGCCCGCGTTCCGCGACCCCTCGAAAAGGATGGGGCACCCCGCCGCCTGTGTTGTCAGGTGACCTCCTACGGGTTGGCGGGGGGCTGCTGCTGCGGCTTGTATCGGCGGATGGCAGGCGACTGCCCCGGTCGACGGGACGTCACGACGAACGTCGGCGGATCGAGCGTCTCGGCGAATTCGTCGATCTGCCCGTCGATGCGGATCTGCACCCGATGCGCGCCCGGTCGCTGCGGTGACGGGGACGGCGCCGCGGGGAGCAGATCCAGTGAGACGTCAGGCCGACGACCGCGGAACGGCAGGACCAGGACCCAGAAGTGCGCCTCCGCTGCGTTGGCGGTCAGTCGTTTCTGCAGCCGGAAGTAGGGGATGTAGATCCACCCGGGGCCCCCCTTGGGCGGATAGCCTTTGCCCTTCCACTTGTCCCGCTCCAATCCGCCACACAGGCCTTGTTCGATCCTGATGGGCGTTTGGCCGATGTCGGGCGACGCGATCAGCAGGCCGCGCTCGCCGTGTTTGAAGCATAGGCTGCCCGGTCGCTGGCCCTCGAGCTTGCCATAGACGTGGCCGAGCCAGTCGAGCGCGTGGGCCTGTCCGTCCGTGGCGATCAGCGTGTCGTGAAACAGGAAGTAACCCCCACGCGGGTGGTAGCACGTGCGGCGGTGGTGCAATCCCCTCGCCGCGCCGATCGCGTCTTGCCACTGGTACTTCTTGACCCCCAGGGCGCTCTGACCGATGCGCTTCTGGTCGAGGGCGATGTACACCGAGTCGTGGCTCATGTCGGCCCCCTGGCCGAGCACCGATACGCGGAACGTGCCCGTCAGGCCCGAGAGCTCGAGGGTGACGTTCGCAGTCTTGGCGGTCATCACCGCGGCGCGCTTCTTCGGAGCGTCGGCGTCATCAGCGACACCTCCTCCATGCACCTTGAACGCCGAGGAGTCGAAGACAACCGGGTCGCCGGCGACGGGCTTGAGACGTATTGCCGCGAGCCGCAAGGGAACGCCCTCGCGGGGCGTCAGCGTCAGGGGGTGTGGCTTGCCGTCGAGGTCGAGCGTCAACGGGGGAGTGGAGACGTAGCCGTCCGTATGCTCGGCCGAGACGAGGTCGGCCTTGGCGTCGGTGTGCCAGTGCACGAGCTTGCCGGTGCATCGGGCCTGGCTCTTGCCGTCGACCAGGACGGTGTTGTGCGAGATCGTCTGTTTATGCCAATGCCACTGTTCGGGGAAGATACAGTAGTGGGGGGCGCAGGCGGCGTCGGGCATCCAATGATGGCCGTCGGTACACAGGGCGAACGCCAGCTTGTCGAGATGGCCATGTCCGCCGCCGTGGGGCCCGTAGTCGAAGAGCAGGTACGCGTCGTCGGGCGCCCACCCATCCCGGAAGACGGCGTGCCCGGCGTTGGGCATGAGGACCGAGGTGTACGACGGTGGGCGCACGTCGATCTTGCCCCGCTTGATGCTGGCCGCAGCCGGCCAGGTGGGCCCGGCCCGCCAGGCGTACAAGAAATCGCCCCGCCCCATCATCGTGGCTGCCTTGGCGAACTCGCTGTAGGACCGCCCGATCGGCTTGCCATGCCCGTACGAGTCGTTCACGGAGGGGTACTCGCCCAGGGGATTGGCCGTCTTGGCGAGCGCCTCGAACGTGTCGGCCACGCTGATCGCGCCGAACTTGCGGTCCCAGATCGGTTCGCCCAACAGGTGCTTGGCCAGCGCGTACTTGTACACGCCCCGCAGGACGTAGCCGTGATGGGCGGGCGAGCACTCCCACCACGTGCCGTCGTTCAGGAAGAAGATGTCTTTGAGGAACCCAGGGAACCTGCGATCGCATGTGGTCATCCAGATTCGGGTTTCGGGGAAGTCGCGGAGGTAGACGGCCGCCAGCGCGAGCGCCCCGAACGAGTTGGGGACCCAGTTGTAGATCTGTCCGCGTCGGTTGACGTGCTCCGGCAGGGGGGTGATCTCCCGGATCGCGCGGTCCTGGAAGTCGCCCAGGTCGAGCCCGAAGTACAGGAACCGCAGGCGCTCGGCCGGCGTCAACGCATCGGCGGCGGCGTCGTAGGCCTCAAACAACCCCGTCAGCATGTACCCGGGCTCCTGGAACGTCACCGCCTGCCAGGAACGCCCCACGAACCGAAAGGCCTGGTATCGATCGTAGTGGTCGATGACGGTGAACAAGACGTCGCGAGCCTTGGCGGCGTACTCACGGCGACCGGTCCGCAGGTACGCGTCCGTGCAGCTCGACAGCAGGGCCGACCGCTCGCTGGCCAGCTCGTTGACCCGTTTGCCCTCGGGCTTTCCGCTGTAGAGGCGATGTGGAATGGGTTCCCAGGTGGGTATCGGCGCGTCGAGCAGGTCGCGTCTCAGGGGTCGTCGTGCGTTTCGTTTCCGTTCCCGGGGATCGGCGGGCCGGGAGTACTGACAGGGCGTGGCCCGATCGAGGAAGCGCTGGACGTTTGTGGGCAGTTGCCCGTCGGCGTAGATCTCGAGCGCCCGCCAGTCACAGAGGCGCTCTTTCGAGAGCGTCCCTGTGACGACGAATCGAACGCGCCGCGTTGCGACCGGCGCAAAGGTGTGCAGGAAGATCTTGTCAGTCGCGATCGCGTTGCCCTTCACCGACGCGACCTGTCGCCAGCCAGCATCGACGTGGACTTCCACCGAGTAGTCCGATGGTGCGAACCGCCATCGGCAGATGACCTCGGCGAGCTGCGCGGCGCGTCCGAGATCCACCTCTAGGATCGCTGGGAACCCGTCTATCCCGTCGTCCCAGGCCAGCCCCGCGTCGCTGGTCGTATCGGCCAATCGCGCCCCGGCCCCGTCGACGGACGCAGGCCCGCCGCGGCTGCCCGAAGGCTGAGCGATCTGGGCGCGCCGAACCAGATTCGCCTCGTCGGCCGGGACGGACAAGGCCACCACGATCATGAGAGCCCCTATTCCTGACATGGGCATCCTCGCACGGCTGTCGTTCGTATCGCCCCCGCGGGAAGCCGCGAAGAGGCCTGGCGACCCGCGGGTTGTGCCCCTCCACGCAGCCGCTGGGCAGCCTACGCTGCAGGAAAAAACGGGTCAACCGGGCGATCCGCCCACGCGCGTCAGCTGACATCAAGGCCTCGGATACCGTCTTGGTTCCTCTTGAGGGCCCCCGGTACGACCGTCCGATAATGGCCACGGCGCCAGCGTCATCGACAGACCTGGCTTCGATCTCGAATGCGGGCCGGTGGAAGCCCGATTCCGGCGGGCCTCCCCTCGGTTCGCCCGATCGGATGCGTCTGGCGCCTCCTGCGCGTCCGCCCCGGAACTACCTTAAGCCGCGCACATTACCGGTCGATGTGATGGGTAGGCAGCCACGGGAGTGGGGTTCACCATGAGTGCGCTGGCAACGCCGCTGCGTCTGAACCGGGTCGAAGTGACGCCGGCCCCGGTGCTCCTGTCGATCGTGATCCCGGCCTACAACGAAGGTCGCCGGATCGGCGAGGCCATTCGCCGCGTCGTCGACTACCTCGCCGCCCAGCCCTACCGCAGCGAGTTGATCCTCGTGGATGACGGGAGCACGGATGAGACCGTCGATGCGGGGGTAGCCGTCTGGGAGGAGCTGACCGGTCAGGCCGACGGCGTCGAGCTCCGCGTGCTCCGCAATGATCGCAATCGGGGCAAGGGGTACAGCGTCCGACAGGGCATGCTCATGGCCCGCGGGGAGTGGATCCTTTTTACGGATGCCGACCTCTCCTCACCCATCGATCAGCTCGACCGGCTGTTTGCGGCCGCCCAGGAGGACGGGGCCGACGTCGCCATCGGTTCCCGCCGCACCGACTCGGCCGAGGTCGATCAGCCTTCGCTCGCCCGGGCCCTGATGAGCACGGGCTTCAGGTGGATGGTCCGGCTGCTGTGTGTACCCGGGTACGGGGACACGCAATGCGGTTTCAAGCTGTATCGCAGGTCGGCTGGTCTGACCATCGCCTCGCTGCAACGCACGTCGCGATGGAGTTTCGACGTAGAGCACCTCCTGCTGGCCGACCGGTTGGGGTATCAGGTTGCCGAGGTCGGGGTCCGATGGTCGCATCAGGAGGGGAGCAAGATCCGTCCGCTCTGGGCCGCCTTCGGCGCGGTGTACGACCTGGCTCGTATGCGCTGGAACCACCGCAAGCTGGGGCACGCCCACCGGCCGGTCGAATACGCGGATCCACCCGCTTCGGTTCGCATCGGCGACCGCGTCTACCAGACCCGTCCGTCATGGTGGCCGCGTTCCAAGCGTCAGCGCCGCACAGTTCGATGATCTGATCGCATGATTGTGCTTGGTCTTCGGGTCGCTTTGCGCGACAATCCCCGATCATATGGCACGAAGAGGACGTTCCAACCCCAAGTACGCGGCGGTCGAGATCGTCCGTCGGCTGCGGGACGCGGGGCATGTCGCGTTGCTGGCAGGTGGCTGCGTGCGCGACATGCTGCTGAACCGCCCGCCGGACGATTATGACGTCGCCACCGACGCCGTGCCGGAGCGCGTCGTCGATCTGTTCGCCCGGACGCGACAGGTGGGTGCGCAGTTCGGCGTGGTTCTGGTCAGGCAGGCCGGCGTGTGGACCGAAGTGGCGACCTTCCGCTCGGATCTGTCCTACCAGGATGGCCGACATCCGGTCGGCGTGACGTTCTCCGGACCCGAGGAAGATGCCCAGCGACGCGACTTTACCATCAACGGGATGTTCTACGATCCGATCGCCGACGAAGTGATCGATTACGTTGGTGGGCAGGACGATCTCCGTGCCGGCGTGCTTCGGACCATCGGACCGGCCGAGCAGCGGTTCGCCGAGGATCATCTCCGTCTGATTCGAGCCGTTCGGTTCGCCAGCCGGTTCCAGTTCGCCGTCGCGCCGGAGACGGATCAGGCCATACGTCGGCACGCCGCAGATCTGAGCCGCGTCAGCGCAGAGCGGATTCGCGAGGAGCTGGAGAAGATCCTGGCCGATCGCCATCGCGCCGGGGCCGTTCGGCAGTTGGGGGATCTCGGCCTGCTCGATCATCTATGGCCGGACGCTGATTGGACGCCCCAGCGCGTCGATCTGTCGGCCAGGTTGCTTGACGGCTTGCCGTCGGGGGGTAGTTTTGGATTGGCGATGGCGTGCCTGGTGATCCACTGGCCCGGCGACCGGGTGAACCGGATCTGCCGCGACCTGACGTGCAGCAACGAACTGCGCAAGCGCGTGGTCTGGCTCGTCGAGCGTCGGGACACGCTGCTGGACGCGGACGCCCTGGGCCTGGCCGATCTGAAGCTGCTGATGGCCCAACCGGGGTTTGACGATCTCCTGACGTTCACCCGCGCCTGGCTCGAGGTGACTGGTCAATCTCGCCATCCGTACGATCGGATCGTCGAGCGCGTCCGCGCGATTCCCCCCGATGAGGTGGCCCCGGTTCCGTTCATCGACGGCGAGGACCTCATCGAGCTGGGCCTGTCCCCGGGACCGATCTTCAAGCGCGTCCTCGATCACGTCTATCGGGCCCAGCTCGAAGGCGTGATTGCCAGCAAGGACGCGGCGATGGCCCTGGCGCGAGACCAAGCCGATCGCGCATAGATCCCCTCGATACGTCAGGGCTGGTCTTGGTCTTCGTCCTTGTCAGGCAGGGCGAACAGGCGTGCCAGGATCTCGGCGTAGACGTCGACGTTGCCGTCTTGGGCCTGCTGGCGGAGCGTCTGGCTGGGCCCGTGCATGATCTTGCCGACGAGGCGGTGCAGGAGCTGGTCGACGAGTTCGGCGTCCTGTTTGGGATCGCCGCTGAGTTTCGGTCTGGCCCAGTCGGCCTCGGCGGCGGCCATCTCGGTGAGCCGGTTGCGCAGCGAGCGAACGACCGGCCCGACCGCGCGGGTATCTCGCCACTGGATGAACTCATCGACGTGCTCGGAGATGATGCGGTCCACGTCGGTCACGCGGGCCTGGCGGTCTTCGAGCCCGGCGTTCACCACGGACTGCAGGTCGTCGATGTTGTAGAGGTAGACGTTGTCCATCTCCCCGACGGCGGGTTCGACGTCACGGGGCACGGCGATGTCGATGATGATCAGCGGCCGATAGTCGCGGCGTGGCTGGACGGGCTCGATCAGCGCGGGCGTCAGCACGGGCTCGGCCGAGGCGGTGCTGGTGATGACGATGTCTGCGCTGACGAGGCATTCGGTCAGACGGTCGAGCCCTGTGTGCTCGGCGTTGTATCGTCGAGCGATTTCCTCGGCGCGGGCGGGGGTCCGATTGGCGACGATGACGCGCTTCGGTGAGGTCTCGAGCGCGTGCCGCAGCGTCAACTCGCCCATCTCGCCGGCGCCGATCAGCAGGACCGTCTTGTCGTCGAAGTGGGCGAAGATCTGGCGGGCGAACCGCACGGCAACGCTTCCCACGCTGACCTGTCCGGCGGCAATCTGCGTCTCGGTATGAACCTCCTTGGCGACGTGAAGCGCCCACTGGAAGATGCTGGTCAGCGTCTTGCCCGCCGTCCCGTGCTCCTGGGCGATCGCGAGGGCCTGTTTGACCTGACCGACGATCTGCGTCTCGCCGACGACCATCGAATCGAGCGAGCAGGCCACGCGGAAGAGGTGCGCGACGGCGTGCCGGCCGTCGTGGACGTAGAGGTGATCGGCCAGCGCCGAAGCGGTCGCGCCGCAGTGCCGCGCCAGAAACTCGATGAGGTCCGCCGAACGCGGCCGGCCGTGTGTGGGCCGGGCGACGTAGAACTCGCTACGGTTGCAGGTCGACAGGATGATGGTCTCGCAGGCGTCGAACGCGGCGCGGAGCTGGTCCATCGTCTGGCGAGCGCCGGCCTCGTCGAGGGTAAGCCTCTCGCGCAGATCGAGCGGAGCCGTTTTGTGGTTGCAGCCTGCGACAATGGGTCTCATACGTGCGACCGCATCAGCAAGTAGACAACGAAGTTGAGGACCGTCAGGGCCGCTGCCCCGGTGGCTAGCGAGGCCGCGCGCGACCCCCGAAGTCGGGGACGCCACCATGCGATCAGCATGGCGATCGCGTACACCGCCCACACGACCACCGTTCCGCTGGCCATCATCATCTCTCGGGACCGGTCTGGCGCTGGTGCGTGCGCCAACGCGCACACGCCCGTCAGGATGCCGAACGTCAGCAGGGGAAAGCCCGCCGCGACCATCCAGCGTCCGAACCGCTCGAGGGATTCCAATGGGGGCAGGCGTCCCAGGACGTTCATTTGACGCTTGCTCCGCATGGCCCGATGGACGACCAGGTAGGCCACGCCCGCCACGCCGCTGGCCACGAAACACGCGCCGGCCAGCGAGATCACCAGCGCATGACCGATGATGTGCCACTGATGGAGGTAGTTGGGCCCCGAGGCACCGCTGCGGATCATCAAGAGCGATCCGGCCTGCAGCGCGGCGGCCACGGGCAAGAGAAAGGCGTCGACGCCGCCGAGTCGGCCGGCCCAGCGGACGAGCAGGACCTCCGCCGCGATCAGGCAGGCGATCAGGATCATCGCGTCGAAGCCGCCCACGACCAGTAGCGATCCGCCGGCGGCAATCCGCCAGACGAGCACGCCCGAGCCAGCGACGAGTCCCAGGGCCAACGGCCCAACGACGACGGCCTGCTGCTGCTGCGGCCGCCCGAATCGCCGGATGGCCGCGACCGCCGCCGTCGCGTATGCGACCAGACCCAATCCCACCAACAGGAGTTGACCCGACGTTGGCATGTCAAACACGTGCCTCCCGAATCCGATGTTACCATGACCCCTCGGCCGCTTGCCAGCCTGCAGGGGAGACCGCGGTTGCCCTGGGTGCATCCAACGAACCGCGGCATTGTCCTCGCCTGCGAAGGGGGTTGCCCGAGCCGCGGGATTCATCCCGCGCGGCAACCGATCCGCGCGGGATGAATCCCGCGGCTCGGGCATGCCTCAGTTGCTCGTTCGGGGATGACGCCCACGCGACGAAAGACTGGATGCACCCGGTCGGCCTTGATCTGCGTGTCGGGTGGCCTATGATGCCCCAGGACTCGGCGGACGATGCTTCCCATGACGACCGATTCAGATCCACGTACTACAACGATCCGATGGGCGCGACGCGACTGGGGGGCGGGGCTGCTATTGGCGGCGGTCGCGGTGGGCGTGTATGTCAACAGCCTCCCCAATGAATTCGTGTACGACGATCGCACGATCGTCGTCGAGGACGAGCGGACCCACAGCCTGTCGCGGATCGGCGAGCTGTTTGGCGGGGGCTACTGGGCGATCACCGACCGCCCGCTGTACCGGCCGATCACGCTGCTGAGCTTCGCGATCAACCACGCGGTCACGGGGCTGGACGCGCGGGCATATCGCGCCGTCAACCTGATCTTGCACGCCCTCACGTGCGTGGCGATCTACCGCCTGGTGATGCTGTTGTTCGGCCGGTTCTGGCCGGCGATGGTGGCGGGGGCGGTGTTTGCGGTTCACCCGATTCACGTCGAAGCCGTCGTCCCGATCGTGGGGCGGTCGGAGCTGCTCGCCGGATTGGGCGTCGTCGTGGCGTTGCTGCTCTACGTCGGCGATGCCGCCCGAGACGCTCACCGGATCACGTGGCGATACGCGGTCGTGCTGCTGCTGACCTGGGCGACCATGCTGTGCAAGGAAAGTGCGATCGTGCTGATCGGGATGGTCGTCGTTTTCGACGTTTGGAGGCGATGGTGCGTGCCGGCAGACAAGCGCCGGGGCACGTGGTTCGGCTATCTGGCGGGACGGTGTACGGGGCGATATGTCGGAATGCTGCTGGCGGTCGTGGTTGTCCTGTGGATGCGTCAGTACGCCGTGGGGGCGGCTTTCAGCGGCGGCACGCGGTTCTCGCTGGTCGACAACCCGTTGGTGGACGAGCCGTGGTCGGCGCGTCTGCTGACCGGTCTGGTGCTGTTGGGCAAGTATGCGCATCTGCTGATCGCGGGGCATCCGCTGTGCTGTGACTACAGCTACAACGCGATCCCGCTGGCGCGGTCGCTGACGTGGCCCTCGGCAGGGGGGCTCATTTGTCTGGTCGCACTGGTCGCGTGCGTCCTCGTGTCGCTGCGCCGTCAACGGGAGGCCGCGCTCGCCATCGCGTGGTTCCTGGTCAGTTACGCCCCGGCGGCGAACGTCCTGGTCCTGATCGGCACGCTGTTCGCGGAACGGTTGGCCTATCTGCCGTCGATGTCGGTGGCGATCGCGTGGGGGTTGGTCTTGCCCGGCGGTGTCGGTCTGCTGTGGCGGCGCGGACCGCGCCGGATTCGCGGGATCGCCGTCGCGTTGGTCGCGGCTGCAGCGGCGGGTCTGGTCGCCTACGGTGCCCTGACGGTCCGACGCAATCGCGTCTGGCGGGACCACGAGCCCCTGTTCCGCGACGCCCTGGCCAAACAGCCGGAATCCGCCCGCAGTCAGTTCAACATGGGGGCCTGGTACGTCAGCCACGGTGATCTCGAGAACGGAATCGCACACCTGCGTCGCGCCGTCGACATCGGCGGCGACTACTTCCTGGCCCGGACCAGACTGGCGAGCTGCTACCTGAGGTTGTCGAGATGGCAGGAAGCGGCCGACCTGCTCGAGCCGTTGGTGGACACCGATTCGCGGAGCGAGCACCTCAAGTCGCCGTTGCGGATGCTGGGCAGGGCCCGGTTCCAGATGGGCGACTACGCCGGCGCTTGGGCGTGCTTCGATCGGATCCGCCAGATCGAGCCAAAGCACGTCGAGGCCATGCGCTGCCAGGCCGAAATCATGACCAGACGGGAGACGGGTCTCCTCCACAAACCGATCGACGGATGGGCCTTGATCCAGGAAGCCGTCCAGCTCGAGCCGGATAACCTCGCCTGTCTGGCCAGCGCAACCCGCATTGCCCTGCGACTGCACCGCCTCGTCGAGGCGAGATCCTACTACCGACGAGCCGCCGACACGCTCCGCGAGCAGCTGAAGCAAGCCAAGACCCGCGGCATGACCCAGCTCGAGCGGAGGTCCTACAACGCAATCGCGCGCGACCTGGAGAAGATGTGGGACGAGCTGCGTCGGCAGCATCGGGCCCGCCGCAAGGGGCCCCTGACGCCCACGACGCGTCTGCCGACCTCTCGTGAGGCGACGGGGCCGTGACAGAATCGGCGCGAGCGGATGGCGCATTGCCGGTGGGGCACCGCACGATCTTTGTGAATGGACGTATCAGAGACGCGACCGTGAGGGAGCGTTTAGTCAGACCGATTCTGCCTGGATCGGTCTGATCCAAAGGGCGAACGACGCAAACCGCGGCGGACTTGCTGTGGCGTCCGGTGTATTCAATCCGGGCACGCCAGCGTGTCCGCTGGCGTGAACGCTCCCTCACGGTCGCGTCTCTGATGGGGCCGCCGGATGTACCACGGGCCCTGAGGCGACCGGCCGCGATTGACCCGGGGCCGCCGGAACGATACAGTCGCCCAAGATGAGTTCCTCTCCGGATCCAGATCGAAACTTCGCCTTAGAATCCCTGCGGTCAGCAACGGCTTCGCCGGACGAGCACGCCCGGGCCTGGAAGCAGCGTACCGGCAGCGGGGTGGTGGGCACGTTCTGCAGCTACGTCCCCGAGGAGGTAATCATCGCCGCCGGGGCGCTGCCGTTCCGGATCCTGCAGGTCCCTGGGGAGTTCGGACGGGCGGATGCGAGTCTGCAGGCGTACGCTTGTTGCCTGGCGCGAGGTGCGTTGGAGCTCGGTCTGGCGGACGGGCTGGAGTTCCTGGACGGCGTGATCTTTAGCAACACCTGCGACACGATGCAGTGTCTGGCCGACATCTGGTCGGCTGACCTGGGCGGTGACGGCGGAGGGTTCGTCGAGACCTTCATGATGCCCGTTCACGTTAGCCATTCGGCGGCGCGCGAGTACGTGATGGGCGAGATCCAGCGCCTCATCGATGCGCTCGGAGGACACCTGGGTGTGGCGATCGCTACAGAGGCGCTGTCTGAAGCCGTCAACGCCTGTCGGGACGCGCGGGGCGCGATGGCGAAGTTGCACGAGATCCAGCGGGGCCCATCTCCGGTGTTGACGGCCCGGCAGTACTACGACGCCACGATGGCCCGGTGGGTCCTGACGCCGACGGACTATACGCCGCTGATCGATGCCGTGGTCGCGGATTCGCAGACGCTCGAACGCGTCGGGCCTCGAATCGTGATCGCGGGCGGACCGATGTACGCGCCCGCCTTGCCGGAGCTGCTCGACGATCTGGGCGCGTGTTGGGTGGCCGACGACCTGTGCACGGCCTGCCGCCCCAGCTCGGGGAAGCTGGAGGCCAGTCAAGACCCGGTGGCTGCCATCGCCGATCGCCTGTTGTCCCGACCGCCGTGCCCGGCCAAGCACCTGACAGACTACGATCCGGGAAAGGCCGTTGTCGACGTCGCTCGCGAGGCGTCGGCAGACGGTGTGCTCGTGTACCGGCTCAAGTTCTGCGAGCCGCATTCGTTCGACTACCCGCGGGTCAAGGAGGCGTTGGACGCAGCCGGGCTGCCCAGTCTCCTCGTCGAGGTGGAGACGCCGTCAAGTTCGGTCGGGCAGCTTCGCACGCGGTTGCAGGCGTTTCTGGAGATGCTGGCCGATCCGGCCGTTTCGGGAGCACGGGCATGAACCGGGCCGAGTCGTCCACCACTGCCGAGCGCGACCGCCGGTCCCCCCGGTACGTCCGGCTGAAGTCCACCGCTCAACTCCACAAGCTGATGACCCGTTACTACGCCTACGCCCGCTACATGCCGCGGCTGGGCAAGAAGATCGCCTGGATCACGAGCGGCGGGCCGGTCGAGCCGCTGTACGCCGCCGGCATCATTCCGGTCTACCCGGAGAACCACGGCGCGATCTGCGGGGCGTCGCGGATGGGGCCCAAGCTGGCCGAACAGGCCGAGGCCATGGGCTACAGCCGAGACGTGTGCAGCTACGCCCGGTGCGACATCGCGTGCGCCATCAACGGCGGCGGGCCCATCGGTGGGCTGCCCCGGCCCGACCTGCTGGTCTGCTGCAACAACATCTGCGGCACGGTGACCAAGTGGTACGAGGTGCTGGCCCGTCACTTCAAGGTGCCGATGGTCCTGATCGATACGCCCTATCTCCACGACGGCGAGCTGACCGACCACGCGCTGCGGTACGTCCGCGCCCAGTTCGACGACCTGATCGTGGCGATCGAGAACGTCACGCGCCGCAGCTTCAGCGAGCGGCGGCTACAGAAACGGGCGCGGCTGTCCATCGAATGCATCGAGGCCTGGAAGCGGGTGTTGGGCTACTGCGAGCATCGGCCTTCGCCCATTTCGTGCTTCGACGCGTTCGCGCACATGTTCCCGATCGTCACGCTCCGCGGCACGAAGTGGGCCATCCGCTACTACCGTCAGCTCGAGGCCGAGATCGCTCGGCGTGTCGAGGACGGCTTCGGTGCCGTGCCGGAGGAGCGCTATCGTTTGCTGTGGGACAACATCCCCATCTGGTACGACATCCGCGGCCTGTTCAAGCAACTCGCCGCCCGCGGCGCTTGCCTGGTGGCCGACACCTACACGAACGCCTGGACGATGGATCGGCTCGACCAGGAGCGGACGCTCGACAGTATGGCCGACGTCTACACGTCCATCTTCCTGAACATCGGGATCCGGCGTCGGTTCGAGCAGACGGCCAAGCTGGCCCGGCGGTTCAACGTCGACGGCGTGCTGATCCATTCGAACCGGAGCTGCAAGCCCTATTCGTTCGGCCAGCTCGACATCCAACGTTGGATCCGCCAGGAGCTGGGCATCCCCGCCCTGCTCATCGAGGCCGACATGACCGACTCGCGGAGCTACTCGCGCGAGCAGGTCAAGGCCCGGTTGGACGCCTTCCTGGAGACGCTTGAAGCATCCGCATGAGCACATCCGACACGACACTGACGTTAGGGGTGGATCTGGGCTCGACGGCGATCAAGGCGGTCCTCCTGGCCGACGGGACGACCGTGCGGGCCCGACGATGCGTCCCGACCGGCTACAACGCGCGGCAGTCGGCCGAACAGCTCGTGTCGCATCTGCTTGCAGAGGCCGGCGTCGACGCCGGCGACGTCGCCTGCACCGTCGCGACCGGCTACGGCCGGTTGTACTACGAGGCCGCCGACCGTGAGGTCAGCGAGATCACCTGTCACGCCCGCGGCGCGCGGTTCCTGGTGCCGGAGGCCCGCACCGTCATCGACATCGGCGGTCAAGACAGCAAGGTGATCGGCATCGCCGACACGGGTCGGGTCTTCGATTTTGCGATGAACGACAAGTGCGCCGCCGGCACGGGTCGGTTCCTCGAGGTCATGTCGCGGGCCCTGCACGTCCCCATCGAGCAGTTCGGCGAGTTGGCCGGCGCGAGCACCAAGCAGGTCCCCATCTCGACGACGTGCACCGTGTTCGCCGAGAGCGAGGTGGTCGGCCTGGTCGCCCGCGGCGAGGCCTTGCCCGACATCGTCGCCGCCATCCACCGCTCGATTGCGTCCCGCGTCGCCACGCTGGTCAAGCGCGTCGGCGTGACCGTCCCCCTGATCGCCACCGGCGGCGTCGCCCGAAACCCCGCCGCCATCGCCGCCCTATCCGCCGAGCTCGACCACCCCGTCAACGTCGCCCCCACCCCCGAATACGCCGGCGCCCTCGGCGCCGCCCGCGTTGCTGCGGAGAGTACGTAGAGACTGTCTTGTTTTCGGGGCTTGGGGGCGCCTATCTGTGGGTCGACGGTGCATTCAACCCCCTGCAGCCAACTCCAGTCGCTTGGTTGTTCTCGTTCGGGGACCCGACGTACGGCGAGAGTCGCCTGTTCCCTGCTGGGGGGGGGGAACCTGTAGCGTTCCACGGATGGTCCCGACGGTCCGGGTCGGCTTGATGTGATCACAGGCGGTACGTAGACGCCTAAGATTTCGGAAGGGAGCGCCGCAGCCAGGCTCCCGCTGCCCCCACTCCGAGAGCGACCAGCCCACCCAATCCCGGATCGGGAACGACGTGGGCCGTTCCCTCTGCACTGAGAATCAGATCTAGCGTGATCGTCTGGCTCTGGCCGGCGAGGCCGATCTCGTAGCTGAACGTCCCCGACAACGTGGCGATCATGGTGTCGCTCTGGGTGACAGTCGTCGTGAAGCTCAGGTCGAACGGCAGCAATTGGCCGGCCCAGGTCGCCGTGGTGAATGTCGTGGTGGTAGACCCAGTCAGACCGAATGTCGCCTCCACGTAGACGTCGGTGTCAACCTGAGCACTGCCCCCGGGCCCAATGTGACCCGGCCCGCTCTGCGCGAAGTCCAGGAAACGAATGCTGCCCGGCTGGGCAGCGACCGTTGCGAGCCCACCAAGGGCCAGCTGCATCATGTCTGTGTTGGTCAGGTAGCAGTCGCCGAGGGTGAACGTGTCGGACTCGCCAATCCCCCCGCCGTCAGGAGGAAAGACCACCGAGAACGTCCCCTCCAATTCACTTGTGGTGCTTCCAATCTCATCCCCGAGATCGAGGACCAGTGACCCGCTGGTCACCTGAAACGATTTATCACGCATTAGGGCGACAGCTTTTGTTTCTTGTCCCTTCCAATACCCAAATCCCTTGGTCCCGCCAACTTGATCTCCGTGCTCAGCCTTTCTCGCGTCCCAGGCGTAGTCAAACCACTCCTCGATCGTCACGGTTCCGTCCTCGTTCCCGTCGCCCTTGAATTTCTTCTGGCTGTTCTTCTGGAAGGCTGTCTCGAGATAAGGGCCCCATGCCCACCTCCCCATGTCCTCCTGCGTTTCCTTGGCGGAGAGCAGGAACCCCATGTTCAACTGGTTCTTGTCGTTGTCATTGATGTCGTGCGCCCCGCCTACCATTCCTCCACCGAAGCACGCATCGACGATAGCGAGCTTGTGCGCTCTGGCATTTATTTCCTTGAACGCAGTTCCGAGAGTATCGTCAAAATAAGGGTCACCAACTGATCCTATCCATTCGTCACCTTTAGTAAGAGCACAATCTGGAGGGCCATCACAATCTTCTAATCCCAAAGTCTGGTTGGTGGTTCCTCCGTGCCCAACATAGCAAAATACAAATAGGTCTTCTGAGGTAACTTGTGTCTTCGCGCTTGCGAGTCCAGCGCTCAGCTGCTGCGCGCCAATGTGCTGGGTTTCCGTTCCCTTCACGATGTTCTTATGGTAGCCCCACCCCGTCGACGTCGCGGCTGCTGCCAGCGCCCTGTCTAGCGCATCCAGCGCGGCCAGAGTCTCGGGGTGTCCTGTGGGATTCCCCGCGCCAAAGTAACGGATCGCGCGGCCATGAACCACAGACACCTGGAGGAACAGAAACCCCAGCCCGGTCGCGAGAAGGAGCGGTACCCTCCGTTGACCTCTAGGGAAAGCACTCTCTGTGGTCATTTTCGGCACGCCTCCGTTTTGGCTATTCCCCCATCAGGTTGGCACATCGAGTGGTCGCACACACATCCCACTGGCGTTTGGGCCTGATTGCATCAACGCTCAATCCATTGGGCAAGGATCTGCGCACCGCCGAACAGGTATCCAGAAACAGCCCGTAGCTCTGAGTACTGCGAACTGTCACAACGGACCGTGAGGCCCCTAGCCGTCGTGGAGACACGATTCTAACGGTATCCGGCGCGGACTCCTTCTCCATACTCCCCTGGGTCCGATAGGAGTTGGTCCACCAGGCATGATTATATCACGGGGAGCTGCTTCAGGAAAAAAACCTGCTCCAAAATCTTCAGTCTTCGGAGCCGGACAAGGTTTTGGCAACATTGCAAAGGAAATACACGAAGGGATTTTCTGCTCGGGCCAATTGCCTTCGTTCGCGCCGCGGGTGTGACCTGACACGGCCGAATCGAGAGACGTCGGCCAGTGGGGGCCTCCCAACACCGCGTCGTGTGGGCAGGCGGCTAGGCAGGTGCTGGGTCGGACGCAGTGCTCCGTCGGGGGCCGTTATACGCGCGCGTTGGGCAGTGGAGCGAGTTGGCTACTCTCAATGACAACCAGCCGACGGTGGTTCGTTGGGAGATCGGCACTAGGAATTCCGGTCCGAACAGACCGCGTCGCCGCGCTACCCGCCGAACTCGAACACCCCGTCACCGTCGCCCCCACCCCCCAATACGCCGGCGCCCTCGGCGCCGCCCGCGTGGCCGCGGATAGCCTTGGCTAGTAACGCGTTTCGTAGACTAACCCCGCTCAGCACCTTCCGCCTCGTTCTCTGCACCGTGCTGCGGGATTGTCAGCCGCAGACGCGCTACGTGGGAGTGCCTCACCTCTAATACCTCGGCCGATGCTCCCTCGAGTTCGACCCGGTCTCCTGTCGATGCGATCCTGCCGAGTTGCTGGGTGATCAGGCCGGCCATGGTGTCGATGCCGGGAGCGGCGAACGCCGTGTCGAGGGCCTTGTTGATCTGGTTGATGTGCGCGCCGCCTTGCACGATGAATGAGCCGGGACCGTCCGGCACGATTGCCGGCAACTCATCGTCGAATTCATCCTGGAGTGGACCCACGATCCGCTCCAGCACGTTCTCCAGCGTTGCGATCCCTGCCACGGCGCCGTACTCGTCGACGACGAAGGCCAAGTGCTGACGGCTCGTGCGAAACAGGTTCAGCAGGCGACTGAGGGGCATGGTCTCCGGGACGTAATGAGGCGGTCGGCAGACGGACTTCAGGTCGAACTCTCCGCCGAGCGAAGCGTGCAGCAAGTCCTTGGTGTGGACGAATCCAAGGATGCTGTCCATTGACGCGTCGCACAGCGGGTAGCGCGTGTGCTTGGTCCGTCTGGCCGTCTCCATGGCGTCCGCGACGGGCTTGTTGACGTCGAAGAACTCGACCTCCATGCGCGGGAGCATGATCTGACGCGCAATCGCCTGGTCGAATTCGAAGACCGCCTGGAGCAGTCGATGCTCGGAAGGCGTGAGCTCGCCGTGGGCGTGCGACTGGCTCATCAACGCGCGGATCTCTTCCTCGCTGTGCGGGGTCTCATGTTCAGAAGCGCTCTCGATCCCGACCCGCCGCAAGATGAACGCAGTCGAGGCGTTCAGCCCGGCCAACAGGGGGTAGCTCGCCAGATAGAACCCCTTGAGCGGCAGGGAACACCACCGTGCGGTCCGTCCGGGCCGCCTGATCGCGTAGATCTTGGGCGCCTGCTCTCCGATGACCAGGTGGATGCCCGTGATAATGGTGAATGCGATGACGAAGGCGAGCGTGTGCAGCAGCGCAGGCGACTTGATGCCGATCGCGTGGAACACGGGTTCCAGCAGGCGAGCGATCGCCGGTTCGCCGATCCAGCCAAGCCCAAGAGAGGCCATCGTGATGCCTAGCTGGCATGCAGATAGGGATCGTTCGAGCCGCTGCGCCGCCCATTGCGCCGTCTTGGCGAACGGTTCTTCCTGGCGAACCATTTGGGCAAGCCGACTGCCGCGGACCTTGACCAGCGCGAACTCGGCGGCCACGAAGAAGCCGTTGAGCGCCACCAGAGCGACCGTCGCGAGTAGCAATAGGGATTGAAGCAGCCACGTGTCCATGAGTCCATTCCTCACAGTTGTCCCGGGCCGAGGGTCAGGTTCGGAAATGCCTTGGAGTATATCCTGGTTTCCTCGCAGGACGCTACGGACGGCGCCGGGGCTAGACTGCGTCGCCGTCAGGTGGGGCGGATAGCCGACGGATCGACGGGCGACTGCTGGGCGTGGCGGGTCGGGTTTCTTGTAGCCATTTGCGGATGGTCTCTCGTGGGTTGGCCGGGCGAGTCGTGGCCGTCAGACGCCGGATCAACTCCGCTTGCTGCGTGACGGTTCGCTCCTTGAAGGCCTTGTACACTCGGACGAGTCGACGCCGTTGCTCGGGCGGCATCTGTTGCACGTGGGCGTGGATCTGTCTGAGACGCACGAGCTGCTTGTCGTCGAGGCGGGCCAGCAACGCCCAGTTGGCGCGGCAGAGCCTGCGCGTCGCGGGATCGAGTCGTTGGAACTTGCCGTGCAGGCGGCGGAGCCGTTCTTGCTGCTCGGTGGGTAGCTGGTGGAACTGGTCGTAGCGCTGGCGAAGCGCGTTTCGGCGTTCGGGACTGAGCGACTGCCATCGGCGGAGATTCTGGTCGAAGGATGCGCGTGCGACGGTCTTGACCTTGCCAGCGCGGTTCGGCCCGGCGCCCGCAATGGCAGCCGCCAGCAGTGACACCGCCAGACACGTCCATGAGTGCCCTGACCGGTGGCGACACGCTGATGTGGGCATTCGTGCGTGTCTCATGACTTTTCTTCCTCCTCATGGCCGTCCACCAAGCCGAGGCGGTCCAACGTCTGCAGCATGTCGGCCGACTGCACGAGGTCGAGTTCGGCCAGCATGGGCATCTCCTCGAGCAGATCGAGCATCTCGATGACCTCCCGGTCGGCATCGGCGATCAGAGGCGCTTGGGGCGTCCGGGGCAACTCGGGCCCGGGGCCCACGCCGGTCCGCGATCGGTGGGACGACCAGATGAACAGGCCCAGCGCGATTGCCGCTGCAGCCGCCGTCGGCCAGACAATGCGCAGGACCCGACCCCTTGTGCGGTGCCGGTCGAGGGCGCGCTCGGCCAGGTCCGCCGGCGGCCGGGCGTCCAGCCAGTGGTCCAGCGACGACCAGGTCCGGCGGGCGGCCTCGAGCTCTTCCCGGCAGGCCGGGCAGCCGATGACGTGGTCTTCGAGCTGCGCCCGTTCGTCGTCGTCGAGCATTCCGGCGACGTAGGCGTTCACCTGTTCGCGGTATCGATCGCATGCGCTCATGACGTCGTGTCTCCGTTTGCCTGATGTCCGGCCAGCGCCCGTCTGAGTTTCCGCATCGCCCGGCTGACGCGCATCTTCACGGCGTCGCGCGTGCAGCCGAGAATGGCGGCGATCTCATCGACGCAGAGGCCTTCGTATTTCGCCAGCACCAGAGCGGCCCGTTGCGGCTCGGGCAGATTTGCGATGGCCCCCCGAACGGCCTCACTCAGTTCCTGCCGCGCGACCGGTGCCGCGGGATCGCCCCGCGTCGTCGACACCAGCGCGTCGTCCACGGCGCCGACCACCCGGCCGCGGCGTCTTGATCGACACGCGTTCATCGCCAGGTTTCGGGTGACGACGTACAGCCAGGCGGCCAGGTTGTCCTGCTCGCCGGTGTCCCGTCGCAAGGCCCGGACCAGCACCTCCTGGGAGATGTCTTCGGCGAGATGACGGTCATCTGTCAGCCGCCAGGCGGTGTTGTAGATGCGGTGACCGTGTCGATCTTCAAACCGGCGAAACGCCTCGCGATCCCCCCGTCGCGCCGCCCGCAGAAGCGCGCCGTCGGCAACCCGCGCACCGTGGGCCGCCGACGGGCCATCGCGCGGCGGCGCGCCATCGAACGGCACGGCTGAGGGTCCGCGCTCGGGGGCATCTGCGTCTCGTTTCACCGGCTCCTCATCCATCAGTACACCGTTGCGCGGGGATTGTAACACAACTGATCTTGCTCATTGCTCACCGATCGTTCGGGGGAGGTTCTTGCGTTACGCGAACGCGGGTTTGGTGTCCTTAGGGGTGTCTGCGAGGCGGCGTGCCTCGCGCCGAATGGATGAGGGCTGTTACGGTAAGGAGTCCACCATGTTCAGTGTGAGGATGTTGTTGGCGCTTACGCCGATGTTGGCCGTGGTCATTCCGCCCTGTGTGCCCGACGAGATCATCGACGACATCCGCGATCCCAACGTCGTCCGTCGGGGCACCGGCTCGATCGAAGCGGAAGGATGCGGGACCGCCACCGTTATCGGACAGGGCGAGGTCTTCATCGAGCTACAGGAGGACCCGGAGGGGCGGGCGCACCTGGTCATCTACGATGCGGCCAACAAGGACGTGACGCTGAACGGTGAGGGCAGGAAGTACTGGCGGGGCAACCATCTGTACGTGGACGGTCTGGTCGGCACGGCCACGATCGTCGGTGAGGGCCTGGTCGTCGGGGTGACCGGACATCCGCTCTACCTCTATGCCGAGGGCAGTGGTCGGGTCAGTCTGGCGGGGGTGGGAACCTACTCGGTCAACGGCGGCGAGGAGCAGCCCTGGCCGACCGAGGTGGAGGAGATCGCCTACGAGGCGGACGCAGCCGAGGAGTAGCGTCCCCCTGCCCTTTGGCCCAGCATCGTTGACTGGACCCATCCGTTTAGGCCCGCCGCGTGCGGCGGGCCCGGGGGCCTCAACAGGCCCCCGGCGGGGGGGAGTCAGCCCTTCAACCGGGCGTTGAGTTCATCCAGGATCGCGACGCCCGCGGACGTGCCCAAGCGATCGGCGCCGGCCTCGAGCATCGCCAAGGCTTGATCGAGGGTTCGGATGCCACCGGCGGCCTTGACGGACATCCGGCCGGCGTGGGCGCGGAGCAGGCGAACGGAGTCGATCGTGGCCCCGCCGCTGGCGTGCATGCCGGTCGACGTCTTGACGAAGTCGGCCCCGGCCCGTTCGGCCAGGCCACAGGCCGTCGCGACTTGCTCGTCGGACAGGGCACCGCACTCGAGGATCACCTTGACCAGGTGGCCTTGCCCAGCCCGATGAACCACCTCGACCACGCCGGCGATGTCGTCGTGCACGGCGTCGACGTCTCCTTGGAGCAACCCGCCGACGTGGATGACCATGTCGATTTCCCGGGCTCCGTCTTCGACCCCTCGACGTGCCTCGTCCACCTTGTTGGCCGTCGGGGTGGCGCCCAGCGGGAACCCCGCCACGCTGCAGACGACCGTCTCGGTCCCGTCCAGTTGGCTCGCCGCCCGACGCACGAAGACCGGGTTCATGCAGACGGCCGCGAACCCGTACTGCCGAGCATCCCGGCACAGTTCGTCGATCTGGTCGGCGGTGGCCTCGGGTTTCAGCAGCGTGTGGTCGATCGTACGAGCGAGTTCACCGGGGTCAGGCAGGGGCGTCATGGGCTTGGGGTCTCCTTCGATTCGTGTTCGTCCCGTCTGGGTGGATCGTCGGAGCGATTCGCGTTGCCGAACCGCGTGTCTCATCGGCCATAGTCTATACGAGCCGTATCTGGGTGGGAACCGGATGGGGATGGCCGTCCGCGGACAGCGCTTCAGCCGCCGCGTGTGAACGTCTTCTGACAGTCCTGGATGACCTTCGCGACCGCCCGGGTGCATTCATCGCCGTGAGGGCAGGTGACCTGCTCGATTTCAGCCAGGTCGATCTCGGCGAGGGGTCGGTCCAACAGGAGCTCGCGGAGCGCCGCCAGGGTCCGCCCGCATTCGGGCTTGTCGACGATGTCGAAGCGCTCGAATCGCAGCACGCCCGACTTGTCGCTCAGCGAGAACCGCACTCTGTCGTTGCAGTCGTTTGGGCTCATTTGACCGATGACCTACCTGCCGCTGATGCCATGACTCGTGAAGATCCGCATGCGTCCCCACCAAAGCGAGCGGATGGCCCGCGGGGTTTGTCCGTGGACTCCCGCAGGTTAGATGCTGCCCGGCTCGAGCAGAATCCAGCATTTGGCAGGTTTTGGGGGTGCCTGCGATGTGTGGACATTGCTGGCGACCGGTTGGCCTTGCGAGGGCGAGCCGGTATACTGACCGGTGCTCCCGCAGAGCGTGGCGGCGAGCGGCATATCCGCGAATGGCTATGTCGGGTGGAACCCGCAGAGGAGGTCAGGCAAGACCGATGGCCAAGAAGAAAACCAAAAAGACAGTCAGGGCTGCAAGCCGCAAGCCCGCGCGGCGCGGCGAGAAGGCGGTTCGGGCCAAGACGGCGACCAAGCTCGTGGGGCTGGCCGACGCCGTCATCGCCGCGAGCAAGAAGAAGGCCGACCCGTTCGTCGACATCCCGACCCGGGCGCTGAGCAACGTGACGTTCAACGAGAGGCGCCAGATCATCGAGATGGGCAACGCCAAGCAACGGCGGTCGTTCTTCAACCTCGGGCAGGCCAAGAAATTCATGCAGACCGTCCTGGTGGCCGCCGGGTGTAAGGAGCTCGCCGAGCAGATCAAGACGACCAGCATTCGTGACCTGTTCTACCACTGCAAGCACACGATCGAGGGCACGCGGGAGAACACGTTCGACGAGCAGACCGAATCCGACGCCATCATCGAGGACCTGGAGGTGGCCGTCAGAAGCCTCCGCGAGGAGCTGGGGCTGTTCGCCGATCCGAAGGGCAGCATGGTCGGGCCGATGACGATCGTGGACGGCGGCGACGAGATTGACCTGTCACGGATGGGGACGGGCGGCTGGGCCGTCCCGAGCATCGTCGAGGACCACGTCATCCAGTTCCGCACGTGCAAGGCCAAGTTCGTGCTGCTGATCGAGAAGGCGGCGGTGTGGCGCCGGTTCAGCGAGGACCGGTTCTGGCAGCAGCACAAGTGCATGATCATCCACGGGGGCGGCCAGCCGCCGCGGGGCGTCCGCCGGTTAGTCTACCGGATGCACAACGAGCTGAAGCTGCCCGTCTACGTCCTGGTCGACAACGACCCGTGGGGGTACTACATCTACTCGGTGGTCAAGCAGGGGAGCATCAACCTGGCGTTCGAGAGCCAGCGGATGGCCGTGCCGGCGGCGCGGTTCATCGGGATGAGCAGCTACGACGCCGAGGCCTTCGACGTGCCGCCGGCGGTCACGATCAGGCTGACCGACCAGGACACCCGCCGGGCCAAGGAAATCATGGCCTATCCGTGGTTCGCCAAGCGCCCGTGGCAGCGTGAGATCAAGCACATGCTCCAGCAGGGCGTCAAGCTCGAGCTGGAGGCGCTGTCGAGCAAGGACTTCAGCTTCATCACCGAGATGTATCTGCCCACGAAGATCAAGAAGAAGCAGTGGCTAGACTAGAAGGGCCGGGGGTCAGGGGTCAGGGTTCGGGGGTTGGGGGGAATCCGCCGGGCTATGCCGTTGCGAGCGACGGCGCGATTCTCCGCTATGGACAGTGCGCTCCGGACAGCACGGCGGTCAGCGTGTCGTGGGATACCGTGGCGCTGGAGCCGGCCTCATTCGTCGGTGAACTTCACATAGAGGGTGCAGAATCTGAAGGCAGGCGCTCCCGTCTTCCTGTCAAAGGCCTCTACGTACGCCACAACACACGTGACACCGAACACGATGATGTGGTTCGCTCCGGGCACCAGTGTTACGTCATGATGGACGTAGGAACCGCACCAAGCCGCCAAATCGCCTCCCGCCCACACCTTGCCCGACCAGACAATCCGCCCCGTCCCATCGAGCGCGTCGATCAGGTAGGACCCGGGGCTGATCCCATGCAGGACGATATAGGCCATCTTCCCATCCAACATGACAGTGGCCGCGTCTACGAGTCCAATGGCGCTCCGGTTAGGTATCGACCACCTTCTGCCGCCTCGTTCCACGATCCATCGTTCGCCGTCTCGATGGAACGTCGTGCCGGGGTCCCCGGTCGCGCCGCGCTCACGCTCCCCCGGTGCCACGCCAAAGCTACTGAACGAGGCAACCTGAGGATCAAGCAGCAACTCGACCGACCGAACGGCCCGCTCCCAAGCCTGAGGAAGCTCAACACCCGCACGAGCCTTGACCAGCTCCAGGAAGCGGCTGATTGCCTCCCGGTATGCGCGCTGGCCGTGTGTGAGTTTCTGTCGTCGAGCCGTTCGAAGAAGTTTCTCCCACCCAGCTGCCAAGGCGAGTCCAGTATCCGGCGACGCAACAAGCTCATCCAAATCTTCCGTTCGAGCATCCAACAGCCGGGCCCGGATCTTCTCGGCAAGCTCGTATGCCGTC
>Ga0180432_10000426_pt1 | contig 68416 bp, 46 predicted proteins | sample SS_ome_10_FD_132414 | JGI IMG/M metagenome (GOLD analysis project Ga0180432, IMG submission 132414) | Hypersaline lake sediment archaeal communities from the Salton Sea, California, USA - SS_1_MS_2 metaG | ecosystem: Environmental > Aquatic > Non-marine Saline and Alkaline > Hypersaline >...
AGCGCCCCGGCCGGGTCGGGCTTGCGCGGGGTCCGCTCGTCGATCCCCAGAACACCCCCGAAGGACCACGTGTCCAGCAGCTTCGTGACGCAAAGCACGGTGAACTCGTGCGGCTTGTTGGAGAACACGCCCACGGGCGTGCCGCGCCTCGCCAGCGCGTCGAGCATTTCCCCCACGCCGTCGTAGGGCCGCGTCGTGACGTTCCAGCATGTGGCGTACTCGGCTCGCATGTCGGCGGCCAGCCTGGCCTCGAGGGCCGGATCGTCCGCCGAGCCCGGCGCCGCGCGGTGGACCAGCTTGATCAGCCCCGCCCCGACGAACATCTTGTAGTCCTCGACCGGATGCGTCGGCAGCCCGGCACCGGCCAGCGCTGCATTCATCGCCGAGGCCAGGTCCGCCAGCGTATCCAGCAGCGTCCCGTCCAGATCAAAGATAATGCCCTGGTACGCCATCTCCACCTCACTGAGTCCCGATCCCGGTCGGCCGCACGGTGGGGCCTATCCTCTGCCGCACCTCGTCCGCAAACGGCTTGAAGCCCTTTGGGCACTGCTTCTCAAGCAACTCCAGATCGACGACAGCAGCCACCGCTGCATACTTCTCGCCAAGCCCCTGTCCGAGAATCTCCGCTGCCCGGTCCTTGGGGTGCCTTCCCGTTCCTTCCCTGCCGTCCAGACTCTCAGGCGTCGAGTGGCATTTCCCAGAGTCTCCCCCAGCAGCCTTGATCGCCCTGTTGTCCGCAATCATCCAGGCATCAAACGTCTCGACGGCGACCCCGAGGGCACACGGCGGATACGGCGGGCCGCCCACGAGATCGCGCCCTTGCCTGAGCGCCGTCAATCGTTCTCGATCAGGCCGCCGGTCACGGTCAATGACAATGACGACCGCACCAAAACCGTTACGTTTCGCCCATCTGACGGCCGCTACAGTCTTTTTCGCGAACTTCCCGCCGCGACCGTGGATAGCGCGCACCGTCTTGAAAGCTCGACAAGTGTAGCTGGCGCGTCTTGACTCCGACAGCAAGCGATGTATAAGCCGTGGCAGCGCGGGCAGTTCATCCCCGTGAAGGGGACTATCCAGTTCACTGCCAAGCTCGTGCCTGCCCTCACCGAGGACGAGCACCGTACACTCATTCACTTACCGCCCCCCCTGCCCGGCGACGATGTCCGCCTCGTCAAACTCGGTCCATATTTCGCCCGTCATGAAGTGCTTCTTGAGACTCTCCACTTCGGGATGATCAGAAAGCTTGGCCGCATGCACCGCCCCGTCCTTGTCCTTCGCGAACACCCGCACATCCTCCGGCTCAACGCAGTCCAGGAGATACGGCGAGTGTGTCGTGAGAACGACCTGGACGTGTCTCTCGTTCGAGAGATGCTTCAGCATTCCGACAATCTCCCTGAGACTGCCATAATGCACTCCCGTTTCCGGTTCTTCGATAAGCAGTATGTTCGGCGGCTCCGGTTGGTAGCAGAGAGCAACGTACGCTAACGACAACATGACACCGTCCGAGACGGAGCTTGCCGGAAGCGTTTCCCCGTGCCGGGTCCGGAGACTCAGGGCGTAGGCCACATGTCCGCCGTGCTGCTGCTTGTCCATGACGATCTGTTCGTAGTCGGGGAAACGGGCGTAGAAGGCTTCTTCGAGAGCGAAGAAAGCCTTCCTGTCTCGGGTAACAATGTCTTCAAGGAAGGCAGGCAGTCCAACACCCGTCCGTGTCATGTGATACTTGTCCGTGGATGGGTGGGTTGGTCGTCTGAGATCATCGGCATCAAAGGCGTAGTAGCTTATCCTCCCAATCGCTTCGCGCATCCAGTCCGTGAGCCAGGCTTCCGTCGGGCTTTCGCTCTTCTCGACCGGCATGGGAGGCGCATCAGGTCGAATCTCCACTTTGGAGTGAAAATGTGCACCGTCAGACGAGACCACCTTCATGTAGCATCGGTCGTCTTCAGACTCTCCACACCTGCCAGCGCTGCTTCGAATGAGAATTGGCCGACTCGTCTCGCCACGCCAGAGATTGGCAGTCCCAGGCTCTATGCCTGCATTGCTTCTCAGGTTACCAGGCCCCCATTTACTATTGGGCCCCCCGGCACCGGCGATCATGATGGCCTGGAGGAATGCCGTCTTGCCGGAGTCGTTGGGCCCGACGAGGACGGTGAACGGGCCGAGGTCGATGTCGAAGTCTTTGAAGCACTTGAAGTTCTCGATGTGCATCGACGTTATCATCTGTTGTCCTCGTCAACGCAAGCGCTCAGACCCTTTCCGACCACCCCGGCTATCATACCATATCGGCTCATCGCCCCTACATCTGTCCGGGGTTCATGCCCATGAGGAACTCGGCGTTGGAGGTGGTCTTTCGCAGGCGCTTGGTCAGCATGTCCATGGCCTCGACGGGGTGGATGTCGGCCAGGACCTTCCGCAGGCCGGTCACCAGGCGCAGTTCGCTCGGGTCGAGCAGGAGTTCTTCTTTCCTGGTCCCGGATCGGCTGACGTCTATGGCCGGCCAGATCCGCCGGTCGACCAGCCGGCGGTCCAGATACAGTTCGCTGTTGCCTGTACCCTTGAACTCCTCGAAGATGACCTGGTCCATTCGGCTGCCGGTCTCGACCAGTGCGGTGGCGATAACGGTAAGCGACCCGCCGTCTTCGGTGTAGCGCGCCGAGCCGAAGAAGCGTCTGGGTTCCTGCATGGCCGAGGCGTCGACGCCACCGGTGAGGATCTTCCCGCTGCGTGGCGCCATGGCGTTGTGGGCCCGGGCCAGGCGGGTGATGCTGTCGAGCATGATGACCACGTCGCGCCCGTACTCGACGAGTCGGCGGGCCTTGGACAGCACCATGTCGGCAATCTGGAGGTGCCGCGGGGCCGGCTCGTCAAAGGTCGAACTGACGACCTCGGCCGAGGTGTTGCGGATCATGTCCGTCACCTCTTCCGGGCGCTCGTCGATCAGCAGAATCATGACGTACGCGCCGGGGTGATTGCTGGTGATCCCGTTAGCCATCTTCTGCAACAGAACGGTCTTGCCGGTTCTCGGGGGCGCGACGATAAGCATGCGCTGCCCGAACCCGACCGGCGTGATCAGGTTCACCACGCGGGTGTTGACCTCCTCGGTGGTCGTTTCGAGGAATATGCGCCTGTCGGGATGGGCGGGGATCAGTTCCTCGAAGTCGATCTTCTTGGCCAGTTGGTCGGGCGATTCGAAGTTGACCGCCTCGACGCGGAGCAGGGCGAAGTACTTTTCGGACTCTTTCGGCGGGCGGATCTGCCCGGCGATGATGTGCCCCTGCTGCAGCCCGAACCGCCTGATCTGGCTGGGCGAGACGTAGATGTCGTCCGGGCTGGGCTGGTAGTTGTAGTCCGGGCTGCGAAGGAAGCCGAACCCGTCCGGCAGGATCTCCAGCACGCCTTCCCCGAACATCAGACCGTCACGCTTGACCCGGGTCTTGAGAATCCTGAATACCAGGTCCTGCTTGACCAGCCCGATGTAGTCTTTGACGCCTTCCTGCTTGGCGACCTCGTGGAGTTCGGCCGTCGACATCTGCTGGAGCTTGCTGATCAGCAGATCGCCTCGTTTGATGGCTTCGTACCTCTCATGCATCTCCTCGTCGTACCCGAAGGGCTCGCGGTCCTTTCGCTTCTTGGGCTTGTCCTCGTCCTTGGCGTCCTTGGCCTTGCGCTTCTTGCGCTTGGGCTTTTCGGCCTCGGGCGCCTCGGCAGCAGCCTCATCGGCGGCGGGGGCCTGGTCCGCCTCGACCTCGTCGCCGGACTCGTCGTCGGGCTGGGGTACCTCGGCAGCGGCCTCATCGCCGGCCGCGGCTTCGGGGGCCTCTTCGGCTTCGGGCGCCTTGTCGTCGGCCTGGTCGGCATCGGCGTCGGCCTTCGGCTCGGGCTTCTCGTCGAGTTCGGCCGCGGCCTCGGCGGCCAACTCGAGCGCCTCGGCGATGGCCGGTTGGGGTTCGTCACTCTCCCGGGGCTCTTCGACCTCGGGCCCCTGGACGTCTTCAACAGGGGCGGCCTTCTTGGTCGTCTTCTTCCGGGTTTTCTTGCTTGCCGTCTTCTTCTCGGTCTTTGCCATGGTTTGTATCGGCCTCCACCGAACACACGCGTCGTCTGCACATGTCGCTGCCTGCCATTGTGGCGTTCGCACCGGCAAGCGTTTGCGTTTAAGGAATGCACGCCCTTGCACAAGGGCCGTTTGTCAAAAGTTCACCATGCCCTCAAGCCGCGCGCCGCTGTGAACGCCGCAAGAAGCTTGCGCATGGACAGCCGGGAGGGATGCCGTTCCGGCCGGCACAGCCAGCATGCCACCTCACAGACCCGGTCGCCTCGATGCCTCGGCGACTGCCACGCTTCAAGAATCAGTCCGATGCGTGGACGATCTTCTCTAGAAGCCCGTGGATCTGATCCAGCAGGTGGGAAACGCTGGAGGTGTTACTGAGAATATAATCGCACATTCCGGCCTTGGTGTCCAGAGTTTTTTGAGAACTTTCTCGCACTTGCCATTTGGCTTTGTCCCATCCCCGTTCCAGGCGAACGCGCCGGGCCCGGTCGACCGGTGAAGACTCGACGAAGACAAGGTGCGTGCACAGGGTGTCCCAGCCGGCCTCGATGAGCAGCGGCGCGTCGATAACCACCGCCGGGGCCTCCGCGCGGGCAAGACACCTGGCCAGTTGTTCCTGGCCGGCCTGGCGGATCAGCGGGTGCAGGATCGCGCTCAGCCGGGCCAAGGACGCCGGATCGGAAAAGGCGATCGCGCCGAGCGCGTCACGATCGACCTGCCCGTCGGGGTCGAATGCGTCCGAACCCCACCGGCGGCGCACCTCCTGGCGAACGTCGTCCCGCGTGAGCATGGCGTGGGCGATCCGGTCGGCGTCGATCACGGCACAGCCGAGCCTGCCCAGTTCGGCGGCCACCGTGCTCTTGCCCGAACCGACCCCCCCCACCAGTCCGATCACGGGTTTGCCTGTCCCTTTCGGTCTCATGTCACGAATCGTAAACCGCACACCGCAATTCCACAATCCGTTGGTCGCCGGGTTTGGTCCGTCCATCGGGCGAATCGTATGTTTCACACGGAAGAGGACCATCCCCGAGAAACGGAAAGACAGTATCTTGGCTTCGGACGAGACCACAAACGCTCTGGTCCGACAGGACGGGTCCGCGGAGATCTCGCCGCGCCCACCCGGTCCGGCCGCACTGACGGACGGACGGGCCGACCCCCCGCCCGGTAAGGAGCCGCACCGCGCGAAGGTCACCCGCAGGCGACGTCGCGTCAATTTCCGCCAGAGATACGCATCTCGCGGCGTGGACAGGTACCGCGAACAGAGCGACGTCACGACGCCGGACGACGAGACGACGCTCGACGTTCGCACGTAGTCTCACGGCCGAGGGTGCCGTGGAACGAGGAGGCCGCGACAGCGGCCGACGACGGCCACGTCGGGCCTTCAGCGCGATTCGCGATGCCCTTCCGTCGCGTGGCCGTTGCTTCGCTCCTGCGACGCCACCCGGCCCATCGCGCGCGCCAAGGCCTCGACGAAACGCTGCACGTCCTCACTGTTGTGCCCGGCCGAGAGGCTCACGCGCAGGCGGCTGGTGCCCGGCGGGACGGTCGGGGGCCGGATGGCTGGGACGAGGAACCCGTCGTCGAGGAGCTTTCGGCTGACGTCGAGGGCTGTGTTTGCCGCGCCGAGGATGACGGGAACGATCTGGCTGGTTGACTGGCCGGTGGGCAGGCCGGCCTCGCCCAGGGCCGCGCGAAGCTGCTCGGCCAGGGCCAAGACGCCCCGGCGGCGCTCGGGCTCGTCGCGAATGACGTCCAGCGCGCGGATGGCGGCGGCACAGATGGCCGGCGGCGGCGCGGTCGTATAGATGTATGCCCGGGCGGTGTTGCGGATCACGTCGGCCAGAACGCCCCGACCGGCCACGAACCCGCCGACGCACCCCAGCGCCTTGGACAGCGTGCCGACCGTGGCGTCGATGCGCTCTTCCACGCCGAGAAGCTCGGCCACGCCGCGCCCGGCCGGACCGATCACTCCGGTGGCGTGGGCCTCGTCGATCAGGAGCCTGGCGTCGTAGGCGTCCTTGATCTGGACCAGTTCCTTCAGCGGCGCGAAGTCCCCGTCCATCGAGAACAGCGAGTCGGTGACGATCAGGCAGCGCCGGTGGGCGGCGCGGCGGCGCTCCAGCAGGCGGACCAGGCGGTCGGTGTCGCGGTGCGCGAAGGTCCGCAGACGGGCCCCGCACGACCGGGCCGCGTCAAGGATGCTCGCGTGGTTCAGCTTGTCGCACAGCACCAGGTCCCCCGCCCCGGCCAGGGCCCCCACCGCCACGTGATTGGCCACCCACCCGCTGGTGGTCACGACGGCCGCTTCACATCGCTTGAACGCCGCGAGCCTGGCCTCGAGCTGGACGTGCGGCCCGGTGGTGCCGCTGACCAGGCGTGATGCCCCGGCCCCGACGCCCCATCGCTCGACGGCCCGGACGGCCGCGGCGCGAATCGACGCCTCACCGGCCAGGGCCAGGTAATCGTTGCTGCACAGGCAGGTGACCCGGCGTCCGGCCAACGTCACGTGCGGCCCGCAGGGAGAGTCCACCACCCGCTGGTCGCGGCGCAGGTCGGCCCGTTCCAGGTCGGCCAAAATCTGCTGCATGTCGTCCCACTGTGCCACTGCGGGCACATTTTGCTTGCATGGGCAAGCGGGCGTCAATATCCTACGGCGCAATTCACAGGCGTCCTCTGTTGGGAGTCAGACCATGGAAGAGAAGATCATCGGCAACGGTATCACCTTCGACGACGTGCTTCTGATGCCTGCCCGCTCGGCCGTTATTCCATCAGAACTTGATACCTCAACGCGGCTTACGCGCAACATCAGGCTGAATATTCCCCTGGTTTCGGCGCCCATGGACACGGTGACCGAGTCGGCCATGGCCATCGCCCTGGCCCAGGAGGGCGGGCTGGGATTCATCCACCGAAATCTGTCACCGGAGGCCCAGGCGCTCGAGGTCGAGAAGGTCAAGCGGTCCGAAAACGGGATCATCACCGATCCGTTCACCTTGCCCCCGGATGAATCGACGGCCACCGCCCGGCGCGCGATGGCCGAGCAGAACATCTCCGGCATCCCGATCATCGGGCCCGACCGCAAACTCGTGGGCATCTTGACTCGGCGGGATATGAAGTTCCTTTCAGCCGACACCGTCATCAGGAACGTGATGACGTGCGAGAACCTGGTGACGGCCCCTCCAGAGACGTCCCTGGATGCGGCCCAGGAGATCCTGAACCAGCACAAGGTGGAGAAGCTCCTCCTGGTGGACCAGTCGGGTCGGCTGGCGGGGCTGATCACGATGCGCGACGTGGACAAGATGCGTCAGTTTCCGCGAAGCTGCAAGGACCAGCGCGGTCGGCTGCGGGTGGGCGCGGCGGTTGGCGTGCTGGATTACGACCGCGTCGAGGCCCTGATCGCCAAGGACGTGGACGTCATCTGCGTCGACACCTCCCACGGGCACAAGGATATCGTCACCGAGACGGTCGGGCAGATCAAGTCGACCCACCCGGCGATCGACCTGGTCGCGGGCAACATCGCCTCGGCGGCGGCGGCGGCCGACCTCATTGACGCCGGGGCCGACGCCCTGCGCGTCGGCATCGGCCCCGGAGCCATCTGCACCACCCGCGTGGTCACCGGCGTCGGGGTGCCTCAGATCACGGCCGTTCGGGAGACGGCCCGCGTCGGGGACGCCCACGGCGTGCCGATCATTGCCGACGGGGGTATCCGCCACAGCGGGGACATCACCAAGGCCATCGCCGCCGGGGCCTCGGCCGTCATGATGGGCAGCCTGTTCGCCGGGCTCGAGGAGTCGCCCGGGCGACTGGTCATCTACCGGGGCAGGCGGTTCAAGACCTACCGCGGGATGGGCTCGATGGACGCGATGCTGGCCGGGTCGGCCGACCGGTACAGCCAGGGCGACCAGGCCGACCGGACCAAACTCGTGCCCGAGGGCGTCGAGGGGCGCGTGCCGTACCGAGGGCCCCTCAGCGATTTCCTCTATCAGCTCGTGGGCGGACTGAAGAGCGGCATGGACCACTGCGGCACCAGCACCATCGAGCAGTTGCGGACCGACGCGCGGTTCATCCGCATCTCGGCCGCCAGCCTCACCGAGAACCACCCCCACGACATCGCCATAACCCATGAGGCGCCGAACTACTCCACCTGGTATACGGATGAAGAGTGACCCGTACGTCAGACCGCTTGCGGTATCGCGGTTGTTCCTCGCTACGGTCGCCCTGGCCCTGTGCGGCTGCGGTGGCCAGCGCCCGGGCACGCAGCTCGCGCTCGGCCCGGTCTCGTACGACAAGGCCTTCGTCACGGCCCGCGACGTGATGGCCCAGTACTTCACGCTCGACGAGGTCGACCCCCACGCCGGGCTCATCACCTCCCGACCCCGGTTCATCGAAGCCGGCGGCTTCAGCGTCAGCGACCGGCCCCCGGCCAGGCAGTTGGCCGAACTCACATTGCGCCCCGACGGACAATACGTCGCAGCCAGGCTGACCGTGGCCGTTCAGCGTCAGGGCTCGGAAGCCCACAGGGCCTTCCGGGCTCGCCAGGAAGACTACAGCGGCATGAGCGACCGGACGCCGGGGGATCTCGAAGGGGCCACGACGCGTCGGCAGAACGAACTGTGGGAGACGTACCGCTACGACCGCATGCTGGAGCACACGATCCTCCGCGACCTGGCCCGCCTGCTCAGCCCCGTCGAGGACCCCGCCCCGAAGTAACGGCAGAACACCAACTACAACGCCACCAGCATGTCGCGGGTGATCCGTTCGACCAGGTCGCGCTTGCGGACCTTGAGGGTCGCCGTGCGGGGCAGGTCCCCTTCCCACAGGACGACGTACCCGGGGTGTTTGTAGTCGGCCAGTCGGCCGCACGCGGCGCGGATGGCCTGCCGGACGCCCTCGCGCCGTGAAGCGGGGTCGCTGTCGCCCGTCGCGTCCGGCGCAGCGGTCACCACCGCCACGATCTCCTCGCGGCGCCGTCCGGTCTTCGACGTCTCCAGGGCCACCACGCACACCTCGCCCACCTCGGGGCGCCTGGCGATCTCGGCTTCAATCTCGTTGGGGTAGACGTTCTTGCCCGACTCGCTGATGATCACGTCCTTGCATCGCCCGGTGATGTAGAGGTACCCGTCCCGGTCCAGGCGGCCGATGTCTCCCGTGCGCAGCCAGCCGTCGGCCAGCACCGCCGCGGTGGCCTGGTCGTCCTCGAAGTAGCCGGCCATCACGTTGGGCCCCCTGACGAGGATCTCTCCCGTGCCGTCGTCGCACCCGCCCAGCGGGTCGATCCTGACGGCCACCTTGTCAATCGGCCTGCCCACCGAGCCTATGCGGTGGTGCCGAGGCGAGTTGACGGATATCAGGGGCGAGGTCTCCGACAGGCCGTAGCCCTGCATGATCGGGAGCCCGATGTGCTTGAAGAACCAGGCGACCTCGTCGTCCAGGGCGGCCCCCCCGCTGAACAGGACCCTCATGCGGGCCCCGAAGGCCTTCCGCAGGCGCCTCAAAAGGACCGGCCCGACGGGGATGCCGCACCGACCGGCCGCGGCGGCAACGCGGACCAGGCCGCGCGTCAGCGCACGCTTCAGCGGCGGCAGTCGGTCGATGGCGGCCAAGGCACGCTTGTGAAACAGCCTGGCTACCGCCGGGACGATAACGGCCACCGTCGTCTCCGTGCGATGCATCGCCTCGAGGAGGATTCGCGGATTCAGTGACTGCAGGTAGGTCACTTTCGCCCCGCCGTGGAACGGCAGGACCATGCCGAGGGTCTGCTCGAACAGGTGGTTCAGCGGCAGGACCGACAGGAAGTTGTCACCCGGGCGGAAGTCCATGACCTTCGGCCCGGCGGCCACGTTCGAGGCGATGTTGGCGTGTGTGAGCATGACGCCCTTGGGCCTGCCGGTCGTGCCGGAGGTGAAGGAGATGACCGCCAGGTCGTCGCGGCGAGGCGTGTGGCGTTTCAGCACGCGCCCCAGGGCCCCCTCGTCGGGCGCGGGGGCCTCGGGCGTACCCGGGATCGGCAGGACGTCGCACAGGCCTTCGGCGGCGGCGCGGGCCTTGTCGCTCCGCCCCGGGCAGGCCAGCACGGCCGCGGCGCTGCTCCGGGAAAGAATGTTGGCGATCTCCCCCGGGATGAGCTTGACGTCGAGCGGCACGAGCGTCGCCCCGGTCAGCAGGACGCCGAAGTACGCCACCGGCCACTGCGGGCAGTTGTCCGCCAGCAGTGCCACCCGCCGGCCGGGCCCGATACCTCTGGCGTGCAGCACATCGGCCAGCGCAGCGGCCTGGGCGGCCACGTCGCCCCGTGTCAGCGGGCTCTCGATCCCGTCCGGGCCGTACGCCTGGAACGCCACCGTCTGACCGTGTGACGCCACGCTGCTACACAGAATGTCCGTCACGGTCTGCATTCGCACTCCGATCCGGCGGGCATGGACTCATTATCCGACCGCCCGACGGCGGTTGTCAATCGGCGCCGCAAGGCCCCCTTGCACGCGCGTGGGGCAGTGGGCATGATATGAGGCACGCCGAGGCCCCTGGCAACAAGCGAAGGTGACGCCGATGACGCCCAGAGCAACTCGAGTTCTCGTGGTGGGGATGCTGATCGTGGCGGCCGGACCAGCCCGGGGGGGCGACTGGCCCACGTATCGGCGAGACATGGCCCGCAGCGGCGTCTCCGACGAGCACCTCGGCACGTCGCTGAAGGTCGACTGGATCCACGTGCCGACCCACGCCCCGGCCAACGCCTGGTCCGACCCCCAGCCGGTGCCTATCGAGAAGCACCTCGAACTGCCCCGACTGCGCTTCGACGATGCGTTTCACGTGGCCGCCGTCGGCGACATGGTGTACTTCGGCTCGTCGGGCGACGGCAAGGTCCACGCGCTGGACGCCCGCACCGGGCGGGTGCGCTGGCAGGTGGACACCGAAGGCCCGGTCCGCCTGGCGCCGACGGTCTGGAAGAACAAGGTCTACGTCGGCTCCGACGACGGGCGTGTCTACTGCCTGGCGGCGGGCGACGGCAAGCTCCTCTGGCGGTTCGACGCGGCGCCGGGCCCGCGGCGCGTGCTCGGCAACGGGAGGCTGATCTCGCTGTGGCCCGTCCGGACCGGCGTGGCGGTCGACCGCGGCGTGGCGTACTTCGCCGCGGGCGTATTCCCCGCCGAGGGGCTCTATCTCCACGCCGTGGACGCCGAGACCGGAAAGCCGCTGTGGACCAACGACGCCTACGCCCGGGGCGGGCGGGGCGAGATCTCGCCACAGGGGTACATGCTGGCCTCGGCCGAGATGCTGTTCCTCCCGTCCGGGCGGACGCTGCCGGCGGGGTTCGCCCGAAGCGACGGACGCCTGCTGTTCCACCGCAGCGCCTCGTGGCGAGAGATCGGCCTCAACGGCAGCACGTACGCCGTGCTGGCCGGGGACATGCTCCTCAACGGGACCGAGCAGGTGGTGGGCCTCTCCGCCGACGACGGCCACGTGGCGTTCTCCGAAGGGCTGCGGGCCTCGACGCCCACCACCGGCGCACGCCGGTTCGCCGTCGACGCGGACATGCTCTACATGCTCACCGGCGACAAGGCCGTGGCCATGCACGCACGGAGCTGGATGGCCCTGCGGCGCGTGGCCCTGCTCAAGCCGCGGCTGGCCAGGGCAAAGAGCTACCTCGCACGCGCCAAGAGGGCCGGCGCAAAGAAGAGCGAGATCGACAGATGGGCCAGGAGCGCCGCCGCACTCCAGAAGCAGCTCGACGCCACGGTAGAGGCCCAGAAGCACCTTGAGACGAACATGGCCAAGATCGTCCGCTGGCAGGTGCCGTGTGCCGGAAGCGAGTCGATGATCCTCACCCGGGACTTGGTGCTCGCCGGAGGACGCAACGTGGTGCGGGCCCTGGACAGGAAGACCGGCAAGCAGGTCTGGTCGGCCAAGGTGGACGGGCGAGCGCGCGGGCTGGCCGTGGCGCGCGGTCGGCTGCTGGTCAGCACGGACAAAGGACCGATCACCTGCTTCACCGCGACCGGCGCCGGCGGGGGGCGAAAGGTCGTCCCACAACGCATCGCTGAGCCGTTCGGCACCGGCGAGATGGCCAAGGTCCACGCCAAGACCGCCGAGCGGATCGTGCGGGAAAGCGGCGTCAAGCGAGGCTTCGCCCTGCTGCTCGGCGAGACCGGACACCTGGCAATGGAACTGGCCAGACGCACGGACCTGACCGTCTACCTGCTTCAGCCCGACCCCACCAAGGCCGCCCGCGCCCGCAGGGCCCTCTCGGCCGCCGGGCTGGCCGGGGCAAGGGTGGTCGTCCTCGACGGCCCGCTGGACGCCCCCCCCCTGGCCGACTACTTCGCCAACCTGATCGTCTGCCACAGCGGCCCCCGGCCGCCCCAACCGGCCACGCCGCCCGCCGAACTGCTCCGCATGCTCAAGCCGTGCGGCGGGGTGGCGTTTGTCGGCACGGCGCCGGAGTGGGCCCCTTACGGCGGGGCCGCCGGGCCGGCCAGGCCCAAGGCCTGGCTGGCCGGGCTGGACAAGGAACTCAAGGCCCTCGGCGACAAGCGGACGAAGGTCACCGGCTCCGGCCCCTGGGTGAAGATCACGCGCGGCCCGCTGCCGGGCGCCGGGGCCTGGACACACCAGTACGGCGAGCCCGGAAACACCGCGTGCAGCGACGATCAACTCGTCCGGGGGGCGATCGGCATTCTCTGGTTCGGCGAGCCGGGGCCCGGGCGTATGCCCAGCCGCCACGCCTCCAACGCCGCCCCGCTGGCGTTCGGGGGTCGGCTGTTCGTCCAGGGCGAGAACGTGATCATGGCCTACGACGCGTACAACGGGCTGGCGCTGTGGACGCGCGAGATTTCCGGCGCCCTGCGGGTGGGGCTCAAGATGCGATGCTCGAACCTCGCCGCCAACGACGACAGCCTGTTCGCCGTTATCGGCGGCAAGTGCCTTCGGCTGGACCCGGCCACCGGCAAGACCGCGGGGACCTACCCCGGCCCGCCCCGCGCGGGCGGGGGGGCGGCCAGGCCCTGGCAGGACTACCTCGCCTGCGACGGCCAGACGCTCTACGGATCGAGCGGCAGTTGCGTCTTCGCCGTCGACGTCAAGACCGGGCGACACCTGTGGGCCTACGAAGCCAAGGCCCTCATGCCCATCACGCTTTGCGTGGGCGGCGGGGCCGTGTTCTTCGTCGACCGCCACACCACGGAGGCCCAGAAGGCCGAGGCCCTCAAGGCCGTGCCCGCCAAACACCGGCGCGACGAGCGAGGCAGGGCCATCCGGCCCGACGTCCGGCTCGTGGTCTCGCTTGACGCCCGGACGGGCAAGGTCCGGTGGACCAGTCCGCAGTACGTCTCAGATTGCGTGAAGGTCTCCAAGGCCGGCGGGGAACTCGTGGCCATGTATGCCCACAACGTCCTGCTGCTCTGCGGGCAGCCGTGGAACGGGCACTTCTGGAGAGAGTTCTTCAAAGGCGAGTTCTCCCGGCGGAGCCTGATCGCCCTGTCCGCCCACAACGGCAAGAGCCTCTGGTCCGGACGAAAGGGCTACCGCAGCCGACCGCTCGTCGTCGGCGATACCGTCATCGCCGAGCCGTGGTCGTACGACCTGTACACCGGCCGCGACCACATGCGAGCCCACCCGGTGACCGGCGCCGAGCAGCGGTGGCAGATGTCGCGGCCGGGGCATCACTGCGGAAACATCGCCGCGGCGCCGCGGGCGCTGTTCTTCCGCTCGGGTGTGACGGCCTACTACGACCTGACGGGCGACTACGGCACGGCCCACTTCGGGGGCCAGCGCATGGGCTGCTGGATCAACGCGATCCCCGCCAACGGGCTGGTCCTCATGCCCGAGGCCAGCTCCGGGTGCGTCTGCCCGTTCGCCCTGCACTGCACCATCGTCTTCCAGCCCAGGAAGACCAACCGCGTCTGGGGCATGTTCTCGGCTCCGGGCAAGATGACGCCCGTCAAGGCCCTGGCGCTGAACTTCGGCGCCCCGGGCGACCGGAAGGACACGGCGGGGCGGCTCTGGCTGGCCTGGCCCCGTCCCTATGGCGACAGGCTCGTGCTCACCTTCCCGCTGGAGGCCAAGGCCCCCGCAGGGGAGAGGATCAGTTACGTCCGGGGCAACCCCGACTTCCTCAAGATCGCCGGCACGGCGGACCCGTGGATCTACACGTTCGGCTGCGAGGGCATGACCCGCTGCGCGGTGCCGTTGACCGGACCGAAGGACCCCGCGGGCCTCTACACCGTCAGCCTGCACTTTGCCGAGATCGACCCGGCCCCCGCGCCGGGCCGGCGCGTCTTCGACGTGGCGATCCAGGGCAGGACGGTGCTTCGGCGGTTCGACATCGCCGCCAAGGCCGGCGCCGCCAACCGGGCCGTCGTCAAGACGTTCCCAAACCTCCGCGTGCAGGGCAAGCTCGAGGTCACCCTGACGTCCGTCAAGGGCAAGCCCCTCCTGAGCGGCCTGTCCGTCCACCGCCAAGACAAGTAGCGGCCGCGCGCTCTTGCGTGACGTATCGTGCGCAGCTCGTGTTTAGCGGGCGGGCAACGCCCGCCGCTTGTCGTTCGAACGACACACGGCGAGCGTTGCTCGGTGCGCCAGACAGCTCTGCTCACGGCGCCTGTTCGTCGGCGCAAGGTCCCGGGCATGCCCCTGCGCTTCGCGCAGGGGCATGGCACCGCTACCTCTGCCACCGGCGCCGTGCTTTGGTCCCGGCCCAGCACAGGCTCAGGACGGCCCAGCCGACGACGGTGCACGGCTCGGGGATGACCGGCGCGGTGTAGGTCGTATTCAGCCCGTACTTCGACGTGAAGTAGTACCCGACGGCGTTCAATTCGTCGGCATTGAGCACGCGGTCGTAGACGAGCACCTCGCCGAGGTTGCCGACGTACTCGCGCCCGTTGAAGAACGCCCCGCCGATGCCGAGGTTCCCGGTCATAGCGTAGTGCTGGTGATCGCCGGGCGCCGAGATGATCTGTCCGCCGTCGCTCCAGGCCAACGTGCCGCTCGGCAGCGCCTGAACGACCAGGATGTGCTCGCCGGGAGGTACACTGCCGGCCGGTGAGAAGGCATTGCTGTCGTGGTCCTCGTCGCGCAGCCTGAGGCGCTGGCTGCCGGACCACGTGCCAACGTCCATCATTCTGTCGGAGGCGGCGCCAAGGATCTCGTTGTTCTGGGTCAGGGTCGAATAGTCCATCATGACGAAGATGGTCCTGGCATCACCGTCGTCGATGGTCAACCCGTTGACGGTCATCTGGTCGCGGTTGAAGGCCAGCGCGTCACGGACGCCTCCGATGCCGCCATAGGCCAACTGCGGGCGCTTGGTGGCGCCGGCCGTCGCGTGATTGCCGTTGGGCGACTTGTCGTCCCACTGCGTGACCTCGCCGTTGGCGCCGAAGGTGATCGTCGAGCGGTCGGTCGCGTCCAGCCAGAGTTCCAGCCCGCCGGCCACCGGCAGTGCGGGATCCGGCAGTGGCGCGGTGTACGAGCCGGGAAGCGAGTACTTTTGCTGCAAGTCGTAGCCCACGGCGTTCATCTCATTGGTCGTCAGGGCCCGATCGTAGACGATCAGTTCGGCCAGGTCCCCGTGATACTCGCGCCCCGCGAAGGTGGCTCCGCCCACCTGCATGGTGGCGTTCATGTCCCAGCCGAACGCTTGGCCCGTGGAGGTGATGATCTTCGCCCCGTCGGACCAAGCGTGGGTCCCCGCGCCGGACCCCTGGGCGGCGATCAGGTGCGACCCGAGCGGCAGGGAGTTGGCCGCCGAGAACGCGTTGGTGCTGCCCTGCCGCAGCCGCAGCCGCCGCGCGCGGTTCCAGTTGCCCACGTCCGCCATGCTGCCGGTGCTCGTGCCGAAGATCTCGTTGTTGTTGATCTGCACATTGTAGTTCATCACCATGAAGGCGGTGCGGGCCTGGTTGGCCGCGACATCCAGGCCGCCGGCGATGGTCAGCGGCGTGCTGGCCGTTGCGCCGCCTTGGCCATTCTGCTTGAAGTTCACCGCCGGCAGCCCGCCGATCGTGCTGCTCCGCGTGGGGTAGTTGGTACCCGTCGAGGCATGGTTGTCCTTGCCCGACTTGTCGTCCCACTGCAAGACCTGGGTGCCTGAGGCGTAGGTGAACGTGCCGGCGTCGTTGGCGTCGAGCCAGAGTTCAAGGCCGCTCGTAATCGGCGTGGCATGCGCGCCGCCAACGGCACAACAGAGAACAAGCATCAGACTGATGGCGGCATGGGTTCGGATTGCGGGTCTCGTGTACATGATCATCTCCTTGCGTACCTGCCAGGTGTTGTCCATCCGTTAGTGCACAGCCCAGGCGCGCAGCGGTTACCCCGCGCCCGCGGAATACACATTAGAGTATTATACCGCCGCCCCACTCTTGCGCCTACTCCCAATTTGCGGGTTCGAACCCCACGGGTCGGCCCTTCAGGACGGTTCCCGTCGGCCTACCTCTGGCGGCCGGGCGGCAGCCCGAGGTCCGCGGCGATCCGCCGGGCGATATCGCGGGAGAAGTCCTCGGCCGAGTCGTACCGCAGGTGGCTGCCGTCGTAGCTGGCGTAGCGGGCCGAATCCATGGGCAGCCAGATTCCCCCGGCGGCCTGGAAGGCCTCGGCGAAGGCCTGCTCGTCGAACCCCGAAAGCCTGTTCTCCAGGGCCTCCATCTCGACGGTGGTCGGCGGGCGCAGGCCGTACACGCGGACCCCCCGCGCCCGCCACCGCCGAACGCGCCGCAGCACCAGGTCGATGTTCTTCTGCTGAATCGTGCACTCGCGGAAGACGGCCACGTACTCCTTCAGGCCGCGCCGGGGTCGCTCGGGCACGGTCGTGCGGGCCTGCCAACCGTCGGCGTGCAGGTGCATGTAGCTGCTCTTGGCCGCCTTGACGCCGAAGACGGTGCGAAAGATTTTCCGCAGCGAAATCGGATCGAAGTACCAGGTGAGCTTCTCGATCCGCTCGCCCAGCGGGCCGAGCCGCTCGAGTTCGGCGCGGACGTCCTGGGTGGGCCCGGCACCCCATGCTGCCCCCCCGGCCAGGCCCGCCGGCGTGATGCCCACCACCATAACCGGGTGGGCACTGTCGGGATCGAGCACCTCCTCGGCCTGATCGTATACCGTCTCGCTGATTGCGGTGCCGGCCAGTCCGTAGTTGAGTATCCGCAGGGCGGGCAGGTGGTCCTTCATCGCCGCGGGGCTCAGACCGCACATGATCCGCGAGTCGCCCACCAGCACGACGTCCGCACAGTGATGCCAGCGGGCGCGGATCCAGTTGTACTCGGTCATGTGCAGCCCCACGCGGTTGGCGTTATGCGCCGCGGCCAGGGCGAGGACCATCACGGCCGCCGGCACCAGCGCGTGGACGATCCGCTCGCGCGCCAGGGCCCGCAGAGGTCCGCCGGGCTGTGTTGTCACCTTGTCGTCACTCACTGCGGCGTCCTGCCTAAAACTGGAAGTAGATGAACTTCGTGCCGGGTCCGCGGAGGTACACGCACGCCACGATCAGCAGCGCGATGCCCACCGGCTGTGCCAGACGTATCAGGCCGGCGCCGATCGGCCAGCGCCGCTCGTGCAGGCGGAAGTGGAACCACAACTGCCGCAGCATCATCAGCCCCATCACGTTCAGCGCGTTGTTGTCCACGTACTGGCGGATCATCTTCGGATGGAACTGCGAGACGTCGAACATGGCGGCGAGGATGGCGATCGCGTGCGGGAAGGTCCGCGCCAGGAAGAACACCCACGCCACGACCACCAGGAGGTAGATCAGCAGCGTGGTGATATGCCGCCCGACGATCGGCACGGTGCTGAGCCTCCTCGGCCAGTTCGTGATGCGCTCGATGCTCAGGCAGGCCGCGTGGGCCGCCCCCCACGAGACGAACGTCCAGTTCGCCCCGTGCCACAGCCCGGAGATCACCATGGTCAGGATCATGTTGAGGTGCGCCCGGGGCTTTCCCTTCCGCCCGCCGCCGAGGGGAATGTAGACGTAGTCCCTGAACCACGTGCTGAGGGAGATGTGCCAGCGGCGCCAGAAGTCGCGGAAGCTCGAGGCGATGTACGGGTGGTCGAAGTTCACCGGGAAGTCGTAGCCCATCCATCGCCCCAGCCCGCGGGCGATGTCGCTGTATCCGCTGAAGTCGCAGTAGATCTGGTACGAGAACAGCAGCATGACGACCCACCAGTACCCGCCCGAGGCCAGCGGGACCTGCATGGCCACCGCCTCGCGGACGACCGGCGCGATGGTGTCGGCCACCACGCACTTCTTGAAGTACCCGTAAACGATTAGCTTGAGCCCCTCCCATCGCTGCGGCTCGGTGGTCGTGGGTCTCTTCAGGAGCTGCGGCACGAGGTGAGCGGCCCGGACGATGGGCCCGGCGACCAGTTGGGGGAACATCGACAGGTAAGCGAAGAAGTGCAGGATGTTCCGGGTCGGCACCAGGTCGCCGCGGTACGTGTCCAGGGCGTAGCTCATGCCCTGGAACGTGTAGAAGCTGATGCCGATCGGCAGGATCAGTTCGCCCATCGGCAGCCGCCAGGTCGCCCCGAGCGCCCCGGCCAGCCAGTTGACGTTCTGGATGAGGAAGTCGAGGTACTTGTAGACGGCCAGGACGCCGACGTTTCCGGCCACGGCCACCACCAGCCAGAGCCGACGGCGGCTGCGCCAGTGCTGCATCGCCAGGGCGCTGAGGAAGTTGACCATCCCGCTGCCGACAATCAGGAACAGGAACCGCCAGTCCCACCAGCCGTAGAAGAAGAACGACGCGGCGACCAGGTAGCCCCAGCGGACGTTCCGCCGGCGGCGGAGCAGCGGCCAGAGCGTGATGAATGCCGCAAAGAAGATCAAGAATGCCACGGAGTTAAACAGCATGGGCACCGATTCTACAGACCGCGCCCCGGGACGCAAGAGAGCCCCCGGTTGCCGCGAATTGCGGCCCCACCCCGGGCCGCGCACTTCCGGCAGACGCGGTAGCCGCTTCAGATGCGCCGCGGTGCCATGTTCCTGCGCGAAGCGGAGGGACATGCTGTCGCCATTTCCGGTCCTGACAGAGAGCGTGGAAGGTCCGCGCGGCCGCCGGTACAATGCAGGCGCGGGAGGTGTGCGATGGCAACAGAACGTGACGCATCCAGCAGGCGCCGGCCCGGAGCAGGTCTGCCCGTGGTTGTCCTTCTGGCATCGATGATGGCGGGCGCCGCGGGGGCCCCTGCCCGGGGCGATTCCGCCCCGGACCCTGACCAGGTGCTCGACAGGCTGGCCAAGGCCATGACCGCGACCAAGCGGCCCGACGAGAAACGTGGGCTCCTGGTCGACGTGGCCAAGATCCACACCCGGCGGGCCTTTGACCTGGCCGTGGGCGCTGCGAGCGACAAGGACGTGGCCAAGGAAGCCGCCGCCGCGGCCGCTCAGATCGCCAAGGCGCTGTTGACCCCTAAACAACCCGCGTACGTTCGCCGTTCGGTTTTCCTGCGGCTGGTGGCGTGCCAGTCGCCGGCGCAAGCGGCCAAGACGGTCGTCGACGCCCTGCGCACGGACGACCCCGCGCTGCAGGCCGCTGCGGTCACGTGCATCGGCCGGCCCGAAAGCGACGCCCTGATCGAGCTGGTCGCTGCCCAGATCGCCTCGTTTGCCCCGGCCGTCCAGACCAACCTGATCGAGATCTTCGCCGCCGGGGGCAGTGCCGCGGCGGAGTCGGCCATGGCCCGGATGATCCGCCACAAGGACAAGAAGGTCGCCGCCAGGGCCATCGAGGTGATGGGCAAGACCGGCGGTGCGAAGGTGCAGGCAGCCGTCAAGGCGGCGCTGGCCGACTCGGACGCCAACGTGCGTGCCGCCGCCCTGCGTGCTCTGGCGGTTCGGGCCGATGTGTCCGCCATGGGGCTGCTGCTCAAGGTCGCCGCCCAGGGCAGCAGTCCGCAGGAGAAGGCCCTCGCCTTGCGCGGCCTCGCGGCGCTGGCCGGAGCCGGCAAGCCGGACGAGGCCACCCGGGCCGGCCTGCTGAAGGCACTGAACCTGGTGACCTCGACCCCGGCCTCCCAGCGCCTGGACGACGGCGCCGTCACCGCCGCCGTCCGGATCGCCATGGCCCTTGGGCCCACGCATCAGCGCCAGGTGCGCCAGGCGCTGGAGAACCTGGCCGCACGCAAGCTGAGCGACGCCGCGCGGCAGGACGTCCGGGCGGCGCTGCTGTCGTTCACCATCGTCCAGTCGACCAACCTTGCCCGCGGCGCCAAGGCCACCAGCCCCGACGGGCACGACAGCGACGGCCCACGCTACGACGCCCACGCCATCGACGGCAAGCAGGAGACCTACTGGGACGAGACCGACGGGCACGACGTTTACCGGCTGCGAGTCGACCTTGGCAAGGCGACGGACGTGTCGGCCATCTCGATCGTCGGCTGGGCGCACCACAACTTCTCCCCCAAGGACTTCGCGATCGTCTGCGACGGCAAGACGGTCAAGACCATCGCCGGCGCCCAATACGTCAACAACCGCACGATTGTCGCCTTCCCGGCGACGCGCTGCACGGTCCTGGAACTGAAGATCACCGGCTGCTACGGCGGCTCGCCCGCCGTCCGCGAACTGGGCATCTTCCATCCCAAATAACCGGCCCGTCCCCGGGCGGGCGATCGGGACACTGACGCCATGACATACAACCGTCTCCTGCTCGTGATGCTGTGCGGCGCGTGCGTCCTCGGCCGCGCGCCGCTCGCCGCAGACGCCCCCGCCAAGGAAGCCGACGCTCGCCTGCAGACCGAAGGCAAAGGCTGGAGGCTCGACAAGGCCAAGCGCGTCGACCCAAAGCGTCCGCGGGTCCTGCTCATCGGGGATTCCATCCTCAACGGATACAAGAGGCACGTTATCGAGGCCCTCAAAGGCAAGGCCTACGTGGACCTGTGGGTCAACCCGCATTGCCAGTCCGAGTACCTGAACGCCACGCTGCTTCCCCAGGTCCTGGCCCACGGGCCGTACGACGTGGTGCATTTCAACATGGGCCTGCACGGCTGGCAGAAGGGGCGGATCAAGGACGGCACGTTCGAGCCGCTGACCAAGGCGTACGTCCGGGTCCTCCGCCGCACGATGCCCGCGGCGAGGATCATCTGGGCCAGCAGCACGCCGGTCACCGTCAAGGGAAAACCCACCCAACTGCACCCCCAGATCAACCCGGTCATCGTCGAGCACAACCGCATGGCCGCCAAGGTGATGGCCGAGATGAACGTGCCGATCAACGACTTCTACGCCCTGCTGATCGACAAGCTCACACTGGCGCGGGGCGACCGGTTCCACTGGACCGCGCCGGCTTATAGGATCCTTGCCATGAAGGCCACCGATTCCGTGCAGCGCGCGCTGCAGGCCTCGTCCGACCGCCATCGGGCCGAGTGGCTCCACCGCGCCGGGTGGGGCGTGATGACGCACTATCTCGGCGCTCCCCCCAGCTCGCGAGGCGGCGCCGAACTGACCGCCGAGATGTGGAACAAGCAGATCGACGCGTTCGACGCAGCGGCCCTGGCCCGCCAAGTGGCCTCGACCGGGGCGAACTACCTGCTGTTCACGCTGGGGCAGAACTCCGGCCATTACTGCGCCCCCAACGCCGCCTACGACAGAATCGTGGGCATCCGCCCGAGCAAGTGCTCCCGCCGAGACCTGGTGGCGGACCTGGCCAAGGCGCTGGCGAAGCGCGGCGTCCGCCTGGTGGTGTACCTGCCGAGCGGCGCCCCCGCCGCCGACCCCGTCGCGCGGAAGAAACTGAAATGGCGCTGGGGCCGCAAGGGAGGCTGGCAACTGCCGGGCGAGAAGGTCGGCGGTCGGCTGGCCGAGTTCCAGAGATACTGGGAGGCGGTCTGTCGCGAGTGGTCGCAGCGATGGGGCAAGGCCGTCGCGGGGTGGTGGATCGACGGGACGTACTTCCCCGAGCAGATGTACCGCTTTGCCGAGCCGCCGAACTTCGCCTCCTTCGCCGCCGCACTGCGGGCGGGCAACCCGGACGCGATCGTCGCGTTCAACCCCGGCGTTCGCGTCCCGGTGATCGCACACACCCGCCACGCGGACTACACCGCCGGGGAGGTGGGCCTGCGTGGGCTGGCGAAGGCCGTCGCCGCATGCCCCGGGCGGTTCCTCACACGCAAGGGCGCCAAGGTCCAGTTCCAGATCCTGACCTACCTCGGCACGAGCTGGTGCCGGGGCGACCGCCCGCAGTGGCCCGACGAGAAGGTCATCGCCCTGGTCAGGCAACTGGCAGCCAAGGGCGCCGCGATCACCTTCGACGTCCCGATCAGCAAGGCCGGCGTGATCCCCGAGCCGTTCATCAAGCAGCTCCAAGCCATCGGCCGGAATCTGCCCCCGGGCACGAGGTCGCCCGCCGGGCCGAGGTGACGCGTAACGTTCGGCTTTCCCGGGCGTATCAACTAATGTAGCGGTTTGAAGCGTGGGCTGTATGCGCGGAAGGAGACGGTGCACCATGGCAGAAGACAGTTTCGCCCCCGGCCGAGTCGTCTGCGCGGCGTTGATCGGTGTGCTTCTCCTGCCTGCCGCGGTGTGCGCTGACGACACCGACGACATCATCGCGGCGATCACTCGCGACACGCCCAACCGGGCCGAGGCGGCCAAGAAGCTCCTGGGAGCCGCCAAGGCGCTGCCGGATTCGCCCGACGTCCAGGTTCGCCTGTGCGTCAAGGCCTACGAGCAGGGCGTGGCGTTTCCCGCCGGGTACGCCACGGCAATAGCGGCCCTGGACCTGCTGGACAAGCTCGCCCCCGCCCGGAGCGACACCTGGCAGGCCAAGCGCCTGGAGGTCTATCGCCTGCGGTACTACCGCAGCACGCGGGACACCAAGGCCACCAACGGCTGGCATTACGTCAAGCTCGTTCTGGCCCGTGCCGAGGCCGCCGCCGGCGCCGGCGACTGGAAGGCCGCCGCCACGTACTACCGCCAGGCCTACTCCGTCGCCCGAGCACTCAACATGCCGCAGAAACAGGCCATCTACGACGACCTGAAGAAGGCCGGCAGCTATGAAATGGTCCTCAACCGCATACGGGTGCTCAAGGCCGCCCTGGCCAAGGACCCCGACGATCAGGCCGGCCGAAGGCAACTGGTTAAGACGTACCTGGTGGATCTGGATCGGCCGCACGAGGCGGTCAAGTACCTCAGTCCAAAGATCGACGCGACGCTGAGCAAGAACCTGACGATGGCGACGAGAGAGGCCTCCGAACTGGCCGACGCGGACTTCCTGGCGCTGGGCCAGTGGTATCGGTCGCTGGCGGGCAGGGCGCCGCTCAAGCACGTCAAGGTCGCCATGCTGACCCGCGCGCTGGACAACCTCAAGCGGTATCTCGAGGTCTACACCAAGCAGGACACCGAGCGGCTTCGTGCCACCACGCTGGTGACGCTCGTCGAGGCCGAACTCAAGAAGCTCGGCGCCGGGGCCGTCACGTTCGCGCCCGGGATCGTCCTGGCCCTGTCGTTCGAGGCCGGCCAGTGGACCAAGGCAAGGGACGGGTCTGTCACGGTCAAGGACGTCAGCGGCCGCACCGCAGGGGGCGTGCTGAGAGCGACGGTCAACCGCGGGAAACTCGGCGTGCCGGGCAAGGCCGGCAGGGGGCTGAGCCTTCCCGCGGGCAGCCGGGCGTACCTCGACATCCCCGCCAAGGCCACCGTCGGGCTCAGGACCTTCACCTTCGCCTTCTGGGTCAAGACCACCGAGTCGGGCGGGGGCGAGTCCTACTGGAGGCGGCCGACGCTGCTGGGACTGGCCACCGGCGCCTATGGTTCCCGCGATTACGGCATCACCACCAGCCGGGGCCTGGTCGGCTACTGGAGCGGCCTGGCCCCGATGCGCGATTCCAAGCACCTGTCCGACAGCATCCGCATCAACGACGGGAAGTGGCATCACGTCGCGATGACCAATGACGGCAAGACCTTGTTGCTGTACGTCGATGCCAGGGCCGTCCGGCCCGACGGCCTGCCCACCGGCCAGACGCTGACGACCATGACGGTGCCCCTGGGGGCCTCGCGCGGCGATGCCTCCGGGCAGCCCACCTACTTCCACCACAGCGGCACGTACGACGAGTTCCAGCTTTACAACCGCGCCCTGACGCCGGTGGAGATCGCGGGCATCAGCGGCCTCGAACTGGCCTCGACGACCGCGCCGAAGACGAAGACAAAGACCGACCCGCAGACGACAGTCAGACCGGCCCCGCCGGCCGTGAGCATGTGGGCCGCCGCCGCGTCCGGCAATATCGAGGCCATCAAGCAGCACGTCGCCGCGGGCACGGACGTCAACGGGTATTTCATCAAGGCGGGCTCACCCGGCTCCGGCGGGACGGCGCTGCACATTGCGGCGGGCACGGGGCAGACCGCCGCGGCAAAGCTGCTCATCGAGAACGGTGCGAACGTCAACGTCCGGGCGCGCGACAAGCATGGCGGGACCCCCCTGCACTGGGCGGCAGCCACCGGAAACATCCAGACCGCCGGCATGCTGATCCGGGCCGGCGCCGACATCAACGCAAGGGACAACAATGGCAGCACCCCTCTGGACGTCAGCGGCGTGCTGGGCGGTCTGACACCGGAAGAAAGGGCCGCAGCCCGCGAGCTCCTGCGCAGGCTCGGCGCGCGCCGCAGGGGCGACCGGCGGTAACGAAAACGGGGACGCGCTCGGGAGCGCAGCGGACGTGTCCCTTTTCCGGTCTACCGCCGCAGCAGGCCGTGGCGGCGCATCTTCTTGAAGAGGGTCGTGCGGTTGATGTCGAGTTGGGCGGCGGTGCGGTTCCGGCTCTGGGCGTTGGCGTCGAGGGCGGCCTGGAGGATGCGCTTTTCCGCGGCGGCCAGGGATTCGGCCAGCGTGGCGCCGGGCAGGTACGGGCCGGCGGGTGCGGCCGCGGCGCCCTGTCCTTCCACGACCGCCGGGGCCAGGTCCTCCGTGTCGATCCGCCCCGAGCGGCACAGCACCACCGCCCGCTCGACGCAGTTCTCCAACTCCCGAACGTTTCCCGGCCAGGTGTACCGCTGCATGGCCGTCAACGCCCCCTGGGTGAACCCCTCGACGGGCCGGGACGTCGCGGCGAGGTACTTGGTCAGGAAGTACTCGGCCAGCAGGGGAATGTCGCCCAGCCGATCCCGCAGCGGGGGCAGCTCGATGTTCACCACGTTGACGCGGTAGTACAGGTCGCTCCTGAACCGCCCGTCCTGGACCTCGGCCAACAGGTCGTGGTTCGTCGCGAGGATGACGCGGGCGTCGGCCTGGCAGATGTCGTTGGACCCGAGCGGCTCGAAGCAGCGTTCCTGGAGCACGCGGAGCAGCTTGACCTGGAGCTGCGGCGAGGCGGTGGCGATCTCGTCCAGGAAGATGGTCCCGCCGTTGGCGGCGGCGAACTTGCCGGGCTTGTCGGCCACCGCGTGCGTGAAGGCGCCCTTGACGTACCCGAACAACTCGCTCTCCAGCAGGGTATCCGGCAGGGCCCCGCAGGCGACCTCGACGAACGGCTCCCCCCGCCGGGGCGACTGCGCGTGGATCGCCCGGGCGATCAGGCTCTTGCCCGTGCCCGACTCGCCCGTGATCAGCACCGTCGAGGCGCTATCGGCCACCGTCTCGACCAGGTCCAGCACCTTGCCCATGCGCACGTCGTTCGTGATGACGTTGGACGTGCCGGTTCGGGCGGCCAGGGCCTGGCGCAGGTTGCGGTTCTCGGCAAGCAGCTCCTGCCGCGCCAGCGCACGCTGGACCGCCATCCGCACGTCGTCGTCGATGACCGGCTTGGTCAGGTAGTCGTAGGCCCCCTGCTTTATCGCCTCGACGGCCGACTCGATCGTCCCGTAGCCGGTCATCAGGATGACCTGGATGTCCTCGTGCCGGGCGCGGACGCGCCGGAGCAGCTCAAACCCGTCGCAGGTCGGCATGCTGACGTCGGTGATAACCAGGTTGAACGGGGCCGCGTCCAGCGCCGTCATGGCCGAGGCCACGTCCGACGCCGTGGAGATGTCGTACCCGTCGGCCGCCAGAAGCCCGCAGAGCGACTCCAGCACGATGCGGTCATCGTCAACCAGGAGGATTCTGGCTTTGGCCTCTTCAGGCATAACGGTCGTTCTCCGCCTCACGGGCCGTACAGAACATATCGGGATTCTACGCCCGGATGTTTCGTTTCGTCAACACCGAGGGACAAGAAACCCCATGGCAATGTGTTAACGTTGCGTTAAACGTCTCGCGGGTCTGTGATATGCCCGGTGACGGCGCTGGCGGCGGCCGTTTGCGGGCTGGCCAGGTACACGCCCGCCTCCTTGTGGCCCATGCGCCCGGGGAAGTTACGATTCGTCGTGGCGATGACCTTGATCGGCTCGTTGGCCCGCCCGAAGGTGTCGTGCGGCCCGCCGAGACAGGCGGCACAACTGGCCGGGCCGATGCGGCACCCGGCGTCAGTGAAGATCTCTCGCAGCGTCTTTGCGCCGATCGTGAGCCGGTCCAGGTCCCTGTCGACCTCGACCGTGGCCGGAACGATGAACGTCTCAATACTGACAGGCTTTGCGGCCCGGGCCAGCACGTCGGCCGCGGCGAGGAAGTCCGTCGTCTTGCCGCCCGTGCACGAACCGATGTACGACCGGTCGAGTTTCACGTCGCTGAGAGACCGCGCGGCGGCCCTGTTGGCCGGCGAGTGAGGCAGGGCGACGGTCGGGGCGATTGCAGCCGTGTCGAATGGCGTGACAGACTCGTAAGCCGCGTTATCATCGCCTGTTACAACTTCAAACGGCCGGTCGCTCCGGCTGCGGACGTAGTCGAGGGTCTCGGCGTTTGGGGCGATGATCCCGCTCTTTGCTCCGGCTTCGATGGCCATGTTGCACAGCGTACAGCGCTCATCGACGTTCAGCTCGTCGATCGTCTGCCCGGCGAACTCCATTGCCCGGTAGGTCGCCCCGTCCACACCGATCTCCCCGATGACGTGCAGGATGAGGTCCTTGGCCATAAGATACGGCGGCATAGGCCCTTCGAACACGAACTTCATCGTGGAAGGCACCTTCAGCCACAGCCGGCCCGTCCCCATCACGAAGCCGCCCTCGGTGTTGCCGATGCCCGTGGCGAACTGCCCGAAGGCCCCGTGCGTGCAGGTGTGGCTGTCGGTGCCCAGCAGCACCTCGCCGGGCCTGGTGTGCCCGTTCTGCGGCAGCCCGACGTGGCACACGCCGCGATAGCTGGTGGCGCCCGGGTCGGCGTATGGGGCCGGAATGCCGTCCTGCCCGGCGGTCATGAAGTCCGGATCGTAGTAGTGCCGGATGCCCTGGGCGGCTACAAACTCGCGCAGAATCTCCACGTTGCGGTGGGCTTTGGCGTCGGCGGTGAAGATGTAGTGGTCCGGCATGATCACGATCCGGTCCGGATCGAAGACCTTCGCGTCCTTGCCGAACTGCTCCCGGAAGACGCCGATGGTGCCCGGCCCGCAGACGTCGTGCGTCATGAGCACGTCCACGTCCACCCAGACGATCTGTCCGGGGCAGACCGAGCCCTGGCCCGCGTGGGCGGCCAGGATCTTCTCCGTCATCGTCATACTCATGGCGGCATGGTACGCACAGCGGATCGCGAAATCAACTGCGTGGACGATTCGGGTGTAACGACCCCAGGGATTGGGATCCCTGGGCTTGCGGGCTCTGCGAGATAGCGAATCGTCAATCGACAATCGCCAATCGTCAATCTCGTCCTTCCCGGGTCTGGGGGGTTGCTTTCGTGGTTTGACGCTCTTGGCGCGCGCTGATACCATGTCGCATTCACTGGACCAGCCTCTGGCGAATCGGGAGTGTGACGTGGACCATTTGGAAGCGACGATCCAGGACATGACGTTCAACGCCGACGGACTCATCCCGGCGATCTGCGTGGACGCCGAGACCGGGCGCGTGCTCATGATGGCGTACATGAACGCCGCATCGCTGCGAGAGACGATCGTGACCGGCAGGACCCATTTCTGGTCCCGCAGCCGGCAGAAATACTGGATGAAGGGCGAGTCCAGCGGCCACACGCAGGACGTCCGCGCCGTCTACACCGACTGTGACAAGGACACGCTGGTTATCGAGGTGACGCAGCACGGGGCGGCCTGCCACAACGGCTACTACTCGTGCTTCTATCGCCGGCTGGACGACGAGGGCCGCTGGCAGGTCGTGGCCGAGAAGGTCTTCGATCCCGACGAGGTGTACAAGGACAGCACCTGACCGAGCCGCACGCCGGTGAGCCGACGCCGCGACCGGCCGAGGGGCACGAATGGAACGCATGAGCTACGAGCCCGCCAGGTCCAGGCACCACATCGCCTCGCGCCGGGTCCGCGTGACGATGAACGTCATCCTGGCGGCGACGGGCCTGGTGGCGCTGGCCAGCCTGGTTATCGAGTACGGGGGCTTCGCCGACGTGCGCGACAGGTACAGCACCGCGCTGCACGTGACGCAGGCGTGCGTGCTGGCGGTGTTCATTCTCGATCGGTTCGTCCGCCTGTTCCTGGCCCGGTCCCGGCGGCGGTATCTCCGCGCCAACTGGCTGGACTTCGCGCTGATCGCGGCGCTGGCGGTGACCGGTCTGATGGTGTTCCGCCTGCGGGGCAAGTTCCTCTCGGTCGGCACGCTGTACGTCGCGATCACGCAGATCTACATCCTCGTGACGATCCTGCTGCACGTCATCACGGTGAACCTGCACTTCGCCGACAGCGGCGTGCACCCGAGCTGGATGCTGATAGGCAGCTTCGCGATCATGTGCCTGGTCGGCTCGGGCCTGCTCATGCTGCCGGCCGCGAGCACGCCCAACAGCGAGCCGATCCGATACCACGACGCCCTGTTCACCGCCGTCAGCGCCACCTGCGTGACCGGGCTTGTCGTCCGCGACACCGGGCGGGACTTCTCCGCGTTCGGGCAGGGCGTCATCCTCGTGCTCATCCAGCTCGGGGGCCTGGGCATCATGCTGTTCGGGACGGTGCTGGCGATGTGGATGGGCAAGGGCCTGACCGTGCGAGGCTCGGACGCGATCGGGCAGATGATGGGCCACGAGGGCATCGGGCGGCTCTCGCGGGCCGTCAAGTTCGTCGTCCTGGTCACGCTGGGTTTCGAGGCGATCGGGGCCGTTCTGATGTATCCGATGTTCGCCGGCATGCCGGACGCCTTCGGGAAGATCATGTCCGCTCCCCGGGCCGTCTGGCACGGCGTCTTCCACAGCATATCGAGCTTCTGCAACGCAGGGTTCTCGCTGTACGGGCGGAACATGATGGCCGGCGTCGGGCAGGACGGCTGGCCTGCGCCCCTGCGCCAATCGTGGCAGATCATGGGCGTGATGGCGCCGTTGATCGTCCTGGGGGGGCTGGGCTTCCCGGTCCTACAGGACCTGGCCGGCTATGCCTGGCGAACCGTCGTCCGCCTGGCGCGCCGCGTGCGCCGGCGGCGGCTACCCCTCCCGCACGGCCTGCCCAGGCCGCGGCTGTCGCTGCACTCGAAGCTCATCCTGACGACCAGCCTGATCTTGATCGCCCTGGGCGCGGCGGTGCTCTACCTCGTCGAGCCCCCGCCGGGCCGGGCCAGGGCCGCCCGGGTCGGGCGCCACCCCATCAACGTGCCCGCCCCGGCCGACGAGGGCCGACCCCTGGGCGACTGGCCGCACATGAACCGCGCCCGGCGCGCGCGGGCCGTCGTGTTCCAGTCGATCACCGCCCGGACGGCCGGGTTCAACACGATCGACATGCGCGAGCTGTCCAGCGCCGGGAAGCTGTGGATGTGCGGGCTGATGATCGTGGGCGGCAGCCCGGCCAGCACGGCCGGAGGCATGAAGACCGCCACGTTTGCCCTGTTGATCGCCGCCACGTGGTGCGTGCTCAGACGCCGAAACGAGGTCGAGATATTCCGGCGGAGCATTTCGGCCGAACTGCTGCGCCGCACCGTCACGCTGGCCGTGCTGTACCTGCTGCTGCTCGGGACGATCACCCTGCTGCTGTGCGTCACGATGCGCCTGCCGGGGCAGACCGTCGACCTGTTCTTCGAGGCGTGCAGCGCGTGCGGCACGGTGGGGCTGTCGACGGGCATCACGGGCAAATTGACTCAGGCGGGAAAATACGTCATCATCACGGGCATGTTCGTCGGACGATTGGGGCTGCTGACGCTGCTGCTGGCGCTGACCGCCAAGGTCCGGCACGTTCGGTACAGCTACCCCAACGAGAACGTCGTGATTGGGTAAGACCATGGAACGATTCGCGGTAATAGGGCTGGGACGGTTCGGCAAGCGGCTGGCGACGCTGCTGGCCGACGCCGGGGCCGAGGTCATCGCCGTCGACATCGACCGCGAGCTGGTCGAGGAGGTTCGCGACAACGTGTCGCTGGCCGTCTGCCTCAACAGCACCGACGACGAGGCGCTCCGCTCGCAGGGCATCAACAAGGTGGACGTGGCGATCGTCGGCATGGGCGACGCCTTCGAGGACACCGTGATGACCACCGTGCTGCTCAAGCAGCTCGGCGTGTCCCGGGTCATCAGTCGCGCCGCCACGCGAATCCGCGCGAACATCCTCAGGCGCGTCGGCGCCGACGACGTGGTGAACCCCGAGCGCGAGTCGGCCCACAGGTGGTGCAACCAGTTGCTGGCCCCGGCCATCGTCACGCAATTCGAACTCGGCGAAGGCTACTCCCTGGCCCAGGTCGTCGCGCCGGAGAGCTTCTACGGCAAGACGCTGGCCGAACTGTCGCTCCGGCAGAACCACAACGTCAACATCGTGGCCATCCGCCGAAAGGACACCGGAGAGGATATCGACGACGAGCGCGAAGCCGTCGTCTCTCTCCCGGGGGCCGACACGGTGATCCAGCCCGGCGACCTGCTGCTGCTGGTGGGCAACGACGAATCCATGCGGGCGTTCCCCACGAAGTAGCCCCTCGACATGACAACACTCCGCATCAGGCATATGGGAGGGTGGATCGTCATCCTGGGCTGCTGCCTGACCTCGGGGGCCGAGCTTCCGGCATCAGCGCAGGCGACGCGACGGGTGACGGCCCCGCCCAAGGCCGTTGTCCAGGCACTGAAGCTCAAGCCGTTCTACAAGAAGTACGTCAGCGCCGGCGGGATACCCGTTATCAGCTCAGCCAAGGTCTCAGACTACGCCCTGCTCGAGGCGGCCTACCTGATTGACCGCATGCTGGCCGATCGGCCTGACCTGGCCCGGGCCATCGCCGGCAACAAGGTTCGCGTGTCCATCATGGCCGTCAACGAGTTCACGACCGACATCCCCGAGCACAGCGACCTGAAGCCGGCGGGCTTCTGGGACAAGCGAGCCCGCGGCCTGGGCGCCACGCCTGTCCGCCCGGCCACCAGTTGCGGCGAGGAGAACCTCCTGCGATACCCCGGCGACCCCTACCGCACCGAGAACATCCTGATCCACGAGTTCGCCCACAGCATCCACCACATGGGCTTGAACACCATCGACAAGACGTTCGACAAGCGGCTGTACCAGGCCTACAAGCAGGCGATGGCCAAGGGCCTGTGGAAGGGCAAGTACGCCGCCAGCAATCGCGCCGAGTATTGGGCCGAGGCCGTCCAGTCCTGGTTCGACACCAATCGCCCCCCGGACCACGACCACAACCACGTCGACACGCGCGAGGAACTCAAGGCGTACGACCCGGGCGTGGCCAAGTTGGTGGCCGAAGTCTTCGGGGACAAGCCGTGGCGTTACCGCCGCCCGTCGCAGCGCAAGGCCCCCGGGCACCTGGCCGGGTACGACCGTGCCAAAGCCCCCAGTTTCGCCTGGCCGAAGCGCGTCCTGAAGGCCTGGCGCGAGCACCGGGCGAAGAAGCAACCCGCTCGCAAGCGAGTCGCGACCAGATAACGAAGCACCTACCTACGTCGTGGCCGCCGCGGCCTTGGCGTAGCAGGCCCTCAGGTAGTCTCTCGACTTGGCCAGAGCGGCGGACATCTCGTCGGGTTTCGGCTCGTGGTGCATGAAGGGGTTGACGTACCAGCGGTAGTTGATCTTGGCCAGGGCCTTGATCCACGGCACGCAGTCCGTCGTGCCGATGCCCGGCAGTTGGGCCGTGCCGCGCTGTCGCTGCCACGCGTAGAAGAAGAACAACTGCTTTCCCGCGATGGTGATGGCCTCGGGCACGGAGGCCTTGAGGCCCTGCAAGTGATACGGCGCCAGGGCGATGCCCAGCCGGGGCGACGTGTTCAGCTCGACGAACGCCTTGAACGAGTCCAGGGTGTTCAGCAGCGACCCGCCGTGGTTCTCGATGGCCACGTACGAGTTGTACTTCTCGGCGAGTTCGGCCTCGGGTTTGAGGCGTTCGAACATGGCCTTCATGCTCGCGGTCAGTTGGCCGCGCTTGGCTTTGCCTCCCGCGCCGTGAATGGCCACCCCCCCGCCGGCCTCCCCGAGCAGCTTGGCGTACCGCCGATACCCGCCGCGGTAGACCGAGAAGCTGTAGAGCGTGAGCTTGGTCTTGGCCAGCAGCTTCTTCAGCCCGTCGGCGCCGAGGCGTTTCTGCACGTCGTCCAGGTGCGGGCAGCCCGCATGACCGGACCAGATGTCGATGCCCTCGAACCCGAGCGCGGCGATCCGCTCGCACGCCTGCTCGATGGGCAGCTTCGAGTACTGGATTGACGAGGTGGCCAGCTTCATCTTCCACCGGGCCGCGGGCGCCTTGTCCGCGGCCGGCAGTTTCGGCGCCGCGGCCGCCGCGGCCGCGCCGCACGCCATCCCTGCAAGCATCTGCCGCCGGTCGATCGAACGATTCCTGTCATCCGTCATGGTCGGGTCTCCTTGCCCTATAGAAGCACCGGCGTCTGCGAAGGTTCCGGTGCAGGGCGAATATCCGCCGCCGCCCGGGGGCAGGCCGCCTTGCCAAACGTCTCAGTCGACCTTGCGGAGTTCCTCCACGATGGTCAGTTTCTCGCCGCCAAAGTGGAAGGCCTCGACCGAGACGCGATCGCCGACCTTCAGGCCGCCGGCGACCTTCAGATGGTCCTTGGCCATGCGGCCATCGCCAACCACCAGCGTCAGCGCCTTGCCGACGGCGTCCCGGGGTCGTTCGGCGCGGTTGGCCTTCCAGACGCGTACGACCTTCTCGACGGTGAGCACGAAGCCGCGATCGAGCTTGCTCTTGACCGTGCCGACCATCATGCCTCGAAAGCCGCGCAGGCTCGCCGGGAAACCGTCGTCCGCCTCCTTCTCGGCCAGCTTGCGGCGCAGGCGGGCGTTTTCCTCGCGGAGTTCAACGACCTCCCGCTCCAACTGCTTCAGGCGTGCCTGCATCCGCTCGATCATCTTGCGGAGTTCGGCGAGGTCGCCCTGGCCGCTCTCGCGCCGGCGTTCGGCCTCCAGGCGCTTGACCCACTTGTGCCCTTCCTCGGTCACGTAGGCGATCTCGACCTTTTGTCCTTTCTCCAGCTTGCGGGCCAGGGCCAGTATCTCCCGCTGCTGCCTTGACATCAGCACGACGACTTCGCCCTTGCCCTCGAACGGCTTCACCACGACGCCGACGTATTCCCGCTCGCCAACCTGCAATTCGATCAGCTTGACGAACGTGCCGCGAACCTCGCCGCGCCGCCTGTCCCCTTCTGCCCGGACCGCGCACGCCAGTGCAGTAACCGTCAGAACCACCGTCAGAACTCGACATGATCCCCTCATGGCATATCTCCCATGTCACGAGTACGGAAATGGCCGGCGCCCGCGACGCTCGCAGGTTCTCGCCTGGTATTGTAACCCCCTGCGGAGGAGCCGCACCCTGAAAACTTTGTCGCCGTCCCTCCGTCAGATACAATCACGTTCCTCTACATGCGGTCGCAGCAGTTGGGCCTCGACGGCAGGCGAAAACAGATCGCCCCGACGGCCATCAACCCCGCCGCAAAGCAGGGAGGCATGCACCTGTTCAGCCCGACCGGCTTCCTGGACGGCACGTGGTGGCACCGGTCGTACTGGGTGTACGGCACGGGGTTCGCCGAGGGCGCCGGCGGGTGGCCCCAGGCGGGCAAGTGGGTCCACGGGGCCAGGATCATCGCCATGGGCGAGACGATGCTCTACGGCTACGGCCGCCAGCCGACCTACCTCAAGTGGACCACGCCGCTGAAGTATCACCTGTTCGCCGCGACGAAGCAGCCGAAGCACGTGGTGCCGAAGCGTCCGGCCGGGGCCAAGGCGCCCCGCAGGCGCCGACGCCCGGCGCCGCGCCGCCTGCTGTACGCGTGGTCGAAGGAGATTCCCTTCCACGTCCGGGCGATGGTGCTCGCCGATAAGACGTTGTTCGTCGCCGGTCCGCCCAACACGCTGCCCGACGAGGACGCGATCTTCACCAAGCCCCACGACCCCGGGCACGTCGCCCGGCTCGCCGAGCAGGTCGCCTGCATGGAAGGCAAGCGCGGCGGCGTCCTGTGGGCCGTCAGCGGCGCCGACGGAAAGAAGCTCTGCGAGGTGAAACTCGACGCCCCCCCCCACCTGGGACGGCCTGGCCGCCGGCGGCGGAAAACTCTACATGACAACCGTCGACGGCAAGGTCCGCTGCTTCGCGGGCACGCGCTAGCGCAAACGCCCCCGGGTTCCACCCGGGGGCGTTGGAAGTACTTCAGTAGATGCGCACTTCGCAAAGCGCCAGCAGCTTCGCAGGTCCGTCCGACACCAGCCGCACGCGGTCGGTCGTGACCGCATCGAACCGCACCACCACGCGGCGCGCGCGGTTGCCGATGGACTTCGCGACGGTCTTCCACTGCCCGCCGACCATGGCCTCGACGCGGAAGTCGGCGTTCTGCCTCTCGGCCGTCACGTGGACTTCTCCCACGGCGACGGCCTTTGTCAGTTCAAACGCGATCCAGGCGGGGCCCTTGGCGTCAGCGGCGGGCGCCCAGGCGCTGCGGTCCTTGCCCACCACGCGGGTCCATCCATCCACGGCCCGGGCGGGCCCCATGCCCTTGACGGAACTGGACGCGGTGACCTTGGCCCTCAGCGCCAGGTCGTTCGGATCGGCGTTCTTGACGCCCATCAGGTAGCACCCGTCGCGCAGCAGGGTCTGCTGGAGCAGGGCGATGTGCTTCCGGTAGACGCCTCGCGGGGTGCAGCCGCAGCGCGTCGCTATGGCCGCCGCCGTGCCTGCCGCCTGACCGGTGGCGCACATCGGGCGCATCACGCGCGTCCCGCCCAGGGCGATGTGGGTGGCCGAGTGGCACCGCCCGGCCATGAACAGGTTCGTGATGTTCTTCGAGTACAGCGTGCGGTACGGGATGCTTGTCCGTCGGCCCTTGTAGACGTGGATGCAGTCGTTCCCGCGGACCCAGTAGCCCTCGGGGTGGTGCACGTCGGGGCCCCAATCGGTAAAGGCCACCGTGTCCGCGTGGACGATCTGCTTGTCGTATTCGCGCTGGGACATGATGTAGTCGCCCACCAGCCGCCGGCTCTCGCGAACGCCCGGCACGTAGTTCAGCCAGACCAGCTCGCGGAACGTGTTCTTCTCGATCGTTCTGGGATTGTAGTTCTTGGCGTAGTTCCACAGGCCCAGTGAGATGCGGAACAGTTCGTCGCGGATCTTCTCTGCGTCGTCGATCGTGTTCCGCACCCCGCCGTACTCGACCCACCAGGCGTGAATGATCGCGCCGTTGATATTGCTGCCGGGGTTGCGGCCCTTGCCTCGCGAGGGGGTATCGAAGTTCGGCGGGCGCGTAATCGCGCGAATCCGCCGGTGCGAGCCGGTCGGCTCGAAATCCGAGGACTGCTTCCACTGGTACGCCCAGGGCGGACAGTCGAACGGCACGCCGTCTTTGGGCGGGTCGACCGGTGTGGGCCGCTTGATGTCCTTTACCCTCGCTCCTTCAGCCAACACGCGCACGCAGTCGGCAACGACGACCCCCTTCGTCCCGGCCGTGGCGACCGTGACCTGCGCCGGGCTCTTGGGTGACAGGGCAAACGTGCCGAGGAGCTTCCACCCGCCATCGCTTCGCGTCTGGTTGACAGGGACGGTTGTCTTGCCCCCGGGGTGCTCGACGGTAACCGGGACGTTCGTCGCGCGGTTGGACCAGGCGAGGTAGCCCAGGAAGACCTGGTATCGCCCGGGCTTCTTGACATCGAGGGCGAAGGTAACGCTCCTTGTCCCCTTGGCGGCCTCGCCGTCGTGAAGGTAATCGCCGCCCCGGAACGTGCTGTGCGTCCAGTCGCCCTTGACGGTGACCTTGCCCTTGTCGCTGTACTTGGTGATGGTCCCGGGTGCGGGACGGACCTTCACCGTGGTCTGCCGTCCACGATGGTCCTTGATGATCGCCTTGTACAGGCTGTTGCCCATGGTGCGTTTGCCGGCCTTGACCGGCGCCAGCGACTCGCCGAACTCGGACCGGGCCTCCTGGCCCATTCGGTACTCGGCCCCCGCGTAGAAGCCGATCCAGCCGTGGCCCGTGCAGTCGATGAACAGCGGCGCGGCGAAGGCCATCCGCTGCCCGCTGCGTACGTCAATTGCGATGACCGTTTCGATGCGGTCGGCGGCCGCCATCTCGACACCCGTACCCCGCGTATTGAGGAACAGTGCGATGTTCTTCTCGGCCCGGACGATTCGCTCGATCTTCTTCGAGTCGGCGAAGTTGCCCCAGCCCTGGGGCGGAAAGATCTCCTCGGCGATGCCGGTGACGTTGGCCCTGTCCGGCGGGCGCCCGAGGTATCCCATCGGGGGGATCTCGATTTCCGACGACGCGTTGCCGCCCAGGACGGGGCGGTCCTGGATGAAGGCCACCTTGCACCCGTTGCGGGCCGCGCCCAAAGCCGCGCCTATCCCCGCAGGCCCCCCGCCGACCACCACCACGTCGTACGGGCCCATCCTCTTGAGCTTCGCGCTGACGCCGAAGTGCTTGGCCCGCTGGGCCGCCAGGGCCTTCAGGTCGGCGGCCGGCTTGAAGTCGCCCGGCGCCAGCACCACCGCGTCGCACCGCCCCCACCAGCCCGTCAGGTCGTGCAGCCGGACCTCGACCTCCCCCGCCGCCAGGTCGAACGTCCCGCCGTCGATCCATTGCCAGGCGTCGGTCTTGGCCTTGCCGAACGTCACCGCGGAGGCCTTGGGGCCCACCAGCACGCTGAACCGTCCCGGATGGTGGCTGACCAGCCAGTCCCTGCACCGCACCCAGAGGCGATAGGTCCCGGCGGCGGGGATGTTGGCCGCAGTCACGGCGTCGGCGACCGGCTTGCCCACGCCGGTGGCCAACAGGTACGGCGAGCCCATCACGTCGACGTGCTGCGGGTCGTTGGACCACCCACCGGTATTGCTGAACGCCTCGGCCTCCAGCCAGATCACGCCTTGCCCCGCCGCCGCCGTTGCCGCGGCCAGCCACGCCACACAAGCCGCAAGCACCAGTATCAGTTCCCGAAAGGCCATCTGTTGACTCCTTGTCGCCTGCCGCTGCGTCCGGGTCTCGGCGCAGTGACTCACCGCGGGAGTTTGCGCTGGTCGAGGCGGTCGCCGGCGGGGCGGCGCAGCGGGATGTTCATCCCGCCGGAGGCCTCAAGCTCGTCGAACAACTGCTTCTTCAGCGCGGCGATCCGCTCGCGGTAGGCCGGCACGTCGATCAGGTTGTGCCGCTCGATCGGGTCGGTCTGCAGGTCGTAGAACGCGTCGCGGTCCCACACGCCGTAGTGGAAGACGTACTTGTAGCGGTCCGTCCGGATGGCGAACAGCGTCGGCGTGGCCGGGAAGTTCCACTCCCAGTGGTACTCGTACAGGATGTGGTTCCGCCAGGGGACTTTCTTTCCCAGCAGCATCGGCAGGAACGAGCGGCCGTCCATCCTGGCGGACTTGGGCGCCGTGGTGCCGGCCGCGTCCAGCACCGTCGCCGCGATGTCGATGTTCTGCACCATGGGCGTGACTTTCGTGCCGGGTTCGATCAGCCCCGGCGCGTAGGCCAGCATAGGCACGCGGATCGAGTGCTCGTAGGCGTCGCGCTTGTCGTAGAACCCGTGCTCGCCCAGCTCGAAGCCGTTGTCGCCCATGTAGAGCACGAGCGTCGAGCGGCCCAGGCCGGACTCGTCGACGTACTTCAGCACGCGCCCGAGGTTCTCGTCGATCCCGCAGACGGTCTCGCAATACTGCCGGTACAGGCCGTCGAACGACGGGACCGGGTCGTGGTCGAGTTGCCCGGTCTCCATGTGGTCGATGCCGTGGATCCCGTAGCGCCGGTCGCGGACCCACCGCGGCTGGGTCTGGTAGTTCCTTTGGGTGTTGCCCATCGTCTCGGGCCGCTTGACCTTGGCCTTGGCGTAGCGGCCTCGGTGTCGCGGGGCGGGGGTGAAGGGGTAGTGGACGGCCTTGAGCGAGAGGTACAGGAAGAAGGGCTTGTCGCCCGCGCGGGCCTTGGCCAGCCACGATAGGGCCTGGTCGGTCAGGACGTCGGTGGTGTAGCCGGTGAAGGCCTTGCGCCTGCCGTTGATGTTCAGCACGGGGTCGAAGTACTTGCCCTGGCCCTTGAAGCTGGCCCAGTGATCGAAGCCCGGGCGCGGGTCGTCGTGGTCGTGGCCCATGTGCCACTTGCCGATGAACGCCGTGCTGTAGCCTGCCTTTCGGAGGTACGTCGGAAAGAAGACCGTGCCCTCGGGCACCGGGCGCTGGTTGTCCACGACGTGATGGTGGTGCATGTACTGCCCGGTGAGGATCGAGGCCCGGCTGGGCGAACAGAGCGACGTGCTGACGAAGGCGTTGGCCACGTGGGCGCCCTGCCGGGCCATCCGGTCCATGTGGGGCGTTTCGAGAAACGCCGGGGCCTGGGGCATGAAGCCCATGAAGTCATGGCGGTGGTCGTCGCTGAGGATGAGGATGACGTTTCGGCGAGGGGGCTTTCCGTCGGGCGCCGGGGCGTCGCCCGCGGCAGCAGCCGCACGGCGCTGGGCACAGCCTGACAGCGCAGCGGCCGCCGCGCCCAGGCCCGCCGAGCGGAGGAAATCCCTTCGGCTGCGCGGCCCGCGGAGAGATTCTGTCGATGATGCCATGAGTTGGCTCCTCTTTGCGTTGCTGAGATCCAAGTGCGGACACCAGGTCGATGTCCGGTCACCCTACCGCCCCCGTGTGCACAACGCAAGCCCCACAAACGCTCGTCCGGACCGGATCTGTCCGCGCGACGGGAGAGAGCCTCGGCGTGGCGCCGCGGCTCCGTCCTGTTGCGCCAACACGCCCGGGCGCTTGCGGGCATGCGCGAGGTGGGGTATTGTCGGATCGGTCCTGGTTTCCTGCCGGGAAGGACCTGAGATGAGTCCTGAACCGTCACAACGCGTTCGGGCCGTGAGGATCGAGGGCAATCCGCTGATTCGCCCCGGCATGGCCGGGCTCGAGGGGCGTCTCGGCGAGAATATCAACGGGCCGTCGATGATCCGCGTGCCGCCGTGGATGGCTCGCCCGTTGGGGAAGTACTACCTGTACTTCGCCCACCACGGGGGCCGGTTCATCCGCCTGGCGTATGCGGACCGCCCGGGCGGGCCGTGGACCGTCCATCGGCCCGGCACGCTGAGGCTGGACCAGACGTCCTGCCGCTCTCACGTCGCCTCGCCCGACGTGCACGTCGACCACGAGAGCCGCCGCACCAGGATGTACTTCCACGGCCCGGTCGAGGGCCGGCCGGGGCAGATGACCTTCGCCGCGGCCTCGGCGGACGGGCTGAACTTCCGCGTCTGCTCCGGCCCGCTGGGGCCGTTCTACTTCCGCGTGTTTGGCCACGGCGGATGGCACTACGCCCTGGCCAAGATGGGCAACAGAGGCGCGGTCTGCTTGCGAGCGAAACAGTGGACCGGGCCGTTCGAGGAAGGACAAGCCATCCTTCCCGGGGCCCGTCACACGGCGGCGCTGGTGCGGGGCGATACGCTGTGGTTGTTCTACTCGGCCGGCGGCGACTGCCCCGAGCGCATCCTGCTGACGCGGATCGACCTGTCGGCCGGGTGGGGCTCGTGGCGGCCGACACCTCCGGAGGTGGTTCTCGAACCGGACATGCCGTGGGAGGGAGCCGCCCTGCCGCTCGAGCCCTCCGTCTACGGTGCCGCGCGGGGTGCGGTTCGGCAGTTGCGGGACCCGGCCGTCTTCGTCGACGGGCCGGAGACGTATCTGCTGTACTCCGTCGCGGGCGAGCAGGGCATTGCGGTAGCCCGGCTGCTGTGACTGTGGCGGACCCGATGATGGCTTAGCGCACGGTGGCGAGAACGAGATGCCCTCTGAGCCCGCTTGCCGTGCTGTGAGATTGACACCGGAGAACCATAGGGGATATGATGAGTAGGAGATGTTGAGAAGGCAGCATGGATGTATTTGTCCGCATAAAGAGACTGGTCATCGCCCGTCGGGTCCTTTTCACCGAAAAGGCCGAAGGTGAGATGGCCAGGGATGGGCTGACTCCGGAACTCGTGTACGAGGCGATTCTCAACGCCCCGGCAATATCAAAGACGGTTCGCTCGCGCAATCCACGAACGGGCGGCAGGGATCAGCTCTATATCATAAAAGGACTTACGTTCGACGGCCTCGACATCTACACCAAGGGAAAGATACTCAGAAAGGAAGGAGTTGAAGTCTTCTATGTCCTCATCTCCTCGAAAAGAAGCACAGACCTCTGAGCCGCTGCCGTGTCCGGAGTGCGGCAGCGTGCAACTGAGGACCACGGTGGAGAACTGTCGTCTGGACGCGGACGTGACCGTCAGAAGACTGCGGCACCTCAAGTGCCAGGCTTGCGGGGCACGTCTCTTTGACGATGCGGCCATGCACCGCATTCAGTCAGCCCGAGGGATGATGCCTGCGACTGCGTCAACGCGATGAGTCTCTGCGTCCAGACGACCCTGAGGAACCAGCCGGAGTACTTGCGTGGGACCCTCCGCCAGCCAACAGACTTCAGCCATTGAGGCGGCATTCATTCATTGCCCCGAACTCGAGCGGTACGCCTATCCGCCGGGCTGCCCGTTTGACAGCAGCCGAGCCGGGCAGGTCCGACAGGCCGTCGAGTCGATGGGGCTGCTGGACGGGACCGGGCACCACGAGGTGGCGCCCCGGGCGGCCACACGCGACGACCTGCTGGCGTTCCACGACGCGGTGTACCTCGACACGCTCGAGGCGGCCACACGCGGGCACCTGGACGTCGACGGACTGGCGATGGGCATCGGCACCGACGACACGCCCGTTTTCGCCGGGCTGGTCGAGTACGCGTCGCTGGCCTGCGGGGCGTCGCTCAAGGCCGCCGATCTCATCATCGACGGCCGCGCAAACGTCGCGTTCAACCCCTCGGGCGGCTACCACCACGCTCGCCGGGCCGAGGCGGCGGGGTTCTGCTACTTCAACGACGTCGTGCTGGCGTGCCTGCGACTGGCCGCCGCGGGCAAGCGCGTGATGTTCATCGACGTGGACGCCCACCACGGGGACGGCGTCCAGGAGGCGTTCTACGATCGCTCGGACGTCCTGACCGTCTCGTTCCACCAGAGCGGCAAGACGCTGTATCCCGGGACGGGCTTCGAGCACGAGACCGGCACCGGCGCCGGCGAAGGCTACGCCGTCAACGTCCCCCTGCCCCCGGGCGTGTACGACGGGCCCTTCCTCAACGCCTTCCAGGCCATCGCGCTGCCGATGCTCGCCATCTTCGAGCCCGACGCGATCGTTCTCCAGTTGGGCATGGACGGCCTGGCCGGAGACCCGCTGACGGCGATGTGCCTGACCAACAACGCCTACGCGGAGGTGATCGAGATGGTGTTGGCGTCTCGGCGGCCGGTGCTGGCCGTCGGGGGCGGCGGATACAACGTGCCCAACACGGTCCGGGGCTGGACGCTGGCCTGGAGCATCCTGTGCGGGGCCGACAGCCAACACGACGACATGAGCCTGGGCCTGGGCGGGGTGATGCTGGGCACCACGGATTGGGCCAGCGGGCTGCGCGACCGCGTGCTGGCGCCCGACCAGACCCAGCTCGCCACCGTGCCCGAGGCCGTCCGAAAGACCATACACGCCGTCCAGAACCACGTGTTCGCGTTTCACGGCCTGTGGTGAGGCTCCGGCGAGGATTTGCGGTATACTCTGACAGGGATGACTACAACAGATGACTCTTGAAGCGTTCTTCGATCCGAAATCGGTGGCGGTGGTCGGCGCGTCGCGCACGGCGGGCAAGGTGGGGCACGAACTGCTGGCGGGGCTGATTGCCGGGGGGTTCGCCGGGCCGATCTTCCCGATCAACCCCTCGTGCGACGAGATATGCGGGCTGAAGTGTGCGCCCGACCTGACGTCGCTGGACACCGTGCCGGACCTGGCGTGCATTGTCGTGCCGGCCAAGGCCGTCCCGCCTGTGATGCGGCAGTGCGTCGAGATCGGCGTCAAGGCGGCAATCATCATCACGGCGGGCTTCCGGGAGGTCGGGGAGGAAGGGCGTCGGCTGGAAGAGGACGTCCTCCAGATCGCCCGGTCAGGCAGGGTGCGGGTCGTGGGCCCCAACTGCCTGGGCATCATGGTGCCGGGGCGGAAGCTCAACGCGAGTTTCGGCGGCGACCTGCCCCGGCCCGGACACCTGGGCTACATCTCCCAGTCCGGCGCCTTGCTGACGGCCATCCTCGACACCGCCCGGGCCACCGGCATCGGCTTCAGCACGCTGGTCAGCATCGGCAACAAGGGCGACGTCAACGAACTGGACGTGATCGAGGCGATGGGCTCCGATCCGGAAACGACCGTCATCGCCGGCTACCTCGAGAGCATCGCCAACGGCGACGCGTTTCTCCGCCAGGCCGAACGCATCTCGCAACACAAGCCGATCCTCTTGATCAAGTCCGGCGGGACGGGCGCCGGGGCCCGCGCCGCGTCGTCGCACACGGGCTCGCTGGCCGGAGACGAGACGGCCTACGAGGTGGTCTTCGACCGCGCGGGGGTCATCCGCTGCGAGTCGGTCAAGGCGCAGTTCGACCTGGCGCAGGCCTTTGTCGGGCAGCCTCTGCCGGCCGGGCCGAACGTGGCCGTCGTCACCAACGCCGGGGGGCCAGGCATCATGGCCGCCGACGCCATCGAGCGCCAGGGCCTGTCGTTTGCGAAGCTCTCGGCCGAGACGATCGACGCGTTGTCGGCCGGACTCCCGCCCGCCGCCAACGTGCAGAACCCGATCGACGTGCTGGGCGACGCCTTGCCCGGGCGATACGAGCTGTCGCTGAAGCTGGCCCTGGCCGATGCCGGGGTCGACGCGGTGGTCCTGCTGCTGACACCGCAGGCGATGACGGACACGGCCGACACGGCGGCCGCGGCCGTCAGGGCCGTCGGCGAGTCGCCCGCCAAGCCCGTGCTGGCCTGCTTCCTCGGGGCCGAACAGGTCGCCCCGGGCATCGAGATTCTCCGCAGCAACGGGATTCCGCAGTTCGATTGTCCGGAAGCCGCCATCGCCGCTCTGCGCGTCATGCACGATCGCGTGCGCTGGCTGGCCCGGCCCAAACGCGTCGTCGAACTCTTCGGCGTCAATCGCAGGAAGGTCGAGCAGATCATCGACAGGCACCTGAGGCGCGGCGTCAGGGAGATCGCCGAGAGCGAGTCGAAGGAGGTCCTCGAGGCCTACGGCTTCGTCACGCCGGCCGGCTCCGTGGCCACGTCGGCCGAACAGGCCGTCGGCATCGCCGACCAACTGGGCTATCCGGTCGTCATGAAGGTCTGGTCGCCTGACATCTCGCACAAGTCGGACGTCGGCGGGGTGAAGGTGGGGCTGGGCGGCGCCCGGGAGGTCGCCGACGCGTTCGACCTGATGATGTACCGCATTCCGAAGAAATGCCCCGAGGCGAAGATCCTCGGCGTCCTCGTCCAGGAGATGTGCGCCTCCGGGCGCGAGGTGATCCTCGGCATGCATCGCGACCCGCACTTCGGGCCGATGCTCATGTTCGGCATGGGCGGGGTGATGGTCGAGGTCCTGAAGGACGTGGCGTTTCACCTGGCGCCGATCACGGCCGACGAGGCCAGGGAAATGCTCGTCAGCACCAAGACGTTCCGCCTGCTGACCGGGTTCCGCGGGGAGGAGGGCGTGGACCTCGATGCGCTGGCCGAGGCGCTCCAGCGCATCTCCCAACTCGTCACCGAGTTCCCACAGATCCAGGAAATGGATATTAACCCGTACGTGGTCGGCCCGGCGGGTGTCACCCCCGTGGCCGTCGACGCCAGAATGAGTGTTGAACCCGTGTGATCCCGCAAGCCCCCGACCCGAGAACCGCATGACAGACTTCGACTGGACACAGCACTACAGCGACCGAACCGACACCGCCCAGGGCGCGGTCAAGCTCATCAAGCCGGGCAACAGCATCTTCATCGGCACCGGCTGCGGGCAGCCGCAGCACCTCGTCGAGTCGCTCGTGACCCATTCGCAGCACATTCACGACGCGCACATCATCCACCTGCTGACGCTGGGCACCGCCCCGTATGCCGACCCGAAGCTCCGCGAGCGGTTCAAGATGAACAGCTTCTTCGTGGCCGACAACGTCCGCCACGCGCTGGCCGAGGGCATCGGGGACTACACGCCGATCTTCCTGTCGGAGATTCCCCGCGAGTTCGAAACCGGGCGGATACCGATCGACGTGGCGCTGATTTCGGTGGCCCCGCCGGATGCCAGCGGCATGTGCAGCCTCGGCGTGTCGGTGGACATCGTCAAGTCCGCCGCCGCCAGCGCCCGCTACGTCATCGCTCAGGTCAACGCCAACATGCCCAGAACCATGGGGGACAGCTTCATCCACGTCAACGCCATCGACGTCCTCGTGCCCTTCGACGAGCCGATTATCGAGGCCCCGGTCCACACCCCGGATGACACGCTGCGCCGGATCGGGCTGAACATAGCTCGGCTGGTGGAGGACGGCAGCACGATCGAGTGCGGGATCGGGCGGATCGCCCAGGCGATGGCCGAGTTCCTCAAGGACAAGAGGCACCTCGGCGTCCATACCGAGATGTTCGGGGACTGGATCATCGACCTGATCGACTGCGGGGCCATCACCTGCGACCGCAAGACGATCAACCGCGGGAAGATCGTCGCCAGCTTCTGCATGGGGTCTCAGCGCCTGTACGACTACGTCAACGACAACCCGTTCTTCGACTTCAGGCCCTCGGAGTACGTCAACGATCCGTTCGTCATCAGCCGCCACGAGAAGATGGTCGGCATCAACGTCGGGCTCGAGGTGGACCTGACGGGCCAGGTCTGCTCGGACTCGCTGGGCTACAAGTTCTACAGCGGGATCGGGGGGCAGGTGGACTTCATTCGCGGCGCCGCACGCAGCCGGGGCGGAAAGGCCATCATCGCCATGCCCTCCACCGCCCGCGAGGGCGAGGTCTCACGCATCGTGGGCCACCTGACCGAGGGCGCCGGCGTGGTCACCACCCGGGGCGACGTGCACTACGTGGTGACGGAGTACGGCATCGCGTACCTGCACGGCAAGAGCATCCGGCAGCGCGTCCTGTCGCTGATCAACATCGCCCATCCGAAGTTCCGCAACGACCTGATCGAGGCGGCCAAGACGCAGAAGTACCTGCCCGCCGACCAGATCGAACTGGCCTGGGAGCAGGTCCGCTACCCGGAGGAACTCGAGCGGTACGAGACGCTGAAGGACGGGACGCGGATCTTCTTCCGCCCGGTCAAGCCCGCCGACGAGCCCGCACTGGCCGACATGCTCTACTCCCTCTCCCAGGCCTCCGTCCATACCCGCTACTTCACCAGCAAGATGACCTTCCCCCACCGGGACGTCCAGAAACTGACCAACGTCGACTACTCCAACGACCTGGCCATCGTGGGCGTCGTGCCGAGCCCGGCCGGGGAGACCATCGTCGCCTTCGCCCAGTACTTCCTGGACCCGAAGACCCGGTCGGCGGAAATCGCGTTCATCGTCCAGGACGAGTGGCAGCAGAAGGGCATGGGCAGTTTCCTGATGAGCTACCTGGCCGAGATCGCTCGCGGGCGCGGCATCAAGACCCTCTGCGCCAGGGTCCTGCCGGTCAACAAGCCGATGCTCGCCGTCTTCCGCAATTCGGGCCTGGCGATGACCACCGCGTTCGACGGCGAGGCCTACGACCTGACCTTCGACCTGACCGCCGAGCCCGACCAGGAGCCGTAGAGAGGTCCTGTCTGAACAGCCTCGGGGCCGCCCGGCTAGTGAGGCGTCCTGCGGTACCGCCGGGACAGGAACGGCGCCACGGCGGCCAGCAGGAGCATCGTCCCCGGCTCCGGCACCGCCGGACCGTGATCGAACGAGCCGAGGTTCACCTGCCCGCCGCCCTGGAGGTCGCCCACGATCAGCGTGCCGGTGACCAACCCGGCCGGGAAGGTCGTCTCGGCCTGCGGGGCCAGGATGTTCACCGCGTTGGCGCTGGTGAGGTCCAGCGTGGTGGCCTCGGGCATGTTCACCAGCACGTCGGCGGGCGTGATGCCGCCGCGGTACGACCAGCCCGTCCAGTCCAGGTGCACCGACTCGCCCGGCACGTTGACGTAGACCTCCGCGTCGGCCGGGGCCGAAATCGAAAAGCCCCACGCCTTCTTGAGCGCCTCGGCGTCCACGCTCACCACGTTCACGCCGCTGTGGCCCGTCATGCGCAGCTCGCCCCAGCGGTTCGTTACCGTGGTGGTCTCGGCCATGGCGCCGACGTCAGCCGAGACCGCCAGCAGGTGCGCCGAGACGGCCGCGTGGTCGACGATCGGCTCGAACGGCGCGCCGGAGAGCGTGTCTCCGCTGACGGTCAATGTGCCTGAGAGGTCGACGGCACCGGCGGCGGTTGCGTCGCCGGTGATGTGACCGCCGCTGAAGTTGGTGATGTCGCCGCCGACAACGACGCTCCCGGCCACGCTCACGCCGCCCAGGCGCGCGTCGCCGCCGATCTCCAGGCTGCCGTGGTACGCCCCCGTCAGCGTCGCCGACCCGCCCGTATGCAGCGTGGTCCCGGTCGGGGAGGCGTAGCCCGGCAGCGACAGTGAGAACGACGAGAAGTACACGTCCCCGGCCGCCCCGGCAATGCCCTGAAAGTCGCTGTGGTACCTGGCCGAGGGGCTGCCGATGTCGCCCAGGCTGTAGACGTTGAAGTACGCCATCGGCTTGGTGATGACGTCCCCCGCCGACGACGACGCGACCGCCAGAACGATACCCGTCAATACCAGTGCGGATCTATTCATACCCACGTGCCTCCTGTAGCTCGAGGTGCGGTCGTACCCCGGCCCCGATCCCGCCGCATCTCCTTGAGAACGGTACGATATGGGATTGCCGGGGCCAAATCGATCGCATCGTTCGTTCTCCGTCCAAACGTCCTTGCCCGGGAAGACAGCTGCGAAGCAGCTCTCGTGGTTTGACCGCGGGACGCGCAGCAGTAGAATGGTTCGCGATGAGGTGAGCCATGGGCATGTCAAACGTCTTGCGATGGGTGCTGCCGGTTTGGGGTGTCTCGGCGGTGCTCTGGGCTCGCACCGACCTCCACGCCGCGACGCCCGTGGTACCGGGAAGGACGTGGGCCCGCGCGACGGCGGCTCAGGCCGGAATGGACGAGCGCTCACTGGCCAAGGCCAGGGACTATGCGCTGACCGGCGGCGGGTCGGGGCGCATCGTCCGCGGCGGCAGACTCGTCATGACCTGGGGCGACCAGAAACGCCGGTACGACCTGAAGTCCACCGCGAAGTCCATCGGCGTCACTGCGCTGGGGTTGGCTATCGCCGACGGCAAGATCGCCCTGGCCGACAAGGCCACGACGCACCATCGGTCCATCGGCAATCCCCCGCCTGCCAACGCCAAGACCGGCTTCCTCGGGCGGATTACCATCTTTCACCTGGCCACGCAGACGGCCGGGTTCGACAAGAACGGCGGGTACACGAAGCTCCTGTTCGCCCCCGGGACGAAATGGTCTTACAGCGACGGCGGCCCGAACTGGCTGGCCGAGTGCGTGACGCTGGTCTACACGCGCGACCTGTCCGAGCTGATGTTCGAGCGCGTCTTCGGACCCGTAGGCATCACGGCGGCCGACCTCCGTTGGCGTCGCAACGCCTATCGCCCGGCGAAGATCGACGGCGTGGCCCGGCGTGAGTTCGGCAGCGGGATCCACGCGAACGTCGACGCGATGGCCCGGATCGGCCTGCTGTACCTGCGCCGAGGACGCTGGGGCGACAAGACCATCATCCCGCGCCGCTTCGTCGACGCCTGCCGAACCACCCCCAAGGCCCTCAAGGGCCTGCCCGTCGTCAAGGCCGACACCTACCCCCGCGCGTCGGACCACTACGGTCTGCTGTGGTGGAACAACGCCGACGGCACGCTGGCGAAGATCCCTCCCGACGCCTACTGGTCCTGGGGCCTGTACGACAGCCTCATCGTGGTCATCCCCAGCCTGGACATCGTGGTCGCCCGGGCCGGCCGGAGCTTCAAGAGCCGATGGAGCAGCGACTACCGTAAGCTGGCGCCGTTTCTGGAGCCGATCGTGGCCTCGGCCGGCGCCGCACCGGGCAAGCCCTCCCCACCGGCGGCCGCGGCCGGCGCGCCGTACCCGCCCAGCAAGGTCATTGCCTCGCTGGCCTGGGCGCCGAAGCAGGCCATCGTCCGCAAGGCCCGAGGCAGCGACAACTGGCCGACCACGTGGGCCGACGACGGGCACATCTACACCGCCTACGGCGACGGGTGGGGCTTCGAGCCGAAGGCCAAGGGCAAGCTCAGCCTCGGGCTGGCTCGCGTGAGCGGAGGCCCCGAGACGTTCAAGGGCGTCAACATCCGGTCCGCCACGGGCGAACGCAAGGGCGACGGGCCGCGAGGCGGTAAGGCGTCCGGCATGCTCTGCGTCAACGGCACGCTCTACATGCTCGTCCGCAATACGGACCTGTCGCAGTTGGCCTGGTCCGCCGATCACGGGCGCACGTGGACCTGGGCCGACTGGCGGTTCAAGCAAGGTCTCGGCTGCCCGACCTTCCTGAACTTCGGCCGCAACTACGCCCATGCCCGGGACGGCTACGTCTACGTCTACTCCTTCGACGCCGACAGCGCCTACAAGCCGTCCGACCGGATGGTGCTGGCCCGCGTGCCGGCCGGGCGCCTCAGGGACCGTCGGGCGTACGAGTTTTTCGTCGGCCTTGGCGAGCGGGGCGGGGCCGTCTGGAGCGGCGATATCCGGCGCCGCGGCGCCGTGTTCGCCCACAAGGGCCGCTGCTACCGATCGGGCGTCACGTACAACGCGCCGCTGAGGCGCTACCTGTGGGTGCAGGTGGTGGGCGCCGCCGGGCTGGGCATCTTCGACGCCCCCGAGCCGTGGGGGCCCTGGACCACCGTCTACTTCACGCGCAAGTGGGACGTCGCGCCCGGGGAGTCGGCGAGTTTCCCCGCCAAGTGGATCAGCCCCGACGGGCTAACCGCCCACCTGGTCTTCTCCGGGGGCGACTGCTTCTCGGTCCGCAAGGCAACCTTCAACCTCGCCCGCTGACCGGGATTCCTCCTGGGGAATATCATTGGCAAGTCGCCACAGGTCACTACAATGGGCGGGCATTGGTGAAACGAGGTCGTCGTTCGACAGGCACAGGGAGGCGCTGATGATGCGCGATGAGACCGGCCCGGAGCCCGAAGTGGTCGACAGTGAAGACGCGGAACCGGACGCTGACGCCGAAGGTGTGACCACCGACGTCGCGGACGAACCGCAGGGATGCGTCGGCGATGAGGCGGATGAAGCGCTCGAGCCGTCCGCGGCCCGCGGGCACCCCATGCGGACCCTGCTCAAGCAGTTCAGCGAGCAGTTCACCCACGACGTACAGCCGCTCATCGAGCCGATCCGCCAGGTGGCCGACACGCTGGCCGAGGCGTCGCCCGGCCTGGCCGTCCAGGCCGTCCTGCCGGACCTCAGAGACCTGCTCCACCACGTGCGCGTTCTGACGGAGAAGGTGGCCGAGCAGCAGGCCTACGTGCTGATCTTCGGTCCGCTCAAGAGCGGCAAAAGCACGTTCATGAACGCGATCTGCTCGGCGTACGTCAGCGAGGTGACGTCCCTGCCGGCCTACCCGTGCATCGTGAACGTCACGCACGACACGACCCCGTCGTTCACCGTGACCCGCTACGACGGGCACAGCGAAACGTACACCGCGCAGCAGTCGGTCTACGACGTGATTCAGCAGGCCCACTCGGACCTGATGGCCAGCATCCGCCGCGTCGAGGACGAAGGGGAGGATTTCGACCCGGCCGTCCACATGCCCCAGGCCATCCGCAAGATCGACGTGCACCTGCCCACCGGCGACCTGGCCGATTCGGGGGCCGTCCTCGTCGACACGCCCGGGCTCTACAGCCGAATGAAGTTCGGCTACGACCGCCTGACGCGGGACTTCCGCAACGCCGCGGCGTGCGCCATCTTCATCGTCAAGACCGACAACCTCTTCCTCGAACAGGTCTTCGCCGAGTTCCACGAACTGCTCGACCTGTTCAGCCGCGTCTTTCTCATCGTCAACCTCGACACCACGAAGAAGGACCTCGACCCGACCGGGCAGCTCGTGCCCAGCCTCGAGCACGACGACCCCGGGCGGATCATCGACGCGTTCACCGACCTGTCGATGAGCGCCCCGCTGAAGGCCGCCGCCGACGCCGGAAGGGTCCGGATCTACCCCGTGGACCTTCTGGGCGCGGCGAGCACGCGGATCCTCGGCCCCCAGGGCGCCGGCCCGGACGCCGAACGGGCCCACGGGCAGGACAACTTCGACGCCCTCCTGACCGACCTGACCGACTACCTCAACAGCAGCGAGTACCTCCGGGCGTTCCTGAATGACAGCCTCAGAAGGGCCCGATCGCTCCTGGATGAACTGGGGCACGTGACCCGGCACGAGACGGTCAGCCGGTTGGCCGACGACGTCGAGGCGCTCGGGCGCGCCCGCGAGGAGACCATCGCCCAGTGCCAGGCCGTCCAGAGACTCAAGGGAATCGACTGGACGGACCAGTCCGAGGCGCTGCTGCGGTTCCTGGGCGCCCGGAGCAAGGAGCAGTCGGCCGAGGTGCGGCAGATCACCGGCAACGCCCTGCGCGGGGTGATCGACGCGTGGTTCGAGACCGACGCGAGCCTGGCCGCTCTGCGAAACACCGAGATCGAGCCCCTGCTCAATGCCTGCCGAAAACAGTACATCCACTACCTCCGCGGCGAGATGGCCCAGCAGATGCCCGGCATGCAGGGCGCGATAGCCATCACGGACGACGTGCTGGCCGACGCGAGCCTGGTGGGCATCGACCTGGGGGAGATGGCCCGTTCGGCCACGGACAGGGCCACGCCCGCGGCCACGCTGGTCCCGGTCAAGGCCGGCCTCGGGGCCGAGCAGATCCCGGTCCGCCGGGGGATCTGGGACTGGCTGCTTCTGCGGTCCAAGGCCTCGGTTCGCCGCCGACTGTTCGGTCCGGCCGCCAATCCCGACAAGCACATCGCCCCGGCCGCCAAGACCAAGCGCATCGGCGAGATCGGGCGGGCGGCCATGCAGGAGGCCACCTCCGGCCAGTTCGCCCTCCTGCTGGAAGACACCACCAGCCGACTGCCCAGGGAACTGGTCACCAGCTACGTCGCCAACCTGACCGCCCCGATGACCCAGGCCATCGAGGCCAAGGACACCGAGACCGCCGACAGACTCACCGATATCGAGGCCAGGCTCGCCGAAGCCGAGAAGATCCTCGCCGAGATCGCCTCGCTGGGCGGGCGGATCGAAGTGATCGGCGCCGCGGTCGGCGTGCTGGCCGAGACGTTCGCCGGCGAAGGGGCCGACCCGGACCAGGCCGACGACGACCAGACGCAAACGCCGGATGACACCGACGAGGCCGACGACGAGCAGATGCAGACGCCGGATGACACCGCCGAGACGGACGAGGCGGACGAGGCGGACGGCCAGGCCGAACCGCCGGAGTCCGGCTGGTCCGACGCCATGGTCGGCCAGTCGCCCCCGCCCGCGATCGACCCCGAAGACGACGCCCCCGACGCCGACGACCAGGCGCCCGCGGCCCGGGAGGCCGATGAGTTCGACGGTCTCTACGCGCCGTACGTCGCCGAGGCATCCGCCCTGCCCGACCAGGCCGGCGGCCAGACCCCGGCCGAAGAAGACGACGTCGCCCCGGCCGGGCAGGAACCGCCTCCCGATGCCGAGGACACTGACCCCGCCCCCCAGGCCGAGGTCGTCGACGACGATGACGACCCGACGCCCGAGGCCGAAGTCGTCGACGAGCCCCTCCCCGACGCCCCTGCCGATGAAACCGACGCCCCTGCCGACGAAGCCGACGAATACCCCCCCGTCGACGACGAGGAACTCCACCCCGGCTTCTAGCACTACCAATGACTCTTGGTTAACTGGTGAACTGGTTGACTGGTTAATTGGTTTGGGCACAACGGATTGCACCGCACGCTTGTCCTGCGGTGTCGCGGCACCACGCCCACGACTGAACGCCAGCAAGTCGTTCCCAGTTAACCAATTAACCAGTCAACCAGTCCACACGAGTACCCTGTGGCACTAGTCTCGTCGACATGCCCTCCGGGTTTGGTGTCCCTGCCCGGGCGCGCCTATGATGGTAATGTCCGGTACACTCCCCGGGTCCGGACAGTAACGCGGCAGGCCTTGGTCTCCTCCTACCTGGGCCTGTCGCTTTATATGCGCTGATGGGGCTAGACTTGTGTTTTTCGCCACCGCACAGGTCCCCGGCGTCCGGCGACTTCGGGCGATAAACGCAGTCCTGACCCCAAGTTCACGGCAGCGGGATGTTGTAGTAACACCGCCACCCCCCTACCGTCGCGCCCAGGGCGATCTCCGACGTGTCGTACCACACGATGCGGCCGTCCTCGAAGAGGTAGTTGCCCCCGTACGGCTCGCCGTTGGCCTGGCGGTGGCTCGAGATGGGCGTCCCGTCCGTCAGGTACCAGTCCGGAATCCAGCCGGCGTACTGCTTCATGTCCGCCATGATCGGCGTCTCGGGGTTCTCTCCGAAGCGCTTCTTCGTGACCCAGTCCTCCCCGGCCGGCGTGTAGTCCATCGAGTTCCAGGGCGCGTTGTCGCGGTGCGGCATGTAGAAGTACCCGCACAGGCCGAACAGGTCCCGCAGGGCCCCCTCGTGGCGGTGCCACTGCTGTGTGGGGCAGTAGAGCACGTCGTATCGGGCCTCCTGAATGTGCTGCTTGTCCCACTCCAGGAGGTAGTCCTTCCAGAACTGCCCGACCGTATGGCCGCACCAACTGATGTGCCTGGCCGGAGCGGCGGTGTTCTCCGGGAAGTACATGTCGTTGCTGCCCGCGTACCCGCACAGGGCCGTGTACCACTGGTTCATGTTGGTCGAGCACTTCGCCCGCAGGGCCAGCCGGTACGCACACGTCAGCGACGGGGCCAGGATCCCCGCCAGGAGGAGGACAATCGCGACGATCGTGACCAGTTCCACGAGCGTGAACCCCCCCGCCGCCCCGGCCGCCGCCCGCCGGACACACACCGACCGCCTTCCCGAGTATCTCAGAATTGGCACCATGGGCTCCCTCGTACCGCACTCGTCCGGTCGAAGTCAACCCTTTCAACCGCCGGGCGCATCGTAGTTCTGGAGGCGCCCGAGGTCCGCCCAGGTATGAAGCACGCATCCCGGCCCCATCAACCCCACTGTTTAGCGGGCGAGCAACGCTCGCCGTTCGCCGTTCGAACGACAAACGGCGAGCGTTGCTCGCCCGCTAAACATATATGCGCCCCCAGGACCTTTATGCACCCGCTACCTGAGTCGCCCCCCACCATCCCCCGCAGTCCGACCCCATTTGGCATCCTCCCCCGGTGCCGGATTTCGTGCGACAGGCCCGGTCTCCCCCTGGCGGGCCTGTTTCGCTTTGTTGACAGGCGGGGCGCGGGGCGGGAGAATGGCTCAGTCGAGGAGACTCCTATGGGCTTCATATACAGTTGTCAGTGGGAGGCTGAAGGCTTCCTTGGCAAACTGCCAAACCTGCTCCGACCGAGGATTCTTGCCGAGGGATACCATCTCCACGCCGAAGATGAGGGCAAGCAGGTATACATTCAAAGCGACAAGGCCCTCCAGAAGCCGCGAAGGGGCCACTTCTTTCACAGGATAACGACTGAGGAGATCATGCAGGCAATGAAGCTGACAGTGTCCTATGTGCTTACCCCACGAAAGACGACCGTACTGTTCACGTGGGACAACCCGTATGGGGGAATCGCGGAGAAGACGTCGTGGATCAACGGGCTGCGCCGACGCACAGAGACACTGATCGATTATCTTGATGACTGGTTCAACGAAGCACACGGGTAGATCGAGTCATCCTGAGTCCGGCGGGAGCTATTCTCGTTGACACGCCCCGCCCCGCCTCGGACAATGGCGGGCAACATCCGGCACGTGTGCTGTGGGGCCGGGGAAAGGGCGTGACGATGAAGACTATCGGACGCGTTGGAATCGTGGTAGTGGGCAGTCTTCTGTTGTCGGTGATGGGATGCTCGGATGGGAAGGACCACATTTGGAGAGCCGAAGTGGCAGACAAAGCCGGACGGTTCGACGAGGCAATCCGACAATACACCCTTGCCATCGAAAGCGAGGAGATTTCGCAGAGCGATCTCGTGAAGGCACACTTTGGGCGAGGCCTCGTCTGCAGGAAGAAGGGAAACTCGCCGGAAAACCTCGAGAATGCCATCATGGACTTCTCAAGGGTCATTGCACTGGACCCGGAGCATGTCGAGGCTTACGGGGAGCGCGGCAAGGCCTACTATATCAACGGCGAATCCGCAAGGGCTGAGGCGGACTCCGCCAAGGAAGCTGAGTTGAGGGCCTCGGACTTCCGCCGGAGACAGGAGCAGATGCGAGACCAACCATGACCACAAGACTCTCCGTCCTGCCCGCCCTCCTGTCCGTCGGCTGCTGCCCCGCACCTTCCCGCACGTCTGCACCGAGACCAACCAACGCATGTTCACCGTCGAGCGGGTCGTGGACGGCGACACGTTCAAGGTGCAGTACGATGGTGAGTCAACGAACGTACGGGTCATCGGCATCGACGCGCCCGAGCGGCGGGACTCCGCCGGGCCTGCGGCGACCTGGGCCGGGCAGAGACACGATGCCGTGCGATATCGCCGCGTAGACGGTCGCTCCTCAGGGGAAAGTATCCTCCCTCGTGAGGGCTACTCAACGCCTTCCGCGGCGGCCGGAGGGTCGGGCTGCGTCGTGGTGGCCGCTCCGCGTCAACCCACGGCACCCGGCCCCGGAGCGACGAGACCCGGTCGGAGTCGCTATCCACTCAGCCATTGCTTGTACACCGCATCGAGCTTCGCCTCTTGGGGGGACCCTGCGAAGAGGACGACGCGGTAGCTCAGTTTGAGCGAATCGCCCTTGGCCAGCGTGGTTGGCTTCTTGCGGAAGTTGAACGGGGAAGGGGACAGGTGGCCGTAGTCCCGGGTGAACCACGGGCAGTTGCCGCCGAAGTTGTCGGGCTGGTTCATGATTGCAATGCCCTCGGTGACGTCGGGGCGGAATCGGCGCTTGCCGAAGTACCCGCACCAGGCGGCCGGCTTGCCGTACGTGCCTTTGGCGTTGATGCCGCCTTCGGAGTTCATCAGCGTGCCGCCGTAGGCCGGTGAGATGTCCGAGGCGGCCCGCATGGCGAAGAAAGAGTGCTTCGCCCTCTTGATGGACACGTCCTCGGCCGCCGTAAGGTTGAATACGCAGTCGATGAAGACCACGTCGTCATTGGGGCGAGTGACCGTGTACTGCCGTTCGTCGTCAAAGGGATGCGACCCCTGCCGCTTCCATTCGCATTTTTGAGTGAACGCGACGGAGTTGTCTCCCGCTTTCGGTGCGACCAGCTTCAGTTCGACGGACCGGATCTGCCCGGATGTCAGCCCGTTATCGGCCCAATAGTTCCCGCCGTTCACCGGATCGCACCCCAGCCACAGGCCGCGGTGATGCGGATAGGGCAGTGCACTTTCGGTCGTGAGCGACAGGCCTGATTTGGGTCCGGCCAGCGGGTAGAAATAGGGATACTTGGCGTCGGAACCGGCTCGATAGCTCAGGATGGGCAGGTTCTCATATCGGACGAGAATGCGGCTGTCCTTCTGGTAGGCCGTCAGGCCTTTGGCTTCCTTGACGGGCTTGGTGTAGTCGGCCCCGAGGGCCAGCGTGGCCATTCGCGAAAAAGCCAACGCCGACGTCGCGACGACTGACGTGCGCAGCAGTTCTCTTCTATTCATCGTGTTGTGCTCCTTCTTGGGGGTTTCGTTGCAGCTTCACAGTACGCCGGGTGCCACCGGCGGCAGGGGCTGCCCTTTCGAGCGGCCGGAGGGTGACCGGGCCCAGCAGCCCGGACGGGGTCAGAGGCCACTTCGACGCGTCGAACTTCCTGTAATTGTGGTCGACGAGATTGATGTCGCCGAAAATCTTCCACTTCACCTTGCGCCTGTCCAGGTCGCGAATGCGGTTGGCCGAAAGATTGGTGACCTCAATCTCCAGGCGGTTGCGGCCGGACGTGAGAAAGCGGCCGACGGGAGCACTGTAGGGAACGCTGTACAGCGGGATCGCATCTTGACCGTTGACGATCACGCGCGCGCTGTCGCGCACGAGGCCCAAGTCGATCAGCCAGTCGTCGGCGCGGGCCTTCGGCAGGTCGAACTCAATGGCGTAGCGTGCCGTTCCGGCAAACCGTTTTGCCTCGTCGTCGCCGAGTTCGGTCCAGGACCTCAATTGGGATGTCGTAAACGGCGCGGGCAATTTGGGGCCGCCGTCCATAAACGTTACCCGCCACGTGCCGGTGACGGTGAACGCGGCGTCCGCAGTCCTTTTCAGAATGGCCCATTTCGGACCCGTGACCGCCTTGGAGGCGAACGACCGGACAATCCGGGTCTCGCCGGGCAGGATCTGGAGATAGATCTCCCTGCCGCTGCGAACCGTCGCCACACCGGTCCGCGCCGAACAGGCATCCATGATCACCGCGCTCTTGAACGGCACGCCCAGGGGTATCCAGCCGTCCACCGGCTTTCCGCTCATGTTGGCGACGAAGTAGTGATGCCCCCGATCGTGCGTTCGGCGGATGAAATCGAGCCCGGCGTCGACCATCGGTTCGCGAGCCACCTTGGCCGATGCCAGCCGCTGCTTCAGGGCGCCCCTCGTGACGGCGAGCTTCTCCCGCCCGTTCACCAGCCTCTTCAACGCCGCCCGGCGGGTCGCGAACTCATGGAAGCCTGGGACGTCGGCGGGGAGCCGGTCGATAAAGATCACCGCCCGGCCTTCGTCGGCCAGGGCGAGCAGCTTCCTCAATGTGGCCAGGGGCATGTGCCCGGTTTGGGGTACGAGGACGGCCTTGTAGGGCCCGGCCCGGCCGGTGAGGATCTGGCGATCGGAAATATAGTCGAACCCGTAGCCGTTCGACACCAGCCAGGCGGCCGTCTTGCCGCAGGTCGAATCGTTGAGCCAGCCCGCGCGATGGACGGTGAGCTGCTGCTGCATGCCGCCGGCCGCGTGCCAGATGTCGAACACCGGCCAGTAGAGCGCCACGTCGCTATCGGGTTTGCCCGCCTGGAGGATGGCCTGGCATCGTGCGATGTAGGCGTTGAGGAACGCCGCATCGCGCCAGATGGCATTCCGGGGGTTGTATTGCAGGGAGGCGTAGAACAGCCAGCCCGGCCAGGGGGCCTCCTTCGGGCTGTAGCACGTGCCGTGGAAGATGATCTGGTTGACCCCGACCAGGAACAGCCGGTCCACCTCGGGCTTGACCTGCGACAGGGCCGACCTGAAATGATTGCGGACCCAGGTACACGTCTCAGACGCCGTCAGACGCCGGCCCATGACGTGTGCGGCCGATGAGGCCATGCGGTTAATGAGGGGCTCGGGTCTGTCCTTTCGGATGTTGTCGGCCTGGCGCCGGATGCCGGGGATCTTGAACGGCGTGGCGCCGAAGGTTTCGGTGTCGGGGATATCGACCGCCCCGTAGAGGTCCAGCAGGTTGGCCGGCGCACCGTGGGCCTGGTTCCGGACGGTGCAGCCCTTGCTCGCCGCCCACGCCTGAAGCACCTCAATGTACGCCAGGTGAAGGTCGGAAAGCGTCTGGCGGTAGTCGCACTTGATCCTGGCGACGGTTTCGGGGTCTCCCTTGCCGAACAGGGCCGGCAGGTGGTCCGCCAGGTCATATCCGCGGCGTCTGGCGAACGCCGCCGGGAGTTCCCGGCACCAGTTGCCGTGGAACTCGAACGAATCGTGGTACATCGCTCGCGGCAGCAGCACGCCCCGGCGGGCAAAGGCCCTGTCGACGTGTGTGAGGTACGCGCTCATCGCCCTGGCGGAATAGGGGTTGATGGCTTTCCCGGCGCCGCCGGGCGCGGCCCGTTTCACGCGGCGTCCCGAGAACCTGTAGGACAGCTTGCCCTGCCTGTACTGCACCCTGGCATCGCAGTCGTCGTCGCCGATCATCGGCCCGCCGTACGGCCAGCCCGTCCCGGGCGTCATGTCCACCCACATGCCGAGCCGCCTGGCCTCGCGTACGGCATGCGAGACCATCTCCACGAACTCCGGAGTGAGGTGCTTGATATACTTGTCCTCATAGCCCCTGACCCCATAGATGGGAATGATGTGCCCGCCGCCCATGCCGGCTTTGCGCATGGTCTGGAGGTTCCACGTGATGTTCTTCTTGTCGACCGCGCTGCCGGGCCACCACCAGTAGCACCCCGGCCGGTGCTCGGGCTGCAGTTGGGGCCAGGCCATCGGCTTGTCGCTCCCGGCCCGAAGCGTACCGGCAACCGACGCGATCAGGATCAGCCACACGACGAAACAGGTCGAACATCTCATAAGCAAGCACCCAAGTTAGGGCCGGGTATCGTCACTGCCGCCGGTGTGGCAGCCTACGCGCTCTCGGGTGTACACGATTCTCACGTACTCCGCAATGGCTCAGAGCTTTCGGTCGAGCCGGCGGTACTGGACGGCTTCGGCGACGTGCTGCGGGGCGATGTCGGCGGCGCCCTCGATGTCCGCTATCGTCCGGGCGATCCGCAGGACCTTGTCGTGGGCGCGAGCCGACAGGCCCATCTCCGTCATCGCCTGCTTCAGCAGCGCCTCGCCGGCGGCGTCCAGCGTGCAGAACGCCCGCGTCTGGCGGGACGACATCGTCGCGTTCGTGGTCGTCAGGCCCGAGGCCCCGTCAAACCGCCGGCGCTGGGCCTCCCGGGCGGCCACCACGCACGCACGCATGTCCGCCGATGACAACCCGTCGCGGTCCGACCGCAACTGCCGCCAGGGTACCGGAGGCACCTCCACGTGAATGTCGATCCGGTCGATCAGCGGACCGCTGACGCGGCCCATGTACCGCTCGATGGCGTTCGGCGTGCAGTTGCACTGGTGGCTCGGATGCGTCGCGTACCCGCACGGGCAGGGGTTCATCGCCGCCACCAGCATGATTTGCGCGGGGAAACGCATCGTCGCACGCACGCGGGGGATGGTCACGCAGCCGTCCTCGAGCGGCTGTCGGATCATCTCGAGCGTCGGCCGGGCGAACTCGGGGAACTCGTCCAGGAACAGCACGCCGTGATGGGCCAGCGAGACCTCGCCAGGCTGCGGGACGGTGCCCCCGCCGATCAGGGCCGCGGCGCTGGTCGAGTGGTGCGGCGTGCGGACGGGGCGGACGGCCATCAGGCTCTGGCCCGACTCCAGCAGCCCGCGCGACGAGAACACCCGCGTGGTCTCGAGCGACTCGGCCAGCGTCAGCGGCGGCAGGATCGTCGGAATCCTCTTGGCCAGCATCGTCTTGCCCAAGACCGTGTACATGGGCCTACGCGACGACCCACGACCTTTCCGCGCGTCCATTACCATGTTGATCAGTGTACTGGCTGGCCTTGAGCAATCCCAGGGCCATCTTGTTGAGCGCTCTGTGGCTCGAGGAGATGTTGCCGGTCTCCCATTCCAAGGCCACGGGGCCTTCCTGTGCATAGAGCACTGCATCGACCTTACCCGGACGAGACACAACCGCGATGTCCAGTGGCTCCTCCAACGCCCACCCGTCTTGGGCTAGCTTGAGCATGAGGCCGTCCTTGATCGGCTTGACACCATTGCCCTGGCCTCTCTTCTTGCCGCTCTCCGGATAGATTGTGAATGCACCGCTTCCAGGCGGCCAGTCGACAGCTTCGACATGACGGTGGACGTTCTCACGTATCTGCTGCCATGCCTGTGATGCAGCAAAGTCTCCACACGACAGAAGCGTTTCCACACGGTCTATTCTCATGGCGACCCCAGTGACCATCGGTCAGTTAGCGATGACAGCGGTAGCGTAGCCCATGCATGTCTCTGCCACAACGCAAATCACATATTCGCCACAGTACGGTCTTGGTCACATTCACATGAGCGAGAGAAGTGGTCTGTAAGGAGGCGTTGCATGTCCGCCGTGTAGGACTTGTCGCAGTGGTTCATGAACAGGACGTTCGCCGTCTGGCGGGCCAGTTCGTCGTAGGAGGGCTGCTTGCACGTGCGGTACTGGACCCTGGGACCGGCCTGCTGCTGCAGGAGGACCGGCTTCTCGCCGTCGGGTAGGAGGGCGTTGAAGTAGACGGTTTCGCGGAGGAAGTCCTTGTGCTGAAGGCGGTAGCGGCGGGTGATGTCGATGAATTGGCGCTTGTTGTACCAGTAAGGAAGGTGCGTCGAGAAGTCCCATGCGCCGCCGTCCCGGTCGGCGAACAGCTGCATGGAACGCTTGCGGCGGCGGTCGTGTTTGCGCCTTGGGTGCCATCGGGCCAGAGCTTTCTTCGTCCAGCGCTTGGCGGCGCGGGGGACGGTGATGTCGGGGAGGATGACGGAGTTGACGAAGTAGATGTCGTCGTACATCGCGCAGAAGTCGTCGGCGATTTCGCCGTGGCGGCAGGCGGCAATGAGCTTGTCGGTGTAGTCGAACGGGACGCGGGTGCGGCGGCGGCCCTGGGCCCAGCGGTAGTCTATAAAACGAACCCGGTCGCTCGCCCAGGCCGGGCGGTCGGCAGGGTCGCAGACGATCCAGATGCGGGGGGTGCCGATGAAGTTGGTCAGAACGCTACGAACGGAGTACAGCAGTTCGTCGCCTCTGGCCGGGCGGGCGTAGTAGCCCCAGACGAAGTCCACCTGGTCGCCCCAGGTGCCCGCCGGACAGCAGGCGGCGAGAACGTCCCCCTTGCGCTCGTGGAGGATGCGTTCGCGTCGGCAGCGGGGGGAGTTGGCCCACTGACAGGTCTCGCGCTGGGGACAGGTTCGGCAGGCGGCGGCGATCCGGTCGATCACGGGCGGGAGCCTGCGCGGCTTGGCACGGTACTTCGCCCGCATACGGGCATAGGCGGGATGGGCGGCGTTGTACCAGACGCCCTTCTCGTTGCGACGAACGATGATCTCTTCGAGTTCCTCAGCGTACCCCGGCGGACGGATCTTCACGCGCCGGGCAAGGTCGGCGTTGGACGCGAAGCGGATCACGGCAGGCCTCCGCAACTGCATGACGAACCCGAGGCCGAGCACGAGCAGGAGAGGCTGGAACTGCCGCAGAGGCTGCATGACTCGCTCAGGCTGTCGGAGGAACAGACGCACTCCGGGGCGGGGATGCTGAGCTTCACGACGGCCCACTTCTCACCGGTGCTAGGCTGGCGCCAGTAGATGTAGGACGCGCCGCGGTCCGTGCTCTCCAGCGTGGCGCGACTGCCGTCGCGTACGTCGGCGTACGCATCGGCCTCGTCCACGACGTTGATCTTCACCTGGCACATGCCGCTGGCGCAGGCCCGGCCGATCTCGCCGGCGGCCAGGGGCTCCAGCAGGACGACGAACCGGCCGAAGTGCTCGGCCAGGGACGGCGTAGTGCCCGTCAGGACGATGGCGTTCTTGAACTCGTCGAGGTTGTCGATCGGCGAGATGACCACGCCGCTGACACCCAGGACCTCGAAGCGGGCCAAATCGTAGCCGCTGTCGTTTCGGACGAGGACGACGTCCGGATCGCGGGCACTGCGGTCGGTGCTCATGCCGGTGCTGCGCTGGCGTCCGAGGTGTGCCCGGGCCGTATCGATGAACGTGTTGAACGTCGCCGCGGGGATCTCCAGCGGCTGGCCGGCCTGGACTTTCTTGAGGTGGTCGCCCATTACCGCCTCGCAAACTGCCTGTGCACCCGGCGCATCCGGATATGACCGCAGTAGTGGCCGGTGATCAGGTCATTGTCGGGCTTGGGAATGTGGCTGAGCTTGCGCCACGGCCGGAACCGCGGGTCGTGCACCAGGGCGATTCCCGCCCGGTGCAGGTGCTGACCGACAAGGCGGTCTTCCGGGCCGGTCTTCTCGACCACGTCGCGGGCGACGATCTCGGCCGCCCGGCGACTGAGCAGGTAGCCCGCGCCGCCGCTGGCGTAGTTGCGCTTCCCGAGCTTCCAGCCGCAGTAGTCCAGGCCCGACGGCACTTGAAGGAGGCGGTCCAGGCGGACGTACGTGTCATCGTCGCACTTGAACAGGTACTCGAACTGGGCATTGGCCAGGGCCCACCGGCAGAACCACCGCGTCTTCTGCGGCAGGCTGGCGTAGTCGTCCGGGCACGGCAGCCAGAGTTCGTCGCCGCGCAGCTCCGGCTTCGACAGGTCGGGGTCACCCCGGAGGAAGACGCACTGCACGTCGTCGCGGGCATCGATGCCAGCCAGCCACGTCGCGCGGCACGCGTCGCGCCGGGCGGTCTTTGCCCCGCCGGACAGGGCGCCGATGAGAATGCGCAGCGGCTTGCGGTCTTGCTCGGAACTGTTCTTGGGCGTCTCTGTCCACCTGGCCTGCGGGCCAAGGGGAGTGAAGTTCTCCGAGCACGTCAACACCTCCCCGGTCGGCATGATAACATGCGACAGGCCGTGCCGCTGCATGACCAGGCGGTCGTACGCCTTGCGCCGGTCTCGCCGCATCCTCCTGTAGACCCGATTGGCCTTATCGTGCCGGTGTCCGATCAGTGATGGCGCGTAGCATGCCACGCGCCCGCCGCCGCGATGGACTGTCAGGAAGAAGTCCAGGTGTTCGCGGCCGATCTTGATCTCGTTACAGTACCGGAACTTCTGCAGAGTGTTAGTGCGGGCCACGAGGAAGTTCATGCCCATGTCCACCGGCTGGATTCTCTCCTGCGGGGGGTACGGCCGGGCATAGAGCACGGTGTCCGTTTGGCGGAACCGGGCCTCCCACCCATGCACGCGGCCGTCCGGCTCCAGCGTTCGCCCGGTCACGATCTCATAGCCACCGTCGGTCAGTGCCGAGACCATGCCCGGAACATCGGTCTCGTCCACCAGGTACATGTCGTCATCGAGCTGGCTGACGAACTCGGTCTCCACGGCGTCGACGGCGATATTCCGCCCGCGGCTGATCCCCACGTCGTAGCCCGGCGTGATGACCTTGACGTCCAGTTTGGGCGTCTCGGCCGCCACATCGGCGGCGTAGGGCTCCTTCGAGTCGTCCACCACGACGACTGGACGGGCCGCGTCGCGGTCCCGGATCGACCGGAGACACCGCCGCAACGCATCAGGCCGGGCGAAGGTCTTGATGCAGTACGTGTAGCCGCCGCCCACGGGCTTCGGCGTGGGCTTGGGTTTGGGCTTGACCGTCCATGCCGACCATGCGTGGTGTGGGCGGGGATTCTCGACCCCCAGCCACTGGAGCATCTCGCACTGCTTGTCCGGGTCGTTCAGCGCCTCGCACATCGTCCACTGCCGCACGCGGTCGGGGTACCTCCCAATCAGGTCCGCGACGCCCCGGGCGTACCAGTCCCAGTACAGGCCGATGGCCTCCTGCATCGTCGGCGCGTCGAACCGTGGGAAGGCCCGGTCCCACAGGTTCCGCTTCCGCCGGACACCCCGCTGCCAGTGGTTGGTGTGCCGTCGGTAGTGAGAGCTGCCGCGTACCCAGCGGGTGAACGATGCGATGACTTCCTCCCGCGGGCGCTGAAGCACGACAGCCCGAGCCTGCGGGAAGGCGTCCAGCAGCGGGGGCGTGTGCTTCAGTAGGAACAGCGCCACCTCACCGACGATCTTCTCCGGTGCCCGGTCGATCTTTGCCTGGAACCGCCCGATCACGTCGCTGCTTTCCCGCTTGGGGTTCCAGTGCAGTATGGGCTTGTCCTCGTGGACGACATCGACGCCATCCTGGGCGTTGAGCACATCAACCAGAGAGTGCGTGCCGCACCGCCCGGTGCCCAGGCCGATAATGAGTGGTCGTTCTGCCATGGTCATATCCCCAGGGCCGTGAAGTTGGCCTCGTCATAGACCTTCTCGATGTAGACTGCGATGGGCCTCTTGACGATGGCCTTGGCCGCCGCGTCCTCGGCATCGGCGTAGCGGACCCACATGTATTCCCAGCCCTTCTTGCTGGCGACGGTGATATCACCGACCTGGAAGTTCGTCCGGTTCGGGCTGGCGGCGAAGCGGAAGGTGATCTCCCAGTCGCCCGCACCTCGCTTCGAGCCTGAGGCGCCCAGGAACAGACACTCACCCGCCGCGCAGCCCCGGAACGCTCCGCTGTTGACCTTCCCGGTCAGGCCGAACAGGGCGACCTTGTAGGCCTGCGTCACTGCCGCGTCGGCGATGTAGTGCGTCTCGGCGAAGCTGAAGACCGGCACGGTGATGTCCACGCCCTCGACGGAGTTGTGCGTCACGCCGATGGCGCCCTTGAAGTCGGGGGCCGTCTTGCCGGCCGGGGCGTACATGCCGACGTTCGCGATGGACTGGGTGATGTGCTGGGTGCCGCCGGAGGTGTCGAAGGAGTACGTCGAGTCACCCGTCTCGGGCGGCTCGGGGTCCTGGTTCTCCAGCCTCTGGTACCGCGCCGTGCCGACCCAGCGGTCCTCGGCGTAGTATTCGACCTCCACCGACTCGATCACCAGCCCGTCGTGCGTAGCCGGCGCCGTGGCCGCCAGGGCCGCCCGTGCGGCGATGTCGTCGTCCGTCCCGTCGATCAGGTACGTCAGCTCGGCCGCGGCGTTGTTGCCGTCCGCCAGCGTGCGGGAATCGAACTTCTCTTCTACCGTGATGGCCATGGTCGGTCTCTACACGAATGCCAGCCCGCCGCGTTTGGCGGCGTCGGCGACCTTCTTCGTGTGTTTTTCCGTCTTCTCTACTGCGGTGACGATCCGGTCGGTGGCCCCGCCGGCGGCCAGCCCGCGGGCCTGCATGGCGTTGAATGTTCCCCGCACGCCCACGACGCGGTCGACGGCGTCCTTGACGCCTTCGGCCTTCTCGTCCTTGGCCAGCCCCAGGGCCTTACGCTGGGCGGCGTAGAAGGCCCGCAACTTGCGGATGTACGCATCGCCCAGCCCGGCGGCTCTGGCCGCGGCGATCCGCTCCCGCTCCTCGATCCTCAGCAGAGCGATCCGCTGCTCGGTGCCCTTGGTGGCCTGTTCGACGGCAAACCGCTCCATCTCCAGGTCCAGGGCCTTTTCGCGCTCGCGCCGGGTCAGCGCGGCGTCCTCGATGTGGCGGGCCTTGATCTGGGCCAGTTCCTTCTCCCGGGCCTTTTCGATAAGCGAGATGTCCTGGCCGGCCTGGCGGGCCATGCGGATCTTCTGCTCGTAGGCCAGGCGCGTCATCGCCAGCTCGCGCTGGAGATCGTCCCGTATCCGTTGGGCGTCGAGGACCTTCAGATCGTGGAACAGTTCGACGTTGCGGGCCTTGTAGGCGGCCATGCCCTGCTGGATGGCATCCCAGACCTGCCCGGGCAGCGCACGCGCACGGCGAAGCAGATCCGGCACCGAGCCGACCAGCCGCTGGAAGATGTTCTCACCCGCGGGCACTGCCGGCGCGGCCTCGGGCGCCTTGCCGGGCCCAGCGGCATCTTTGGCCATGTCCTTGATGGTCTTGCGAAGCCGGGCGGCGTTGGCCTCGGCCGCGGCGATCTCCTTGCCGACATCCTCGAAACTGCCGGCCAGAGCCTTGGCCTCTTCGATCTGCCTGTCGAGCTTCTGGATACGCGCCGCCCGGCCCATGCGGAAGTCGCTGCCCAGCAGCGACGAGAGGGCATTGACCGTATTGGTCACGGGGTCGCCGTAGACGGGAATGGACCCCCGCTCGCCGGTCAGCTTGGTCACGCGCGCCCGGGCGTCCTTGGCCTGCTGTTGTTGCCGCTTGAGCGCCTTGATGCGGTTCTCCGTCGCACGAAGTTGGGCCGCATAGAAAGCCCTGGTGTTCTCCGCGAAGGCCTGGTTCATCCGCTCCAGCAGTTCGGCCGCGCTGCCCGCGGACCGGCCGAGGTTCTCGATGGCCTTGCCCATCTTCGGGTACGCTTCGAGCAGGTCGTGCGAGAGCGTGTGGGCCTCGACCATCTCCTCGTTGGTCAGGTGCTGCTTGCCGCGCAGCTCAGCCAGGCGCTTGGCCTTGAGCTTCATCTGCTCGTGCTCGGCCCGGATCTGTTCAGCCGAGGTGTGCGTCATGGCGTTGAAGGCTTTGAACTGCGGCAGCAGGCCCTTGATCGCCCCGGTCAGGCGCTTCAACGCCGCCGACCAGTCGATGGTGGAGGCGACCAGCGCCCCGAGCACCACTGTCAGCAGCGCCGCGGGGTTCTTCGCCAGGAACATCATCGCCGTGCCCAGGCCGCGGATGACGAGGATGGCGGTCTTGACCACGGCGATCAGCCCGCCGATGAGCGTGCTCAGCGATGAAACCACCGCACCGAGGGAGACCAGCGCCACGCCGATGCCCGCGATGGCCGCGGTGACCTTCAGCGTCTGGATAATCGCGTCCTTATTGGCCCGTATCCAGCCGATGATCTGGCCGACGTTGGAGCGGATGTCTCCGGCCAGTCGCTTGAAGGTGGGCGCCAGGGCCTCCCCGATGACCGAGAGCACCTGTAGGGCCGACTGCTTCAGTTGCCCGAAGGCGTGGCTGAGCGTGCCGGTCATCTTGGCGTAGGCGGCCTCAGTGGCACCCGCCTTGGCGCGCATGGCCTCCACGTCGGCGACGAAGCCCTTCATGTTCTTCAGCGCCGGGATCACGCCACGGAGCGCCCTGGCGTTGGGGAACAGCTTCGTGATGGCGTCCGGCGGCAGGTCCTTGATCCGCTCGAAGACGCCCTGGAGGCCCTCGGCCTTCAGCGTGGCCGAGGACATCTCGAAGCCAAGCTCCCGGGCATACTTGCTGGCCTCGGCCGAGGGCTTCAGGAAGCTCAGGATGATCTGGTTGACCGCCGTGACGGCATTCTCGGTCTTCACGCCGTTGCGGGTCAGGACGGCCAGCGACGCGCCCAGTTCGTCCAGGCCCACGCCCGCGCTGGCGGCGGTCGAGGCGACCATGCCGATCTGCGGGGCAAGTTCGCCAAAAGTGAGTTTGCTGCGTTTCACGACGGTGAACAGCAGGTCGGATACCTCGCCGGCCTTGTCGGCCGACATGCCGTAGGAGTTCAGGATCGTCGTGATCGCGTCGGCGGCAACGCCGGTGTCGGTCAGCCCGGCCTTGGCGGCCCGGGCCGAGACGGCCAGGACGTCCAGGGCCTTTTCGGCAGGGATGGACGCCGAGAGGATGTCGTACAAGCCGGCGGCGAGCGTCTCGGTGGACTCGCCGAACTTGACGGACATCTCGCGGATGCCCCTGGTCAGGCGAGCCATGTGCCGCTCTGGCTGCTCGAGCATCGTCGAGACGTTGGCCATCTGCCGCTCGAAGTCGGCAAAGACCTTCGTCGCGGCCAGCAGCCCGCCGCCCATCACCGCGCCGACCTTCACCAGGGAGGCGCCCACCTTGCGAACGTTGGCGCCGAAGGCCTTGATCCGCGCGTTGGCGCGTTTCAGGCCCCGGATGAGCTTGCTGTTGTCGGCCGAGAGCTCGACGAAGGCCTTTCCGGCTCGGATTCCGCGTGGTGATGCCATGGCGCTTACCCGGTCCTCCTCAGTACGGCCAGACCATGACGGCCACTATCGCGAAGCAGATCGCCCCACCTGCGGCGACCAAGGCGATGTCCCGCCGCCAGCCGCTGAGCACCTTCTCCGTGCACCAGCCGAAGACCGCAAACGCCGCCAGGATCGCCGCCACGGCGCCAAAGTACTTATCGCCCGACCTGGCCCGGGCCCTATTCAACTCGCGATCGGTCTTGGCCTGCTCGGCGTCGCGGGCATAGTTGGTGGTCTGAACGGACAGCGTGTGCTGGACCTGGCTGATCTTCTGGTCGAGCTTCTCGATGTGCTCGGCCGTCACGGGGGCGTCAGTCGTCGAGACGGGCGTCTGGGTTGCCGCCTGTTGCGGGCGGGTCGCGCAGCCGGCCAGGAGAGCCGCCAGGCACGCGGCGATCGGTATCAAAGGTTTCAGTCTCATCGTTTCGCTCCCTTCGCCTTGCGGTCCACGAACGCCTTCTTCAGCACCCGGATGTTCCCGGCTGTGATCGGCACGCCCGACTTGGGGTGCCGCTTCAGCAGCGGGTGGAAGTCCGCCGGTTTGGCCGGCCGGGACTTCTTCGGGTCGCGGTTGACGTTGAACGTCATCGCCAGCAGCGCCGCGGCCGTGTCCCAGTTGACTCGCTGCCGGGCCTCGGCCATCCACAACAGTTGCCGCAGCGTCAGCGGCCCCGGGTCTACGCCGACGATGCCGGCGAGGTCGTAGACCGCTCGCCAGCATTCGCGAGC
>Ga0180432_10000427_pt1 | contig 68348 bp, 106 predicted proteins | sample SS_ome_10_FD_132414 | JGI IMG/M metagenome (GOLD analysis project Ga0180432, IMG submission 132414) | Hypersaline lake sediment archaeal communities from the Salton Sea, California, USA - SS_1_MS_2 metaG | ecosystem: Environmental > Aquatic > Non-marine Saline and Alkaline > Hypersaline >...
CAATTCGGTTAATCGCTCTATCGCGTCCGTGGTTGCGTGCATCACGTCATCGGATTGTGCAATAATTATGTCGCCAGTTGCTTGCCGATAGGCTGCATTTCTGGCTATTGCTGGATTGCGATACCCAGGACACTCGCCTAGATGAGTGTATGATGTAGAGTATGTTTCGCAGTTCCGTCGGTTCTCTTCCTGGGATTCTGGATCGCTTCCGTCATCGACGACGATGACTTCATAATCAAAAGGAACGTCTTGGCACCGGATGCTTTGCAAAACTCGCCGTAGGTGTCGCGGCTTGTTATACGTTGCGATGCAAATAGAGCACTTCATTTTGATGGCCCCAGGATTTCCTCAGCGTACTTAGTAAACGTGTTCGGAGAAGTCCTGTAGTTATCCGCTGTCCAGAAGTTATTGAATGTCTGTGCTAGCGTGCTTCCACCGAACCAATGGATACCGCAACACTCCTCAGGCAATTCGTGTGTCTGGTTGAAAATTTTATCAACCCGCTCGTAGAAGAACGGGTAAACAAACTCTTGCGGAAGTTCCGTGAATGTTAGCTCGCAGTAGTCGTTTCGGAACCCCTGAAAAACAACATCGCCCGGTCGATGGATTCGACCCCAGGCTGTAGGCAATCCAGCCATCCGATAGACAGTGTCCGCACCGGTATTCTGATACTTGCCGGGAGTATAGCCGTCAATTGCGGTTTCTCGAATCGAACTGAATAGCCGATTACCTGGAGTAGCTCCAAAGAATCCGATCGCCGCGTAGCCTTCGCTCAGGCAGTATGCAACGTCGGAGTGTTTGAGCGTGTCGTATGGCATCGGTTTGACAAATAGGATATCCATGTCGGCGTAAAATCCCCCGACAGTGCTCAGCACTTCCCACTCGCACAGGTCGCTTGCGTGTGCGGGTGCGAGGTTGTCTATTGGCGGCGTCCATTGCACTCGCTTAATATCAAGCTCGTCAAGTTTGTCGTAGTAGTTTGGCCCATCGTATGTCTCTTGATCTTGGGTTTCAGAGCTGCCCCATGTTTTCGTGCCTTCCACTTCCGACTCGTACAGAAATACGTCCCAATCGGGATGGAAGTGCCGAAAGCTTTTAAGCGTCATGTAACGCATCCAAGACATTTGCGTTGCCGACCAGAAAAAAGACATTCGCTTCGGAATTGTCCGCGACTCTTGATTCTCCTTGCTAAAGTCTGTCGACAGTGATCGAAGATTCTTTCCGTCCTCGTACGGCCACGATCCGCCAGAGCTGATATAGACTCCGGTTGTCTCCGCTTCGGCCTTCTTCTTTTCGTATAGCTCCTTGGATACGTCCTCTTTGGAGTGCGTGTCAGGTCCATGTGCATGGCTTTGGTGATAGCCGGTGACTTTGTTTGTGTATCGCGGATTCAATTTTAGTCCGTGCACAAGGCAGTCGGAGAACCAATTGTCATCGAAGCAAGGCTCCACAAAATCTTCGTCATTGCCGCCAATGGCGTACAAGTCGGAACGAAAAAGAGATCCCAAAAAGAAATACGGAATCGGCCTACGCGAAGAGCAATAATCCATAATGAAATGGTGCGGATTGCCGTTTAGGAACGTGTAGTTTTTTACTTGGGCGAGCAGGACTTCGCCATCCTGTATATTCGTTGTCAGGTATTCAATCGCATTCGGGCTAACGTGAACCACATCATCACTCTGTGCGATGATGACTTTCCCCCTTGCTGCCCTGTAGCCAACATTACGAGCTACCGAGGGATTGCGATAGCGGTGATTTTCCAGAAACTGATATTGAACCTTATGATTCTGGCAAACAGCTCTCGTCAAATCAGTCGAGCCATCATCAACTACGATAAGCTCGTAATCGAAAGGAACTGATTGACGCCTAATGCTTCTCAGCGTTCGTTCAAGTTCCTCTGCTTTGTTTCGTGTCGACAACACCACCGAGCACAAGGGAGTGTTAGTCATTGCTTACTCCATTCAAATCGTACGTTCTCGCTTCGTTGGCAACTTGAATCCTGCCACGCTGGATTGCTTCGTTGATTCGACGGTTGATTTCGTCTCGAATTTTGACACGCCGTTCGCCTGAGCTTCGAGCTTGCCATTCGAGATCCGCAATTGCTTGCGACGACGGATTCGCTTGCTTCCGCTCTTCGAGGATTCGTTGATTCGCGTTGTAGCACTTGATGTTTTCGATTGACAATTTGTCAATCAGTTCTCCGATGCTACAAATTACGTCATAGGCGTCGTTCATTTATTCGCTCCTTTGTCTAGTCCAACCGGATCGTCGGATTCCAACTGTTCGATCAGGCTTTTCGTTTCTTCCGCAGTTAAAGAACGTAATCGTCGTGCTGGTACGCCAGCAACAATCGCACCATCCGGAACGTCTCTTGTGACGACTGCACCGGCACCAACTACGCAATGGCTGCCGATGGAAACACCAGGCAATACCAATGCACCGTAACCGATCCACACATAATCACCAAGCGTCACTGGTTGAGCACCCTTTATCGGGCAATGCGTTAACAGTGCCGAACGAGATCCTACTACGCAATGCTTCCCAACGGTTATCAAGTGCGGATTGACACCATCTAGTTGCCCGATTACCGTTGAGCTGTTATCGATATTTGGCATTACTCTTCCGGCAAGTGCTCGGCCCCTTCCGGTCGCGTCCCCCTTCGCTCAACAGCTTCGTGATGGTATACAATGCTACTGTCGGTAAATGCGTATCGTGCCCCCGCTTCGTGTACGCGGTCGAAGAATCGAACGTCAGGAGATTCGCCGTCGACGCAAGTCAACTCCCAGGGCCCGCAATCTGTCCAGTATCGCTTGTGAAACAGGTAGGGCATTGTCGCACATTCTCGGCATCCGCTGTCCGTATTGAGATCATCGGAAAATATCACATTGTCTTTGTAGTTTTCGTCATAGAGTCGGACGAATCCAGCCCCATTAAACTGCCCTGGTTCGGGGACTCCGAGATTAGTCGTGATGATTGCCGCAACGGGTTTCGGAGGCGTTGCTGCCGTTATGTGCAAGCTGTTGATGACGGTGTCTGGCGAAGCGTATTTGACGAGTCCACCGAGCCAGTTAGGACCGAAGTAGCAGTCGGTATTCACTAGCCCAGCATAGTCGTTTAGCTCGAACGCTTTGGAAAAACCAAGGTTCATCATCGCCCTAAGATTCGGAACGAAACCAACTGATTCGTCTGTCTTATGTTCGACCACATGCACACGGATTGGCGTGTCGCCTTTGCGGTCCTTGATTATCTGCGGCAGTCTCCTTAGGTAATCATCTACGGCTGGGCTCGCAAGCCACTTGACGATAACGTAGTCGAAGTCTTCATGTCCTGGACGCTCTATCAGAGATGAGTCCGAGAACTGCATCATATCCAACGCCGTAGAAACGCAATTAACAATCGAAACTCTCATCAGTTCGCCCCCTTTGTTATGTGTGCCACAACCTCTACGATTCCATGGAATTGCGACGGACGCTCGTTAGTAAATTCCCGGACGTAGCCGCCAGCATGTTCCACCATAAGGCAAAAATTTGCTCTCGTGCGTTGCATGTTCGCAGCCCTTGCAACCGCCGATTCGCTTTGCGTCCCTTCCTTATTGTCCGGGATGGTTTTCGGATCGAGCGGTTCCTTGTAGTGGATGGCGAAAGTTCCGCCAGGTTTCAAGGCACGAATCACTTCGCCTAGTTGATACCGAAGATCGCGATTGTTCATGTGCGGAGCAACCCACAGCGACATCGCAAGATCGAAGTTGTCGCTACCCAATCGCTTCGGATCAGTGACAAATTCAATCGACTCTCCGAGTTTCTTTTTTGCCAGATAGCTAACATCAAGAGCCCATACTTTCGCAGCTATTTTGGAGGCGTCGTTCACCCAGTCGCCCATCCCAACGCCAATGCACAGCACAGTTGATTCAGGCGTCAGCAATCGTTCCACTTCCAGCGTAGCTAAATGACCACCTAGGCCAGTGCCTGTAAGTGCCGACACATCGCTTTCGCTATGTGCCTTATCCCAATTCGATTGCTTCCAGTCGTCGTATGTTCCTAACATAGTGGCTCCTCTAGCCAATGGCTTAGTCCTTGGTTCGACAGGTACGTCTTAACCTCCGCGTAGTTCTGTATCGACTCCACAAGAGGTCTTGTTTCCTGACGAAAAGTTACGGGCTGAATTTCCGACACGTCCATTCCGAGATAGGTTTGGATTCTGAGTAGCGTTTCGTCCCACCTCGCCGCCAAGTCTTCGTAGTGTATTTCGATACGCCCTGAAAATTCGCCGTCGATCTTTTCGTGCAGGAGCCTAGTTGATCCGATGAATTCCATCAGTTCCTGCATTGGCACCATGACTGGCCCCGGGTCGACGTCCCTAGGCTTGTCGACTTTATAGCTCTTCAGTAATACGCCGACCTTGATGCTGAGAAACCTTCTAAGGAGATTGTCACGCCGCAAGCAGATGCACTTATCGACGTTCGCTGCGACAACCGACCAGAACCTGCCAGGCGGTATCGGACTCAGCGTGTCTATCCAACCGTCTCCTACTCTGTGCATTGTCGTGCCACGGTGCGTAATTCCATTTTCGGATGTATGCAGGAATCGCAGCCAGTTATCGTAATGTCCGCTTTTGTTGTCCGGGTTCGACGCGTACAGATTAAAGAACGTCGTGTCTTCCCTTGTGTCGAGTGAGTCCGTTAGAAGCATCGTTCCGGAACGTGCATCAGACAGAATCATAAACGTGTTATTGGGAGCCACTAGATAAACTCCTTGTGCGTTGGGTCGTCGCTTAGTGCGTACTGGATGGTTGTGTTTTTGTTGTTGTACATGCAACGAGGACAATTGCGAGCGTCGAGATTCTTCAGGTGCTCGACAACGTCTCGGGAGTTCCATGTGGCCGCGAACGTCTGATTTCTCAATGACCCAATCGCTCCACGCTTGCTGTAGGCTAAGTTGCAACAAGGGTACAGGTGAAGGTCAGCACCGATGTAGGTTGACACCTTGGAATACCCGCAGTCGGTGTAATGCGGACGTTCTAGTTGCAAGTCTTCTATTCGGTCTCCGAACAGATTGAACACCCTGAACTTGTCAGTTGTTAGGGTCTCTGCACGCTTGCATTCAGCGTAAGCTTCCGAATGAAATTCTCGGAAGTACTTAAAACCTAACGACTGAAACAGAGCTGAGATTCGGAAGTTATCAACCCCTAAGTCTCTGGCTGCATTGGCCGCATCAAAGACTTCGCCCCAATTGCTTTCTGTCAGAACAAATCCGACGCCGACCAACGCCGAAGGACGCAACGCCATGAATGACTTCACGTTGTCCAATACTTTTTGGTAAGTGTCTATTGGGTTGCGTCTGTATTCTGCGTATGTGGACGCACTCCCGGCATCGACAGAAAAGCGTACCCAACTCGCATCCGCCAATATCTCGGAATGTTCGGAAGTCCACCGAACTCCGTTTGTCACAAGCCCAAGCTTTATCCCTGACGAGAGTATGAGAGAAGCCAGCCCGAGAAACTCCGGATGCACTGTCGGCTCCCCTCCGCCAGTCAACTCAATAGCTTGCACGCCTAGCGTCTTACAGTCCTCGACGATCTCTTTGAGTTTCTCCCAGGGAATTTCATCGCGGGTATCGAATGTCTGATTCGACGTATATCCAACAGCACGATAGGCACACCCTTTGCAAGATTGGTTGCAGCGATTCGTTGGCACCAATTGCACATGAATCGGACTTACGTGCTGGCCCATTCGCATCTTCTGGAGAGTGCGTTGATGATGGAATATCTTCAGTGGAGAATATGCGTTATTCATTGTGCAACTCCATGGCGTCGAAGTCCTCACCACGAAACGTCCTGGAGACTGGATGCCGCGTTTTCTTCACGCCATCGCCACGTACCGATTGTATCGATGATTCTTCTTCGCCCGCGTGTTGCAATAGGCTCGGTGCGTGCGTTTGTTCTTTGTAGCCAATCGAGCGAAGCGATGTCACTACGGCTCCGTCGATATTGTACATCGGATATTTCGTGCCTTGTGAATGGCCCATAAATCGCGGCACGTTCAGCAAGTCAGTCGCCGCCTGGTTACTGAGCACAATACCCAGGGCACCCCTTCCTCTTTGGTTCGACGTGTGCCAGCCCTTCTTATTCTTTCCGAGTCCTTCGTTCTGCGGGACCGAGTATAGATTCCAGTATCGCTTTTCGTCGTACTCAACCGAATCAAGATACTGCCGCAAATTCCGATACGTCAGAATGTCATCCTGGAATATCGCGTACCTGTCATGATTCGGAAACCGAATGAACAATTCCAGCAACCCCAACTGCCAGTTTCCAAACGCTCCGATGTTCGGTTCCCGAAACGTCAGAGGCAACCCGAATTGCAAGTAGTCGCATTCTCCGGGTTCGCCGTCAACGAATAGCCGAGGCTCATCGAATCCCGCCGCCTTCAGGGATTCGAGAGTCTTCGGCAAGAGGCTATCGAATCGACTTGGTACGGTCGTTACACCGTAAGCCCACGTTATTTCAGACATGTTTCGCTCCGTTCTGCTCGTCTGATTGCCAGTTTGATTAACACCTTCGCACCGCTACGGATAAACGGAAGGCTACGTTTTTCTGCTTCCTCTTCTAGCCAGTCCGTAATCAGTTCGATGTTTTTGCGGCACCACTGCGGCCCCTGTTGGTCCATTCGTTTTGCGTGTTGTTCGCAATCACAATCGTTAGTGATCGCGAATCGTCGCAGCAATCTCTTAAGCTCTGTGCCCGGATGTTGTTTCATTTCACCCGTACGATGGTCAGGACAACGTAGAAAGGCATCCGGTTATCGGTCGTTGTATCGCTTTTGAAATCTCCGAGGTGAGTAGAGTGCTCAAAAATATCTGATTCATCTTCCGCAGTGCCTGATCCTACTGGAGTGGCCCCTGTTGTCCACTTCGTTGGGTCGACGAATTCACCTTCCTCAAATGTCATTTCGTCACCGCCGATATCCATATCGTCGGATGGATCGACTCCATCAGCCTGAATGAATACCTGGCTTGCCGTACCGCTTAGCGTATTGTTTGTGAGCTTGTCCCACGCGTACACTAAGTCGGTGAAATGATGATCGTGGTCGACGTGTGCATCATGGTCCGGGTGGTTGTTCTTTCCGTTCCCGTCGTCGTAATCGCCATGCCACCGAAAGCCGCCCGTCCCTTTCAGTGTTCCTTCGTTCGACTCGCCGCCAGTGTCCCTGCTAAGTAGCACTCTGTGAGCGGCATTCGTTAGTTCCTCCCATCCTTCCGGAATCGTGCTTGTCCCGTGTGGTGTCGTAATCAATGTCGTCTGTCGAACATCGCCGACCTTGCCGTTCATGTAGTCGCCTTCGCCAATGAAGACGCCATCCTCTGCAACGCTGTACAGAATGATTCCGTCTTCATACACCGCAGGATCGGCGTCGATTGTCCGAGGCAAATAGACGTAGAAATTGTCCGTTCCCGGATTCGTTCCGGCACGGTCATCTACAGACACGCAATAGACGCGAGGGTCGCCCGCGTTGTCCTCCCAATCGCTCACCGCCTGAGCGTACCTTGGTCCGCCTCCGCCTGTTGGACTTGCTACCCACTTCCCTTGCTTTGTCCGATGAATCAATATCCATGTATCCTCTGGAATGGCCGCCGTACTGATATTGTAAACGGTCTTGTCGAGATCAACGTAAGCCTCCATTACCTCGGTTGATTCGTTGATTCGCCAGATTTCACACTCGGCATATCCTGGTATGTCATCGCCGCCAGTTCCGACGGTTCCTTGATCGTCAAGCTTCGGAATCCCTCCGGTCGGAGTCCGTGCGATGTAAACGTCCGGAGCCTGGAAAACGTGCGGATCTTCTCCGTACTTATTCGGAGGTTGAAACTTCCGAATCCATTCCAACGCCGCTTCGATTTTCCGTTCATCTAGTTCGGTAAGAAACGAACCCATTTCATCACTCCGGAATCACTGTAATCTCGATTCGTGTTTCGCCACTCTCGCAACGAATCCACGGTTCGACGGGTTTCTCTGGCCAGAAATATTGCATGTGGCCGGGAGGCAGACGAAAGACGATAGAATGATCGAGGCCGAATCCGAGATACACCATGCCGTCGGGGATCTCTTCAGACGGTTCCGGTGCCTGAGTCCGAATCGGTTTTGGTAGCACGTTCTCGACAATGATGTAGCTGCAGTCCTGCCCAACCCATCCCAAGTCGAGTTGATGCCATTCGTCGGTAATCTTCAGCCGTCGCCGATACGGTTCCTCTTCGCTCTTCAGGTAGCAAGAGAATAGCCCCTGAGTCCGAGTCGGATTCTCATTCGGAAGGCTGTGGTAGAGAGAGACGTTCGCGGAGATGCGAGGGAAAGGCTTGCGTGTCTTTGTCGGAACGTCAAATACAATCGGTGCATCGGACGCTTCGACTTCCTCTTTTGTTGGGAACGGATCTCCTATTCCCGGTAGTTCGACTTCCATGGTTTCGCTCCTAAGGAATGTGTCACACCTCGAATGCCTCCACGAGAACATTCGCCGCCGCCGTGTCTGCCCGAATCCGCAAACGGTTATCTGTGTCCGCAGCAGTTCCGACAACGCCCGTTCCGAATTCGTCTTGCAAGTCCCGAGACAATCGAACAACGAACGATTCGCCGGGTAGCAGTTCGATCATCGGATAGAATATCTCCGCCGCATCGTCCCAAATCCCGACCGTGACGAAATTGGTGGAGTCCTGATTCTGAATCCGGCAAAGTGCGGGTTGCGTCAATTCGGTAAAGTCAACATCAGTTCCATTCAGGGACGCTTCGATGGATCCGACAACCGGCCCCTTCGTGCCAGCAACGTCAGCGTTGAACGCTGTAGGCTTGGAGCTGTAATTGAGATAGTCACCTTTTGTGACGCTCAGGCTGGAATTGATTCGTGCTTCGTTGGTCATGATACTCTCCTTAGAAGGATGTCGGAATTCCTAGTAGGGTGAAGTCCGATTCTTCGTATACTTCGGGTTGTAATATGTTCCCGTCGGCAGGGTCATTTGCGATAGAGCCATCAGCTTTGAGTGGCAATACCGTTGACACATTGTCGTCGTTTTTGTCTTTGTTTTGCTCGAAGTCCGACACCTTCGGAGGGTCGTTAAGCGGATTGTCGATCAAGTGGCGAGTGCCCTCGTCCGCAACCTCTTCATCCCATGTATTCCAGTTGACTTCAAACTCAAACCGCCGAGTGTAGTAGTAGTCGCAAACTCCGTAGAGTTTCCGCTCCCACGTCACGTTGGCAAGCAACACCTTGCGGGCGTCAAGACCCCACAGCGTATCATCGTTGACTGTCGGGACCATCTCAGCAAACACATCCAACTCCAAGTCCGCCACATTCTGAGCGACCCAAACAGTAGGATGACTGTCGTCGACTTCGACGAATAACCGTTCAAGGCTAGCCGACTCGATCTTGTCTCCATTGCGATCCTTGAATGCCTCACGCTTGTCTTTCGCAAAGCTACCGCCTACCTGTTGCGGTTCCAGTAGCGGGTCCTCTACCGTTTCGTCTTGACATCGGAAACGTGGCAACGTGCTGAATGTGTTTTTGATTTGCCAGAAGTAGCCGGGCTCATTCTTTGGCTGCTCACTGTGCGTGGATATTGCAAGTTGCGGTGTACAGAATGCCCACGCATCAGAATCGCCGCCGTAATTCCAGAAGTCACCAACAGACGGAAGCCCAGTAGCGAAGGAAGCGGTCTGCGGACCTTCACCTTTACCCGTTCGCACTAGCCACGTAATGCTGTATTCGCGTTGGCCTTCCTTGCCACGCGAAGCACTCCACCCGAGTCGCCCTTCTACTTCCGCCATCACTCGCTCCTTAGTTCAGGTTCGCCGGTTGGAGGTTGTCTTTGATAACGTCCAGTGCGTCTGCCGCTCGCTCGGCTGCCGTCAGTTGCTTTTCCTCTGTCGTCTTTTGCTCTCTTCCCTGTGCTCTGGCGAACGACCTGAAATAGTCTGCGGTGCCGACGCGTGTTCCACGTCGCACCGAAGCGGTTCCAGGACCAGACACTTTCGGTTTTGTGGCGTCGTCAAGTTGCTTCTGTGCATCAGCTCGCGTCTTTTCAATCTCGGAGTATTCCTTCTTTGCTGTTTCCTTGCTTATCCTCCCTTGCTGCAAGAGCTTATTGACGTACTCGGTTTGCTCAAAGTATGTGACGTGTATGCCCTGATGCTTCTTCGTCAAGGCTTCCGCGTCACGCTGCAAGGCCGCTTCCGCTTGCTCTTGCTTTTGTGCGGCCCTTTTCGCTTCCGCATTCGCCTCCCGTTGTGCTGCCAACAAGTCATTCCTAATCCGAAGCTGTTCAATTAGCTCTTCGTTTACACGCGTTACCCCGTCTTCCGCTCGCTCTTGTTCAAGTGCGAATATCTGTGCTTCCGTCGCCGTCATTCCCATTGTCTGGAGTTGCATATCGAGTGTCCCTAGCAAGTCGATTGCCTTGTCATTCATCGCCTGCTGAGTTTCAAGCTGGAGTCGTGCTTCCTCAAGCCTGGCTTGTTCGCCTTGTTTTTGAGCTTCGACGTCTTTATTAGCTTCTTCGCGTCGGAATTTATCTTGCAGTTGCCTCAGTTCCCATAGGTGATCTTTCGCTGCGTTCAGTCGCCTGGCAGCATGTCGCCTTTGTTGTGCGACTCCAACGTCATCGGCAGCGGCGGCATCTTCTACTGCTGTATTATCTGCCAGTATCGTTCCTTCGTAGCGATCTTTGAGTTTGCGTGGCCCAGCAATTTTTTGTGATTCCATTTGAAGAAGCTCGACTGCATCTGTTGCTTCGACTAACCGTTTCTTAAGTTCAGCAGCACGCTCGGCACCTTCCTTGCCTACAATATCTTGCACTATCTTCGACCGAGATTGACCCGCCAGGTCAAGCATCCGTTCAAATTCTGCATTCATCTCAGCAGCTTTCATTTTGACATGAACGAATGCAGCAGCTATCCCAGCAGTTGCTATGCTCCCCAAAGCTGCTTTGCTAGCAATCGATTTAATCGTGAGGGCACCCATCGCTGTGGAGGCAGCACCGATCGCAACAAACAGCTTCCCAAGTACCAGCGTCAGCGGACCGACAGCAGCGGCTGTAAGTCCGATGTTTACAATCAAACTCTTTGTACCGGAATCAAGACGGCTCCACCATCGAGTCCATTCCTTTACCCATTGGCCAATTGACTTGACCATTGGCACTAATTGCTCGCCGATGCTGGCTGCCATGTTTTTGACGTTATTCCATGCAACCTTCATCTGATTGCTGAATGATTGCATCTGCTTATCGGCAATCTCCTTGGTGATTCCGTTCGCCTTTTTTGTCTCGTCGTAATATTCCCGAATCGCTTCGCTAGTTCCAAGCAATGGCAAGATGGCCTGTTGCACCCTAGCCTCGAATCCGAGCATGTCAAGCGTGGCTACCTTCGTTTCCGCCGACATGTCCTTCATGATGTCTTCCAGATTCCCGACGATGTCCGCCATGTGACGCATCTCGCCGCTACTATCAAACACACTAAAGCCTAGCCTCTTATGTTCCTTAGCATTGTCCATGGAAGACTTCGACAGCAAGCGGAATACCCTATCGAGTTGCGTGCCAGCCAATTCAGACTTGACGCCCTGGTCGGCAAACGCGGCAAGCACCGCGACACCTTCCTCTATGTCCTTATTGAATGCTTTGAGTGCGGCCCCTGCCTTCGTCGTCAAAGCTTTCGAGAACTGCTCGACGCTGGCATTGGCAAGCGTATTCGCCTTGACCAGTACGTCAGACACACGGACTAGATTCCGAGTGTCCTCAGCAACGTCTTTCGATGTCATTCCCAACGCACTTTGAGCATCCGTCAACAAATCCGTAGCGGTCGCCAAATCGAATGCACCGGCAATAGCGAAGTCTTGCACCTTTGGCAAGAGTTTCATCGACTGTTCAGCGTCTTTTCCGGCAGACGCCAGGAAGAAATACGACTCCGCCAATTCCGTTGCAGAACGCGGACCTTCATTGCTCAGGCCAATAGCCAGATTCCGCATTCGTTCGACTTGGTCGCCAGTCGTTTGCATAATCGAAGTTGATTCGACCATCGCCTGATCGAATTGAGCAAACGCACGGACACCCATGCCGGCAAAGATTCCGAGAGGCAAGGTTACCCGCATCGTCAACGCACTGCCCATCGAAGTCATGGACGCACCGGCCGACTTCAGTGCAAAGCCGTAATTCTGAATATGCAATATCGCACGGCGGAACTTATTATTCGTGTTCGCCAGTGCCATCTGAATGCGTTGCTGGTCGGTGATAAGCTTGCCAGTAAAATCACGCAACCGACCTCGGGCGTCACGAGTGAAGTACTCAGTGGTCTTGCCAGCTTTCTGGACACCCTTGACGTACTGGCTAGTTTCAGCCGTCAGCCGAACTACAAGCTTGTCAACTTCGGTTGTCGCCATCCTTGCCACCATACCCAACTGCTGCTAGCAGGTGAGCCTTTTGCATTTTCCAGATCTTTTCGCGTTCAGCTTTCGACGGTTTCTTTTTCTTCCGTGTGAATTTCAGTAGGAAGTCCGTGAACTTCACTGCCGCCGGACGTTTCACGAATGACCTCCTCACCTCCGCCGCAATTTGCATAAGGTAGTTGTCCGTTCGTGATGGTCTGTTGTCCTCTTCGTCCAGCCATTCGATCCACGCCAGAAACTCCCGATGAGTCGTCTCTTGCATGCACTTCCGAAGCGACATGCCAAGGTGAGACGCTAATCGGAACCATCCGTCGTAAGCGTTTCTGAGTTTTTTGCCGTCTCATCTTCGTCGCGAAGCTCCGCGAGTTTCGCTTGCAATTCGGCAATCTGCTTTTCGATGTCCTCTTCAGAAACGTCGGCGTCGAGCTTGCTGATCTTCTTTGCCTTGTCGAATAGGCTCGTGATGATTCGATGCGGCCACTTGCGAACCTGCGACTCTTGCATCGGCTTCCGAATGCCAGATCCATCTTCCACCTCGAACAGGCAAAGGGACACAAGCAACGGTTCCAAGTCGCCAAGCTTGCTGAATCCTTGCGGGTTACCATCGGCTCCGTACTTCGTGCAAGCGATGGACGCATTCCGCCACTTCACGGCGGCATCGCTCATTGCCTCTTGCAGGACGTATTCTTTGTCGCCAATCTTGTACGGAATTTCGATAGGCGTCAGATCAAACGAGATTACTTCGGACATTGGTTTCGCTCCAAATCAGGTTGAAAGACGGTGCTGGCTGTTCAAGGGGATGTGACAGCCAGCACCGGGTGATACCAAGCACCGTTTGGTGGTTGGCTGTATAAACTAGGTTCCAGGCTTGTTATCGAGGACAGGTGCCTCTTCAGTTCTGGTCGACGGATCTCGGTTCGTCGGCTGAACAGTAACCGTTGCCTCGGGCTGCTCGCCTTCGACCATTTCCCCAGGCTCGAATCGCTTGAGGAAGCCGTAGAATGCAAGTGAGGTTCCATCGGGGAAATAAACCGCCACGGTCGTTTCGACGTTCAGGAGGTTGTTCTTAACGCCATCATAGACAAGCGGGTCCCATGCACACGTCGTCGAGAATTCCGTCAGGGTCGCCAGTGAGCGAGCCGCGAAAGTCCGCAACGCAGAATTGTGCATCGTGGTAATGTCGATTTCGTCACCACCATCCCAGCCGGGAGGCGTGACAGTTTTCATCCACAAGCCGATGTCCGTATCGGCCGAGAATACGATCCGAGTCGAATACCCATCGTCGAAATGGATTCCAGCGGGATCGCTTAGAGAGGGTGCTGAAGGTTCAGCCATGGTATAGCTCCTTAATTAGGATTGCCGAATTGCGGCAGTTGCGTTAACAGTGAAAACATCCAAATCACTTTCCGGGTGCTGCTTTCCAATCGCCAGCACTTCCGACTTTCGCGAAATGGCGTAGATCGTATATCCGGTTGAATCAACGGTAACGCCCGTGTATCCAACCTCTTCATCGAGTGCCACCGCAATGGCCCTCGCCTTTGTGTATCCTGTTGGGTGTGTCTGTGAACGAATTCGGACTTGAAATCCGTGGTGCTCTTGCTGTTCGCCACTCGTTTGCAATCGTCCGTCACTTGTTCCTTGGTTGTCGAAAACGCTGATTACGTTGTCGGGCGAATCAGGCTCATTCGATATGTATGCTGGCCACGAATCCGAATCGGCCGGAGACGTAGCGTATCCCAGGTCAATCAGCAATTGCTGTATAATGGCCGACGGTGAATGGGTTAGTGTTCCGCTCATTTATCCGCGTTCCATTTTCGTGTAAGCACTGCCCTTGAGGTTTCCGGAATCAACAGGCACCAATTCCTGACTCTTCTTTTGCAGCGAATGTGCCGCGAGCAACAATCCGGTCCGAAGGTCGCCTGTCTTCTGGTATGCCTTCGCGATGATCTTTCGCCACAGTGCTCGATGCTGCCGAAACGGTGCCACAAGGAATTGATTTTGCCCTCTGCCTTGCGGGTCCCAATAACGCCCCTGTCGTTTCGTTCCATCCGGTCGTTTTCCGGTTCGTTTCTTCCCTTTCAATTTCATGTTGTACTTCACGTTGATATTGTTTTCATGCACGTACAAAGCGTACTTCGCACCGTAGCCAACCAACGCCGACAACTTGTCAGACTTCCGAGCCTTACCAACCATGCGGTTGAACTTGCTGGCCAATCGCTTGTCGCCTACTACGGTTGCTGCCATTAACTTGCTCCATGTTAGCCATGCCGTACGTAGTCTTGCGTCTCACCATCTCGATTCGGAGCAAGCCTATGAGCAAACCCAGGCAAGGCTCCCCATTGATCTCCGGAATAGCGATAGTCGCTAGCACGCATCACCAAGCAATTGCCCGCGTCTACCTGCTCGCGAAGGTAAGAAAGTATCTGGTCTGTCAGAGTTGCGGAGGCAGTGGTAGCTCCCGCCGCATCTCCTATGATATGCCAAGTAAGGCTTGTCTTCTCTCCGGCTGTAATCACCCCATCGATAAACGTCTGAGCCGTTGCGAAATCAGGCCATGTTACATTGTTCACGGACATGTAGTTATTGCCCGCGAACTCGCCACTGATTGAAACGCCATCCGCCATTGACGGGTAGACACTAGAGCCCGTTCCGCCGCTGCGAATTGCATCGGTGCGGCCCTCGGCTGCGGCCGCTGCCCTGATAGTTGCATTGTTGACTCCGCCTGGAGTTGCCACGTACCGAACGCCACGAGACCAGCCATGATGAATCAACCAGTTGGCTGCCTTGCGAATCTGCGTCTGTACGTTGGCCTGACTCAAAGCCGCCCAATCATTGTCGTCCCAGGTATGCACCGAGAATTCGTGGCCCAGTTCGTAGGCAGAATTCAACTCGTCCTTGGTCAATGCCGTGGATTCTCCGGTTTCAATGTCATTGCAAATCAGATTCAGCGTCATGCGGAATCCGTACTTTTCGACCAGCGGCATCAAAGTGGTATTCGTCGTATTGCCGTCATCGGATTCAAGCAGGAAGATCGGCATGGGCTTCACTGCCCGGAACGAAGCAAGCCTTACAGTGACATCTGAAACGTCCTTGAACATCCGAAGTCGGATCTTCTCGATCCCTGGAGTTGTCCAGCTATCGTCATCAAAATCCCCCGCGTACGTATATCCGGTTCCTTTGACCTGCCAACGCAAAACATTCCAGCCAGTGTATCGAGGCACGATAGCGGGGTTCACATAGTAATCACCACCTGCAACATCCGACCACATGTAGGTCTGCAACCCTGCTCCAACGTTGGCAACATTGTCCACATGCATCAGGCATTCCATTTGTGGATATGTCGCCAAGTTCATCTTAAAATTCGTGGTCAGCGTAGACTCAATCGAAGCGTTGCTGTCACCGTCGGTAAACAGCTTCTTAGCCTGTCCGCCTAAACCGACGTACGGTTCGCCCGTTTCGTCTGCGACTGTTCCATTGCCCGAGTAGACTGCCCACGTCCCTCCGTACAACTCCTCTGCCTCGAACATCGAGATAGGGAGTCCCTTAACGAGAAACGGATTGTACGGAGGCAGAGACGCTGGAATCAATTGCTCCATGCCACCGAACAGACGGTCTTCGTAAACAGCAAGGTCTGTTCTCGGCCCCCAAACATTAGCACCCATGTCTATTCTCCTCAGCTAGCGATGACTTCTTTGCTGGTAACCCCATAATCAATCAAAGCATCCCCACCATCTCCTTGAGCGGTGACAGCAGAAATGAATCCACCAGTCACCTCCGTCACGCCATCAAGGACAGGCTGGACTGCTTCAACCTCTAATGAAGCTCCTGCCGGGATGCCAACGTACTCACCTGTCTTGTGAGCACCGACTACATTGATAAGCACCGGAGCTGCTGACGAAGACCTGCACCCCACGAAAAACTTCTTTGCATTGCCACCGTCCGTTGTGGCATCGAAGATAGTTACAGCGGATGCCGACGATATCGTTTGTGAATTAGCTGCACTTGCCATGCTACACCACTCCTTTCGTATATTGTGTTGTTGTTGCCATTATCTTGACGCCGGCTCGATTGAAATTTCAAACTCACCACTGTTCGCAGGAAATGTATCTTGCTTTCCGGATTCCTCCACGATGAAATACGCATGGAAGATTCCGACCGTGTCCACGTCCGCCGCCTGAGGTGAATACTGAACCTTACCATTCGTCGCGTCTGTCACGCTCACGTTCGTTGACGTTTCCGCTACCTTGTCTTCTCCGGTTTTCCGAAACACCATGTGAAACTTCACCGTCAAACCAGACAAGTCTACCACCGTGTTGTCAGGACGTTTCAACGTGGCTGCAATCGCAATCCGCGTATCGTCCTGTTGCCGCGTCTGTTTTTGGTGTGCCATGTTACGTCCCTGTCAACGTGAAGTTCTTTGTGCTGGTCCCTTCCAAATCGAAGGCGTCCTCTTGCGTGCCGGTCAAGGTGAGGTTTCGATTGTCCGTTCCGATCAGGTCGTACCTCTGACTTACAGTTGCCGCAACCGCTTCCGGTGAAGCACCCCAGCCGATTACGTATCGAAGGTAATCAAGGAATCCACTTGCCATTAGGAGACTCCTGTAATCGGGTCAGCCGATGCGTCAACCGTCACGGTGTAGGTTTGGAACGTCGAATCGTCCGAAGGTTTCTTAGCCGTCAGCGTCGTTCCGCTGATGCTGGAATTCGTGCTAATCATGATGGTGGCACCGAGGCTATGTTTGTCGGCAGTGTCTTCCACGTTCTCCACAGCACGGACTAGAATCGCGTCGGCCGTGCTGTTGCGTTCTGCCTCCGTCAGCGAAACCCCAGTAGTTACCGAGTTGACTGAGCCAGTCAGATTCCCGGTCCATGTTCCGGTAATGTCCGTGGTCCACGCCGTAACCAAATCAAGGCCATCAATAGCAAGCTTGAATCCCGTCTTGTCGCTCACGGTTACGCTCGTCGCCGTAATCCATGCCGCATCGCCGCGATCCCTGATTGCTTGGAGTGCATCATCCGAGCTTGCGAACGTCGACCAGTCTCCAGTAGTGGATGCCAGTTTGGCCATGATGCTATTGTCAACCGGATCGTCCGAATCAGCCACCGCAACAAGATGGTCGAGTTTCTGAGCGACGAGTGCGTCATTCGCTTCTGATTGAACTTCCGCTTTCATTCCGGTCGACATTCCGCCCAAGTCAGTCAGCCCAGCACCCGCGACTCCTATTTCCGATGTGTCAGCAACTATCTCGACAGTCATCAGGTAGGTCGCGTTCCCAAGTGACTGGAGAGCCTCTTGCGAATCCGTGGTATTGGCGTAGTCGCCAGCACCACTTCCGCCGTCCGCATTGATCTCCGCCAATTCCGTTGCATTGTCGGTTGCTATCGCCGAATCGCTTCGTGCGATCAATTGCGTATAGGCCAGTAGTTTCGCTTGCGTTGCCATTCCGCTTTGAATCTCCGTCACAGCATCCGCCGCAATTGCGTCAGCAGTAATCGAATCAGTTGCGAACGTCGCAGCCACAAGAGCATCCGCAGCAAATGCGTCCGCCGTAAACGCTCCGGTTGCGATGGAGCCAGCGTCGATTGCATCGTCTGCGATTGCATCGGCCGTTATGGCATTGGAAGCAATCGCTCCAGAATCAATTGCGTTGTCAGCAATGGCCCCAGCGTCGATAGCGTTGTCCGCGATAGCATCTGCCGTAATCGAATCAGTGGCGAACGTCGCAGCTACAAGAGCGTCTGCCGCGAAAGCATCCGCAGTGAATGCTCCCGTCGCGATAGAGGCCGCATCAATGGCGTCGTCAGCAATCACTGCCGACGTGATGGTGTTGTCACCCATCGAGATGACGACAGATTGATTCGTTCCGTCAGTCACCGTCGATCCGGTGCTAGTGTCAGTGAGCGACGTAGAATCGCCGTACAGGTTCACGACTGCCGCAGTAGCCGTTCCGTCAATCGTAATCGGTCCAGTGATTCCAACGAATTGAACCGTCTCACTGCCACTCAGCGTTACGGTAAGTGCCCGAGTGATTCCGCGAACCTCAACATCCGCACCACCTGTGATGATTGTGGTTCCGCCACCGACAACCACCTCATGGCTCATGGTGCAATCAGAATCGAGCGTGATGTGTGCTCCACCCTTCCAGTCACGGTTATTGACTCCAACCGCTCCACCCTCACCAGAGAAGTCGAAGTAGGGCGTTCCAGATCCAGCCACTAAGGAAACGCATTCGACGAATACGTATTGTCCGGTTCCACTCGACGTAACAGGCGAGCCTGAAGTCCCCGCGAATCCACACCGAACCGCGTAGCACGCCGGAAGCGACGTTCCTGCATTGATCTCACAGTCCTCGATAAGGACGTTGCTTCCTGTTCCGGTTCCACTGATCGAAGCGTTGTAGAATTTCGCGTGCGTGACAACTTGGCTTCCGAGCGAGAGATTGAACAGGCCATCGCCGAGAAGAGCGTAGTGCGTGCTGTCTCCGGTAAGCGTGATTGTCGAATCATTCGAGATGATGAACTTGTCGAATCGCAATTGACTATTCAGAGTCAGAGCATCGGCCCAGTTGTCGACCTTGTTATCAGCGACACCGTTTACATTGACAATGCTTCCAGATTCACCGTTATTCGTGTCGACCCAGATCGCACCGTTCTGGTAACCTGTCGTGCTGCCGGTTTGCGTGTAGCTGACGACGATCTGGTCAATCAGCATCTCCGTATTGGCCTCTAATGAAGACCCCTGAATGCCGACTTTCACCTTGCCGCTTGAATCAACGTGCCGAGCAAACAGCGTAGCCACTTCCGTTGTATCGTTCGCCGACGTGCTGCCGTTGATTCCCGTAAACGCGGTCCCCTTCACAACCTCGAATGAAGTCGTGTCGTTATTGTACGCAACGATGTCAACTGTATCGCTTCCACTCGGAGGTGACCCCTCATCGAGTCGACCATTGACAGAGACTTCTACCGGAGTGGCAGTTGTGCCGATGTCCATCTGATAGTAGTAATGAAGCGTTCCGGCCGCGTTCGTAATTCCGTGGTAGACTCCGTCAATATTGCTGGCGTTTGCGAATGTGCCTGTAGTCTGAGTGCCTGTCGTAAGCGTGTAGGATTCAGCGTCCTGGTTGATTGCAGAACCGCCACCACTGATTCCGCCAATCTGACTCGATAGCGTTTTCAGTGTGTAGGTAGCAGAACCGTCCTCTTCCCGTGCCAGAATCGTCGTGCCAGAATCAGCTTTCGCAAGTGGGTAAGCAGTCGATTCGTCGTACTTTCCGGAAGTAATTACGTCGTCGCTCAAAGCTGCCGTATTGACATTGAGGTAGTCATTGCCGTCAGCCGTGGCACTGACTCCAAGCACCTCCGTGATGTTCGCGTTGACAGGTGCGGTGCGAAACGAACCGATGAATCCTGTTGGGTTCTGCGAATCAACCGCTAGAGTTGCGAAGACAGCATAAGTCGCACTGCTGCCGAATCCATTGCCACCGGTAGCAGCGATCGCCACTTCGTAGCATCCAGACGGGTATTCGATAGCAGTCCCGGTCGTGCTCAGTAAAGTTGCCGATCCGTTATAGACAGGGTCCGCCCCAGCACCATCGCCAGCCTGCCTAACGTAGAATGCTGCACTGGCACCATCATCACCCGACCCGCTTGTGTCGTTGGAGGCGAAATACAAATAGACGGTGTCGCCAAATGCGATGTATTGATGAGTGCTCATAGCAGAGTCCCGTTAAATAGGTCCGCTCCGAGATTAGAGCCTTGTAGTTGATTCATAATCGCTGCTGATGGTGCCACGCCAGTTGCTAAAATCGGCACGGGCTCGTCTCGTGGTCGGATTAGTTGGTGTGGGTCTTGGTAGAGTTGGTGAAGTTCGGAAGCAGATAGATTGCGTTGATGGATGGATGGGACATCTATGTCGCCGATGAAATCCTGAACCCCAGTCCCAACCTCTAGATCGAAAGTACCTGACGTCGGCGGTAGATTGCTCGCATCACTACCGATTGCCGATCCGTTCACGTACAGCGTTAATGCCGAATCCGCATCGACCACGGCGGAGAACATCCGCCACTCGCCGTCCGCGTACGTCGTGCCCGCTGGGTAGACCGCCGTTCCTTGCAATGATGTATTGTTCTTCCAGTAGCAGTACACTCCCAGAAGACCACTGCTAGCACGTAATCCCAACTCAAAATTACTATCATTTGATGTCCATGGACCGCGTGTGATGATGCCACGATAGCCGGAAGAATTAAGCGTCGTGCGTGCCCACGCCGACAGAGTGAACGGTGGAGCAAGATAATCCATCGCCGTTGACAACGACGTACTAGAGAAACCCATTCCGCGTGTTTTCCATGTGGCTCCGTTGTTGTCGAGGGTCAATTCCCTCGCCACATCCATCACGGTATCGCCAGTGCCCTCCCACATCGGCCAATAGCCAACCAATCCCCGAGCGAGGTTGTCGCTCGAATGAATGCCTGGACACCAGATGGATGGTTTGAGGGAATTGCTCATCGGTTAGCTTGCTGCTGGCCAATCTGCTGTACGGTAGGAAACGGTTGTCTCAAGCGTTTGCCCAGAATCGTTCTCCAATGCGATCTTGCATGAGCCGTACATTTTCGGGTCGATGTTGAATCGTTTCCAAACGGTATCGTTCTGGACTGGCGTAATCGTAAACGACCATGCCCCGCTATTCGTCAGTTCCTCGTAGTTCGGAACACTGCTGCAAGCACCGAGAACGTAGACCGTAACGTCGCCGGATATTGCTCCAGTGTTGTCCTCGACAATTTCGAGGCCGACTTCACAGCCTGCTTTCGTGTCGAGTGAAATAGCATCGCTCGTCAATGATGCACTGTCGGCAACTGTCGTTCCGTCCCAATCGACGGAGCTGATTTCAGCGTCGGTAAACGCTCCCCAATCGTATCCTGAAGCTGCCATGATTAGGCCTCCTCTGCGTCAAGTGCATCGGCAATGTCTGTTTCGGCCGTCGCCAGAAACGCTGCTACCGAAGCCGCCAACGAATCATCCGCGTTGGCCTTCGCTCGAAGTTCCGTCTTCAGTCGCAGCTTCAGTTGGTTCAGGTTCTCACCTTCCGCATGTTGCGTCCGAAGCATGTAGGACTTCGATTCCGACGTTTCCGAATCAGCCCGCGTACCAACGACGGTGATTCGTTTCGTCTCCAGGTCATCGACGTTGATTCGTACGTCCCAAGTGACTGCCATCTAATCGCCTCCGTGGCTATCTGGACTCGCCGGATAGGGGCGAAGCAATGCCTCCCGCACTATCTCGTCGAGCTTGTCTTGTCGTTTGGTAAACTCCTCGTGCATGTCTTTCATATCCGACCGCTGCGTGGAGTGGTATTGTCGTATCGTGTTCAATTGGCTGTTGATTGATTCGAGCGAACCGTTCTGCCGTGCCTGATGTTCTCTCAGTGCTGAACTTGCTTCGTAACCTTCGGACAAAGCACCGTACAGGAAAGGCGTGCTGACGGTGAATAAGGCGATAAGCACTGTCAGAATGCCGCCTGCCCACCATCGCATGCTGCGGTGAATTCCCTTGCATTGTTCCAGTGTTACCGGAGTGCATTCGTTTGCTTTCGCCATAATCAGCCCTTCCATGTTGTTGGCGGTTGGAGTTCATTTGGAATCGTTGTGTCGTCCGGTTTTTGCCAGTCGGAGAAGCGTCTTGATTAGCCTAATCGTCATCTCGATGACCCATGACGCAATCCAGATCACCCTCCATATACTGGCTTTCATGGCTCACCCTGCATCAGTCACACTTCGCACGGCAAACGCACCGTACCGAAAATCAATGTCGGAAAGCTTGATTCGTCCGAGTCCGTCGTCGCCCCAATCGCTTCCCCATGAATTCAGGTAGATCGCTTCCTCCATGCTTATCAGCTCTACCAAACAACAGCTATGGCCACGCCAGCCGAATACAACCGGCAATTGAGCAAGCAATGCCGTCCGTACTTCCGAGATGTTACCTACATCCCAGAATTCGTCGATGCGGTACTTTGCCGCGTGTTCTTCCATCAGGTCTTGCGGTGGCTTCTCATGCCAGCCTTTCGACCGTGGCCAAACTGATTCCGGCAGAATCCCTTCGTCGCGTGCTCTTGCGAGATTACTGTCGATGCTGCTTCCGCCACCGCCTCCACGATTGCTTGCGTGCGTGAAAGCGTACAGAGACAGTGGGTTTAGCTTCACGAATTCGCGTCCATTGAACTCCCGAATCAGTTGGACCGAACCTGTAGTGGATTCCGTAGCACATGAACCGTTCTGGCCTTGGTCTTTCACTTCCCGGATATGAGACTTCATGGAAACGCCATGCTCAATCATCTCGCGACATACGTCGTCGTTCCATGTATCCAGGTTGTCAGAAAACGCACCACAGACTTCTCCGAAACGAGTCTCACGGCGATTGCAACCGAACATTCTGATATCGTTCATTGGCCAATCCTCCGCAACAATTCCACCGCGTCATTGCCATCGTTCCCGAGCGGAAGTGGCTTAGCGTCGATTTTGAAAGAGCCTCCGACGTGGCGACCGATCAAGACTGCCGGTACTTGCTGGCTTGCTAGTGCGAGTCGATACGGTTTCAGCCACGCCGGAGGTTCCCCCGTCCGTCCGTCCGTCAAGTCCACATCCTCCATCCGGAAGAGTGCAAACGGTTGCGTCTCTGCGTAGTTCCGAATCTTGCTCAGAGCGATTGATTCCTGAGGTGTCCGTGTCGCCGATTCGTAGAGCACCACTACCGATAGCTTCTCCGGAGGTAGTGGTGTCGGGATAGGGTTTACGTCGGACTCTCCGACCGTAATCACCGCTTCCCCGTAGTCTTCTCCACAAGCAACGAATAGCAGGTACTCGCCTGGTACCTTTGCTGCGAAGATAATCATCGCATCCTGGCCCCAAGTCTTCGCCGGAATCCAAGTCGTGCCTTCCCGAGGCCACTGTTTCGCAATCGCCTTCGGAAGGTCCTCGTCAGCGATCCCGGAAACCATCACCTGGACGTGCTCGCCTGGTTCAATGGTTTTCGGTGCTGTCAACTCGATAGCAGCCTGTACCGGCATCGCTGCCAGAAACCATGCCCATATCGTTATTGTGAATTGCCTCAACATGGTTCACCTCACAGTATCGCAATGAAGAACAATGCCCACTTGACAAACTGTTCAATCCACCACATGATTGCTTCCCACTTCTCCTTGTCGATTCCGACTTCGGCATACGCTTGCGGGAATTCGGCTTGCAGTTCGCCTGCAACATGTTGCGTCACCATGCTCGAATCTTTGCCGTCAAGGTCGCCAGCATTGTGCATGGCGATTACCTTGCGTAGCACGCTCCAGCGAGTAATCCCCATGGCTCGCCGCTCTCGTAGAGTCACCCTCTCGGCACGACTGGCAACATCACTTGCAGCAGCTTTGAGTGTTTCATCCTTCGCAGCAGCAAGAGTCACGTCCTCGACCTGTTCGATGGCAGGTGCGTCAACTGGCGGTTGTTCGCCTTCTCCCCACTGTGCCGACGCAACGGCAGGAATCAACATCAGAATTGCAGCTAGTGCGAATCGTTTCATCACTCACCATCCTTAGGCATCGCGGGCCATACGGGAGTGTCTTCGTCCGACGAAAGGCTTGCGTCGATCTTGTCGTACAGGAATGCAACCGTGTCCAGAATCGACCGTTTCAGGAATCGGTCCACGATAGCGTCAGGCCCAGGCAGGTCGATTGGCCGGATATACGTTTCGTATAGAGCGTCGATCCGTCCAAGCAAATGTGCCTTCGGATCGCTCGCATTCCGAAACGCCTTGATCTCTTCGGTAACCACTTCCACTAGTTCAGAAAAGTCCATGTCTCGCTCCCTTGTTATGATTGATACGCTGACAACGAATCACCGGCACGCTTCAACAATAGTACGCGGCGGTAATGTCTGTTCTTTATGTCCGGAATCTTTTCGATCCCAACCACCTGTTGGAGTCCTGTCGGTGCATCCGGCAGGTCATCTAAAGCACCCAACCAAAGGATGCTTTGCTCTTCCACGTCCTGAGCCACGACCACCTTCGCGGTAATGTCGAACGTGTTCCCTTGCGAATCAGTCACCTGATCTCGCGTTTCCTCCCATCGCACGTCCAGCTCTACCGGAGTACTGGAAACAATCGGCCGACCGTAATCGTTATTTACGGAGGACGATTCCCACAATACAGCTTGTTGGAATCGGCAGTCGGTTTCGATTGAGCCCATGACCTATTCCTTCGGCGTGTTCTCGACACCACGACGCTCCCTGTCCGCTGTCCTGTCGTTTAGCCACATCAAGGCTTCCTCAAGCTTCGTAATCGCCAACGCATTCTGCCGGCACGACGCTTTAGCTTGCAGGCTCCGCATTCTGTCGATGACAACAGCAAGCACTTCCTCATTCGTCGTGCCATCCTCAACCGTCTCGAATTCCCGAGTGTCCTCGTTCAGCTCTTTCTTTATGAACTGGATGAATTGCGGATTCGTTCCGTCCATGCTATCCAATTCATATCGATGTCCGTTGTCTACACACTTCATGTTTCGCTCCTTGTGTTAGTCCCTATCCACGTAAGCAGTCTGTTCGCTCGGAGGCAATCCGAGCCAGTCCATTGTCGCCTTCGCTCTCGGCTCTTTGTCGAGCCTAGCTAGCGTCCCCGTGAGATCGCCACGCTTTGCTTGCTGGCCCCAAAGCGTAGCATCGAAGCCCATGTCGGTAACGCCCTGAAACTTCGCGGAAGCGTCAGCAGTTTTCTTATCGTGATACTGAAGATCACGGATAGCGTAGAAGTGAGCGGCGAGGTACGTCTCGATCCGCTCTTTCATTCCAGTCGTCAGAATGCTGCTGGAATCCTGCGTAACGACATAATCAACCAGCTCGGTTGCGAAGTCGATAAACGGCGACATCGAAATAGATTCGTCGCTGCCAACTACCTCCCGCACTTTCTCTTGTGTCGTCCGCCATGCCATCGTGTTCGCTCCAGTTTCAGGCTACAGAACCTTTTCAGCCACAAGCACCTCAATCATTTCGCGTTTCGTGCTTGCTTCGCTGATGTCAACCTCGCGGTCGGCAGCAAACTCTTCCAAGCTTTCAACCGTCCAGTCTTTCGGGTCTCGACTCGGTCCGGAATCCAGAATCGCTTCCTCTTCCACACTCTCAGCAATTCGGAACCGAGGGCTCCGTCCTTGCGTAGCGTTGGTGAGGTCGCGAGTCGATGAGACAATGTCGCCCGGATAGAAACAACCGGCCGCCCGCTTGTCCCCCGGTATTGCAACCGAGGGAGTAACGAGCGTCAGGTGTTTATCGGCAACAAGGCCGTTTAAGACTCTCCACAGGATCGTCATGGTTTCGCTCCTACGTCCATGTTAAACAGTCGTGCCGTGAACAATGGCCGACTTGCGGTTCGCTTCGGTAACGTCCGTCCCGATGTACTGGGAGCGGAGATCCGGAACCTTGATGCCCATGACTCGAATCATGGTCTTGGCTCCGCCCTGTGCTTCCCACATTACCGGCGTGAAGTCCATGCCATTGACGGCACGAATCGTCTCGCTACCCAGTTCGACTAGCAGCAATTCGTCGGTCGAATCGAAGTAGTCCGGCGTCGAAACTCGGGCGATCTCGTCAATCGCTTGGATTCGCTCGCGTACGGTTCGCGATACGTCAGTGATACCTGCCGCCGTAACGGTCTTGTAGTAATCCTGAGCGAGCAGCGTACGGAAGCTATTCGAGCAGTACAACACGAACGGACCGAAGAAGTTCTGTGCCCGAGCAAGCTCGATCATCGCCAGCACTTCCTCCATGAACGCCGACGGAGTAACGGTCGAAGCGGACGTGATGTCCGTCTTCTTGATCCGATGCGGTTGCGTTCGGTAACCGTAAATGTCGTTGTTGCCGAACGTGGTATCGGAACCGATGCTGAACGTGCTCGACAAGTCAAGCGTACCCAACGTCATCTTCTCCAACGTCTCGCCACAACGGCGACCGGCCATTTCGATCATCATCATATCGAACGGCTGGCCATGCTTCTCAAACATCGCCTTCCGTCGTTGCGTGATGAATGCACCGGCATGGATGATCGGCAGCGGCAGGATGTCCGACGTGAACAACGGAGCGTCGTTCATATCGTTGGATACCGCGTCCATGTCGATCTTCGCGTCACCAGGATCGGTCATCGTATCACGAATCAGGCCGGTCGTGCCCATGCCGTCAATCGTGTACGTCTCGGCCGATTCCAGATCGGACCACGCTTGCAGCCGCTTCCGGGATGCCCGAATGATCGTCCGATCGATCTCTTGCCAAGCCTGATAAGGCAAGGCGGAAGCATTGTGCGTCTGAGGCACAATCCCGCTGTTAATGAGCGTCTGGAGCGGAACGTATTCATGTTCCGTCACCATCGCGTGTTCAGGACGGTTCGGATTGTAGTTCGCACTGTCCTTTTTGTTCTGAACCATGCCGCCGGTTTGAATCCGGCAGTACTTCTTTCCATCGGTCTGAATCACCGGCCGCAAGAGGCCCGGATCGAAGTGGATTCCTCCACCAGTCGAAAACCGGCCGTTCGCAATTTGCGAAGCCATTTCGCCTTGCCCGCGTCCGTTGGTAATCAGATCGATTTCCACGTTGTCGATGAAACCCGCCATTGTATTTTCTCCTATGGAGGTTGCGTTCTGTTAGTCAGAGTGCTTACGCACCGCCCTCGCCGTTGAATCGGCACCATGTAAGAGCGTCAGCCGTCGGATCGGTTGCAGCTTCCAGCAGTGTGAACGGATGAGCTTCCGCGTCAGTGTCGGCAATAATCAACGTACCGGTGCCGTCCTTGACCATCATCTCTTGACCGATGACGTGGTCGTCGCCGGTTCCAGATTCATCCGCAACAAGCATATTCAGTTGCTCGCCCGGCAGCGGGTAGTAGATCTGCCCGAGGTCGCCGTCAGCGTAGGCGTCATCGTAGGTGCCGCCTTCGTGGTCCTTCTCAACCAGCACAGCGATGCACTTGCGGTCGCCATCGTTATCCACGTACTGGCCGCTCGAATAGGCTTGCGTACCGTAGACTTGGTACGAAAACCGATTCTGCACCGCAGCAGTGCTCGGCTTGATTTCCATGACGGTGCCGGGTTTCGGCGTTCCGACAACAGTGATTTCTTCGAATACGCCACGCGGTTCGCTGGCGATGATGATTCGAGTACCCTTCATTATGAATCTCCTATGAGAGGGTGTAATTGGTTTGGAATTACTCCACCGCGATGTAGTCAGCAGGCGAACTGCCGAACGGTGCAAAGCCTTCCGTCGAATTGGTCACAGTCGAAGTCGCCGGGTCAGCACCTCCGAACAGAGGCTCCGGCTTCTTCTCCTCCGGAATCGTTGCGGCGATGTCCTGGAGTTGATTCAACGTGTATTCGGTGAACTTCTCGGCCATGGCCTTTTTCTGGTCATCGCCTTTCACGTTCGCCACGATCTTGCCGACGAGGACTTGCTTTTGCTTCGCTCGTTCGTTGCGTGCGAATTCAAGATCCTCGCGGACGGTTTCCGGAGCCGCCGCAAGCCATTCCTCATCGGTCATGGCCTTCGGCTCAACCGTGGTTGCATTTTCGACTGTCTTGTCTTCCGGCTTCTCTTCGGGTTTCTTCGCTGGCTCCATGGTCCAGGCTCCTTCGTTATGGGTGAATTTGTTTCCGCCCTCATCTTCCCACGGAGCGGTGGCGGCTTCGAGTGCCGTCTTTGTTTCGTCCTGTTTGTTGGCGTTCTCGACAAGCCTTTTCAGCTTCTCTTCACTGAAACCCTCCAGCGTTTCGCGGTCGGTTCCGTCCCAGCAACAGGAATTTTCAATCAACGAATCGACAAGCTCTTTCGTCTTGCTCATGGTCGTACCTTTCGGTTCAACGTCCTTGTTAACGAGTACCCCGCAACCATCCTGTATCGAGCACGCCCCAACAGTGTCGGGCAGAATCGCTAGGTGGTCCGGGTAGATGTGCGTGATTACGCCGGTGTATGAATCGCCGTTATGCACGGCGTTATCGGGAGCTTTTTCGGAATCGAATCCGAGCCCGGTGGAGCACTCGATAGGCCTTCCGTCGCGTAGATTCCGCAACGTGGCCGCATCAAGTTGGCTTAGCCTTTCGACGTGGATGCAAGCATCGCCCTTAAGCTTGCCTTCCTTGATGATGGCGTTTCGGACAGTGCCGAGGCCTTGCTCCAACAGGATATCATGACGCTTGCCGGAACCGCCATCGGCTGGATGCTGCAAGAGAACCGGCACATCATTCCACTCGGAATAATTCGATGCAACCGTTTCAGCACCGTAGAGAAGAGGCCCTTGGGAACCGTGCAAGATTCCAGGCACAATCATCGTAACGGGAGCGACAAGATAGTCCTCGCCGTCGATGGTTTCCGTGCGTGCTCTAGACACGCTTAGATTCGCTGCTAGCTTCTCCATGCTGGAATTATGCTAGCAGAATCTATTTTTGACAAGACTGGCTGTTATAAATGCAACACGTTTGTGTTACGGTGTTTGCGTCTTGTCAATAAAGGTCTTTGTTTTGGATGTTTTTCATGTTCTCTTGGAGGTTCCTAACTGCTTCGTCTACCGTTGGAAGACCAAACTCCCAGGCACGCTTGACGCCAACCGGATGATCCTCCTTAGGCGTGGCGTCAGCCAACTGGCTTAACAATTTTCCTTGCGTCTCTTCAAGCCTCACAATCGTGTCGAGCCTTTCGTCAGCCAGTATCTTTAGCCGAATCGCCTCGATGTGAAGCTTGCCGATGCACTCCGCTATCTCGTGTTCAAGCTTTGTCCCCGCAATCTCACCCATCGTTTTCCCCTTCCGAATAAATCCCCATGAGCCGGTATCGCAACCGGCATTTGTAATACTGGCTGATAATCGTCCAGCCTGTTGACATGATCTTCGCACGCATCCGGCATAGGTGCGTTCTCAATGCGTCCCCACCATCCAAGTCATCCGTGAAACTCGCGATCAATTCGGACGAATCATGCGGCGAACCATCTCGCAAGACGTTGATAATCGCTTGCTCGGTTTTCGTGAAACGGACTTCGGATAGGGTGGGTTTGCTCATGAATCACTCCGGCTAATGAATGCGGGCCTCGCACCCGCTCGGACTTTTACGCCGCTCCGTACACCGCCGAATCGGCGGCTTGCATGGTCCACCTGTTACGCGGCTCGGGCAGTCTAGGCCTGTGGCTTCTGGCATATCACTCATCCTTCTGCCCCTATTTCTTCCATGATTTCATCGAGCAGACTCGCCGGTCGTTTCTTCGCAATCTTCACGTCCGCACCTTTCCATGTGGATCGTTTCTTCTGCTCTTCCAGCGTCCTCTTGCCTCGTTGCTTCTTCGGAATCTCCGCAGCAATCGACTTGTCTCTGGCCTTCTCCACCTGTTTCGCGGTTCGTTTCTGTTTGATGTGCTTCACTTCTACCTTGCCGGTTTTCGGATTGGTGAAGTTGACACGCTTGCCTTTGCTGCCTGATTCTTCTGGTACGAAAGGCACCCACGCACATCGGCAATTCGGGTGCAAGGGAATCAACCCTCTCGCCTCCTTGATCGTCATGACGGTTCCGTCCATAGGCTGGCAGCGAAAACACACTCGGTCGTCGCCCGCAGTAGACCATTCAATTAGGGGGGATACCTCTTTCACTCCCAATCGTTCCATGCCGTCAAGCTGCCCCTCGGCATGAGCCCGAATCACCTCGGTTCGTGCAATCGTCGTCAGCCTGTTTTTGGCAATCGAATCAATCCCGTCCTGCATCGTCCGAGCGATTGTGTGGGGATTGTCGCCGCGTGCTAATCCTTCCGCGAGATCCCTAGTCATTCGCTGAGCCGTTGCGTCTGAAACGCCTTTCAACTCGGTGAATACCCGACTAGTCAGCAGTTTCACCTTGTCAACCGCAACTGGCTGACTGAATGCCTGCCGCACGAATTCCGCCTGAGTCATCGCCGCTCCACCTACTGCCGCAGCCTCTGCCGCCGCTGGAAGCTGTTGCAACTGAGCCCACGCCCTGCCCTGCCCTTTCAGGTAGCCTTCCCGAACAAATTCCTCCCAGTATTCTTCACCGCCCGCCGACTGAAGCACTGTTCTCCCATACCGTTCCTCCAGCCATGCACGAAACGCCGCCACCTGTTCCGGCGTGGAAGTAAACGCGAATCGTCGATTCCGAACCGTCACACGCTTGCCGCTCGGGGTGAGCGTCATCGGCCGACGAATTCCGAACGCATCCTCCGTGACGATCAACTCCCGAACCTCTCGACGGAGGATAGTCAACCGTCGAATCAACTCATTCCGAAACAGCCTGCGAAGCGTGACAGTCCGAGACGGATCGACCTTTAGCGGTGAGGTAGGCCGCCGTTTTCCTTTGGCGTTGTGAGTGTGGCCGCATGTGCATGTTTCGGTGGCCATGATTTTCTCCGTTACTGATCGACAAGTTTCCACTGATCGACACCCATCCCAATTGCATTGATCTCGATGTCTTCGCGGCGAACGTAGCCATCACGAACTCTCCTCTCCGCAGCACCTTCGGCCATCTCCCTGGTCGAGTAAATTCCGCAAATCAATCCGTCCGCATCAAGCCGCTGTACGACATACACTATTTCCGTTACCACAGGCTGCATCGAATCTCTCCTACCCTCGAAGTTTCATTATCGGCTGACCGTTCCGATGGCCACAGCCAAGGCGAGTCGAAGCAAAGAAGATCGCACCGAGGCTGTCAGGAGTGTTTCCGACACACCTCTTGATGTATTCTTCGTCGCTCCAAGTCTCTCGAATCAGTGCCGCTTCCGATTCAATCTGTTCTGCCGTTGGTCGGTATTCAAGCGGATCGTGGTACGGCCGCAACTTGACGCCAGCCTTCCGAATCACAGATCGAACGGTTGTCCTCGACACGCCGGTTTTCTTCGCAACAGCGGAAACTGTCTCGCCGTTCTCGTACCGCTCAATTATCCTCCGGCGGATCCATATCGGAGTCCGCTGTGATTTCGCCATCGTCACCCTCTTCGTCTGCGGTGTATCGGTTCACGTTATCCACCACCTCGGTAGCTTCGTCCTCGGTCATGCCGAGTTCGCGAGTGAAGTAATCGAACGGCGTCATGATACTCTCGACACCTCCTACCGTGTACTTCGCCATGGCTAGCGTGCGTTTCTCGGCGACCTCAGCACTGTCCATGTCGCTCAGTGATTCCAAATCAGGCCACACGACATTGTACTTCTCAGGCTCTGCAAGTGTTCCGACGTTAATCAACCTGTCGATGAAAGGTGCGATGACACTCGGCGTGAGGTAGCCATTCTGCCGCTTGCTGATTCGCTTATTCCAAGCTTTCGCGTCCTGGCTGGAAGCAAGTTCACCGCGTTCCGAGCCGGTGAATATCCGCTTCGGAATTCCTAGCTCGATACAGATTGCCTCGATCTGGGTATTGATGTGGTTGCTTGGGTCCTCGACTTGCGGAGCGAGGCTTTTGGCCGTCATGCCGTTATTCATCATGTAGCGTTGCAGGCCGTTGAAATACTGCTCGATGGCCGCCTTCATGCTGTCAGTATCGATTGGTGCCTGACCAGCCAATGCCGGATCTGTCTCAAATGAAATGCCCGGAAACGCTCCCTGCCAGTACATCTCAGCCGAACCACCGTACAGCTTAGTCAGGTCGTAGATTCGGTTGTAATTCTGCTGCAACCGAGGCATTCCGTAAACCTCACTGCTTTCCTTCCCGTCCACTACATGAATCACCCTGGACCAATGCACCTGCTTCGCTTCGATCTGATGATAGCCCGAACCTCCACGACTAGTACCGCCTTGCTCGAATGCAAGGCTGTACATGTTTGGCTGGCCGTAGCGTGGATTCTTTTCGTCGCTCTCTCGACTGACGATATCAGCAAGCGACTCGTCGAATACCCTCAGGTAGAGAAGCGGCATTCCGTCGCGTTGTTCAACTGGCGTATGGAGCGGTTGACCGTCACCGAATCCCAATAGCAGAATGCCGTACCGACCGACACCACTCAGCCTGTCGACCCGCTCCAAGGCTTCCCATACCGGGTTTGCCTCTTCAGATTCCAGCTTGCTGTCGCCTGTGAGTTGCTTCGGAAGCGATCTCCAAGTAGCCTCGAATGCCGTTTCGTCGTCAGGTTCTTCCGTCTCGGAAACGACTGGCACGGCCGACCACGACTCTTCCGGGAAGATGTCCACAACCCGAGCCGCAATTGGTTCCCGGTCGTAAACGTCGCGGTATTCCTTAGCCGTCAGGTTCTCCGTCTCAGGATACCCGCACTCATGGTTGATGTTCCGGCGTGGATCGGTTCCGCCACCGTTCATGTAGTACGCTCTCGAATACTGAGCGTTTGCCACTCCGCGATGAGCGTTCTGAAGCATTCTGAACAACTGAATCGCCGTCTGATCCGGCATGTTGTCCGTACTGAATCGAGGTAGGCTGCCGTTTCCGTTGGACGTGAACCGCCCTCGCTTATCTCGCTTAGTCGCCATGGTGAAACTCCGTTTCTTCGCTCCATGGTAGTCGTTTGAATTATAGCACTCCGGCAATCGGTTTGAAAGTGTTTTTCTTCAGTCCGAATACAGCCAGCACGAAAGCGTCCGCCTCATCTGGGCTATGGCCGACGATTTCCGTCATCGTAATTTCCCTGGAATTGCTGTCCTTACGGCGTTTCGGTGGCAGGAACATCAGCCCCTCTTGATTGTACATCCTCGGAATCTTCGCAAGCTGTTGACGCAATTCTGCCATTTCATCCGTGTTCGGAATAGCCAATCCGCCTCCCTGTTGCGGGTTCATCGCAACCGAAGTTACACCGTACATCTCGGCCCGCCGGTTCTTATACGCTTTCCGTTCCTCATCGTTCAGTCGCCTGTCGCCAATCGTTGTCCTGCCGAGCTTTGGCTCTGGACTAGCGGCAGCACCGAACGAAATCACTCTAACATCATGGCCCTTATTCCGCAACACCTCGGCATGTTGCTTGCCACCGCCGCCCATATCGAACAGCACATCGTCTGCTCGGATGTTGAATTCGTCCATGAGCATGAGTGTTTGCCCAACAATCACGCTTGAATCTGGAGTCTTCACAGACAGCATCTTCTCGACACCCCAGTCGCTCACGATGCACCATGATGTATTATCGCCACCCATCGCAGAATCGACCCCCATCGCCCGTCGAGCAATCCTTCCGGGCTTCGGTTTCGTCTCGGCCAATTCCTCTGACAGACTGAGCCATTCAGGCGGGAACAGAAGCAGGTTGTCACCTTCGTAGAATTCCGCGTCGAGCCCTTCGGATTGCTGTTGCTTGTTCCAGTGCTTCCGTCGCTTTTTGTACTCTCGGTATGATAGCACGCCTGGAATCAATTCCCGGTGCTCGATAGGCCATCCGGTACGCTCTTGAGCCAATCCAAGCCTGACGTTCGGGCTATCCTCTGCACGAATCTTGATGACCTTGCGAAACAGCGACCCTTCCTCGTCGCCTTCCTCATCGCCAGAATCGACAGCCTTGCGATAGAAATTCTGACACGGAAGCGGGTTCCCGAAGAACAGGAACTTGCGGGACCACCGAATGGCCATGTTGTAATAGAAGTCGTGCAACCCGGCCGCCTCATCGCCGACGAATAGAGTCGCCGGTGCGTGTCGTCCTGACATTGAGTTCTCATTCTCGGCAACGATACCACGTATGATGCTCGTATCGCAGATCACGCCAGTCTCGACACACCGCTTCCGAATCTTCCGATTGTTGATTATCAGGGGTCCGCCCTGACGGTAATCCATCGGGGACCGGCAGGTGTGGATTGCCTTATTGATTTCAGACCACAGCACGTCTACATGGTCGCCGGAAACGGAGGTGGTGACGATCCGGCATATCTTGTTCTGAAGAAAGTAGACTAGAATCAGGTAGGCCGCGATGAAATCCTTCCCCATCATGTTCGCCGAAACGACGTACGTTTCATCATTAGCGTAGACCGATTTGATAATCTCTTCCTGCTTGTCGTACAGCTTCACGCTCGGCCATAGATCGGCGATTACTTCCAGCGGATCTCTCTTCTGAAACGCTATCATTAGTCGGTATCCACCTGATTCGCCAGTCGATCCAGAATCACCACCGAAACACCCTGGAGCATCGCTATCACAATCCACTCAGCAAAGAACGAAAACCACTGGTACGGAAGGATTTCAGTGCCTCGCATCGGAGCGTAATACATGCCTCCGAGTTCCATCAGGCCACTGATGACGTGTAGGAACATTCCGAATACGATCAGCAGTAATAGAGATCTCATTCCGAATCCCCCTTGATTTGGCTCTCGATGAATTTGCGAACGGACACAAGTGCTTCGTAATCAATCTTGATGCACGATCCTGCGGTCCTAGATCCGTCGATGATTCCATTGCAGTGTTCCAACGCCTCTTCGGCAGTCGGAATCTTCCACTTGCCAATCGCACCTCGCAGATAGTCACGCGTCTCTTCGGATGCCTGCCAATTCGTGCTCATCCACGGGATATCTCTTGGACCGTTCATGCACACCTTGGAGTGGTATTCGCCACTCGGATTCAGTCTCAGCGTAAACACCCTGTCTTCGGCTACCCCATTCAACTCCTCGCACAACTCGAATAGCTCTGCCGCTTCCCGTGCTCTGTCGCTGTAATCAGGTTGCGGTTCCATTGGGAATTCCCGTGCTGCCCATTCAGCGAACGCGGATATGTCTTCAGTGAATTCCGTGCATGTTCGATTGTACAACTCATGCCACTTTTTGACGCATCGCTTCGTGTCTTTCTCATTCATCTCATTCGCTCCCTAAATGTCCCCTGTTGTGCGGAATCAGTCCGCGTTTACTCCACTTGATAGAACGTCTCGCTCCATGTAACTTCCATCACTCCCTCTCCTTACGGTAATCGTCCTAAACTACTGGTAATCAATCACTTGCGTTCCCCATTAGAATTCCGCACCGGTTTAGATTCCGCCTCCAGAATGATCTCCTCGATCCGAGTCTCAATCGGTTCACCCGGTTCGTGAAGTGCGTCCCAATCGACTCCGCTGGAAGCCGCCTCTGTTTGCTCCACCTGGAATAGCATGTGTTTCAGGGTCAAGGCCGCTGCCGTCGTTTTGGAAACGAACTTGACTTTGAATTTGCCCTCCTCAATGTCCCCCTTCCGCGTTCTCGTCGTCATCTCGACGCTCTCGATCAGCCTTCCAACCTCATGCGGGATATCGTCCAGATCCTTTACCAGCCAATGCCCGGATTCCGTCTTCTGGAATATCGTCAGGGGGTTGAAATCAAGCACTTGGAATAGGTATTCCAGGATCTCATCCGCCGTGTACTGGAGCCTGTCGATTCGATCTTGGAGTGCTTTCCCGAGGTAAGCACGAACGTCCGGAGCCTTCATAAGCTTGTTGGCTGCCGAATTCGGGCACTTGTACCCTGCCTTCTTTGCCGCCTCTGTTGGGCTCATGAAGTCATTGGCAATCAGCTCATTGCAGAAGATCAATTGGGTAGCTGTAAGCTTGTCCGAATCGACTCCCCTCTTGCGTGGTTGTATCAGGGATGTTGGCATGTCGGAATCACCGCCTAGAGGCATTAAGTTGTTGTAAAGGAAACAGTTAGGGCAAACTCAGTCGTCGGTTTCCCAGTCGGACCATGCACATCGGCCTTGCATTAACAGTCGGCGGACCTTTGCTCCGCAGACAAGGCAAGTGCCGTCCTGTGCGTTGTGTTGTGGCTGAGCGACTATTATTTGAACTTGGCTGTGATCGCACTTTTCTTTCATTTGGTTGTGTCGTAATTGCTCCAGAATCAGCCCCAGTGTCTCGTCGATGCTTTCGAGCACCGAATAGATGTCGTCGTTGTCCGCCTGGTCGAAATCATCCATCTCACTTCCCCTCATGGAATTCCTATGTCATCATCGTTAATCGACACGCCGTACTTCCACCTGTAAGCTACCTGGGACCCTGCAATCAACGCATCCGCTTTCGCTATCGCTTCCAACGAATCAGGCACCGCTATCGAGAACGGAAGATCCATGTTTCCGTCCTTGGCTTGATAGATTGAATACATGCACATCTCTTTGCCTTGCCACGTCCGAATCACCCTTGCATCGTCTGGTACGTAGGCCGTCGAACCATGGAGTGGTCCGTGAACGAATAACAGATTCCACGAATCCACGTCCTGCGGATCGACCGTTTCAAACCAGTTTTGTGCCTTGCATATCATGCGAATGCCTCGGGGTTCCGAATGCCTTATACACCATCCCATGGGTGGGAGTCAAGCCTTGTCCATGCGTGTGTGGAACCCGATTGTCTGCTCATGCTCGATTCCGCGAGCACTTCCGGAGATTTCACCTGCGACGAATCGCTCCGTGTTTCTGTCGTTTCCGTCCCACCATGAAACGTCATATTCAACGCCAGAATCGCCGATGTGGATTCCAGTAATTGTCCCGTCGTGTCGGTTGTCGTAAGGGCCAACTTGCACCGGAGTACCGACTGACCATACCTTGATTTCGCTCTTCATCAGAATCCCTTCCCGTGCTTGTGTGGTCTCGTTTCGTTTCTGGTTACATTCTCTCGGTCTGCTCTTGCTGGTATTCCTCTTGCTGGTCGAGGTATCGAATCACGTCAAGCAGTGCCTCGGCAATCACCGCAATCGGTTCGCCAGCCTGATTCACCAATGCTAGCTCACGAAGCTCTTGCACTTGCTTTGCGGTTGTTCCACTCATTTATTCATCCTCCGGAATCAGTTCTAGTGCTTCTCGAATCGTTTCCATCTTGCCATCAAGTCCGCATGTTGAATTCTCGATGGCGGTGACAATTCGCAATGCCTCATCTTTCTTAGAAGGCATGAGTTGCTTTTCTAGCCACTTCTTTGCCTCGGAAACACGCATCCATTCCGTCTGCTTCTCAGGCTCCCATTCACGGCATTGTGTTTCACGATGTGAGTAAACTATCTTGGCCTCTGACCAATCATACTTGAATCGCACGTTGTAATATTTTGTTGGGAAACCAGCACTCCCGCAACTGACTTCCTTGCACAGCTCCAACAACTCCACTGCCGGATGCTTCGGAAGCAATTCAGGCGGGAAGTTATCATGCCACCAATCCAGTAAGTATGACGCCGCTGCCTTCCGTGCCACAGGCTGGCCCATTGCGAAGTTGTTGAATCGCTCTACTGCTTTATCAATCCATTCGTCCTTAGTCATCTTTCGCTCCATTCGGTTAATTACTCCCAATCCTAACCGCTCGCGTGGTTGCGGCGGTTGTTCTCACGGAATCACTCCGTAGCTTTGAATTTGCCTTCGCACATTTCGGACAGATTCGGTTTCCGATTCCTTTCGACTCGAATCGATTCTGACATTTCAGGCATCGTCGCATCACTCGCCCCCTTCCGCCGCTCGCTTTGCCGCTAGGGCTGATTGCAGTGCTTTTCCAATTGTCTGCCCGTCATGATATCCGAAGTACCTAAGTGGACTGCTCACCGCGAATGGACCTGCGTTTATGCAGTCTGTTTTGTTGTGGATTTGCAGACACTCTCCAGGCGTCTCCACTAACTCCTCCACCGCGTCGACAACGGCACGCAGTTCGGCGTTCTCGGCTTGGAGGATGCTATACCGATCAGGAGCATCAGGCTCCCCGTATGTCGCCACATCAACAGATATGCAGTCATATGTCGCCTCGAAAATGTCGGGCTTGCATGGGTAATACTCGCCTTGCACTCCCTTGATGATCCAATCGCCTGGACTTGCTTTCATCACGCCTTCCAGCGTCGGAATTTCCAGTTCCCTCGAATACGCAGCCGGATGCGACGGCCTCCGAACACGAAATTCGGTTCCGTCAGGAAACGTGAATCGAACATCTTTCGGCCCAGGATTCCACTGTACGGCCTCAATTACGACCGGCTTCTTTCTGTACTTACTCATCCTTCGTGTCCTCCGTGGTCTCAATCAATAGCTCTGCCTCTGCCTCGGTCAGTTTGGCAGTGAATCCCTTTAGCCGATCCACTGCCAAACTGAATTCGGTAGGGAGTTGCAACCCAAAGCTATGTAGCAGTCCGGACAGTTTCGACGCCATGATTGACACCGCCCCGGCGTCTTTGAGTGCTTGCAGCAATTCGTTTGTCGTGATTTTCACTTCGTGTCCTCCGTGTTCTTCGTGGTTAAGAATCAACTTCGCTCGAATTCGTATGCTAATATCATGCTAAGATGTCAACTCTTAGCATTCACCCAACGGTGACAACGTAAAATACTTCGGCAGCCGATCGGCGAGTCGTGCTTCGTAGTAGCCGTCGTACCACGCGACTCGGTTGCTATCGAGGCTGCCGGTCCGCTTGTACGGGCATTCCGGCCGCTCGCCAGCATGATACGCTTCGCGTCCTGCCAGTCGTGCTTGTCGTTTCGTTAGCATTGCTCCGTTTCCTTCATGGTTAATCCGTGCTCGTAATTGAGAGCCCACACCATCGTGCCGCGACGGACCGAGCCACCACAGACACGAATGCACCGTCGCCAAGCGGCAGCATGCGGTGCCATGTTCGCCCAAACGATCTCGCCGCCGACACGCCTCAGTACTCCGTGAAGATGCACGCGGATGCCGCTGTTGTGATCCCAGACCGGCGAGATGTGCCAGCACCGGACCCAGCCTCGCCCCGGCCGTGTGTATTTCATTTGCATCCTCATTCCCCGTTCCCAGATTCGTCCGAATGGCTCTCGATGAAACGCCTCAGCTTCGCAACCGATTCGTGATTCGTTCGGTCTACGATTTCGTCGAGTGCTTCCAACGCTTCTGATTTCGTCGGAATTGGTGCTGTCTTTGCTTCCAGCCATCGAAGTGTTTTGGCGTAATCCATCCATTCGGACCACTTGAATCCAGAGCCAAGTTCAGCGTAAAACACGCGGCACGACTTCCGCCCTGGGCAAACATCCACGCCAGGCTTCACACCGTAATCGAAACAATTCAGTTCCCCAGTGAGTCTCACAATCTTCTCGATCGTGCTTCCCGAATCGGGTTGTTCCTGATCTAAATACTCTCGGACCCTTTTCATCCTACGCCAAGCCCAATGCGGAATCCGCGTACGCAGGCCGCTTTGCTCAAGGCAGTATTCAATCGCTTCAATCGCTTCCTCTAATGTAACTGTCATTTGTCTCGCTCCTTTCTCGCGGGTTCCGAATCATCTCCACGTTCGCACTTTCGCCTTTGGGTGCGCCTTGCACGCTTCCAAATACTTCTCTAGCCAAGGGACGAAGTTGTCGTACGTTCCCCACTTGTTTTCCGGTTCGTACGTTCGGAAACGCTCCGGATCGGAACGTAACACCCGAATTCCCTCGGCAATCGGTTCAATCAACTGGCCAGCCGTCTCGATTCCGTTTTCATCTGGACGCCACAAAGCACCGTAGATGCCCGCCGCATCGGCCATCACGTTTAGGTTGTGCGTGATGTTCGCACTGAATAGCTCCACGACGTGCGGTGATTCGCCGCCCGTGTCGACTTCGACTTCCAGGTATACGTCAAGACTCATTGCTTTCCCTCCGGCTTTGTTAGGTACTCTTTCAACTCTTTCTCCGTGTCGAATCGCCGCTTTTCGCTACTGCATCTTGAACAACATTCAATGAACCACCGCGACTTGTCTAGGTTCTTAATTGAAACGCAAGCACGAATCAATGTCGGATACTTGTCGCACTCGCATGGATCTAGCTTTTCGTCAGTCATTACCTCCACCTTTCACTTGAATGTAGCTCCACCCAATTCAAACGCCGCCTCCGAATCCTCCACGTCAATCTCTTGTGCGTTCAGCCACCCACGTAAATCCTTGGCTCCGCCAGGAAGCATCCACCATTCCACTCGCCTCTTCAGCCGTGCCCTTAGCTTCTCAGCCGTTTGCCTAGCACCGAATTTGCCAGGCCAACACAACTGACATCCCGTGCAATTCAGCTTGTGCCTCTTGCGTGCAACCTCAGCCAAGTCTTCGTGTTTCTTCCTGTCACGCTCGCCAAGCACCACAATCCGTCTCTGCTTATCAATTCGACGTAACATCGGAACCAGGTAATTCATCCCGCCCACATTCGACGGACGCCCAATCACGCTCAGCCCCAACGTCAATCCTGCTGCCGTGTCACTGCCACCCTCTACAATGTAGACAGGCCCACCGTACTCGTTTCCATCAGCCGCATAGCTCAGTCCGCGTCTACTGCCAGGCACCTGCAACTTCCCTGTCCCGTTCACTGGCTCTACCAATCTTCGACTGATTCCAACTACCAGTCCACTCGAATTCCTTTCCGGAAAGCTCCAACACCATCTGCAAGCCAGTTCCCCATATCCGACTCGCAGCTCGTTCAGGCTCGCCGTAGACACACCTAGTTGTTCTGCTAACCGTTTCATGTCTCCGCCCGCATTCCGCCACATCCTACGTGCTTGCGGTTCCCATTTCGCGTGAAGCTGCTCATCGGTTAATCGTTTCTTCTTATGTCGAATCACCGAAGGCACTGATTTGACGTCGTCTCCGAGATTGTGAATCCATCCACCCGCATCGCCTTTCGCAGGCTTGTCTGACTCCACTCGCATGCAATACGCAACTCCTATGGAAACTGTACACCAATCCGACTTCCCACATATCGGACACGGTTTGTCTTTCGTTACACGCTTCCATTCAGACGGCGAATCCATTCGATGTTCCTTTGCCTGATGCCGTAACAGTACCCTAAGTGCGTACCCCAGGACCAGAAAATGAACGAAACTCGTAAGCAACCGGAAACCCAAGTTTTTTCGGCTTGGGTACTAAATCGTGGAGCTTAATCGCGGCGGCTGTCCAAGTGGCCTGATTCCGCGTCGTCAGCTCCCTCCATTAGCCTGCTAATCCTGAACGGGATTTGAGGTTAGGAGCACGACTCGCTAAGATACGCTTAGCTACGATTCATTGGAAATCGATCGTACTCGGTCCCATGCACTTTGGCACCCTTCCACAGATCGGATTGTTTACTCAAACGCTTCGCCCCACAAGCGACTCTAGCGAGCCATTAAACTCATGGGCTGGTCGAAAGCGGCCGCAGATGGAATCGAACCATCTCATCCCTGGGCATGTTACCAAACGCGAAGTAGCGACCTTCGCCTTGCGGCCAAACGTACGCACCCCCCCCACCCATTTGAAGCAAAGAGCAGCACAGATTGTGCAAGACTTTTTGGGCGGGGGGGAGTTGTTTCATTTGAATTTGCCTCTTTGCTTCATTCGCAATCATAGCGAATCGTTTCGTTCTGTCAAGTGGAATCCTCGGAATCATCCACAATAAGTGCTGACGCTGCTCCGAGCGTATCGGATAGAATCGCCATCGCCTGAGCTACGGAATTGGCTTCGGGCCACGATTCAACAATCGCCATTGATTCAGAGAACGCTTCACCGTACTCGTCTTTTGTTTCCAGGATAGCGGCCAGCGTGCTCGCATCGCTAGATAGGGTCCTTAGTGCTTGTGTTGTCTCTTGGAAGTTGTCATCCATCTGATTCTTCCTTTTCTGATTCTCGTTTCGCCGCAAGAGCCTTCCGAATCGCTTCCTCCCGAGTCGCACCACAAACCATTCCGCAACCGCGTGCTACGATGCACCACCGATATTCGAGATTCTGTTCGGTGAAATGATTGATCTGACAGAATCCATTGTCCGTGCTCAATTCTTCCACGGCGTCGAGAATACCTTGCAGCCTGTCAATCTCGTCGGCTGCTTCCAGCATGGTTGGGCCGCATCCACAATCATACATCTCGACAGTGTTCCTGTCGGGTTCCCCTGCCAATTTCCGAAACTCTTCGTTATCGAATTCACTCATCGGAATCGCTCCGCATGGTAAAAATCCTCCGACCGACCAATGTGACACAAACACGCCGCATAGAATGCGGCAGAACTTGTGGCCGGTCGGAGGGTGTTTCGTCAGTAGCTCTGTTTGTGTCACCTGGAATTATGGCAGAATCCGTGTCCGTTGTCAATAGTGATTTCAGGCCAACCGAATTCTTTCATCATCGAAACGTATTGCCCGTCAGGTCCATCCGGACGAAGCTCCGTCAGGATCTTCCGTAATTGTTCCACAGCCACTTCCGGCGTAGGACCGATTCCGTTAGGCGGAACTCCAGGAAGCTGAATCGGTTCAGCACGCCAGAGTCCGCGTTTCGTTTTCTGTGTTACTCTGATTATCATTTCCAGTCCCCCCACACTTCACCGCGACACCGCATGAGAAACTTCATCCTCTGCGTATCTTGTCGCCAGTATTGCTTTAGCCAAGCCAATAGGTCCATAGCTCACCCTGGTTGATTCCGACACGATGTCATTACGTACGTTTTCACAAGCTCGAATGCTTGCACTTCCGTAAAGCCTTCTCGGCGTAGTCCAAGGTACATCGAGAACCACAGTCTCGGCAATGCGTCTGTCATCCACGCAGCCGCTTGGTCCGCGTCCGCTACTTGTTTCGGATCAATTGTCATAATCATTTCCTTATTCTAAGTCAAGAGCCTTACGTTCTTCGCGAATACTCGTTTACTCATGGCTCGTTTCCTTTCGCAACGCAGCTCTCCGTTGCTCTGACTCCGAATCGCTTCATGCTGATTCGGAACACGCCTCTCTCATACCGCGTCGTGCGGGCCTCTACGTTGCGAATGAATCTATCCGTCGCCGTCGCCGTAGCCGTAGCCGTCGCCGTAGCCGTGGCCGTCGCCGTCAAGTGTCAGCATACATTCCATTTGGATGCCTCCGAATCAATTACGGAAATGACAGCACGCATCGGTGCCCTGACAGTTCCAACTGAATCAAGCTTCGTGTCGGATGTCGGCCCATTGCGAACCAATTCGCCAAGCCCTTCTGACGTGCCCCACACTCGGATGTTGTGTGCGTTTTCAATCACACACTACTCCGAATCACATTCGACGTTTCCGACGTAGACAAATCCACGGTCCAACACGACAACCGCAAATCCCTTTAGCACTTGTTTCGACTCCATAATCGCTCTCCTTGTTAATTATTCCTCAACCACTTCGATACATGGCCACCCATGTTTCCGCATTATCGGAATGAATCCCTTGTCAGGTCCATCCGGTGAAATGTTCGCCAGCCTCATACGCAGACTCGCAATAGCGTCTCCACTCGTTTCGCCTGTTCCATTTGGCGGACAACCAGGCAATTGCATCGGGTCCGCTCTCCACATTCCGCTTTCCGTTTGGAATACTTTGACTTTCATCGTCATTCCCTAATAAGGTGCCGTTGTCAAAACTCTTCTTCCGACGAAGCCATTGACCTGCGGCGTTTCTGTCCGATTTCAATCAGCTTCGCATCTCGCCCCATGCCACACTTCACCATCTTCCTTCCGGCATCAGTCAACGCCGCGTCGGTCTTTGCTGACTGCAATATCTTTGTCATCTTGCTCCGGAATTCGTCCGGTTTCATTCTGGCGGAAATTGCCAATGTCGCATCCGCTGGCGACTTGCACCACGACACGTCGATTCGTTTCCATGCCGCGAAACTCACCTGCTTGCCAGACGGACCGTTACGCTTCCAATTGTCCTCACCGATTCCTGTTTCGTGCGTAGCCTGTTCCGCCGTCTCTCCAGACAATAGCTTATCAATCAAACGGCCTGCCTGCTTCTTTGTTAGCGAGTAATCCACAATCTTGACTCCCAGCGACTCCAGAAATCCGTACTGAGAATCGGAAGCTATGCGAGGGTCTGCCGTTGCTGAATGGCCAACATCATGCACGGAATATTCTACGTCGGCGTTGGCCTTAGCTCGACGTTCAAAGTCTTCCCTAGCTCGACGTTCAGCCTCATCTTGCTCGCGTTTGATTCGTTCCTTCTCTTCGGTGTCTTCCATCTCGGCTCGGTCTATCGCATCTTCAACGTCGCCGCCTTCTTCCTCCAGAATCTCTTGGGCACGTTCGACAATTCCATCGTCAAGACCTTCCGAATAGATCAGTGCTGTCGAAGCACAATCGTCAAGGCCGGTCACGCCAACCAGGTCTACGATCAGGCAATTCGGCTTGCCTGATTCCGCGATTGCCTTCCGTCGTTCCTCTGGCGTTTCGATCTTACACAAGTCACGTATCAGCGACTTTGCAGGACGGCAACCCCGACCCTTCATCTGTTCGGCCAACGAGGAAGCTGCCTTACTGACCGGCCGGAAGATTGCCACACACCCGATGTCTGGATCGTTGTATCCTTCCCTTGCAAGTCCGACCACAACCAGAACTTGAAACTGTCCGGTCTGATGTCCGTCGTACACTTCCTGACGGTCCTGCGGTCGTGTGGAGCCGTTTATGTGCTTCGCCTGTTCTCCCGACTTCGTAATATGCTCATCGGCAATCATTGTGCCGCATTCGCATTTCGCTCCGTCGCCGATAAGAAGCTTCGGAAACCATGCCGCCTTCTGGCATTCCGGGCACACTGCTTCGGATCTCGCGTTAATGAATCTGGCTACATTCTGAGCCATCTCGATTCCAGGACAGAATACCAACGTGCGACGGTCTCCCATTAGGTCAAGCAGCGGCTGACATAGCTTCGCAAGCGTTCCCTCTTCACCGAGTACCCGCTCTAATTCCGCATCGTCGAAGTCCCCAGCAACACGCTTCAGATTCTTAAAGTCGACTCCCTCGACGCTAATGTATTTCTGCTCATACGGAACCGCGTAGCCATCTTTCACAGCACATGTCTTCGACCGATGAAACAGCGGGTAATCTGCCGCCACTGCCGGAAACATTTGCGACCCAATAGACACGCCGTCCGCACGCTTTGGCGTTGCCGTCAACCCGAGTTGTTTCGTGTTTGGGTTCTCCCAAAACCAGTCAGTAAGATAGCCGACCGACCGAAGCTTACGTACGTGGCGATGTGCCTCATCGAAGCATAGCATCCAGTTTAGATCAGGATCGAATCGGTGCAGACGACTCCACTTGTCGCCTTTTGCTTTCGGGTCCTGTTTCAACTCCTCGATCTGGTCGCGTACATGTTCGGTGCTGATCCTTCCATTGCTCAGCATATTCAGAAACGAATTGGCTCTAGCTTTCCATAGTGGCCCAAGGTCGTCGATTCCATATTCTTCAGACAACCGTTCTCTTTGCTGTTCTGTAACTTCCGGTGCAAGCAGCAATGAAGCCCTTGACGCCACGACAACCGAATCGGCCGCGTGTGCTCGTTCACGCTCCATCTCGATTCCTGGAACGATTCCAAGGAAGTCTTTCACCTCTTGAGCAAACTGCCACACAAGCTGCTTCTCATAGCTTATGACCATCACGCGGTAATTGTCGCCGCGTGCAAGCCATGTGCCTGCAATCATACACGCGGTCGGTGTCTTGCCAGTGCCTGTTGCAAGGCGAACCAATACGCCACGTTCGCCAGAATCCCACAGACGAAACGATTCGTCGTGAGCTGTCTGTTGATAATTTCTAGCAACAAACTGAGTCAGTATCGGAGCTTCCGGGAATAGTTCCATCACACCATCTGATTGTATTGCTGTTTCGTTACTCGGCCGTGACCCTTGCACGCACATTTCTTATTGTCGCCGTCGCACAATGGACACGGAACCGGCTTCGTGGCTCTCAGAGTATTCATTGCTTCCTTGAACTTTCGCTCCCACCCGATCCTCGCATTCAGTTCGTCCATGGTAGGGCAGTCGTCGAGTTCTTTCTGTGCCTCGGTGACCATCTTTGAAAGCTGTCGAGCCCATGATTCGATAGACGACGATTCCCTTTTGCATATGTCCTCAATCGTTTCATCGTCCGGGAATTCCTCTTCCGGTTCCTCTGTGCCGGTTTCTGGATCATCAGGCACAATGCACGACGCACAAGATCCATCCTCAAATACGTCCGTCCCTCCACAGTCTGGACAGGGTTCGGAAACAGGCTCGGAATCCACGTCAATAATCTCTTCGGATTCCGGCTCCGTCGCTGGCTTAGGCTTGGGTGGTTTCGACGGTTTCGGAGGCTTCGGGTTCGCCGCCTCTTTGGCCGCTTTTGCTGCTCCAGCCAATGAGCCTTCCAGAAGCAAAACCGCAGAACGCTGCGTTTTTGGGAGTGCCGAAACGTCCCTATGAAATTGCATGTAAAACTGTGCTGTCCTTAGACTTCCGTCAAATAACCGCTTGCATTCATCCTCCCAACTTCCGTGGGGTACGCCTTTCTTTGCGGCCGCCAATTCCTCGCCAGTTTCGAGTGCATGATTCGTTGCAGAACCGAGGTCTTTTTCGACGTATCCGTGGAGCACATTCGCCTTGCGGAAATGGTCGTGGACTTCCATCGGTAGATTGGATTTCTTCTTAGCCATTGCGGCCTACCTCCGAAAAGAAAAAGCCTCCACCCCGTGTATGCCCAAACCACAGACAGAGAATCTGCCCAGAATTTGCACGGGGGGAGGTGATTCGCGTTTGTGTTGTGATTCAGGCATAACGGAATCCTAGCAACATCGAGTGGAATTGTCAATAGGAATCTCACAAGGTCATCGGGTCGCACGCCTTCACCTCGAAATTAAGGTGCTTAATCAACTGGTCCACGGACACCGGATTACCGTTCAGTCTCACGCCATCTTCCGGAAGTTCCTTTGCCAATACAACGAGATAGAACCCCCAATAGTCATAGCCATGGCTGCGTGCGACTTGTCTAAGCATCTTGTCGAGAACCTTGAATGTCAACCGCTGAGCGTGATACAATGCTCCGTTGTATCTCTTCTCTTCGACAAGCATCAGTCGTTTCTTTTTGAAGTCTTCAAACACATAATCCAGGTTCGACACGGAAAGTCCATCGCGGCTGCTTTTGCAGTTCTCCGGAATCCATAAGCCAAACGGAGTGAAGTCCTCCTTGCGTTGTGGTTTTCGCATAATCACTCAACCCTCCATACGACGATTTCTCTCGTAAGAACGAGCGGCGTCTTGTGTTCCTTCGACCACTCGACCATCTGTGCATTACACTGTTGGCTCTCATATGGAACGGAATAACGCATGGCAACAGGCATCTTGACGGATCGCAACATGTCACCGACGTGGTCCGTGAACTGCCTATCTGGAGCGTTCCATTGTGTCGGTTGGATTATCAAGGCGACGTATGCGTCCGCCAGTTTCTTAGCGAATCCACTGATGATTCCATGCAGCGATTTATTGAATGCGTCAAGCTCCATGTTGGCCAGGTCGGTTGCGTCCTTGCTGTATTCACCTTCCGCTTGCTTCCAGTATGGAGGGTCAAGGTAAACGAGCCTTACGTCTTTCCATTGCGGAGGCTTCGGTAGTTTGACGCGACAATCATCGGACACTAAGTCATGGCACCGTATTTCATGCTCACGTTCAACGATTGGCTTCCGGTCTGAAACGAAGTATCTTCGGAATCGCTTTTTGCATATGTCGATTGTCGATCCTCCGCCAGCAAACGGATCGACGACAATATCAAACGGTTCGGTATAGAGGTACAGAAGGTTATCGAGCCACTTGACTTCCGAGTTCCCGAAGTGACTAGAACCGCTTGTCTTCTCTTGCTGTTTCCATACGTTGTAAATCGGTGGCTCGAATTCCACGGCGTGGCTTGCGGCGGATTGGTGAGGTTTAGTCAAAGCGGCAATGTCGCCATATTGACTTAAACAGCGGTCTACGTCCTTTTGTGATGTCCCCACCTCATCCGCAATTTCCTGTTGAGTCGAACACGCCAGCCACATATCGAAGATCCGCCGGTTGCGTCTCTCCTTGTCGTCCTTGTCCGTGCGTGACAGCCAGTCGCGGATCGTTCGATCAGAGACGCTAAGAATCTTCGCGAGTTGCTTCTTTTTTTCGCTTCGCTCCTTTGTTGGCGTTGCGTTGTATATCCGTTTCGCCATGTCCCTTTTGTCGGACAAGCTAAGCTGCAATCCGTGCGTTGCATTACGCTCAATCGCCAGTTCCAAGAGGTGAGCGTCGGATTCCGTCTCAGTCACAACGACTGGAATATCGCCTATCTCTTTCTTTTTGTGGCTCGTCCATCTATGCCACCCATCGATCAACTCATTGTGTTGATTGACTTCAATCGGCGGAAGAACCGAGAGGTCTGCCGCGTACTTCTGGACCGTTTCCGCACTGGTTTCGATCCGAGGGTACAGATCATCGCGGAATACAACATCCGCAGTCTTGATGGTTTTTGTCATTCGTCCTACCTTAGCTCAGCAAGGCTATGCAAAGAAAAATCCTCCCCACGGGTTATGACAAGCACGGGCCGAGATTCGGCCGAGAACTTCCGTGGGGAGGCGTGTCTTATGTGATTCATTGCTTGTCATACCAGAATCCTAGCGTCTTCACTGTCTTGTGTCAAGAGGAATTCCGAATCAAGTCATTCCAAACGCATCCCGAAACGGCCCAAGCGGGTCCGGTTTACTCTCGGCAGATTTCCTACCCTGCTCATAAACCTGTTTCAAAAGCTTCCGTAGATTCACAGAGGTGAATTCTACCACCGAATCACCGTCAGCTATTCTGGGTTGTTTCTGAATCAGTTGGTTCCATATTTGGTCAAATGTCATAGTCTGAATCACTCCGCTCTTTCTGCTGGAGGATGTATTGAACCATCACCTGAGTTGATGTGTCTCCCGATCCCACCCAATCCCTCGTAGCTTCGGTTGCTTGCTCCAGTGTAATCGGTTCTGGCTTGTCGAATCGCTCTATCAATTCGTCGAGCGTGAATGCCACGCGAACACGCGGGACTGTGCTTCCTGTTTCGTCTGGATACAGCAACCCAAACGACTTAGGAAAGCTTACGTCTTTCATCGCCAGCCATATGACGCTTGGGGAACTGTCTCTACCACGAATCTTCCCCTCCCGAATCAACTCAGCAATCCGTTGGAGTTTCTGCATTGTTAGGTCGGTTTCCGGTTGGGAGAAGTATTCACGCACAACATTCCAATTCATGTTTCTGCATGCTTTCCCGGAATCCATTCCTATCCACGCTTCCCTCGCTTGTTCTCTCGTAACTGCCATCGAATTAGCTCCCTTCTGAATTCAGATTCCAAACGGTCCATACCTAGCACCACTGGTAGTGCCTTCCGCGATACACTCACGCAACACCGACTCAAATACGTCGCCACGCCACGAATTGCCAGCGGCAAACTCTACGCCGCAGTCGTCGAGCATGTCGAGGCAGATTACCGCACACGCTCCAGGCTCATCGAACACGGTAGCAAGGAATTCCATCTGATTGCCATTCGTTAGTCCGTCGTGCATGAATCGGATCGCGTAGAATCCGAGTCCACTGATTCCGTTTCGGTGCCAACAGCATTCCTTAATCTCGATGTCTTCTCGCCTCATCGTGTCCTTCTCCTTTGCTAGAACAGTAACGCTTCGCTTTCAGCTCGTTTCGTAATCGCTCTGCCAATATTTTTCTTAGCAGCAGCAATGTATTCGTCCTTAATCTCGCACCCATACGCACGACGCCACAGCCTGATTGCGGTGTACAATTCACTTCCGATTCCTGCGAAAGGTGAGAACACAATTTCATCAGGATCGGAATACAACCGCACTAATCGTTCTATCACTCCGAGCTGTAGCGGGCAAATGTGCTTCGTGTCTTTCTCACCTTTCGCTTCGCGGGTATTCAGCGTGTCGGTGGCTTTTATTTCATGCCACGACCAACAGCTTTCCGCCCATTGAATCCACTGATTCCGAGAGACTTGGCCCTTCTCGTTAATCGCTTTCTGATTCTCGCCAGGTGCTCGGAACTTCAATAGGTAATCAGGCAACGCACATCGAGCCTTGGAACGATCCCGTTCCAGTCCGACGAATTGCAGTTCCCTGGACTTCGTCCGAATCGCCTGGGCTTGCGGATTGCGTGAGACAACGAAGTCACCATCGAATATCAGCCCAGCACGTTCGCCTAGCCTGATGTTCAACCCACGGAAATCAAACAACCCCTCACCTCCGGATCGTTTCATTCGCGGAATCTGTGTGACGTGAACCACAACCACGCGGCCGGGTTTCAGTAGCCTTGCGAATTGGCGATAGAAAAAACCCAAGTGAATCTTCGCTTCGTGTTTCAGGTCCTCGCTATTACCGATGTCCTCAGGTTTACTGCTATACGCGAAGACAGTAGGAAAGGGGGGCGAGAAAACCGACATATCGAAACACGCGTCTGGCAATTCTGCCATGTGTGTGATACAGTCGCCTTCGTGAATATGCCACTCGTTACCGTTTAGAATATCGCTCATCGTTTACGCTCCTTTGCCTTGTCATATAGTTCTGGATCTTCTCGCTTCAACCTTGCGAACACTCCAGGCATCCACGCCCAGCGTGACACGAATTCGTTCCATTCCTTCGGACGCTCTCCAATGAAATCGTCCGGAGCACGGTAGTAGGACGCGAACGGAACCGCACCGGCCAGCAAAATTTCTTTGCACCGTTCCTCCGCTAGTTGCGTCGTGTCGTTCTCGTCGAATCCACATAGAACGAAACACCGCACTTGTCCGAGTGACAACCCGCTTCGCTCTCGCAATTGCTTGATGGATTCCGACGTTGTTTCAAGCATCGCTGGCGAATCATAAGCCACGTATATACGTTCCAGCTTCGTTCGGAGTCCACCAATCAGATCAAAGTGCCACCCCTTTGCGATCTTGGAATCAATCCCGCCATGCAATCCGACTTTGCCTGTCTGCCTGCGAAGCATCTCGAATACCGATTCCACATGCGGTTTATTGCACGCGAATAGGTTACTGTCAAGCACCCTAGTCCCGTCGCGTATCTCCAGTTCTCTGATTCCTCCCTCACGTTTCGGAACTACACAGAACTTGCACGAATGCGGGCACCCTCTCGAAGTCATCACGTATCCGTCGCGAAGAAACATGCCGGGCTCGAATTGGCCTCCAGCGTCATCGTACGCTGGCCCTCCTAGCGTTGTTCTCATCAGCTTGCCCCATGCTTCCGCTAGCATCTCTGCCCTCGGCTTGTCCCAACTAAACGTGCAACTAACCGTAGCCTCTTGGAATTCGTCACCGACAAACATATCCGGCACGTCACAGAACACGCCGTCATCATCGGGAGTGTATGACGTTTTCGACGGGAAGACTCTGGCAATCTTCATGACATTGACTCCCGAAAGATTCGTTCCTGTTCTTCCGTGTCTTTCTGCACCATCTTCGCCTTCCGAAGCACATTGGCAACCATAGGCTCTTCGATGTCTGTAATCGGTATGTGGACGTTTAGCGGGTGCTTTGAACCGATTCGGTTGGATCGTTTCACCGCCTGGTAGAATGATTCGTACGAATCCGCCAACCCGCTGAAAACCTGCCTTGTGGCGATCTGGAGATTCAAACCGAAACCGAGTATGGCAGGTTTGCTGATCAGAGTCTTGATTCTGCCTGACTTGAAATCGTCGATCATCACCTCGCGTTTATCTTGCGGTGTCGCTCCGGTGATGCTCGCAGCTTCCGGAAACGTCTTCTCCAGTAACTCTTGCTCTTTGTTGAACATGCACCAGATGATCGTCGATTCTTCCGGCCACTGATCGACGAGGTCCCGAATGAATCCGGGTTTTTTCGTCGGTATATCCTTCCCTTTGTGCCATCCCTTCGCGATTCCACCGAGGGCAGCACGGTTCGCTATTCCGCCAATCTTGTGTGCGAACAGAGATCCGGTTGTGTCGCACGCTAAATCTGTTTGTTCCTTCGTCAATTCGACGTGGTGTTGATGAATATGGATAGGCGGAATCGTGCTTGTGTCCAGGTCGGTCCAGCCGTACGTAGCTGGATTAGTCAGGAAGATGCACCAATGTGAAAGAGCCCGATAGAATCCTTCCAGTGCATGATCCTTCAATGCCCATCGCTCTTGCGTCTGCCCCCTGTTGATGAAGAACCTCGCAAGGAACGAATTCACAGTCGGAAACGCATCGAGTAGAACCGCATGATTCGCGTACTCGATTCGGTCGTTCGGTGCTGGCGTTCCAGTACAGCATAACTTCCATTCGAGTCCTTTGCCAAGGTCGATCAGTCGGTTCCCCCACTTGCCTCCGAATGATTTCAACGTGCTTGATTCATCGAGTACCAATCCGCCAATCCGGCCGCGTGGTAGGTCTTCACGAATCGAATCGTAGTTCGTGATCCCGATTTTGCCACTGCCTGATTCCAGCCATTCAGATAGGTTTGCAGCTTTGACTTGTTCCAGTTCCAGTGAGTCGCCGTAGAACTTTTCCGCCTCTGCGATTGTCTGTTTCACCACCATTAGCGGCGACACAATCAGGACGCACTTGCCGGCCGCAAGTTGCTCAGCAACAAACCGAGCATACTCCAAGATGATAAGCGTTTTCCCAAGCCCACAATCAGCAAAGACTGCAAACTTGCCCTTCTCAATCGCCATCTCGACGATAGCTTTCTGGTAATCGAATAGCCCGTCAATCGGAGTGTATTCCGATGGCGTTTCGCGTGCAACGTCAATGCCAATCCGCGATGCGTATTCGTCAGGGAATGACGCCACCATTCCGGTAATCTTGTAGATCGGAAGCTGCTTGATCTTCAGGAACATCGAATAGCTTTCGACGCTGTTCAAGTCCAGTTGGATATTCATTCCGGACACCCCCTGCAATCAATTCCGAATTGGTCCGGACTGAGATACGCAATCGGAAGTTTATAGTCGCGTGCCATGCTCAATTCATTTTCGATGCCTTCCGAATCCTGCCACCCCGGAAGCATCAGGACGTGAACCGCTTCACACGCTGCCAGAATCTCCGCGTCGAAATCCGCCCATTGTTTCCAGTCCCAATCAAGATCGCACTCGGTTGCGATTCCGTGACTGTGAGCGATTGGCGACAACGCCGGAATTCCTTGTGCCAGCAATTCGCCAGCGGCTTTACAAGCCATTCGATACCGCCATTCCCTGACGGATGGCCTTGAATGACTGTATGGTGATGCTAGGTATATCAATGCTTCTTCCCATTCAGGCTAGGTTTACGCGTGATGTAATCAACCGAACTGATATCTGTCGTACATGTATCCTTGTAGGGCTCCCCACGCTTTGTTATGTGACGCAAGACAATGCGGTTCGGAAGACGATCAATAATATCCTCGTAGATTGCCTCGACTTGGCCTTCCCGGTAATCAATTAGTATGCGTGTTCCTGGATACACGTCCTTCCGAGCCAGTTCCCTGCGTGCCTTCAGCACACGTATTTCCGACAGCACTTTTTGTGCTGCTACCAATTCCAGTAATGCAGTTTCTACCCGCTCAAACGCCTTGTCTTCAATGTCGTCTGAGTGTGCTTCCGAGACGTTGCTCAGGTCCACCCAAAAAGAAAAGTCTTTGAGATCAACGGTTTTCATTCTGAATCACTCCACAAAAAAAGAGCTTGACTCCGGCAGCTATTCGCGGATACCACGTCCGCTCCCTTGCGGGAAAATGCCGGGGCCAAGCCCTAGGTTCCTCTCATGTTTTTGTATGGTATTGAATAGCATGGCTGGAATTTAGCAGGTTCCGAATTCGTTGTCAAGCGGAATCCTTGTCTCGTCGTTCTTTTTCTTTGGCGAAGTATTCACGCATCTCCAGAATGAACGTGGCGATGTCGGACAATGCTTCTTCTTTGTTGTACGGCGGAACCTCGAAGCCGTCCACTCGTTTCTTCATTCGCTCGAATTCGGCGTCTGGATTCATGGCTTCCAGTTGCTCCGTTAGGTAGTCGAGCGGATATACTACATGCATCGTGTTCGGAAGCGGGTAATCAAACGCCTCGCGTTTCGGATGCCGAATGACACTCCATTCACTTCTATTTGCCCCCATCACTAGGAAGCAGTCGTCGTCTTCGTTGCCCATCAATTCCACTAGTTCACCAATTCGTTCCAGTTTCGCGTCCGTATCTGATTGTGTTGGTTCTTCCTGCTCAAAGAATTGCCGAACCGTTTCCATTTCGACGTAAAACGGCTTACTTCCCAGGCTGACCACCTCAGCTTTCGCCATCGCATCTTTCGCCTCTTGAAATGTAACGCTCATGTTTCGCTCCCTTTTCTGGTTATCGGTAACTTCCCAACCATTCCATCCGTTCAACAGCCAAATCTAATCGGCGTTGGTAATCAATTCGCATGTCCACCAATTCCTCTCGCGTGAATTGGCGTATCGTGTTTTTCAATTGCCTCAGCATGTAGATAGTGTCGGAACCACGCACCTCTTCCATCCAAAGCGTGTAATCCTCGACCGCTCCACCTCGGTATTGGTTGCACCAAACACACTGAGGCGCAGTGTTTTCATAACGATAGAGAATCGAGTTTCGTCTTGACGGAATGAAGTGCCCCGTTTGCATGGACCCGTTGTGAGTTGTCCACGGTTTCACCTTGCCACAAGTGACGCACACGCACTGCCCGACGTCTCGGTAGACGTAACCGAAGATTCCGTCGACTACCGCTGGCGTGTCTCCCGCTGTTTGTGCTCCCCATTCCGCACGAATCATCTTCTGAAACACCGGAGCCACGAACCTGTTAGAATAGGTGCCCGTGGAATACTCCCGAGCCTTGTCGATGAATCGCTGGCGTTTCCGTGCTGCCTTTTCCGCTGCTGAGAGCTTCACTCGTAATCCTCCACGTCGAATTCGTCATCATAGCAACCATCGCACATACCGAAGTATGCGTCGTGGCAGTCACAACACAGCTCAATGAAGCACACGTCACATACATAGTCGACGCCAATAGTGCTTCCGCATGAATAGCATTCGGTCATGACTTGGTTCCTTTCGAGCGTTTCCAGCCGAAATGAAACCGCCATATTCGTCCGCTCCAACCGCCATCAGGATACGGAGCGAAATACCATAAGCCTTCCGAGCGGATCCATTCCGTTTCGACTCCGACTGCCAATCCACATGGTAGGTTTAGCCTCCACACTCCGCTAGTGCTTTGTGATATTATTCGTCCCATGATTCCGTTTCCTCGAAAGAATCATCTAGTTGGAAATGGCGACACCAATCGTCGTACGAAACGGTTGGCCAGTAACCGCCGTATTCTTCCTGGTCGTCACAGCGAGGACCGTCCACGCGGCATTCCATGACATAACAGCCAGGCCAATCCCACTCGGACCACTCACACAAAGCACACGCTCGATTCCGCTTGCTCTCTTTCGTAAACGATTCGTACATCGGAATAGCTCCCTAGATTTTCGTGTTAGATGGCAGTGGTCCCAAGTCCGTTTTTAGCGTCACAAGCTGACGGGTGATCTCTAATCGGGGCTCGAATTCCAGTAGGGATTCCCGCTTCTTTGGCTTGATTCGTTCGTCTTCATCCTTCGCTGCCTGTATGGCGTTTTCTACCGTTCCGAATTCCTGGATGAGATCGGCGGCACCTTTCACGCCAATGCCTTCCGCACCTCGAATGGAATCGACATTGTCTCCTGAGAGCGTCTGTGCAGCCAAAGTCTGCTCTGGCGTCAAGCCAGTTTCCTCTTCATGCTGCTTCGCACTGAGCCATTTATAAACAGGCTTCTTATCTCCGCTGATTTCATCTTCCTCCCAGTCGATGTCCAGAAGCATATTCGTGGTGCTAGATAATGACTGCCTAAGGTCTTTATCCATTGTAAAAAGTGTGGTGCGTCCGTCGAACTGTACGGCCAAGCTTGCCATTATGTCGTCCGCCTCCATGCCTTCCATGGAAACGCAACAGAACCCCTTGCCTTCCAGCAACTCACGAACCAGTTGTATTTGCTGAACTAATTCCGGGTCCTTTGGCGGCCTGTCCTTATACCGATTCCCTTCCCATTCCGGCCCAGCCGTAAGTGCCTTTCGGTGATTCGTTACATCATCGAAACAGCACGCCACGTCAGTAAGCCCCTTCGCACGCAGCCTCTCAACGATTCGCTCGACCCATCCGGAGACAGTCATAGCAGACTCGACACCTGCTCCACTGTGCCACATTCTGTGTACGTGGTAGTTCACATCGACAGCAAGCAGCCACCGAGGCTTGGAATCCTCTTGGCGTTCCTTCCTATCGGCTTCCCTCGCCTCATCTGAAGTCCGGCCAGCTTCATGGTGTGCCTGGACGCGGGCGACTCTGTCGGGATGATTGCTTTCTCTCATGTAGATTGTATAGGTGGTGTCCGTCTTCCTATCTTCCTCACGCGGATAAGCGGCACCGACTGCCTTGCATCTCGCAATCATGTCGGGGCTAATCCATTCTGGCCAAATCTGAAAATGATTGTCAGGCCATCGTGATTCTGCGTACCTGGCTAGATCGGCAAGGTGCCACATCACGTCCCGCTGCTGTTCTGCTAGTGCGTGGCCGAATGACTCCGCCTCCTCTAGCGTCATTTTGCTACAGTCTAGAAAACGCTTTCGTAACCGTGACTGGCTCATTTGGACGTCCTTTTTGTTCCGACCTTCGTTTCCAACGCTTCCTTGATGTCCCATCCCCTTTGTAGTCTCGCCCATAGGGTAGATGTTTTCATTCCCTTTTCCTCAGCCCACGCAGCAATACACATAGACTTACCCTGGAATGTCAGCACAACATTGGTGCTCTTGTTTCTCTGTTGTTCCGTGGCGTCCGACCATCGACAGTTTTCCTTGAAGTATCCAGAATCGTTGTCTATCCTGTCGATGCTGCAACCTTGAGGACATTCCCCCATGTCATCAATGAAATTCTCGAAGGAGTCTTTCCACCTGTCGCAGACGGTTATGCCGCGACCACCGTAAATCGGATACTTATGGTTTCGTGGATTGGAACATCTCTGCTTCATTGTTGCCCATGTTTTATATTCTTTTGTGTGCCGCTTTCCATGCGTTCGAGTGGCGACACATCTGCTTTCACGCTGCAAGCACCCACATGATGACACATGTCCGTTCTTAAGGTTTGAGATGCTCGACGCAGTCATTTCGCCGCAATCGCATTTGCAGGAAAACCACCGCTTGCGAGTTCCACTGGGATAAGTACGCGTTTCGATTTCCTGAATAATCGTAAGCCGTCCATACCGATCACCAGGATTGACTTGACTTCGCTTTCCCATTTGCATCTCTCCTACAAAAGGGCGGACCCCAACACGCGGGAGAGAACGCAGTGCAGAAAGCACAAAGCGACCGCGAGCCGGGGTCCGTGTATTGGTGATGCGTTCTCTCTCACTAGCAATCATAGCAGAATCCGAATCAGAGTCAAGCCAGAATTAGGGGGTGGTGTGTTTTGATGTTAGCCCAATTCATTCCTGAACCCCTTCAAACAAGGTCCTCTTGTCCTTCGCGTACTCCGCAAGCGTCTCGATCTTCACGGCTCCACCGTATGGCCCGCTCCACGATCCAGCATAACCCCAAACGTCTATCCTGCCATCCGGACGAAATCGAATCGGCTTGTAACCTGGAGTGTCGCGGCATTGCCAGTGTGAGATGACAAGCTGAGTTTCCTTCGTGACGTATTCCAGGACATCCGGAATATCTGCCGGGTAATCAATGGCCCGCAAGCAATACGCCACTGGCATTCCGGATCGAAGCATTTCCGTTGCCTTTGTGGCAGCCTCGATCTTTTCGTCCCATTCGATGGCCCATTCCTCGTAGCCATGTTCTTTTCCGTCGCTCGTAATCCACTTCTCGATCTTCTTAATCTCACCCATCGTTATCCCCTATCCATCAAAAGGTACGTCCGAATCGACGCCTTCCGGATCGGTAGTTGATTCGATCCGTTCGACGCATTGATCGAATGCGTGTCGTGTCCAGCAAGTGTAATCACTCAGCGGGAATTCGCCAGCCACGGACACGACAAAACGCGAGAAACCTTCCCGCAAGTCTTTCGTGTTCTTCACGTCGGAAGCAAACTTCGCACGCCACGATTGTTTCAGATCTTCCAGTTCAGTCCCGGTTATTTCATGTTCCGGTTCTTTCGGTAGAGCCCACGCCGGAAGACTCGGGTTCTTCCAGTAATAGAACACGGCTTCTTCGCCCCTCTTTGACAGTTTTGCTCGATTCCATTTCCGAGAACCTTCAGGCTGAACGTCGGAAACTTCCGCCCACGTTTCATCGAGGTAGTACAAATATCTACCAATTCCCCATTGTGCTCCGGCCCGTTTCATCGCACCGGAGAATCCACCTTTAGCTGGCTCGATGTTCGTTGGTTCGGAAACATCCCATTTCGTAACCCATTCATCGGCAATCCGAATCGAGATGCCACATGAGAAAACAGACTTCCCGTTGACTTCGATGATACGCGGTTCTTCGAGTTTCCAGTTCTCGACACTGCACACCTCGTCAAGTCTCTTCTGAATTGCCCTAGCAGTGATGTAGGCCAGAACCACACAGTATATGCCTCTCTTGCCATGCCCGCTCCGTGACACACGCCATTCGATGTCATCGTGTGGAAACGGTTGTGATAAGTCGTGTAGGTTCATTCGTCTTCCTCCATGGCGAAGCCATTGTCAAGAGCCCATTCTTCCAGCTGGGAATAGCTGAATACGTCCGCAGGATCGAGGTTCTGTCCGATCCATTCGACGGCATCTTCGAGAGCATCGTTCCCGATCACCTCTCTGATGAAGTGCTCGTTTTCGCTTGGCGTTGGCATCTATTCGTCCTCCAGTTTTCGAGGCGAACCCAGGATCGAATCAATCGCGTCCGTCAGCGGTTTGCCGGTTTCCTGATGCAGTTTCGTCAAGAGCACTCCGATTTTCTTCGCTCGGTTCAGCGTATTCTTTTCGGTTTGGTTCAGTTCAACGAATAGCTCGTCGTTTTTGATGCTTGTGTTCATTTCGCATTCCTTTCGTTGATGGCCTTCTCGAATTCGTCCAGTCTGTTCCGCACTGCCGCGATGGATTCCCGCAGCCACGTTTCCTTGCACTCTTGAGTTGTCGCTTTCGTAAACTCGCCGAGTGACACGCAGATCCACTTCCACCGCTCACCGCCTCTGATCGAGTCGCCGACTGACAGATTGATGTCTTCGCCGAACCGCATCCGGAATGAGTCTTTCATGTCGTCGTCTGGCTGGTCTTCGATCCATTCCAGGTTCGGCTGAAATGGCGAGTCCGGCTTACACTCGAATCGGTCGCCAACATGCTCGGCAACCATTTCGCAGTGGTCCGCCTTGGCTTCCGCCTCCGCGATGTTTCCGTTCTCGATTCCGTCTTTCGCTAGCTTCGATTCGCTACTCATTTTCCTTATCCATTCTGTAGTCTTTGAGTATTACGCTCGTATCCCAGACGTCATTGATCGTGCCGCCCCTGACGACCTTGATCGTGCCGCCCCTGACGTCATTGATCGTGCCGCCACAGACGTCATTGATCGTGCCGCCCCAGACGTCATTGATCGTGCCGCCCCTGACGTCATTGATCGTGCCGCCCCAGACGTCATTGATCGTGCCGCCCCAGACGACCTTGATCGTGCCGCCCCTGACGTCATTGATCGTGCCGCCCCTGACGACCTTGATCGTGCCGCCACAGACTCGCAACTGCGAGTCAACGACACGGCCCACGCTGGCACCGTCGCCTACGATCCAGCATCCACCTAACAAGATTCGACGCTCTTCCGTAACGATCATCCGACGCACGCGATCACGCAGTGACTCGGCAATGCGTGCAGCCATATCACCAGTCCACCATTCAGGCGTGTCTCGCTGGTCGACTGTTAGTGCGTATCCATTGACATCGCACAAATCGTCACCGGGCAGGAACTCAACGCGGACGAATGCCCCGCGTCCATCGTCCACTAGGCCAGCGAAATCAATCATGTCTTCATGCGAATCGGTCGATTCTGGACGGCAGATAATGTCGCCGTCCTGTTTAACAATTGCCGACAAAAAGTTGCACATCGTGTCTCCCCTTGTGTATAAATCCCGCCACGCCAGTGCTCGGTAACAAAAACGTGGCGGGTATAAATTCGCGTCAACGACAAGCCAACGCGACATATCAGACAAAATAAACGAGCCGAGAAACGCCAGCGACAGGCCGCAGCACCGCAGCACAGGATATGCGATGCTGGCTCGACTCGTTGACGCCGCGACAACCAGCCGCGACGCCATCCCAGTTTCATCGTCGCAACGAATCTACCCAATCAGTCGGAGGATTCTCTGCCTCCCACTGATTCCGACGATGCAATTCGTCCTCGTCCATCCACACGGAATCGAGCCAGTGTTCCTTTTCCGCGTATGGATTGGAATTCCAAGGCCGGTGCATGTGGCCGTTTTCGTCGAGCGGCTCGTAGGAGCAACCAGTCATCGCAACCACTAGCAGCACGATTGCCACAATCCAATAGACTCGGCACTCTCGAACGTCAGTCAGAATCGTTTCGCTGATTTCGCTCCACATCGTAATCCCCTTTCGGTTATTCGACTTCCACGAAAATCTCGTTAACTCCCTGCTTCACGCTCACCTTGTATCCCAGCTCTCCCGCCTTCCTGCGGACCTGGAGTGCCATCGAATTCGGCAGGCAATCGAAGTCTCGCGGACGCGTGAGCATGGTTCGTTTCTTCCGGAATATCTTTTCCCAATCGTGGTTGGCCCACTTCTTCGCTGGTTCCGGCTCTTTGCGGAACAGTTTCTTCTTTGCCATGCTGGCGTCTCCCGTTTCGTTTCGTTGCTCACTCTCACTATCAACTATTTATAACAGTTTGTCGAGAAATGCAACCCCAATCCATAGCAAAAATCCCAAAATTGCCGAAAATCCCCCGTTAGAATGGAGCCAATACGCGGGCCCGAACATTATTTCCAGATTTCTTTTTCGTCATAAGTGTATATAACAGTTAGGCTTGCGGAATTCGGCCGGAATTATCTGCCGTTTCTTGGCGGAATACGCGGGGGGAGCTATTGACGGATTGCCGATACGTGATATATTAAGGGCATGATGAGTGACACAAACAAAACCGAAACACGGAGCGACACGATGAACCTCAGCAATTACGACGCATGGAAACTGAGCAACGGCGAAAACGCGGTTTACGGCTACCACGAAACCGCTCACCGAGTCAGCATCAGCGAGGGGGAGGACTCGGACATTGCGGCGTTTGTCAAGGCTGCCGTCGACTGCAACTACCTGGAATGGACTGCGGACGGTGAATGCGACGAATCCCTCGACGCTGGATGTGTCGAGGAACTCCAAGCCATTGCACACGAGCATGGCGTGACCCTCTGCGTCATCGACTTCGTGGATGGTTGCATTCAATACTAACCGACAAGCCGCCTTTTTTAGGAGCGAAACGATGAATCAAGCACTTACCGACGCCATCGAAATCGTCATCGCCACAGCCAACGGCGAAACCTACGGACTCGACGCTGCGGAGCAACTGACAGCGATTCGGATGGCCGCTTCGGAATTGCAGGCGGCTTACGAATCCTTCCAGGCAAATAACCAGTAACCACAGGACAAGGAGCGAAGCGATGTCAACAGCCAAGCTAACGAATCGATTCGGCGACAACATGGAATTGTCAATCGGCGATACCGTCGAATTCAAGTGCGACGTTGAGCAGGTGTCGAAAATCCAGGACATTCGGACACACGACGGCAAAGTTCAGGTGCTTCTGTATATTCATGCTGGCGAATACGGACACGGGAATCACTGGTTCGATGCCGAAGACGTTTGGCAGTAACCCCAACCACACAAGGAGCGAAACGATGGCCACCGAAACCCAATCAGCCGTAAACCGTCTCGCAGCTATTCGAGCGGAAATCAACGAACTCAAAGCCAAGGAATCAGCCGTCAAGGCAGAGATCCTCGACAGCGGAGAAACGGTAATCGAATCTGATTCCGTTCGCTGTACCGTCGTCGAATCGCTCCGGAATTCCGTCGACTGGAAAACAATCGCCGACCGGCTGAATCCGTCGCGGCAATTGGTCCAGGCCCACACAACCAGCAAGCCGACCGTGTCGATTCGGCTTGTGAAACGATAGGGAGGAATTATGCCTAATTTCATTGTCCACGCGATGGTGTATCCGAAAACACGCACGAAACGAATTCTGCGTGAGAAGCTGATACCCGTTATCGCCGCAGGCGAGAGGCACGCCAAAGAATGTGCCGTTCGCCAATCGCACCGCAAAGGGATGTTTGTCGCCAACGTATTGCGAGTGACTGAATCAACATCACGGGGGAACACGCCATGACAACGAGGGAAGCATCGAAACGAATCGGCTGCTCGATACAGCATGTTCGCACGCTGATTCGGCGTGGGACGATTCGGGCAACCGAAACATACGACAGCCACGGCAGCATGTATTACCGCGTGAATGCTGGCGACGTGAAACGGTACGCATCGAAACCACAGTCCGGCGGGTTTCCGCGTGGGCAGAAACGGAAAGGAGCGTGAGACATGAGCGAAACAGACACGACAATTCAGAAATGCACGATTGACGCAATCGGACTCGGAATAACCGGAGAAGATGCCGAGCCGATCGTCAAAGCTGTGAACAAGTATCTTGCGATGTTCGCAGCACCGCAAGGCTCGGAAGAAATCAAGCGATGCCTGAAGTGCGGCGTGATTCTCGGTGGTCCGCTCGGATCGTTTCAGTGGAGAATCGAGAACGGCGAAGGGATCTGCTCTTGCTGCGGCTGGCCGTGTAGAGCACGCCATGACATCCAGGACGACAAAGGAAGCATATTCAATCGCCCGCTGGAAGTGATTCTGCAATACCATCCGGACAACGTCGCGACAGAGGGAGAAGACGAATGATTGAGCCCATTTACCTAGTGGCCATTGGCCTCGGTGTTGTGAGTTTCCTCGCGGGGATTATCGCATTTGCCCAGGGCCGAATCATCAACCGAATCGAAACCAGAGTTACGCACTTGGAGGCTGATTCGGACGCACTCGGGAAGCTCGTCGTCGAGCTGGACAAAGACTACCAGGCGAGGAAATCTCGCTGCCGTACCATGCACGATTAGAAACAGGAAAACCCGACAGAATTTCACCTAAACCACACTAATGGTAGGTATAGGCCACGAAACGCCACAGAATGGCCTAGAATCGCGTTTCGTGGATATTCGACACGATATTCGCCTAGGCCAGTCGAGACGCCACGCCTAGCCGCTCTCGCGTTCGTTTTCGGGTGTGCGTGGTTTCTACGGTGGATTGTCCGCCAAACGGAAACTATTTTGGTATAATCCTGAAATTATACGGTTTTGCGTATTGACGTCATCGGGTAGAGCCGATATATTAAACAGCATGATGAGTCACACGCAAACACCGAAACGAAACGCGAAAGGGAGAAGCGATGACCACAATCACTTACACTGGATGGAACGAAACCGAAAGCTGCCACACGTTTGAAATCACCGGCGGTGCCCGTAAGGGCGAAGCGATCTACACCGACACTTTTGGCGTTATCCCTGGACATTACACAATCGCCAGCAAGACATACAAGCGTGGATGAGCCAATCAGCAACTCCAACAAAAAAGGCAAGACACGATGAGTGCGCCAAGTTAAGTTGATGCAGATCAGCTGGACAATCCAGCCTGGCTAAAGGCTAACCACCGGGCCAGAACAGAACTTTGCATGCAGGGAGGTAACGAACTGTGTGAAGCCGAAGGGATGGCGGTTTATCGGCCACAACGCGAGTGAAGGTATTGAGCCCCGTAATTGTCATCGTCGCCGCAGGGCCAAGGGTTTCATCTCCTGGAAGCCAGCAGCACGGCATACGATTTGGTGAGCGTGTCGGGCCGGGTCGGGGTCTGAGTCCGTGGCAGGTAAACCAACGGTTTGTATCGGAACTTGGGAGAGCCGTGTCGTTCCCAGCAGAAGCCTCCAACGAAGCCGAAGAGGCGAGGACGAGGTATGGCGGCATGGCAGTCGGACCAACTCATAGTAGAGGCGTAGTCGGGGTAATGCCCGACGCGGACACCGGGTCCACTCGAAGGGGTTGGCAGTAAAGCGTAGAGGGATGAGAAGGCGTATGCCGAACACTGAGCCGGAATATAGCGGTACGCTGACGAAATTGGCCCTCATATCGGAACGGGCGCAGCGGGAACCGAAGTGTCAGTTTACGAGCCTGGCTCATTTGCTGAACGCACAGTTCCTGGGGCACTGTTACTATCAGCTCGGCAGGGACCGGGCGAGTGGCATGGATGGAGTGACTTGGCAGGAATATGGAGAGAAGCTGGAAGAAAACCTCAAAGACTTGGTTACACGCCTGAAGGCCAAGCGGTACAAGCCGCAACCGGCCAAGCGTGTCTACATTCCCAAGGATGAGCATTCGACGAGACCGTTGGGTCTGCCCGCTCTTGAAGACAAGATCGTGCAGAAGGGGATCGCCTGGATATTGGAGGCGATCTACGAGGCGGACTTTTTGGATTGTTCGTACGGTTTTCGACCTGGGCGCAGTTGTCATCAGGCGGTCGACGCGGTGGATAAGACGATCATGCGAAATCCCATCAACCATGTGATCGACGCGGACATCAAAGGTTTCTTTGACAACGTGTCGCATCGATGGATGCTGGAGTTTCTGGAGGTACGGATCGCGGACCCGAGCTTTCTGCTGCTTGTGCGGCGGTTTCTCAAGGCGGGTTACGTCGATTCGGGTTTCCTGGTCGCCACCGAACAAGGGACGCCGCAGGGCGGCAATCTCAGCCCGATACTTGCCAATATATACCTGCACTATGTGCTGGACCTGTGGTTTGAGAAGCGAATCAAGCGGCAGGCCCGAGGAGCGTGTTTCCTGGTACGTTATGCGGACGACTTTGTCTGCATGATTCGGTATCAAGACGACGCTCGGCACATCGAGCGAGCATTGCGGGAGCGGTTCACGCAGTTCGATCTGGAGTTGCATCCGGAAAAGACCCGCGTGATCAGTTTCGGCCGTTATGAACGAGAGAACGCGCAGTGTCAGGATCGCCGCGCTCACACGTTCGACTTCCTGGGGTTTACCCATTTTTGCGGCCGAAGTCGCAAGGGTACCTTCATCGTGGGCCGTCGAACGAGTCGGAAGAAGTTCCGCAAGAAGTGCAAAGAGCTGAATTTGTGGCTCAAGCGCACCCGGAACTCCAGACCGGTGAAAGAGTGGTGGCCAATCCTGGCGGCCAAACTGCGAGGGCACTACCAGTACTACGGGGTCAGCGGCAATATGCCGAGCCTGCAACGCTATTATCATTTGGCGTTGCGTCTGGCCCTGAAGTGGTTGAACCGTCGCAGTCAACGTAGTTCGTTCAATTGGGCAGGCTTCGGAGCGTACTTGGAGCACTACCCGCTGCCGCCGCCCCGCATCGTTCACAACTTGTACACGCTATCGCCAGTGACGTGAGTTTTACTGAAGAGCCGGATGTGGGAAATCCACAAGTCCGGTTCTGTGAGGGGCGTTGAAGTCGCCTTCCAAGGTTGAATACTGTGACACTCTTCAGATCGAAAGAGAAGAGAAACAGGGAATACGAAGCATACCTAACGAAGGAGACCATATTATGCCTACTCGACAAACCGAAACGCGAACCATTACCGAAGCGACGATCTACTGGGACTCGACAGATCCGAATAACGAGGGTTGGGCGGCTCGCGTCAAATTCTCTGACGGATACGAATGGACTGGATGTTGGGAGTGGACCTGCGACGGAAGCGTCACCGATTTGGAGGAGGCCGTAATCGCTCTGGCTCATTTCAATGGCCAAGAGATCGACACCGATTCCATCATCTGCGAACCGAATGCCAGCGGCGGAGCATACGCTTCGTGGCAGGCTAACTGAAACCGAAACAGAAAGGGAAACGCGATGACATTCACTCCATACGACGAACCTCCAGAGCCGAATACCGGTTGCCGAATGTGCCGACCGCAACAGGCTTCCGCCATGGAGCACTATGGCGATTACCGATGCAATTATTGCGGATGGACGCCTCCGACCGCAGGGGACGATTCAGAAAGGGAGATCCAATGAAAATCATAGAACGAATCAGCGTCCCAACGGGCGACATACTGATTGTGGAAGGCGAACATGGGAAGCTGGAAATGCTTTCCATCGGTGACTACGGCAAGGACGTGAACCTCAAAGCAGACTGCCTCGGACTTTCACGGGTGCCAGGATCGGTTGAGCATCAGAAGATGCTGCCGCTTGAGGACAAGTGGGTTGTCACGATTTCGACGCAATACGGATGTTCGATGGGATGCACATTCTGCGATGTTCCTAAGGTTGGCCCAGGACGGAACGCAACCAGAGCGGACTTAGTCGACCAGGTGATGACCGGACTGTCTTTGCATCCGGAAGTCGAGCGAACCGACAGGCTAAACATCCACTTTGCTAGGATGGGTGAGCCGACTTGGAATCGTGCCATCCTGGATGCTACATTCGACATCCATAGGCGAATCGGAAATACTCACAGAATTCATCCGGTTGTGTCAACGATGATGCCTCGACACAATAAGCATCTAGAGAGGTTCATTGCTGGATGGATGATGCTAAAGAACGACATGCTCGATGGTGAAGCTGGCTTGCAACTGAGCATCAACAGCACGTCGGAAGCAGAGCGTGAGAATATGTTTGGCGATTCCGCTTGCATGCTCGACACAATCGGACGGATTATGTCGAGAATGCCTAAGCCGAAAGGCCGCAAAATCACGCTCAATTTTGCCTTGGCTGGATATGCAATCGAACCGGCCGTATTGCTTCGATACTTCGATCCTGAATCCTACATCATCAAACTGACGCCGATGCACAAGACGGCAGCGTGCTTGCAGGAAGGCGTCTCAACCGATGGTGACTACACGACATATGAGCCATACAGCGAGACGGAAGCGTCACTGAAGGCGGCTGGCTATGACGTGCTGGTATTCATTGCAAGTCGTGCGGAAGATGAGGGGCGAATTACTTGCGGGAATGCCATCCTCAGTGGCACGAGACCCTTCGACAAATTGCAGACTGAGGGCACCACATGAAAACCATAGGCCAAGCACTACACGAAGCAAGGATCAAAGCCAAACTGTCACAATACTCCGTTGCCGAATCAATCGGTGTCGGACGGAAAGGGCAGTCTCGGATTTCCGAGATCGAATCAGACAAATTCGTTAGCGTCGGAAGCAAACGAATTCAGCGGATCGCCGATGCTTGTGGCATGGCGATTAGCTATCGGCCTGGTGTTGGATGGTACGTAATCGGGCCGGTGGAACAATGAAATCTGGGGACCGATTCGGGGACAATCCCGCTAGTTCACGGTGGCGATTCCCCCGAATCGGTTTTATTCACACTTGAAAGGAAACGACACGATGGGAACACGATCACTAACGGAAGTGCGGAATCGCTGGATGGGGCAAGGAGATTACGAGACGAATGCAGTGGTGTTTCGTCATTACGACGGATACCCTTCCTGCCACGGCAATTGGCTGGTGAAATTCCTGGATGGACTTCACGTTGTCAACGGAATCACTGTCGGCGACTCGATGCCGAAGCGTTACGCGAATGGTGCAGGCAGGCTTGCAACAATGCTCGTTCGGGAACTAGATAGAGATGGGCATGATCCAAGCCTTCTGCCGAAAGTTGCAAGCTGCGGCGACCATGAATACCATTACAGGATCGACATCGACGAAGACATGGACGGCGGAACGTTTGCTGTCACCGTATTCAGCGGTTATGGTGAGAAATGTACCGAAGAGATATTCACCGGAAACGTCGACGAATTCGCAAGTTTCATTGAGAGCCAGTAATAGACACCGATTCAAAGAAAGAACCCCCGGCCCCTGAGCAAGTGGGAGCGAAGTCACCTGCCGAATGGGGACCGGGGGGCGGTAGGATTGGTCACTGCCAAGGCCCGCCGATAGCTGTCCAAGGTTCCATGCCGCTACTCGCGGATCGAAGCTTCTCTTGAAACAATCGATCCGAAGGCTCGGTTTCCTCACGCTTAACGTGATCGTGATGCAAGTGATGGCCAATCACGTTCGACGTGTATCGCGGACTCAATCCTAGGCCACGCATTAGGCAGAGAGCAAACCACACATCCTCGCGGCCAGGAGACTGAAAGTCTTCGGAGTTTCCGCCAATAGCGTACACGTCCGAACGCCACAGCGAACCCAGGAAAAACAAGGGACGCCTTCGCCTTGGGCTTGTGTACTCTTTCAGCTTGTCCCCGTAGCCGCTGCCGTTTTGGTTGCTGTAAATGTTCCCATCCCAATCCGTGTTCCATACGGACGCTATCAAAAAC